>Ga0209083_1001475_pt1 | contig 26622 bp, 18 predicted proteins | sample AM7aDNAmetaG_FD_184132 | JGI IMG/M metagenome (GOLD analysis project Ga0209083, IMG submission 184132) | Freshwater microbial communities from Finland to study Microbial Dark Matter (Phase II) - AM7a DNA metaG (SPAdes) (version 3) | ecosystem: Environmental > Aquatic > Freshwater > Lake ...
AATTCCGCCTCTGTCATGGAACACCTCCGTCAATTTGAGGAGTCCATGTGTATCAGAATCAACGATACGTGTCAAGGCATCAACACGTTCTTTGAACAGAGCGAAAATTTGCTTCTTGCATGCGATGCAGAAAGTAGTACCGCTGTCTGACATGTCTCATGTTTCCTTTCACCGGGTGTAATCAATGGAGCCGAGAAGGAGGACGGCCATCCTCGGCTGCCGGATGTAGCCGTTTCGCATTTATCAATAAATCAGGCTGCTTGACCGCGTGGTCCTTTGAATGACTCGACTCTGGAGCACAGCCTGCCGATGGCCTTGACCCAACGATGGGGTCTTGGCAGTGGGAAGTTTCCAGCTTTCCGCCTCTGACAAGGCATGCCTGGTCGGAGGCGGAAGACGGCTCCTCCGTGGTCTGCCTGCCCTTGGAGCTACGGGCGAACACCATTGCAGCTCTCCACCGCAGCTTAGATAATTCCTTGTGCCTCAACCCGCGTAAAAAACCAAGAGGTTTCAGGCTATCTTGCTGGAAGCTGTTGTCGGTTCCCAGAGCCTCTACTTCCAGCTGGACAAATAATCGGGGTGTTTTATACCCAGGGCATGCAATGCCGATACATCGATAAAGACCGGAAGCACCGACAATCCATCAGGGCGCAACCATTATGGCTTGATGCCGGATATACGTTTGCATCCTTCATCTCGTGCTGCATGATATTTCTCTTGACTCAAGGGTGGGGTAGATACGTGCCCTGGACGCAACTGTCCCGGGCAGTAAACGAATCGTTCGATATCGCCTTGATAGAACCCGGCAAGCCGTGTCAGAACACAATGGCGCAGGGTATCAACGGCAAGTTCCGTGACGAGTGCCTGTCCACGAAGCGGCTTTTAAGGTTTGCTGAAGAAAACGTGGCTGTCCAAGAGTCGCGGCGGCACGGCAGGTGGCGCATCCCGTGAGATCCTACCTAGCAACGAATCAACACGGCGAGACCTCATGCGACATCTTTCAACCGTCATCACCTGTATACTGATCCTGGCGCTCTGCCTGGCTGCCGGCTATGGCCTGACCCGCTGGGGCTCGAAACGGCAGCCGCCCAAACCGGACATTCCTGCCGTGAAGGCACGGGTCTACCCCCAGCCGGGCGATACCCTGGCCACCCTGGGCGCGCGGCTGGGCAATTCCGGCTTCCTGATGGACAGACTGAATGGTCGCGGAGACGTTCTGGGCGAGACCTATAGCGAAGGCGCCGAGCAGACCAGCCTTTTTGCCAACCTCGTCGCCTACGCCCTGCCCGAGAAAATCATTTTGCGCGACCAAGATGAGAGCAACGTCATCGGGCATACGTTCCACGCCGTGGGGAAGGACGTATACCTCCTCGTGGCGCTTAACTTCTATGTCGACACCGAAGTGCTGCTCTACAAACTCCAGGGCGGAAGTTTCGTCTGCGTCGACAGGGTGGCCTCTGGATACTCGTCCTACGTCGGCCGGCACACAGCCCTGACTGTGCGTCAGAGTCCTGGAATCATGGCAGACGAAGTCAGCTTGATGATTGTCTACGACGGAGATGTGTCCAGCATGTGCGCGGAGTTCTATCACCACGCGGCCTGGGCCACGGGGCGCATCGTCCCGGTGGAGGTGAACCAGGACCTCAAGACAGGCAGAGAGACCAAGGACGGCCCGGCCAGCGTGCGCCTCCAGGAACGCAAGGAGCGGCCTGAACCGCTGCCGAAGGCAGAAGTGCAACGGCTCTTGAAGAAAGACCTCGCCGAAGCGCGCAAAGTCTTTGTTAACCCCGAGGCCATGGACGGGGTGCGCAATCTGGTTCCCCCAAAATAGCGGCTGAGCCAGGAGAACGCGCCATGGATGCCCCTAAAATTCTTGTCGTCGGCGACCTGCACGGTCACTTCAAGCTGCTGAACGGCCTCATTACCGACGAGGCGCCGGACATTGTGCTTCAGTGCGGCGACTTCGCCTACTTTTGGCCCGGCCGCGACAGCAGGGGCATGATCCAGCCCAACGGGACCAAGGTGTATTGGTGCCCGGGCAACCATGAGGACTGGGCGACCATCAACCGGGACTACCCGCCTGGAGGCATCTACGAGATAGAGGAGAACATCTTCCTGTGCACCTTTGGTGCGGTGCTGGCGCTGCCGGATGAGCGGATGGTGATGTTTTGCGGCGGCGGCCTGTCCGTGGACTGGCGCGAGCGCACTTCAGGGGAGGGTTGGTGGCCGGAGGAGACCATAACTGGGCGTGACCTCAAGGCCTTGCCTGATCCGTGGGAAGTGGGCGTAGAAATCGTGGTGAGCCACACCAAGCCGACCTCGTTCCAGTTCTCCAACTATCGCAATGAGGTGAAGGAGAAGGATTCCTCCTGCCGGTTGCTGGACGAGAGGGTGCTCAAGGAGTTCCTGCCCTCGCACTGGTACTTCGGCCATTTCCACCGCCACGAGACGGGCGAATTCAAGGGCACGAACTGGACGGCCTTGCACCGGGCTGATATGCGCAGGGGGGCCTTTGGCTTCGCCGCCCACCAGGGCTGGTGGACGCCCCTCGCGGACGATTAGGATGCTAACGGACGGGGAGAAATTGTCAGGGGCCTGAGGGGGAATTTTGTTCCGCCTATCGCCAGGCTGTGCGCATCCAGGGGCGATTCTCATGCCTGGCTTGGCCATTGAGGGCTGGGGGGAATACGGGCTGCGAACATGGAGTGATCTCGTCAGCCGTACATTGGTGAAAAGCGCCACTGCCTCGGCGTGTTTCTATGCCGATGATGCTCTCCAGCATGAAAGCTCTTCGACTGATGCGCAAATTTGCCGACGCGGCTGCGAAAATATTTAATAAACGCAAGGGAATAAGTTGTGTCAAGGACGCTTACACTTTGGAAGTATAGCGCCACGTATTGGTACAGATCGGCTCTCTCTCGCCTTGAAGAAGGAGATCCTGTCCTGGCCAGGGAATTTCTGGAACTTGCGTTAAGGATTTATAATAGATATCCGTGGCTTGGTCCAGAACGGTTTCCTGATCTGCTTCCTTGCCGCGAGCTGTTGGCAGAGATCGAACAACGACTGGGGCAAGATGAGGGAGAGCAATGAGTTTCAGCCAGCACCCCCGTTTTTGCCCGTTCACTGCTGCGAGACACATATGCAAAGGCTGGAACTGGGTGGTCCTGAACCGGGACAGTACGCGCAAGGGGTGGGCTTTGGCAGTGCGGCCCAAAACCTTGGCGGACGTCCCAGGAAGTCGGCTTGATGATGTTTGCTGCTTGGGGCGTATCGGCTACCCTGTCGAGGACCGTTAATTCTCCGCAGGCGAGGATGGGGGCCTTATGTTTGGCGGCTACTGGGGGCAGTGTCATGACCAGCGGCATTGAGCGTGATGTGGACATGTTGGAGCGCGATTTGGCGATCCGCCTGCAACTCTACCAAGTGAGCAAGGATTTTTGCGGAGATGCACTCCATGTGTCGGGGTCTTTGGAAGAGCTCGGCAAGCTGTACCTCAAGCGTTGCAGATTAAGAGACGAGCCTCGAGCCTGGAAGTGCTTTTCGCGCTCTGTGGATGTGCTTCAGCGGTTATCCAGAGCGGCTGCCGGCACGGAGTCGCTTCAGGCTGCTGTCGCCTTGCGCAACGCATTGTGCAGGATTGGAGAACTGCACCAGGAACGCGGCCAACCTGGGGACGTGGACAATGCCCTTAGCTATTTCCAAAGGGCCATGGCCATCAACCAGCGATGGAGCACCGGCCCTGCACTGCTCCAAATGACGCTCATTCAGCTTCGACGCGTGTTTCTCTTAGTAACGCGCGGTCAATCGGGCGATGCAGACCTTGCGCGGGACTACTTCGAGCACTATCTGGTTGGGTTGAAACAGCTATACAAAGTTGACCCTTGGGCTATCGGCGAGGCTTTGGCCCTTCTTGAGATGTTGATATTTTGGTACAGGAAAAGAAGTTGCAAGGAACACCTCGAACAAATCGAGGAGTTCTACAGGCGCTCAATAGATTTTCGCAGCAACGCCCTTGATGACAGTCGGAACAATTGCGCTATCCAGAACGACACGATCTCGTCATTGCTTTGCCTGGGGCTGGAGTACCGATCACGTGGACTTCCAGGCGACACGGACCGGACCTTAGACTGCTTACAGTGCGCTCTCAACATTCAGCAGCAAGAGAATGCAAGCCCTGCAACGGACATGGTAGACAGGAATACGGCCTCCATACTGGAATTACTGGGGGAGATTAATCAAGAGCGCGGCCAGCGCGACGACGCGGTCCAGGCGCCAAGCTGATTTCAGGGCTACGCCGGGATCCGCCCGCGGCATCCCGGTGCACGTCCACCTGAAGGGCCTTGCCCAGAGCTGGTCGCCGCCCCGACAGGGTGCATGGTTTGGCCCCCACCCTGGGATATCCATTCGCCCCTGGCCCTTGGCGACCAGAAGAACATCCCTGGCCCGAAGCGCCCTGCGCGGCTCCGTTGTTCCTGCCACCTCCCGCATCCTCAGAGTTGCCGCCTGTTCTTCCGTTAATTCAGCCACGACTCGTGCCGCCAGAATGCCCTTCTTTCCAGAAAGCAATTATGCATCAGCATTTCAAGGGCGCAGCCCCCGGCGGCATTTTTGGAAACTGAGCCATCATCATCGTTATTCAAAATGGCTATTGATCTTTGAGTAAACTTATGGAAAAATAGCGTGTTTCCATACGTTCTTTCTGCGCAGTGGGGATTATGCCGTAGGCTGCCTCATCCAAGAATTGGCTTTCTGGACCAAATGCGAAGATGATCTGAATCCCGGTCCCCTCGTGTAGTACTGTCAGTCGGGCTCCACTTTACTGTTGCGCCTGAAGCGTGAATCCTTTGGTGAGCGGCTTGAGGAGGATTGCCCCCTGTGGCAGTGCTCATGTTTGCGGAGAGATATTGTTCTGGGACAAAGCAGATGCTTATTTATGCATCCAGCGTTGTGGCGCTCCGCCCCAATGGAGCGAAAGAGCATCACGTTGTCGACGAAGGCGAACGGTTGGATGGTGCAATCTTTGTTTTAGGTGTGCGCACCTTTTGAGCAGGGGGAATTCATGTCGCCAGAGGTGTGCTCGACTTGCAGGCTGTGGGTGCTTGGTGCCGATGATGGTTTTTGTGGTTTCTGCAGCCGCCCGATAATCCCGTGCGATATCGATATCAAAAAACTTGTGCTCATTACAAACGTGCAAAACAAGAAGTCGCTCACGGTCACCAATCAGGGGGCTGCTGACCTCGAAATAGAGATGAGCGCGGACATTGGGGATAACATATGCATCACTTTTGCCCCGCCAGCCCAGACAGTGAAAGCTGGCCAGAGCGGACTGACAGTAATCTCCATCGATCCAGAATCCATGGAGTACCAACGCTCCGTCGTCACGGGGCATGTAGTCTGCCGGTTGGGGGGGAAAAACCAGCGCTCCCTTAAAGTCCCGTTGACGGTGAAGTCCGGCCCCAGGCCCCAGGTCAGTCCGGAATTCGTCGATTTTAGCGATGTCGTCGCGGGGTCATCCCGGCAGTTGCAGATCAATGTCCGCAACTTGGGTGGAGTTCCTCTGGGCATCTTCCAGGTCCTGTGCGAGGGGCTGCCTCCCGATTTCTTTGAGGTCCGCCATCCCGACGGAATCTGCCTCCCCGACACGAAATTATCCGTTGAGCCTGGCGCAACGCTGCCGCTCACGGTGGCCGTGCATCGAATTCCCAAAAGCATCGCCCAGAAACAGTTCGATGGCGCCGTGCTCGTCCATTTCAGCAACTATAAGAATCCACCGACGCTGCGCATCCCGGTGCTGGCGCGGATCTTCAGCTGCTCCTGCAGCATCGATCCAAGCGAATTGAAGATCGATCCCTGTCCGGCGGGAGGGACGTCCACCCTGCGCTTCAAATTGGTAAACGACGGTTCGAGCGAGCTGAAAATTCAGGCCGTGGAAACCGATCAGAAGTGGTTGTTTGTCTCCGGAGGCGAGAACAGCTTCGAACTCTTGCCGAGCGTTCCAGGTGAGCCGCGCCAGGAAGTCTCCGAGGGGCAGTTCCTCTACGAACGTGAGATCGAGCTTCAGGTGGATGCCAGTGCGCTGCCCTTGGGCGAGCAGAGCGGCAACATCCTTGTCCGTGTGAACAGCGCCGCAGAACCGTTCAGCTTCCCTGTCACGGTCAACGTCATCGAGCCGCAAGAATACCACGAGTACATCGGCATCGACTTTGGAACCACGAATTCCGTTGTCGCCATCAATGATGCAAAGAGGGGCCTCTTCCTGATCAAGGTTCAGAACCCGGTTAGCGAACTCACAGAACTCATCCCAAGCGTCCTGGTCTTCAAGGGCAGCCTCGAGTCCAGCGTCTTCGGATACGAGGCGCTGAACGCAGCTAACATCTACCCGGAGAACTCCGTCAGATCCATCAAGCGCATCATGGGCTGCGAGCGGCCGCGGACCTACTTTGGCCAGCAGCTGACCCCAAGCGTGCTGGCCGGGATGATCCTGAGAAAGCTCGTGGATCTGGCTGAGCTGACCTTCTACCGGGAGACCGAGCAGTATTGCCGCTTCAAACGGGTGATCATCACCGTCCCGGCGAATTTCTATGGGATCCAGGTCAAGGACATCCTCACGGCCTGCAGCAACGCCGGGCTGGAAACCGGGGGGCAGCCCACGGCCCTGGGCCAGGAGCCAGCGGCAGGACTGGGAGCCGACATTGTCCTGAAGGAGCCCACAGCAGGCGCGATCTACTGCATGTACCATCTGCGCGGCGAGCCCCAGTTCCGCGATCGGTTGCTCTCAGGCAAACCGATGCATCTGCTGATCTTCGACTACGGCGGCGGCACGGTTGACGTCTCCCTGGTCGGGGTGCAGCGGCCGGAAGGCAACGGCATCGAGCTCACGTGTCTCGCCACCAGCGGCAACAACAAGATTGGCGGCGAGGGCATGACCCTGAGCCTGATGAAGGAATTGCTGCGCAAATGCGCCGCAGCCAATCCCGTGCTCGACGAGAGTCTCATCCGCGAACAACACTCCGCCCTTGAGGCGAGGAAACGGACTGAAGGCTGGAGCGCCATGTCCTGGGGCGCGATCCTGGCGGCCAGAAGCACCTGGAAGGAACTGGCCGAGAAGGTGAAGATCATCCTGTCCTCCGTTGACAGGACCACGGTCCGCGTCCCGGCGGAGGCCATCCTCTCACTCATGGACCGTGGGATACGCACAGCCCAGGAGGACTACACCTGTTCCTTCGACCGGGAGGAATTCGAACTGCTGATCGGGGGGTTCCTGGACCAGAGCAAGAAACTGATCACGGACGTCATCGCCAAGGCTAGCGTCAAGGCCAGCGCCAAGGCCGGGGACACAGCCGAAGATCTGGTTGTGGACTATGTGCTGCACACCGGGCGGGCCAGCCTGATGCCGGCCGTGTACCATGCCGCGCAGGAGGCCCTGCCTGGGCTCACAGACGACCAGAACATCCGGCGCGCAGAACTGCTCAAGAGCTGCGTGGCCCGGGGCGCGGCCCTGTATGGCACGATCCGGCAGGGTCCAGGCGCCGGCATTCGGATCAACACGCAGGCCAGCACGCTTCCATTCAGCTTCGGCTATCGTCGCTTTGAGCTCCTGGACTGGGTCTTTGAGCCCATCATCCCCATGGATTCGGCCTGTTCGGTCCGGGAAGAGAGGCGGTTCGGACCGGGGGAATTCAGCAACGGGAAACTCAAGCTGACGTTCTACAGGAACAGCGGTACAAACCGATTCATTGACGGAAATCCCGAGGCGCAGCCGATCGGGGAGACCACTGTCAACCAAGACAATGGCGGAGCAGGCTGCGTGGTGGCCATGACCGTTGACGCCAATGGGATACTGACCGTCGAGGTGGACAGCAGCGTCGTCCCGATTTCCGAAGTCCGCGAAGAGGATGACAGCTGGGATGCATAGGACCGCAATGAAATTCCGTCAGGGCCCTTGGCTCATCATTGATCTCGGGGACAAGGCCGTTACCGCTTCTGTGGTCGACGCCACGGAGGTCGTCAAACCCTGCATCCAGGGGAGGGGCGAGACTGCTTCGCGCTTCTTCTCCTCCGAGATATTCCTGCAGGGGGGGGAGTACACCGGCGCCACAGACGAACGCTTCGTCCGGCTGCTTGCGGCTATGGCTAGGCTGGACAAAAACGTCTGGCCAAGCTTCGAGATCCTGGGCTGGCTCAAGCCCGTGGATGCGTCCCCTGAGCGCGACGCCGCGCTCCCTGACCCTTTGGGCATGGCCTCGCGGTTTGCCTGGGCAGGAGAAGACATCGACAAGGCCGAACGCCTCGGAGTGCTTATACACCTGTTTGTGCTGTCCCCGGTGGAAGAGGCCGCGCGGCTGCTGACCGGGGGACGGGACTTTTCCGGGGCGGTGCTGATCATGGCACCGAACTCTGACCGGCTGGCCCAGAAGGTGGTGCGAAAGGCGATGTCGCGGCTGGGGTTCGAGCATGTGGTTTTGCTGGAGCGGGACCATGCGCTGGCCTTGTGCGCGCATTATTCGCGCGGGGCGCTGGAGGCAAACTGTTTCAGCATTGAGGCCGAAGGCCTGCGTTTGACCCGCGTCAGCTTAAGCTTGGCCGAGTCCGGCCTGGTCTGCCGGACCGAAACCGGGGTTTTGCTCAAGGACGCGGGCTGGCAGGGTTTCGCGGATTCCGTGGCCGAGGCTGTCGGGCAGGCCGCTGGAGTGCATTCGGACCCGGTGATCGTGGAGCGCGCCCTGCTTGGCCTGATCTGCGCCGTCGGCTCGGCGAAGCTGCCGCCGCCCCTGGACAGCCGCCTGTCTTTCAATCTTTTGGAAGGCGCCCTGGCCGATGCTTGGCAGTCGGCCTTCCGCAAAAGACTGTCTGCTCACTTGGCGAATTTGGATCATGGGGTTTTGACCGGTGCGGACGGGCCTGCGGTGGGCTGGGGGTTGCCCTTCGCCCTTGATGGCATGACGCGATTGCTGGGGCAATGTGTTTTTGCCGAGCCTCAGGGGCGGTTCGCCGGGGAGACGCCGTTCTCCGATCGCGCGATTGCCGGAGTGGCGGCCTTGTTCGGTCGCGTGCTCAAGGGGGACGGCTTCACGGCCCGCCTGTCCTCGGGCCAGGGGCTGCACCTGTGGAGTGGCGGCGCGTTCTGCGTGGAGCTTGTTTCTGGGCAGGCCCTGCGCATGGAGCGTGGCGAGAGCAGAAAGTATTTTCAGACCTTGCGCCTGGAATCCGGGGCGACGGACGCCGGGAATGAGTTCTCCGCGCGGATTCAATATGGCTTCGGCAACGAGTTGGAAGCGGGCGCCACGGTCGGCGCCTGGGCGGCGAAGATCCCCCAGGACGCGCTTGATTGCGGGCTGCCGCTGGAAATCGAGGTGCAGATCAGCCGGGATCAAGACTCCGGCCAATTGGCCGGGGTGGTCGTCTTTTCGATTGGTTCGGTGCGTGGGGAAGCTCTTGTGCAACTCCCCGAGAATGAAGTACTCATTGGCCCTGTTGTCGACATGTGAGAAAAGAGTAGGAGAAAGGCGGATATATGCGGCAAATTTCTCGGTATGCGCTGTGCTGCGCGGCGGTGTTGATTCTGTGCCTGACGGTGGTCGGCCTGGGTTGTTTGGAGAGCGCTTTTGCGGAGGGGCTGCCAACGAGTAGCAGTCAGGACAAGACCCTTGAAATAAAAGCGAAGCTGAAAGCCGAAGCTGCGAAGGCCGCTAAAGCTGCGAAGGCCGCTGAAGCTGCGAAGACCGCTGAAGCTGCGAAGACCGCTGAAGCTGCAAAGACCGCTGAAGCTGCAAAGACCGCTGAAGCTGCAAAGACCGCTGAAGCTGCTGAAGTTGAGAAGGCCGCTGAAGCCGCAAAGGCTCCTGAGACATCCCAGATCACCGCTGACAAATTGGCTGAATTGCTTGCGACCAGCTGCAGCGATTCGAAAATGTCAAAAAGTCCTGTGCTGCCACGTTTTGTGACAAGCATTGATCAACAATTTGTTGGCTCTACATCACCGGAGAGACAGCTTATATTCAAAAAGTCTCTTGTGAAGGCATTCAACGCGAACAAAGGCGCAATGGATGTTCTTGAACTAAAGCCTAGCGACTGCAAGGGTGACAGCAAATGCGTTAATCAGGAATACGAAAAGATAATTACTGCACTGCAAAAAAAGTTCAACGAAACTGAGAAAGTCCCCACTGTCGAGAGAACCGTGCAGAGTCTGTTCGGGGACTATACGGCGACCATCCTGGCTGGGCTGTGCCTTCTGCTTCTGCTGGTCGCTTGCGGGCTGGTGCTTGCCCGGAGCGCGGGACGCGACAAGAAGCCAATGGCCAGTCCCAAGGGGACGGGAAGGCCTCCCGAGGTGAAATCGTACAAGATGCCGGAGCCGAGCGCTCTCGCTGACTCTGGCAGCAAGGACGCCAAGCAGGACGAGCGTCTGATGTCCTTCATTGGCGTGGCGGTCAAGCAGCTTACTGCCGCAACGGCAAATGGCGGCAAGGAGCTTGTGGAGGAGCTGCGTGCGCAATTGGCCAACGTCCATGAGCGGCTTGATCACATTGCGGCGGACGCCCGTCTGGCGGCAGCCATGGCCGTGAATTCTCCCGCCCAGGCCCCAGAAGCTGGCGATGTGACCCCGCTTGTCATCGATGCTTTGCTGCGGGTTGAAAAAGACCGACTGACAACAGCGCGTGAGGCTTTCGTCTCCCGCAACGGCGACATTCTGGATCTGTTGCAGGGACGTGAAGAGGTGAATAGCGAGGATTTCCTGCGCAAGGAAGTGGGGGTTGACCTGCCGAAATCGCTTCATGGCTGGGACAGGCTGCAGGATTTCAGCAAAAGAACCGTGGAGGATCTTGTCAGGTTCTACGAGGTCATGAACACGCTTAAGCTTGTGTCGAAAGTGTTTGAACCTGAGTATGTTGAAACTTTGGACAAAGAGCGTCAGCTGAAGCGTTATTCCACGTATTCAAACTTCATGATCAACTGTAACAGCACGAACGCGGCATCCATTCTGCACAGCTTCAAGCTGGAGAAGTGGCTGCGGGAGGATTTTCTGGCGTTTGCCGAGGCCTTCATGCGCGAATACATGGGATTGGAATCCCGAGGGGAAGAGCAAGGCCTGACCGAAGCGCACGCCATCGTGCTCAAGGTGCTGGATATGGCTGGGCTTGAGCCCATCGCCATGCAGATAGGCAGGACGAGATTCAACGAACGGGAGCACCGCGCCAAGTCCACAGTGTCGGACAGCTCCATGCCACCAGATACCATCGCCGCGATTGTGCGGGCCGGATTTCGCAAGAAGACCGGAGAGGTCGTCCAACAGCCAGAAGTCCTTGTAAACCGGTTCTAGGAAGACGAAATGCCTGACAAATCATGGGAAGACGGCTTTGTCGCACGGCTTGTCCAGGGGGAGCCCGGCAAGCCTGCAAAGGGCGGGTTAAGAGCCGCCGGGACATGTGGGCCATTGATCCACTTCGAGCATGTAGCAGTGCAAGAAACCGGTGCCTCTCTGCTGGATTTTGGGCAGGTCTACCCTCTGGAAACCAAGCTCAAGGTCGTGGAAGTCTTCAACGCCTGTAGCACGCCTGTTGGTTTGTGGATTGAGTCCAAGCCTTCGTGGGTCAACGTCGCCTGGCCCGAAGGCGACGAGGATGTCTTGTTGGTGGTTGGGGGAAGCGTTCTTCTGCGGGTGCTTTTTACTTCGGACAGGCAGATGCAGGAGCTGGATTTCGAGGGGACTCTCGTCTTTGCTTCCGAGACCCAGGGACAGGAAAAGGTCTGCTCGAAGCTGCTACTGCGCGCCCGGACCAGCCTAGACGACGCCTGGGGGGAGTATTTGTTCGGAGAAACCGGGGGGCGCACGGAGCACGATTTCGGTGATTGTGCATCCCTGAGCGGGCCCGCTTACCGTATTCAGATTCGGAACATAGGCCGCAAACCCTTGGAGGCGGCACTGCATTCGTTGCCGAACTGGCTGAGGGCCGAGCGCGGCGACGGCACCGAGATCGTATCGGCAAGGCTTTCCATAAAAGAAGGGGAGGAGCAGACTTTCCAGTTGTCACCGATCCCCGTGGAGGACCATGAAGGCCTGAACACGGCGTCCGTCCAACTGAAGACAAACGATGTGCGGGAAGAGTTCCGGAGCGCTACCTTCCGTTTCAGGGCAAATCTGCCAAGCCAGCCAACGGTGTCATTCCATCCGCCTGAGGCGGTCCTTGTGGCGGCTGGGCAAAGGGCGTGTGTTGCTCTGCCTATGTTCAACAAGGGTTCCGTGGGGGCCATGGTGACCGCAGCCGACGGCCTGCCCGGCAACCTTTCCGTCCAGCCTGTGGAGGTGCCTGCGGCAGGGCCACGTGGCCCAGGAAGCGCTGAGATGCAAGTGTGGGTAACCGCCGCATCTGCGCGTGCCGGAAGCCAGGAGGACTTTCTGCCCCTGAAGGTGGACGGACAGCAGACTGTCTTGCGGGTTCCCATCCGCCATGAGTGCGTCGACGTCGAAATCTCTCCTGAATTGTTGGACTTTGGTGATGTGGCGGCAGGTGACAAACCGCAGAGGACCATCCGAGTCGTCTCGAAAGAGAGGAGCGGGCTGATCATCGAGGCGACGACCGCACCGATCCTGTCGGATGCGTTGTCCGTGTCCGTGGTGAACGGAGAGGTGCACGCTGTTCTGCATTGTGGAAAGCTTCCCCAGCAATCATTCTCCGGGCCGGGGATAACCCTGCGCCTGCCGGAATTGGACGTGCTCCGCACGGTTGCCATCTCCTATACCCCGGCACGCACTCCTGAGAAACTCTGGTTGGTCTGCCCGAAGTGTGGAACGGCCGCGGAAAAGGGACAAAACCAGTGCGCAGACCCCACGTGCGCGGCGAGTTTGGCAGGAGCGCAAGAAGTGACGGAGAAAGATGTTTTGCGGTGCCCGACATGCCAGACCACATATGGCAAGGGCCAGATCTTCTGCATGCACGATAGAGGGACGTTGCTTCCCCTGGATACGGAGAAATAGGTCATGCAATGTCAATGCCCTTACCCCAACTGTTCTGAGAATCTGCCGAGCCATCAGGCGGGGTGTCCCAAATGTGGAAAGCCGTTCAAGGTGTGCAAAAGCGCGCTCTGTAGAGAAGTGAATAGGCGTTTTTCCAGGTTTTGTCGTTCATGCGGTTCCCCCATGCCCGAAACCGACCACGACTGGACGATGTTTCGAGGCGGAATACAGCGGACAGGCTTAAGCAAGATGTCGCTAAAACTGGATTTCAACGCGCTTGACTCCCAAACCCCGTTGAAGGAGTTGGCTGCCTTCCAATTGAATGGGCCTTGCCACAGCCTGCTCTTTTCTGAGGGGCGTCTTATCGCGCTGTCTGCCGAGGGAGAGGTGTTCGCGGCGGATGTGCTAGGCGACAAGGCGACGGAAGTCGCCAGATTTTCCTTGGGTGGAAAGGTTCATGCCGAACCGGCCATTGCCGGAGGCCTGTTGTTTGCCGCAGCGGACAACCAGGTCATGGCTTATGCAATTGGTGGCGGCGTAGACGGGTTCATGCGTGAGGAGCCCTACTGGAAAATGTCGCTGACAGGGCAGGTGCACCATTCACTGCTGGCAATTGGAGACTCTCTGTACTGCATTACCGATGGGGGAGAAGGTGCCGAGTTAATCGCATTCGACAAAATTTTCACCCCGTCACCAAAACAAATACGTCTTCATTCAGCCAAAGTGTTCAGTCCGTTGGCTGGAAAAGTTACAGATCAGGGGCACAAAATATATTTTGTCAGCCCTGAGCAAGGTGGAACGCTGTATGAAATTGACCACGCAGATGGTGGGGAACATGTCAAGACGGGTAGATCCCTTGTGATGCTCAATGGATATTCGTTGGGGACCCCTATTTGTGTCGTTGGAGACATGCTGTTCGGTATCTTCGGGGAGAGAAAACGGCTCTGCCGCGTCAAGATCTCTCTAGGTCAGCCGTTGGAGACTCGTGGAGATGATGTTGAGCATTTTGCATATGCTGAAATGAAGAAGTCAATTCTTGTTTCTTCAAGTATGATACGTGATACGGACATTGACAAGGTAGGGTTGCTTGACCCTGGAGAGTCCTACAGAGGAATGCCGGTAATCATAAAGGATTTCGCTGTCGCAGTGAGCCTGAATTACGGAAAGGTTCGTCTCTATGATTTGAAGAACCTAACCCATTCACGGAATTGGCAGGTTGGGGGCAGCAGGTCCGATGTCACTGCGCTTATTTCCGCAGGTTCTTTGCTGGCAGCAGGCGTGTCCGAGGGCGAAGCCCGTGGCAAGGTGGTGCTTGCCCGGTTTCCCAAGCCAAACAACACGACGGGTATATGAATATGGCGAGTTCACACCTTTCGGCAATACCTGCAAAACGGCGGAGCTGGTCAATGACTGATGGAACCGTGTCCACTTCAAGGGGCGTAAGTTTCCAACGCCGCATTCAGCGGTCTCTGCGGTGCGCGGCACTGCTCACCTTTGCCCTGCTGCTCGGCCTCCTGGTGCAGTCGGCCTCAGCGGAAATCTCCCTCGAAAAACCAATAGTAGCAAAGATCCTCTACGATGGGTCTGGGAGCATGTACCCGGGATATTCTCCGGGTGGCAGTCGCCCGGTGGGTTCGGCTGTAGTTTTTGTACATCAGACAGACAGCTTCAAGATGTGGTTAAAGGACTTTGTCGCAGCACTGCGTACCGAATGTAATGTAAACAAGATTTCCATCGAGGCGTTTAAAGAAAGAGACATACGCAAAGAATTGCTGCCGGAGACCCCAATAGGCAGTGCGAATACTGATGCAGCATTGCAACGGTTTCAAGAATATTATATCCAGAACGGAATCGGGCAACACACATTCCTCGAAGAACAGCTTGAGCAGGCAACGCATAATTTCGAGGGCCTGCTCTGGTTTATCACCGACAACATGATTGATACGGGCAACGGCCCTGAAATTGAGGATGTGAAGCACTTTTTCCTGGCCATAAAAAACACGCAGCGCTACCGTTCCGTATTCATGTTCAAGTTGCCGGTCGTCTCCGGTGGAAGTACACTCAATGTGGCGGTGTACGGCTTCCTCGTCTCGCCTGCGCCGCTCTCCCCTGTGGTCGCCACCGGACTTGATGAGAAGCTGCGCATGATGGCGAAGCATTTTGTTGGTCACGAGTACGTGAAATTCAAGGACCTTAGCGTCAACTCGATGGCCTTGGTGCAGGACATCAACATCACCCCCCTTGAATCCTCCAGGTCCGGTCTGTTTACAGAGAACCACACAGTGCAGTTGGTGCGGGGGTGGAAGGTCGTCAGCAAACTGACCCAGCACAGCATTGAGAAGGCCTCATGCTCGATCGCCTTCACGGAGCCCTTTAGGCCGGACAGCAAGTCGGTCAAACAATTCGGGGTCCAGAACATTGACGCCAAGGCCTTCGCAAGCATCATAACCGATGTGGCGCCGCCGGAAATCCTCCCCCGTGAGGAACGACAGATATCCACCAAGGTGAGTTCGCGCCATGAAATTTCCATCAGCCCGACAACGCTTGGCAACCGGCTGAAGCTGGCCTTGTCGGGCGCGGTGGTGGAGTATAGCGGGACGGCTACGGTGAAGCTGTCGGGCGTCAAGTTGAAGCTTGTTCCGCAACACTTGAACAACATCTACGGCATCGAACATGCCGCAGAGATTTTTGGCTTCGAGAAAACGGTGACGCTTGGCGACATCGCGCCGCTCAGCATTCCGGTGTCCTTCAAGGTCGTCACCGGGGCGGAGCGCATTCTGCCTCTGGCTGTGGCCTTGCTGCTCCTGCTTGCCGTAATAGGCCTTTTCTTGTGGTTTATATCTCGGAAAGAGCTGTGCAAGGTCAGCTACGAGGGCAGCGCAGAGAATATTGCGCTATGGCGCATGGGCCGCAAACCGTTGGCCCATTCCGGCGTGTCCCTTGGCGTGCTGCGTCGGGATTTCTTGGGTGATTGGCGATTCAGCCAGGACGTTTCAAGGGCGGCGGTTTCGATCCAGCCGACAGCCACGCCGGGAAAGTATTCCGTGATCGTCAAGGGCAGCCCGCAGACCGATCCGAGTTCGTTCAGCTTCTCCTTGGATCCGCAGAAGGGGCGGCTGATATCGTCTGCACCAGGCAGCAATCGGGGAGGGTCTTCAGGCAGGCCACCAGGGACAGGTAACGGTTCAGGGCCAGGCCCCAAGGCCGGACCTCGGCCGTTGAGGAAATAATCGGGGGCACAGTATCATGGACAGTCAATGCAACAAGGAGACTGAAGTGGACAGCAGTGTAAAGCAGAGTTGGACGAAGGGCGGGATGTGGCGGAAGTTTGGCCGCGCTATGTGTATGATGCTCGGTCTGGTTTTGGCCTTGGCGCTTCCTGCCATGGCCCAGGAGGCGGCTGCGGTTGCGCCTGTTGGCGGGGTTGGCCTTCTCGTCAGGATCGGAGCCTTCGTCGTCGGTCTCGCTTTAATCTTCTACATTTTCTACTTCATGGTTTATAAGGTGTTGCTTAAATATTTCCACCCTGACTACTGCAAGACTCTTTGCATATCCATGATGCTCCTCTATACGCTCGGCTGGTTTTCCTTCGGAGCTTTCGTACTGTTCGACTTCGGATATGGCCTGTACTGGTTGAAGATCGGCTTGTATTTTATCTCTGCTCTTTGGTTGGTATGGTTCGCCACGGTTATGTTGAAGCAGGGGTATCGGTAACAATCGCCGCGCCAACGCATACTGCATCGAAATATTCGCCGGTGTTCTGAGCCGGTAAGGAGTAGCTCCATGAGAGACCTACAGGAAAAGATTGTCGCTCAAGTCGCACCTCTGGACACAGCGGTCGGGCCGACCCTGGTGGTGGGTCTGGGAGGCACTGGCAAGGATGTCCTGTTTCGACTCCGGCGCCTCATTGTGGAGCGTTACGGCTCCCTCGAAGAGCTGCCCGGCATCCAGTTTCTGCTGCTGGACACGGACCAGACCCTTGAGGCGAAGAAACAGTCTGACATCCCCATCTCAGATGACAGCCTGTACGAGAAGATCAAGTTTCAAGAATCGGAAACGATCCAGCTGAGCCTGTCTGGCGGCGGCAGCAGCATAATAAACAATATAGGCAACTTCCCGCACATCCAGGAGTGGTTCCAAACCACGGGAAAGATCGCCGCCCTGGGCGACCTGGGCGACGGCGCAGCCCAGGTGCGTATGGCCAGCAGGTTGGCATTCTACTCCCCCGCCAACTACGAGGCCATTTCCACAAAGCTCAACGGCATTCCAGGGAATCTTGGAAGTCCGGTGACGGATGCGAAAATGACCCAACTCTTTGCTACGTATAATCCTGCAGAGTGCAACGTCCACGTCATCTCATCTTTGGCCGGTGGCACAGGCAGCGGCACCTTCCTGGACATGGGCTTTCTGCTCAAGGCCGTGATGGGGAACTATAAGCGCACGGCCTATCTTGCATTTCCTTCACTCTTTGCCAATCTTCTTGGGGAGAGGCGGATGCGGGCCAACGGCTACGCCGCACTCAAGGAACTCAACCAGTACAACTTCGGGACAAGGTTCAAGGCCAATTGGGCAGGGACTGAGGCCAGGTACATGCCCCCGCCTCCGTATACGTACACATATTTCCTGGATCACCTCAACGAGGCGGGGATGTTCGTCGGCAAGGAACGAAATTCCGTGTTCCAGATGGTTGCGGAATCGATTTTCCAGGAGTTCTCTCTCGGTGAGTTCTCTGGCGCTAAGCGGTCTGTCCGGTCAAACATGGCGAATTTCCTCAACAATGCGAAGATAGATAACTTCTGGGGTGTCAATCAGGAAGCTGCAAACAAGCAGCAGGGGGTCGCCGGGGACAGCTTCGTCACCCGATTCAGCTCCTTTGGCCAGACCAGCATCAGCTTCCCCACAGACCGGGTCCATAACGCCTGTGCCTGCAAGCTGGGCCAGGAAGTGCTCAACTTTTGGCAGCACAATGTGCCGGACGATCCCCAGGAGATCCTGTTCACCCGTTTTTTGAAGAAACCGAACGTCAATTTCGTCCAGGGGGCATACACTCCCAGCGACGGCAGCCCTGCCCTTGATCGCACCGACCTCGTTGATGAGCTCCTCTGGCACAAAAAAGAGGCTCAGCGTACGCTGCTCAACGAGATCCGCACACGGATCATGACGGTGCGCCAGGAGCTGGAGGCGGCTCAAAATGGCTCCAAGGCCGCAGTCCTACAGAAGGCGCGGGACGACTTCGACATGTGGCTGGCCCGAGAGGACAGCGAGGATCCCAATGAATGGGGCCAGTGCATCCGCACCATTGACTTGAACGCAACCAGCTACCTGGATGGCTTGACGAAAGGCATCGAAGCCGAAGCCGATGTGATTTCGAACGACCGGCGGTATGGCGTTGTGTATGCCCTTGCGCTTCTCCAGCAACTTAAACATCTTTTGCGCAACGAGAACCAGAACTTCCGCTACATCCCCTGGTTTGACACGGAGATGGCGGCCTGGAACGAAACGGCCCAGTACCAACTTGACGAACTTGAGCAGGTGCATCTGGATCTTTTGAACCACGAAAACTCCATTCTCTTCCGCGGCGCAAACGTCGCCAGGGATATAGACCTGCTGGTCGCGGCCGACCAGGACGCTGAGGACCAGGGCATTCTGTATTATTATCTCAAGGCCAGGGTCATGCGGCAGGTGTTGAAGCGCGGAAAGAGAATATGTGAAGAAGTGGATGCCTTCCTCGGCAAGGATAGCAGTGCTGGCACTGGATTGCTCGGAAAGTATTACAATTTGCTCAAGTGCTTTGACGACCTGAAGGCTGGTTTGAGCAAGATGGAGGAATATTTCTGCAAAGACAGAGGGTCCATGTTTGCGTCCAGTCTGTACCGCGATGGAGATACGGAACGCTGGTACAAGAGATGGATGGGACATGGTGAGGATGCCGCCGCATACAAAAGAACTATCAGCAGCCTTGGGGACTCTTTGTTGGCGGAAATATTTCGTGTAACAAGCGTCACAGACGCCCTGAGAAAATTTCAAACAACACTTCCGGAAGCCATCAATCGGCAGATCTTGAAGTATTTCAAAATCCATTTCGCAAAGAAAGACGACCAACCCTCGGCGCTGCAACTCTTTTTTGAAGGCGGACGCTACAACGAGCAGCAGCAGCAAGATGCCATCCGCAGGGCAATGAGCAATGCTCAGGTCTGGATAAGCCAGCCGGTCGGGGCGGACATCCCCAACGTGAAACCCTCGAGGGATCAATTCTCACGCATTGTCGGAGTGGACATGAGTTCCAAACTCCTTCTCGGGAGATTCGAGGCCCTGGTCAAGAACACGAATTTGGGCGATCTGTGGCAGATCAGGTCCACAGGCGAGAGTCACAAGGACGCCATCCATTTCTACACCGAAGTGGCCGGAGTCCCTGCGTGCTACCCCTCCTCCGTGAGCGCCCTGGATGGATTGCGGGACTGCTACAATCAGTTCTTCAGGAATCCTGCAGAGGTCGATCCAAAAAATCAGGAAGTGCTGCACACGGACAAGAACCGCTTCAAGTTCCAGGACATCATGCCGAAATCCCAGGCCCAGGCCATCACCTTCAAGCAGGCCGTGCGCGGGTTTGTTCTTGGCCGCATGCTTGGGCTGGTCGGGTTCCGGCCCGCCAGAAGAAACGAGGCGAACAGCAGGGATGCTTACACCTACACGGATGATGCGGAACGATTCATTGTCGCAAGAGTCGTTGAACTCGGAAGCACAGAGCAGGACGCCATAGACTTTTTGTACCAGCGCGACGATTTCGTTCGGCCAAGGCTCCTTGAGAAAATCCAGACGCGCCTGGACTTCCTGAAGGAAGACCTGCGCAGACTGGCCAAGTTCATGCTGCTTGCGGAATTCTATCGCACCAATCTCTACCCGCCACAGCAGGATAAGGACACGTTCCAAAACTTCCAGTTTGAACGCCTTCTGCCCCAGTATGAGGTCTTGCGCGTTGAGAAATCGCGCCAGGAAGATGATCTCTCTGAACAGGCCCTCAGCCAGTTGGAGCACTTCCGCGCGGAGCTTCTCGGCGGCCGTTCGATGGGGACATTGCAGGGGGCTCGTGACATCCTGTCCGGCTTCACCGTGCCCTCCGGCTTCTATGAAGTGCAGGCCATCGGCGATGTGCAGGAGGTGATCGTGAGACGCCTTGACTCCCTGGTCCTTGACTGGGATAAGATCCAGCCTCCGGCTGTGCCGACGCCAGCGCCGACCTCCGCCCAGGGCGCACTCTGCCCACTCTGCGGCAAGGGCATTGACGAGCGGGCCATCTTCTGTCGCCATTGTCTCAAGGATCTTGGCAAGCATGTCGCCTGCGGCAACTGTGGGGAGACGATGGTTCCGGATTTCGCCAAGAAATGCTGGAAATGCGGCTTCTCCGTGGGCAAGCCCGAAATAGAGATCGAGTGCCCGCGGTGTTTTGCCTACAAAGCAACGCTGGAGAAGTTCCCGTGCCCGAAATGCAGGTTCGATCCGAGGAACCCCTCTGCAACTGCGGCTGCAAACACATCCGCCCCAAAACAATCCGAGGATCTTGGCAGTGCTCGGAGTACTGCGCAGGATTCAGCTCAGCGGCCTGAGGCGAACAATGAAGACGCGCGGCATGAAGCGCGCCCTGCTCAGGAGCATTTCGTGGCGGCCACGGACGAAAAGCCCGGTGCTCAGGCGTCCTCTGGTTTTGTGGAATGCCCCACTTGTAATGAGCGGGTTGCTGCTGGTGAGGAAATGTGCCCCCACTGCCTCGCCATCATATGCTGATCTGTAAGAGTGCAAGGAGGATAGCTCAATGACTGCGCATCGGTCCACGACAGGCATCAAAATAGTGTTGACATTCATCGCCCTTGTGGGGCTTGGTTTGAACTTCTTCATCGTCCTGGATGCGGACAATGGCTACTTCGGGGTGATTAAGCCTCGGGCGGCAGCAGCAGAGCCCGCAGACAAGCCGGGCGTCCAGCCCCCACCGTCCAAGGAGGTCGTTGCCTACGCAGAGGTGGCCAAGAAGAGTATTTTGCTGATTTACTCGGAAAGCTGCAACGATTCATCAAGGGCAAATCAGGGGACAGGCTTCGTGATCAAGTCCGGGTACGTGGCGACCAATGCCCACGTGGTAAAGGAGGCTGTCGACTGTGGAAAACAGATTTTCGCCAAGGATTCCGTAGGATCTGCCCCCTACAAGCTGGTACTTGTGGGTATCCCGGCCGGGGGGAGTGAACTCAACGATATCGCCATATTAGCCTTTGAGGATAAGAGCGTCTCGCTGCCGCCTTTGGATTTGGCCGATTCCGATGACTATACCAACGGGCACATGGGCGATAAGGTCTTCACCCTGGGCTACGGAAACATCAACCACATTACGCCAGAGTCTCCCGCCATGTCCGGGGTCGGCACCCTGTCGCAGTTTGATTCCACGAAGAACATGTTCGTGACGGAAAACATGTCCTTGAAGCCCGGCAACAGCGGCGGGCCACTCCTGCTGGAGTCGGACAGAAAGGTTCTGGGCCTGGTCTATTCGCGTTTTAACGACTTTTACATTGCGGCCACTTCGATGATCATTCCGATCAACCATGTGAAGCGCTTCTTCCGCGAGAAGACGAACGTGGCGTTATGAGTACCCAGGGGCAGCGCGGACTTGGCAAGGCCAAGGCATTCCTCGGCCTTCTCGCGTTGATCGGGTTGTGTGGGGTAATCGCCCCCTTGCTGCTGCCCACGCCGGGGCAGGTGTGCATCATCCTTGCCGACACGGTATTGCGTTCGGACATCAGCGCCCACCCCATCGAGATCGCCATTGATGGCGGAGCGAGCAATTACCGCGCACAAAAGGCCAATGACAGGTTGGAGGTCTATCTCGATCGGGTAAACGAAGGGCCCCGAAGCATCATGGTGTCTGCACAAGGCTACCAACCAGCGAATCTTGATGTGGTTGTGAAGCCGCTGTCCCTTGTCCGTGTTGAGCAGTCCCTGACTCCAACGTTTGGCATGCTTGAGTTCAGAACTGTTAACGCCAAAACAAACACGGACATACCGGCCACTGTTTCCATAACGGGCGTTTCCGCCGGGACCGGGAACACGCAAGCAAAGAGCCCGCAGGCGCTGGATCCTGGTGGTTATGCCGTCCGGGCGCAGTCTGCCGGGTTTTGCCCCAATTCGGCCCAGATGCACGTGGAGGTCGGAAAGAGCACGCAGACGAGCTTCGTTTTGTCACCCGAAATCGGTGAAGGTGAACTTGCCAGAATCGTGCTGGTTTGGGAGCAGAATCCCAAGGACGTGGATGCCATTCTGGTGCAGAACCTGCCGGGCAATAGGCTCACCACATTCTGGAACAACAAACAGACAGCCGTTGGGGGTAAACCTCTTTCAATGCTGGACACCGACCAGACCCAAGGCAAGGGACCAGAAACCATGACCATCTTCAAAGGGCATGGCGGGACGAACTCTTTCGTGGTTCGCTATTATTCAGGGGAGGGGAACTTGGGAAGCTCCGGCGCGATAGTGAAGGTCATAACAAAGGGCTGTGTCGAGCAGGAGTTCAAAGTCCCACCAACGTTCACTTTGCGCGCATGGCATGTTGTCGACATCAAGGAAGACGCCCAGGGACAGGCTGTTGTTACTGTGGTGAACGCCAGCATGAGTGACGCCGACATGGGGTTGAGGGGGCAACGATGAATGAACAGCTGAGGAAATGCGCCAATTGCCCCAACATGCTTCCTCCGCAGGCGAAATTCTGCACGAAATGCGGCGAGGAAGTGAAGGCGGCTCCGCCACCTCCGCCACCACGGGATACGAAGGTGGAAGACTCTTCAAAGGACAGTGGAAAACTCCGCAAGCCGGACGACACACGGATGAAACGGCCAGTGCTGGGTGCCCTCGTGCTGAGTTTCGTCTTTGCCGCAGGCCTGCTGGTGATGAAGATGATTGGCGGGGGGACGACCAATAAGCCGGAGCCACCCAAGAAGACGGAGATTACGACGGCATCTCCTGAGAAACCACCATCCGAGAAGCCGACTTCCACAGGCGGGCAGAAGCCGCCGCAGCCTGCTCTCTCCACGATTGAAACAAGGACACTGGATGAGGCGGAGCAGGCCATTGCTGCTTCGCGCAAAATCGCCAAGCACATCGACCCGCTTCTCGATCTGCTGAAGACCGGTTCCCCCGCTGCGCATGACCGCGCCAAGACCCTGCTTCTTGGTCTGTCGAAGAATCATGCCTTGATGGCCAAACTCGGCGATGCGAACATTGGCGTCCTGCTCGCCGGTCTCGCCAACTCTGGCGACAACGATCTTGTTGCGGCGGGGCGCGATACGCGACAGCCCCCCTCCGATGTTCAGCCCACAACATCGGGCACGGGATCGTTGAATATTGGCGACACAGCGAACCTGGTGAAAATAGATGGCAAGGCCGTACCGAATTTCTATGCGCCAGGCAGAACACACGTTCCCGCTGGGGCACACACGGTGGCGCTGTACAAGACAGCAAACGACGCCACGCCATTCAGAACCGTCAAAGTGGAGGTGGGTCCGTCCGCAACGGTGAAGATCCCAAGGTCCAAAGAGTCTGTCAACTAATCGTTTCGGAGTTCATAATGAGAGCGATCACCCTTGTCTTGTTGAGCTGTATTTCCGTACTGCTGTTTTCTTCGCAGCCTGCCACAGGAGCTACAGCCAAGAAAGGGAAAGCGCGCCCGGTTGCTGGCGTCACTTCCAAGAACAGCATGGACGGCCCGGAGCTGTTGCGGATTGCCCAGGCAAAATATGACGAAAGTGATTTCAAACATGCCTATATTTATGCAAAAAATGCCGAGAGCGCTTTGGAGACAGAACAAGGCGTAAAGGGATCTAATGCGCTCTTGGCCACAGCAAAATGCATCCTTGCGGACCTGCTCGTCATCAAACGTCAAGACGGCGACAAGACGATTTCAGAAGATATGGTCAAAGACAAGATCAAAGAGGCCCTGCTCCTTGATCCTGGAAAAGCTAATATCGAAAACTCATTTTGGAATGGGAAGACGATGAATCTTGCGAAACAAGTGCTGTTTGACTACATCAATAGCTCCACTACAGCATATAATAGCGCAAAGGTGATGGCGAACGACGCCAATTATTGTCAACGCTGGAAGGATGTTGGCAAACAGATACAGTTTTACCCGGACAAGGACCTTGCCGCAGCCCTTGTTGCGGATACGAATGCCAAATGCACTCCAGAAGGCAAGTACCCCAATGGTGGTACAGGAAAAGGAAGTGCGTTTTTGGTTTTGCCGTACATATTGAAAGATCAGAATAGTGGGAACTTTGAAAATAGAATCGCTGGCGTTCTTAGTGAAACATTTGTGATGAAAGAATTGAAATCTGCGTTTAAGAATGTTCCGTTTGTGCAGTTGCCTGTTGATCGCGCCAACAACTATGCGAACACACTAAATATTGTCGACTGGTCAACATTCACGTTTTTCGCTGGGCTACAGCTCGTAAAAGATGACCCAAATGATTTTCTCCCAAGTTCATATGTGAATGAATTGCCAAAAATATATAGACGCAAGCTCCAAGAGATTGCAAATAAGGAAAATGCAAAATGGGTTTGTGTTTTGAGAGTGGAAAGTTCAAGGATTACGAACCAAGACATCGATGTGCTGTACCAAATCGACATTTACAATCCGAATGATCCGATCAAGCCTGTTCTCAGCAAAACGAAAAGAGTGCAAAGTCTGTCACTTGTCAGCGATCGTTTTAGAGAACTTTTGAGAGATGCAGCGAATGAATTTTCAAGAGGGGGGCAGAGGTAGCACACCCCAGACACTTCCGCCTTTGGCTGGATGCTGATTACGCTTCCTTGTCGCTTGTCTTCTTTGCCTGTTCGGTGCTTCAGCACTTCAGCCATGAATGCCGGGTGCGAAGGTCTACACGGAGCGCGCATAAACGAGCGGATTTTTATTCCCTGATGCATCAAGATCCGCCTCTCCATGGCGTATTCCCCTGCCTGCAGCGGCTCAGGACGATGCGCGGAACACCGGCCAGGTCCGCATGGAGCACGTTGGCCTCGGCCTGTTCGACGCGCGGCAGATCCTGCACGGCGCGCAGCAGTTCCGGCTGGGGGAGAGGCGCGTGAGGGCTTTGGCCTGCTCGTGGGCAAGAACCCCTGGGCGGTGGACAGAAAGGCCCTGCGCCTCACGAGGCGACTTGGGATTGCGCTTTCCTCGGCGCAAAAAAAGGGCGGCTCAAAGCCGCCCTTCGTCATTCCTCTGCGGGCCTTACTGGCCGCTTATTTCCAGAAACGCCGAGAAGGAGCCGAACTCGTCCTCGATGCTCAGGTCGGCCTGGGCTTGAGAATTCATGTTCAGGCCGTCCACGAGCAGTTGTTCGCAAATCCACTGCTTGTGAGCCTCAAAGGCCTTCTCCCAATCGCCCGTGGCCACCACCCGGAGCCTGACGCGCTGGTCGTACTCCAGCTGCTTGGTCTTCCGGAGGTCCTGCAGGTGCCTGTTGATCTCGCGCGCAAAGCCCTCCATGCGCAGGTCCTCCGAGATCTTGAGCAGCAACTCGGCAAGCACGCCCGGATACCCGCTGACAGGCAACGTGTCCACCTGCTCCTCGCGGCTTGTCCAGTCGACATTGTACATGTCCGGCGCGAGAGCGACGCCCGCGACATCAATCCCGCCGTCCGGCTGCAGCGCGAAGCGGTTCTCGTCCAGCGCCTTCTGCACCTCGGCGAACTGCTTTTTGAGCACGGGCCCAGCGGTCTTGGGGTTCAGCCGGTAGCGGGCCTGGGCCAGTTCGCCCGCCTGGGCGACCACCATGATCTCCTTGACGTTTCCCTGGACCTCGATGAGCTGCCGGTACTTTTGCAGCGTCTTTTCATCCACGTTGGAGAGGGTGACGCGGGCAAGGGGCTGGCGCAGCTTGATCCTGTTCTTTTCGCGAATCTTCCGGATGGTCTCGATAACCGAACGCACCAGGGAGATGTCGCTGATCAGCTCCTTGTCGATGCGCTCCGGGAGCTCCTCCGGGAAATCCTGCAGGTGGACGGAGGCGTTGTCGTGCAGGTTGCGGTAGATGTAATCGGAGGTGAAGGGCATGAAGGGCGCGACGATGAGCAGGAAGTCGTTCAGCACCGTATAGAGCGTGTTCAGCGCCTGCACCACATCGTCGTTGACGGACGTGGACCAGAAACGGTGCCTGTTGTTGCGGACATACCATCCGGAAAGCGTGTCGATGAAGGACAGGATGGTGCGGTACACGGCCGGGAGGTCATATCTGAGCATGCAGGTCAAGATGGAGTTGCGGAACATCTCCAGCTCGCTCAGGATGTGGCGGTCTTCCTCAACCGTGACCGTCTTGAGCAGCGTCGGCTTGTAGCCTTGCAGCATGGTCGCGTAGCTGGTGAAGAAGTGCGACACGTTCCAGAGGGGGAGAATAAAGCAGCGCATGGCCTCGTGCACGCCATTTTCCGAAAAGCGGATGTCCTGGCCTTTGACCACGGGAGAGGAGAGCAGGCAGATGCGCAGGGCGTCGCTGCCGTGGGTGTTCACCACGTCCACAGGGTCCGGGAAGTTGCGCAGCCGCTTGGAGAGCTTGCGCCCGTCCTCCGCGAGGATGACTCCGTGGCAGATGGCGTTCAGGAAGGGCGGCTTGTCCATCAGCACCGTGGACTCCACA
>Ga0209083_1001476_pt1 | contig 26592 bp, 28 predicted proteins | sample AM7aDNAmetaG_FD_184132 | JGI IMG/M metagenome (GOLD analysis project Ga0209083, IMG submission 184132) | Freshwater microbial communities from Finland to study Microbial Dark Matter (Phase II) - AM7a DNA metaG (SPAdes) (version 3) | ecosystem: Environmental > Aquatic > Freshwater > Lake ...
ATCAAGAAGCAGAAAGTTAAAAACATTCGTATTGGAAAATTTCAATAAAAAAATACCTTCAATTACAAGGTATTTTAACGCGAAGTGTTCGGTTTGAGGGCATAATGTGCCATTTCTATACTGAATATATATTACATAAATTTTTAAACCTTGACAAGGTTTTTAATGAGCGTAGAATTAGAAAAAATGAACTTTTACATTTTGTTAACCAAGAAGGAGAAAAGCCATGAGTATGCTTTTTGACGGATGGCCGCATATTATACGGTCGCAACAGTTTTCACGTGAGTGGATTGAGAAAGAATTTTTCCCTTTGGCGCGCGAGATGAAGCAAGTGTTTTACGCGGGAGGAAGCAAGTCTTTGTGTGGAAAGCGTATGGTTAATCTTTTCTACCAGCCGAGCACAAGGACCCGCGGTTCGTTTCAAATGGCCATGAGTTATTTGGGCGGAATGGTTGCTTTTGCCACAGAGAATGCCGCCAAATTTTCTTCCGCAGAAAAGGGAGAATCTTTGGAACACACAATCAAGGTTTGGAATTGTTATCGGCCCGATGTTATTGTACTTCGGCACGACACGGAGGGGTCTGCACGGGTGGCGGCTTGTGTTTCTCGCGTGCCAATTATCAACGCGGGAGACGGCGCAGGTCAGCACCCTACGCAAGCGCTTTTGGACATCTTCACGATTCAAGAAAAACTTGGTCACATTGATGGCATTTCAATTGTTATTAATGGCGACCTTGTCAATAATCGGGCGGCGCGTTCGCTTGCTTATTTGTTGTCCAAGTTTGACGGCGTTAAGATTCATTTTGTTTCTCCGCAAATGCAGAAAATGAAGGATGATGTTTTGGATCATTTGCGTGAGAAGCAGGTTGTTTTTACTCAAGGAGAATTTTTGGCGGAAGTAATTCCATCCGCTGATGTAGTTTATATGCTTCGGACCCAAAGAGAGTATGGGTCTGCGGTGATGGATCATGACACCAGAACTGTCTTGATTGCGGAAACCGCGAAGCTCGCCAAAAAATCCGCAATTTTTATGCATCCGTTACCAATTGACAGCCGTGTTCACGAAATTGCCGCTACAGTTGAAAGTGATCCGCGTTCGGTTTTTTTGACTGATCAGGTGGAGAGTGGAATTTGCACTCGCATGGCACTGTTAAAAATGGTAATGCCATCCTAAAAAAAACGCTGGTGGTTTTTTTAGATTTTACGACGAAAGGGTTCTATGATTGAAAATGTTGCCATTCATCGGCAGAAATTTGTAAATGATCCTGATGTTCCTCATGATGGGTGCGAGATTATTTGCAAAAACAAAAGATATTTTCATGCTTTGCCTTCAGGTAGGCATGTTTATTCTCAAACATATGCCAAGGTTGAGCATTATCAGAACGGGCATGCATGGGTTTGCGGAAAAAACGGGCGGTGGAAAATAATCGATAAACAGGGCAAGCCGGTTACTGGCAAGCCGACAAGTCTTATCTTTGGTTAGATGATAAGGCTTTTTTTATTGTTGAAAATTTGGTAAGGTTGAAACATGAAAAAAGATTTGGAAAAAGAAATGGCTTGGGTGTTGGAAGAAAAATACCGCCACAAGCCAACGGAAAAATTTTATAAGGATGTAGCAAGATTAAAAGCGGGGGAGCCGGTGGATTATGTAATTGGGTTTACTGAATTTTTGGGATGCAAAATTGATTTGTCAAAAAAAACCTTGATTCCGCGCAAAGACACGGAATTTTGGGTTGAAGAAGTAATTAAAGATATTCTCACATTCTTGAGAATGTCAGAATTTGGCAAAGATAAAAAAATAAGGGTTTTGGATATTTTTTCGGGGTCGGGTTGTATTGGGGTTTCTGTTCTGAAAAAAATAAAAAATGCTGATGTTGTGTTTGCCGATAAGGACAATAATTGCATAGAACAAATAAAAATCAACCTAAAGCTAAACACATCTCTAATTCGCGCGAATAAGAGAATAGGCGGTGAGGAAAGGCATTCTGTAATTAAGTCGGATATATTTTCAAAAGTCAGGGGAAAATTTGATTTTATTTTTGCCAACCCTCCGTATGTTGCGATTAAAAAAATAAATAATATTCAGAAATCAGTTTTAAAGTATGAACCAAAAATTGCTTTGTTTGGTGGAAGTGACGGGCTTTATTATATAAAAATATTTTTAAGCAAAGCAAAAAACAGATTAAATCCCGGCGGAAAAATTTTTATGGAATTCAGTCCCGAACAAAAAACCGCAATAGAAAAAATAATTTTAAAAAATAGGTACAAAAATTTTGAATTCAAAAAAGACCAAAACAACCGATGGAGATGGGTTGAAATATTCTAATAAAATTGATAGTATGATTTTACTATTGTAGGCACTTTAACAATGCGAGGGAAAAATGAAATTAGAAATTTGCAGTATTTGTGGCAGGCAAGTTATTTCGAGCGTGGACGAAGTTTTTATAAATGAGCACGAAGAATGCTTACAGGAAGTGGCGAAGAAATTGGATCAAATTCAAAAAAGAAATCGCAGAAAGAGCTTTAAACAAAAAAGTTGGTATTTCAAGATTTTTCTTATAGTAAGAAAGTTATTTCTGCGTTAGATTTGTTTCGAATTTTTTTGTCGTTTCTTCGGCGGAATTAAAACTCCGCTTTTTATTTGCAATTGAAATATTTTAATAAAATTGATAATGTTATTTTACTAACTAAGGATCTGTACTTTAACAAATAGGAGTCAGAAAAAAATGGTACAGTATGATGAATTCTTTTCGCTTCGGCAAGAGAATATGCCTTGCCAATACCAACTTTCCTGGGAGAAGCGTATTCCTGCAATATTGGTGAAAATGCATAAAGATTTAGTTGCAGGATTTTCTGTTTCGTCAGAAGCCCCGATTGTTCGTCATTTTATGGGCGAGTTCGGATTTTCAGCTTTTGATTGTTTTAAGGCGAATCTTTTTGGCGAACAACTTTTTGGGTTTGACGGTGCGTTCCAAAAAAAAGGAGAAGAAGGAGACTTCATGGTTTTTGAGGTACGAATTCCGCAGGTGGAAAAGCAATTAAACGAAGTGTGCTCCGAATGCAATGGTTCAAAGCAAGATAGGAATTTTGAAGGATCAAAGTGTTTGCATTGTGATGGTACGGGCATAAAAAGGGTTCTGGATTGGAATCCTGCATATGCTATTTCGGCGAGCCTTACGGTGTTTTTCACTTTTGCATCGCTAAAGTGCTGTAGAAAAGACAAAACCTCTTGTGCTTTTCCCCAATTGTTGACCGTGGAAACAATAACGGAGAGAAAATCGCACGGAGGAAGTCTGTGTGGAATTTACAGTATTCCGTTGGCTGGATTTTTATCGTCGTTTGAGGAGAATACCGAGATAGTTGAAATGACTGAAGCAATGATTAAGGCTTGGAGTAAAATGTTTGGTAAAATCGACAAATACCAAAAATATAGCTTTTGGGCAAAAGTTGCGTACAAAAATGGCTGGCTGAATGTGAGTTGCCCTGGCGATGCCTGTGGATTGCATCCTATGCATAGCTGGGGACCGGAATCCGGTGCAGGATATGAATATTCATGTCATAATACCGACAACCCAATGCAACAGATTTGTCTTCTGGCCGGCTTGGCGGCATTGTGCGACAAAGCGACAAAAGAAATTGTATTTTGATTTTATGGCGGATATTCAAGTCCGCTTTTTATTTTGACAAATAACAAATAATTTGGTATTTTTATTGTAACGTTCGTTCCCAATTCAAATAGGGGATTCATTATGAAAACCGCGATTAACCGCACGGTTGTGGCTCGAAATAGGCCACATCAATACAAGACGAAATTCTCCAATCCTAATGACCCGAGTGTTCAAACTATTATTAGGATGATCGGAACAGAGGGTGCAACATTGCAGGAAGTTGGGAGAGTGTTAGGAATTAGCAGAGAAGCTGTTCGGCAAGACATCAGAAGTATTCGAAGGAAACTTGGGATAGATGTTTTTGCGATTCGTCGCCAAAATTTTTATACTGTTTCAGAAGTGGCTGCTATGTTCAGTCTAAGTGGGACTACTGTGAAAAAATATTGTCGAGATGGCAAAATTCCATGTGTTTGTAGCAAGAATCACAAACATTATTTTATGAGTGATGAATCAATTAGACAGTTGATTCATTTGTTGATAAGTAAAAGTGGACCAAAACATCGAGAGAAAAAAAATTTTAGGGCTGAATGGATAAAGGTTCTAGAAAAAAGATTGGCAAATATAGTTGCTGACGAGAATGAGCAAATGATTGGTCATTCGGAGGCCATGAGGATTTCCGGATTAAGCAATGGCAGGGTCTCTTACCTCCGCAAAATTAAGGTGGTTAAATCCTTTCCATTGCCCGGTGCAATGCATTTGGGCAGATTTCCGGTTTATCTGTATTTGCAAAAAGAGATGGAACTTGCGGGGCAAGTTGTGTTTGAATTTGGAATCCAATAGGTTTTTGGCGGAATTAAAACTCCGCTTTTTGTTTGTTTAGTTTTGTGGTAGAATGAGTAAATGACTTATGGAAAAAGCAATTCAACTGTCGCCGAATTCTTTGAATTTATATTTGGAATGTCCGCATTGTTTTTGGTTGGATAAAAATGAAGGAATTAAAAGACCTCCGCCATATCCTTATGAGTTAAATTCCGCAGTGGATGAATTGTTGAAAGAAGAATTTGATGCGTACCGTGCCAAAAAATTAATCTGTCCTTTATTAAAAGAGAATAATATAGATGCTGTGTTGTTTTCAAATCAAAAATTGCTTAATCAATGGCGAAATAATTTGGCGGGCATAAGATATTTTGATGAAAAATTAAATGCAACCCTATTCGGCGCCATTGATGATGTGCTTGAATTTGAAAACGGTAAAATAGCTCCGTTAGATTACAAATCAACCGGAAGTTCAGCGGAAAAAATTTATGACAGATTTCAATTGCAACTTGATACATATACATTTTTGATGGAAAAGAATGGTTATGAAACAGCAAGGAAAGGATATTTGGCATTTTATATTGTAGACAAAAGCAAAGGGTTTATTGACCGTTTGCCCTTCAGAAAAGAAATAGTTAAGATTGTGACAAATCCGGACGATGTTTACGAAATTTTTAAAGATGCGGTTGAAGTGTTGCGAAAAGATTTTCCACCGAAACACAGCACAGATTGCGCATATAAAAAATGGCTGGACGGCGCAAACAAATACAATTAAATCGCTCGGCAAATAAATTTTTTTCTCTTACCCCACTTTGCAGTGGCTGTGCGTTCAAAAAATTCATTTACCTCGCTTATAAAAATAAATGAAAATACCCAAATTTTTAAAACAAAAAAGAAATATCTGGATTATCGTTATTTTAATAATTATTATTGCGATTGCCGGATATTTTATTTTTGCGGGAAAAAATAATTCTGGAAATATCCAAACAGGTTTTGTGACAAAGCAAAATTTGGAGGAAACCGTTTTGTCCACAGGGCAAGTTGTAAGCGGAACTAATTTAGATTTAAGTTTTCAAGGCAGCGGAGTCGTAAGAAGGGTGAACGTTCAAGAGGGCGATAAAGTAAATCGGGGAGATGTTTTGGCTTCGCTTGATCAGTCTTCGGCTCTTGCGACGCTGACACAAGCTCAAGGGGCACTGGCGCAAGCGCAAGCAAATTATGAAAAACTGATTGCCGGTTCCTCTGCAGAAAGCATTAAAACTTCTCAAGATGCAGTTAATTCCGCCCAGCAAAATTTAACTAATGCATACACGGGAGCAATTAATACTTTAAATAATTCTTATACCGCAATTTATAACGCATACAATGTTGCAGTTAACATTCAAAACAGTTATTTTACCACGCAAGACCCTCAAGGTATTGCCGTTTCAAGCGCTAAAAATGATATAAATAGCGTTATGCAAAGCGATCAAGGATATTTGACCGGCGCCGAAAATAGTATGGCTCCGGCCGATATTGATGCTGCGGTTATGTTGATGATGAAGGGCTTAAATGGAGTTTATGATGACGTAAACGTAATTAGAACTCAATGCGATCAGGGGATTTATTTTTACAAAGTTACAAGTGCAGACAAAGCAACTTTAGATGGGCAAAAAACTGCAGTTAATACGGTTATAACGTCGGTAACTTCTTTGCAGCAAAATTTGGCTTCGTTAAAATTGGCTTTGCAAACAGCACAAGATCAATTAAATTTAACAAATGCACCTCCAACGCAAGCAGAAATCGATTTGGCAAAAGCTCAAATGCTTTCTGCTCAAGGCCAAGTTGATTCGGCGCAGGCAATTGTAAACAATTCTATTATTACAGCTCCGGTTTCAGGAACAATTACTCAGGTTGACATAAAAGTTGGCGAACAAGCGACCCCGTCGCAAGAAGTTATGATATTGCAAAATGTAAATGATTTGCATGCCGAAGCCGATGTCAGCGAAGCAAATATTGCGGCGCTTCAGGTTGGCCAGCCAATTGATTACACTTTTGACGCTCTTGGCCCTGACCAGCATTTTGCAGGAAAAGTTTTAACAATAAATCCCGCTTCAACAGTTATTTCCGGAGTTGTAAATTATTTGGTAAAAGGAAGTTTAGATAATATTCCAAACATAAAACCGGGTATGACCGCCAATATGACAATTATGGTGGCTCAAAAAAATAATGCGTTGACCGTGCTGTCAACTGCAATTATAAATAACAACAATAAACAATATGTAAGAGTTATTGATAATGCAAAAACAAAAACTTACCATCAGGTTGAAGTAAAAACAGGTTTGCAGGCCGACGGGGGATTGGTTGAAATCACTTCGGGACTAAATGACGGCCAAGAAATTGTAACCTATGTGAAACCATAATATGGCACTTATTGAAGTCGAAAATCTAAAAAAAGATTATGTAAATGACGAAGTTGTCACGCGGGTTTTGCATGATGTGAGTTTTAAAATAAATGAAGGCGAATTTGTGGCAATAATGGGGCCGTCGGGTTCTGGCAAATCAACTTTAATGCACATTTTAAGTTTTCTTGACCGCCCGACTTCCGGAACATATAAATTTGAGGGAAAAAACACAAAAGATTTTGACGACGACTATTTGGCAACCTTGAGAAATGAAAGGGTGGGATTTGTTTTTCAGTCTTTTAATTTGTTGGCACGAACTTCTGTTTTAGACAATGTGCGCTTGCCATTGGTTTACAGTAAAAGAAAAGATATGGACGAACTTGCAGAAAAAGCTTTGGCGTCTGTCGGGCTTTCGCACCGACTAAATTATTTCACAAACCAAATTTCCGGCGGAGAAAAACAAAGAGTTGCAATTGCAAGAGCTTTGGTAAATAATCCGGCAGTAATTTTTGCCGACGAGCCAACAGGAAACTTGGATTCAAAATCGGGAAACACAGTTATGTGGATTTTGCAAAGACTAAACAACGAAGGCCACACGATTATTCTAGTAACCCACGAAACCGACACCGCCAACCACGCCAAAAGAATTATAAGAATAAAAGACGGAAATATCCTAAGCGACGAAAAAGTGACAAAACGAACAATCGCCGAAGAAGACAAAGACCTCGTTAAATAAATCGCTTTGTCATCCCCGCGAAAGCGGGGATCCAGATTAATTAATCATGGATTCCCGATCAGGTCGGGAATGACAGAAAGAGGAATGATAATTAGTAAAGTGCAAACCGTTTCGATTTTGTGTCATCCCCGCGAAGGCGGGGATCCACACCTTATTCATGGGGAAAATATATTATATTTATATTATGGCCAGTCATTGTAACGGAACACTTTACGTTGGAATGACGAATAATCTGCAAAGAAGGATTTATGAACATAAGCATGGTTTAGTGGAGGGATTTACAAAAAAGTATAATGTGCATAAATTAGTGTATTATGAAGAGGTTAGTGATGTAAATGTAGCCATTGAAAGAGAAAAACAAATTAAAAAATGGAATAGGGAATGGAAGGTTAATTTGATAAAAAGTAAAAATCCAGTTTGGAGAGATTTGTCCGCGTCATTCCGGGCTTGACCCGGAATCCACGTCGTCGTGTGGATTCCCGCTTTCGCGGGAATGACAGAAGAAGAGCGAGGATTTTGATGAAGAAAGTTTTTTGTAAAAAAATACGCCGTATCCGAAGATCGTGCGTTTTCCCAATTTTGGCTTGGTGTGCCATTGCCCAATCCGTTTTTATTCCAGATTGGGGTCTGAAGCAGTGTAGCGATAATGATGCTGAGCCAACTCCATAAGATGGTTAGCATCACCTTTCCACGTATTCGCCAAACTCGGCGACCTTGTGTTGTAGCTCGCCCACAGCAATTCCCTGACGGCTTCCTCCAATTTCGTGGCGGCCGCTTCGAGTGCCAATTTCACTTTTTCGTTCACGATTCGCTCCTTAAAAAGGGGTGCGGGTAGGGGAAAGAAACTATATTTATAATAGCAGATTAAACAACACTTGTCAAGTAAATTAAATGGACTTTATCGGAACCATAAAATTAGTTTTTAGGACTTTGCTTTCCAGGAAGGGGAGGTCGTTTTTGACTATATTGGGAATTGTAATTGGGGTTGCGGGGGTTATTGTTATTATTTCTTTGGGGGCTGGAGCGCAGAGCTTGATTTTGGGGCAGGTTACAAAATTGGGGTCTAATTTACTTTCGGTTCAGCCGGGAAAAAGCAGCGCCAATGGTCCGCCTTCGGCGGTTTTTGGAATTATTACAACAACTTTGGTTGATTCGGACGCTGTATCCTTGCGCGACACTTCGCAGGTTCCGCACGCTGTGGCTGTGAATGCAATGGTTCGCGGTTCGGCTTCGGTTACTTGGCAAAACAAAGAAGTTGATACAAATTTTATGGGCGCTGATAGCAATTATCCAAATGTTGTGGATTTTACAATGCAGTCGGGGCAATTTTTTGACCAACAAGAGGATCAGGGAAGCGCAAGTGTTGTTGTTTTGGGTTCTACGGTTGCAACCGAATTATTTGGCCAGTCAAATGTTAATCCTTTAGGGCAAATTATAAAAGTCAGAAACTCTGCCCAAACAAAGGCTGGCGGAATTCCTTTGCGTGTTATTGGTGTAATTGCTTCGCGCGGAAGCTCATTTTTTCAGGACAACGATGACCAGATTTTTTTGCCTTTGGTAATTGGGCAAGAGCAAATTTTGGGAATACATTATTTAAGCGCAATAAATGTTAAAGTTGATTCAGCAAATAATTTGACGCAAACAACCGCTGACATAAATAGAATTTTAAAACAAAACCATCATATTTTAGCCGACAAAGATATTGATTTTACCGTTTACAGCACAGCTGATGCAATTTCTATTTTGAGTACAATTACAAATGCTTTAAGATTATTTTTAACAGCCATGGCAGGAATTGCATTGGTGGTTGGCGGAATTGGAATTTTAAATATTATGTTGGCAACTGTTGCCGAAAGAACAAGAGAAATTGGTTTGAGAAAAGCCGTTGGCGCCACAAACGTTGCTATTATGCGACAGTTTTTATTGGAAGCCGCAACATTAACTTTTTTGGGCGGAATAATCGGAATAATTATTGGAACCGTAATTTCATTTCTAATTTCTTTGGTTATGAATTATTTAAATTATGACTGGGCTTTTGTGATTTCCATAACATCAGTTTTGCTAGCCATCGGCGTTTCAATTTTAACCGGAGTAATTTTCGGTTTATACCCGGCGCTCAAGGCTTCAAAATTAAATCCAATAGAAGCACTGCGTTACGAGTAGTCGTTATAAGCATAGTTGACATTACGCGTACTATAAATTAAAAAGGTGTTAAAATTATGGTACGGTGATATAATTAAAGTATGAAAGTTCCAATTACAGATAAATTTTTATGGGATGTTTATGATATAATCAGTAAAACTGGATATGTTCTTGGTTCAACAAATAGGGTGCCGAATTTGATTAATTGTTTTACAGGCATGGAGAATCCTATTTTTAAAAAATATCGGGATGATAGGAATAAGGAAAGATTTAGAAAATTAATTTATTATTTGAAAAAGAAAAATTATATAAAGATAAAAAATCTGGAAGGGAAAAGCGGTATAATGTTAACAAAAGAAGGTTTTGACAAGGCGCTAAAAGCAAGTTTTGTTATTGAAGAGAAAAAGAAAAGAAAGGACGGCAAGTGGACAATGCTAATTTTTGATATGCCTGCGAGAAATAGAAAAGCAAGAAATTTATTAAGAAGTATTTTACAAAATTTAGGATATAAAATGTTCCAGCAAAGCGTATGGATAACCCCCTATGACGTTTCGGAAAAAACAGAATCATATCTGCAAATGTATTCGCTGGACAGATATGTAAAGATATTTTTAATTGAAGAAATATAAAAAATTAATAAAAAGTGTGTCGTACTATAAATTTAACAGGTGTTAAAAATATAGTACGGATATGATTTTAAAAATTTAAATGAATCAAAATTAAATATAATACTTATAATGAATAACAAATTTATAGAAAAAAACTTTTTTATTTTCGGTGTAGTAATTATTACTGCTGCGGTAATTATTTTATCTGGCGGAATCATATTAGGTAAATTTCAGCAGTATTCAAATTGGAAGACATATACGCATAATGGAGTTGAGTTTAGCATAAAATATCCTCCTTTGTGGAAATTAAATGATATGTCAAATGATAGCGGTTCGTTAAAAAGTATTTTATTTATTGGCAAAGAGGGGACGGTAGAAATAAGTTATGGTTTCGGTTTTGGCGGCGCGTGCCCTCAATGCTACAAAAAAATGAAAGTCGGAAGCGAACAGTTTAATGTATGTGATAGCATTGCGGGAGGGGTAGAAAGCTGGTCTATGGATGAACAATTCGAAGATTATGGCATAGGCATACTTGCCACCGCAAACAATCCGTATAGTTCTAATCGAAACACTATTTTGGAAATTCTTTCAACTTTTAAATTTAAGAAATAAAAATTTTTACGATGAACAGTAAAGCGCTGACACAATCAATCAAAGCTTTATCTGCCAATCCGGTTCGGACGGTTTTGACGACTATTGGAATTATGATTGGGATTGCTACTGTAATTGCGGTTTTGTCGGCGGGGGCGGGGTTTAGGAGTTTGATAAATAATGAGGTAGCTTCGTTGGGAAATAATACTTTGTTTATAAAAACTCGCGTGCCACCAACAACTAAAAACCGCGCAGCAACAAATGCTTTGACTCCCGGAATTGCGGTTGGAATTACAACTTTTACGCAGCGCGATTTAGATGACATTAAAAAATTAAATAATGTTGTGAACGATTATGGCGAAGTTACCGGAATGGCGGTGGCAAGCTACCGAAGTAATAATAAGAGCGCAATTTATTATGGGGCTTCTTATGAAAAATTTTCAATTGACGAACATCAACTTTCTGAAGGAAGATTTTACACGCAAGCCGAAGATGCCGGAGCTTCGCAGGTTGTAATTTTGGGAAATCAAATTGCAAAAGATTTATTTATTCAAGACGATCCGTTGGGAAAATTATTGCGAATTGGAAATTTAAATTTTTTGGTGATTGGAATTTACAAGGCGCAGGGCGGGGGAGACCAAGGGCCCGATGGAGGTCTTTATGTGCCCTTGAAAACCGCACAAAACAAAATGCTCGGAATAAATTATATTTCAATTGGGGTTGTGCAATTGGCAAATACAAATTTGGCCGATGCAACCGCCGAGGAAATTAACGCAACAATGATGCACAACCACAACATCACAGACCCGGCGAAAAACGACTTTGTTGTTGTAACACAAGCGCAAGTTTTGGATATTTATAATACAATTTTTAACGGAATTACTATTTTGCTGATTTGCATTGCGAGTATATCATTAGTGGTTGGAGGTGTTGGAATTATGAATATTATGTATGTTGTTGTAACCGAAAGAACAGCAGAAATTGGTTTGAAAAAAGCATTGGGTGCAAAGTCTTCAGATATTTTAAAAGAGTTTTTGATTGAATCGGTTTTGGTTACGGTCTTGGGCGGAATTATTGGAATTTTATTTGGAACCTTATTGAGTTGGTTGGTTGCGGTTGTGGCGGGAATTGCAGGTCTTGCTTGGGTTTTTACAGTTCCACTTTATGCGATTATAATTGCAGTTGGAGTTTCGGCTGTAATTGGAATTTCTTTTGGGGTTTTACCGGCGCGGTCAGCAGCAAAGCTTGACCCTATTGAAGCTTTGCGATACGAGTGATAAAATAAAGTAATAAATTTATCTTAAATATATGTTCAATAAAAATAGGGAGGGGGGGCAGGCATCAGGATTGATTTTGATTTTGGCAATAGTTATTTTAATTGCCGGAATAGTGGTTTATTTGGTTATGAAAATGGCAGAACCGACTTCAAAGCCCAGAGTTCTTGCAACAACTCCCACCGCCACGCCGGAGCCGGTATATCAAAAGCAAATTAATGATATCAATTTTGTTTTTGAATCTGCGGTAAACAAAGGAAAGGTTTTAAGTATATCAGATATTGTAAATAATGATCAATTTGGCACGTCGCAACCGGTTAACGCCGATCCGGGGGGCGTGTTTATGCAAGTCACAATTGGAGCGCAAAACGAAGGGCGGGTGAATACGGCCCAAGATGAATGGGATATCGGAAATATTATTGATTCGCAGGGCAGGAATTTTATTCCTTTAGATTCCAGCATTGTTGGTCCATGGATTTCCAGTCAAAATGCTTGCAATGTATTATTAAGGCCAGCTTTTGAGCCGGTTTTATGCACAAAAATATATATGGTTTCCGATAAATCAACCGGATTGAAAATAGTCGTGCAAAACAAACAAAAAAGTAAAACGGCGGGCTCGTCTTTATTGGATTTATTGGTGAAATAAAAAAAACACAAAAAAATGGATGATAATAAAAAAGAAGAAAAATTAAAAGATATTCCGGTTCCGGAAAGGCAATCTGTAAATTTTGATGCTGAACAAAAAACGAATCCGGAAAGTAATGTTGAAAAAAGAGATGTTTTTCAGGAAGATAAAAATATTTCAGAAGGACTAAAAAGAGAAATTGAGTTGATGCAAATTGACGACAGCTTAAAGATAGAGGCCGGACAAAAAGCGAATAAAATTCAGACTTTAGCTGACGATGATAAGTTAAAAGAGCTTTTGAGAATTGCAAAGGAAAAAGGTGTAATTTATGCAATACAAGTTTGCAAAAAAATGAACGATCCATATCTTTTAGACACGTTGCACGATATGCTGGCAAAAGAAGGATACTACACGAAATTTTCAAAATAAAATCGTAAATGTCATTCTGGCGAAAGCCAGAATCCAGGATATGTGCACGCACTCTGGATTCCGGGTCAAGCCCGGAATGACAAACATAAAATGGACATAATTATACCGGGGTTGATACTAGTTTTTTTTCTGATTGTGTTGGCTTTTATGATTGCTCTTAAGGCCGAGACTAACGAAAAAAATTCTGTTTTTGGCGGGCTGGAAATGGTCTTGTTTTTAGTGATGATGCCAAAAAATCCAACAAAGAAAGAAGGTGAACAACAAAAAGAGGAAAAAATTATTATCTCTCAAATGGAACAGGTTTTTGCAAACTTTCTTTATTTGAAAAAAACCGGAATGTTCCAGGCTTCTCCATGTTGCGCATTTGAAATTGCATCTCAAATTGGAAACTCCGACATTTCATTTTATGTGGCGGTTCCAAAATATTTAAGTTCTGTTTTTGAAAAATATGTTCAGGGGGTTTATCCAAATGCTGTTATTGATAAGGTTCCCCAGGATTATACAATTTTTGAACCACAAGGCGCAACTGCCGGCGCTTATTTAAAGCTGTCGGAGAATTCCCTTTTTCCAATAAGCACATATCAAACACTGGAAAAAGATCCGCTTTCTGTTGTTACAAATAATTTGAGCAAAATTTCTGCAAATGAAGGGGGGGCTGTGCAAATTATAATCAGACCCTTGTCCAGATTAGGCATAAGAAAGATAGGGGAGAATGCTCTAAAAAAAATGAGGGAGGGGGAACCTATAAAAGATGCGGTTCATAAAGCTTACAAAGAGCCCTTTCAGGAAGTAGTTGAGGGTATATTGCGCTCATTTTTTTTCAGAAACAAAAAACCGGGAGAGTCGGATGCTTTTGAAAAAAATAAGGAGCAGGGGCTTGACCAAAGAGGTTACGATGCAATTCAAAGTAAAATTCAAAAACAGCCCTTTGAGGTTAACATAAGAGTTATGGCATCGGCTCAAACCGAAATTAGGGCAGACGAAATTTTAGACCATTTAACATCGGCTTTTGGGCAATATTCGTTATCGGCAATAAACAGTTTTGATGTTAAAAAAATTAATGGGAAAAAACTTCAGCAGTTGGTTTCAGACTTTAGTTTCAGAAATTTTAATGACAAGCAGTCAAACATTTTAAATTTGGAAGAATTGGCTTCCATTTATCATTTTCCAACTCATTACATTGAAACGCCATATATTAAAGCCGCAAAATCAGTTTCAATTCCTCCGCCGTCTGATTTACCCGATCGCGGAGATCTTTTGGTTGGCGAGGTTGATTATAGAAACGAAAAAAAGAAAATTTATTTCGACAGGGAAGACAGGCGAAGACATTTTTATTATATTGGGCAAACCGGTACCGGAAAATCTGTTTTTATGAAGAGTATGATTAAGCAGGATATTTTAAATGGCGAAGGTCTATCCGTTCTCGATCCCCACGGCGAGCTTATTGATGATATATTGGCATTTATTCCCAAAGAAAGAATTGATGACGTTGTGTTGTTTGAACCATTTGATTTGGAAAGGCCCTGCGGTTTGAATATGTTAGAATATGACACCCCCGAGCAAAAAGATTTTGCTGTTCAGGAAATGATTGCAATTTTTATGAAACTTTTTCCGCCAGAAATTATCGGTCCGATGTTTGAGCACTACATGAGAAATGCAATGCTGGCTTTAATGGCAGATAAAGAAAATCCCGGAACCTTGGTTGAAATTCCAAAAATGTTTACAGATCCGGTGTTTTTGGCCGAAAGATTAAAAAAAGTTACAGATCCGGTTGTGAGATCTTTTTGGATAAAAGAATGGGGGGCAACAACAGGATCAACAAGATCTGATATGTTGGGATACGTTGTTTCAAAGCTCGGCAAATTTATTGAAAACGAAATGATGAGAAATATTATCGGCCAGTCTCATTCTAGTTTTAATTTGGATGATATAATGAATGGGAAAAAAATATTTTTGGCGAATTTATCCAAGGGCTTAACCGGAGAAATAAACAGCAAGCTGTTGGGAATGATTCTGGTTTCCAAAATGCAAATGGCCGCCATGAGGCGCGCCAGCATAGAAGCATCAAAAAGAAGCGATTTTTATTTATATATTGACGAGTTTCAGAATTTCACAACAGATTCTATTGCCTCTATTTTATCCGAAGCCAGAAAATATAGGCTTTGTTTGACACTGGCACATCAATATATGCCACAGTTGACAGATGAGATTCGAGAAGCAGTCCTGGGAAATGTGGGGCAAATGGGGGCTTTGAGAATTGGAGCCGAAGATGCCGAAAAACTGGAAAAGCAATTTGAGCCCGGATTTTCAAGATTTGATTTGGTAAATCTGGACAATTTTAAAATGATTTTGAAAATACTGATAAATGGAAAAATTTCAACGCCATTTAAAATGGATATTTATAAAGATTTTGACAAAGGCAGTCCGGAAATTGTTGAGCCGGTAAAAAAAATATCAAAATTAAAATATTCAAAGCCAAAATCAATTGTAGAAGAGGAAATAGCTCAGCGTTCGTTTACTGAAGCCCCACCTCCATTAAATGTTCCGCCAGCTCCAACAATAATAAAATGAAAAATAAAATATCAAAAAAATATTTTTAGCTTTTGGGATTATTTTAATCTCAATTGTTTTTTTGTTTTCTGCAAAAACCGCAAAAGCAGATGACTGTGGAAGCTCCACGGTTTGCAAATGCGGAGATAATGTAACAACAAACTACACTTTAACGTCAGATTTAAATTGTAGCGGTTGGGGTACTGCACTTAATATTGGAGCAGACAATATTACTATCAGCGGAAATAATCCCAGTGGTGAAAATTTTAAAATTGTTGGAGACGGTAGTAATGGTATTGGTATAAGTAACCATTATAATGATTCCGATGGATATAATAAAGGTTATAATAATGCCACTATTGAAAATTTGACAGTAACCGGTTTTATGAGAGGGATTTCGATTTACGCCGCTTCTGGAGTGATAGTCCAACACACTAATATAAATTCAAACAACTTTGATGGTATTTTTTTGTATGGAGGAGTGGTAACAGATGCTACAATAACTAAGAACATTATTACCTTAAATCCAAGTGGAATTGACGTCGCTGTATCGGGTTCTTCAATCACTAATAACGCAATTACTTCTAACGAAACGGGAATTTCTTTTAGCGTTAACTCATTTAATAACACGATAAATGGTAATACAATTACTTCGAACAATATTGGGATTGTCGATAATTCCGGTAAATTAAATTCTTTGACTAATAATAATTTTTATTATAACAATCGCGCCATTGGATCTCCTGCGAATAGTGGATTCCTTTCAAATAATTTGTTTGGAAATTTAAACAATAATGCGTTGGTTATTCAACCTCCGACAAATACATACCAATTAGGCGATACAATACATTTTACTGCGTCAACATTCAATGAAGACGGAACAACAGCTTGCATGCATTGTGCAACAATAACACTTAGCCCATCGGAAACATCATTAACCTATGCTGATAATGTTAGCGGGAATATAACAGGATTTTTTATTCCAACAAGAATAGGAACATATTCATTAACTTTTAGTGTTACTGATTCGGGCGGAAACAAAACTGAACGGCAAATACTTTATTTTGTCGGCAATACCAGTTCCCAGACAACCAGATATTATTTTAGGAGCACGGGTACAACGCATGGGCAACCTTATGGAACAGATGCTTACTCGATGCTTTCTGACGCTCCTAATGGCAGTGAGAGTTGGCAATGTATTAAGTGGGTGCAGAATTCCCCCGATGTTGAACCAATTTATCCATTGTCATTTTTAGCGAATGTTAATGATAATATTTTTTATACAACTTTTAATAATTCGCCATTTATGGGAGTCGAAAGATATGCCGATCATAACGGCGATTTAGTTGATTATAGCGTAAACATACCACAGAGCGGATCGGTTTCATAATTTTGCTTTAAATTGGGGAATGGATTATCCGCAGAGTTGGTATCGGCTGGCTTTAAAATTATCAGGAGTGCCTAATCCAGTTATGTTAACTAACCCCGATAATTTAAGTTATGCCGATTTTACTTATTCTTATACAACAAGTCCAACGATAAAAGCATTATCAAATGACCAAATAATTTTATTATCTGCTACAGCTTCTGCTACAGATGCGGACGTTGCAGAAATTTCTTTGGAAAATCCTTTGAGTTTTAATTCTTCTACAACTATATCGTTGCCAAATTTTAGCAGGCCGTTTTTTGGGGCTGTTACAACTATCAGCCACGATGGGTCGTCAACTGTTAATTTTCCGATGAATGCCGGTGCAAAAAATAATTTTAATTCCGTTCCATTGGATATAACTCCAAATGCAGGAACAATTGATGTATTAAATATTTCTATGGATAATTCTGGAAATTATCCGGCGCAATGGACTGAAACGGGCACAGGTGTTGCAACTGCCAATCATACAATAGGAAACCTTCAATCTAATACTCAATACGCAGTAAGCGTTGATAATACCGTTTTGGCAAAATATACGGCAAATAGTTCCGGCCAGATCTTATTTAACTATACGGGTGGCTATTCAACACACACATTCAGTGTTAGTGTTATAAGTTCCGATGCCACAGTGTCTACGAAAACAAATTCGGGTTACACGGTTAGTGCGCTTTCGGGCGGAGCAGGAACAATTTCAGAAGTTGAATTTGCAACCCCAAAAGCAACTTTTTTGAATAATTTAAATTTTGCAACCGGATCAATTTTAAATACAACCAGCAGCAGTTTATCAGATCCAATTGTAAGCGGTAATATTTTGGTAAATACGGCGCAAGATGCAACCACAACTGCAGCATATACGATTACTGTAAACCCCGCTCCCGTAAGCGGCGGTGGCGGTGGGACGTTGATATACTCTACGCCCGTACCAAGCCCAACAAGTGGCTCCGGCCCTTGTTGATCCACAAATTGCTACTTTGATGGCTAAAATAGCTGATTTAAAAGCACAAATTGCAACCATCTTGGCTAAACAAAATTCCGGAATTCCAAACGGTTTTAAATTTAACAACAACTTAAAATTTGGGCAAAATTTAATTGATGTGAAATATTTGCAAATGATTTTAAATTCTGACCCCGACACAAAATTGAAAAGTGTCGGTTTGGGTTCTTCAGGGCGCGAGTCAACTTATTTTGGCAAAATAACAGTCCAAGCGGTAATTAAGTTCCAAAATAAATACGCAATAAAAAATTCTGACGGTAAACCGCTTGTGATTGCGGCCGGATTAGTTGGTCCGATCACAAGGGAAAAACTAAATAATTTACTAAACAAATAAGCAAATAAAAATCGCTCTGAATAAAAGCGATTTTTGTTTTGAATTTTTTATACGCGTTTGACGTATGTGCCGGTTTCGGTGTTGACTTCGATTGTGTCTCCTTCTTCAACAAAGAGGGGGACCTGAATGACTGCGCCTGATTCCAAAATTGCTTCTTTTGTTCCGCCCTGCGCGCGATCGCCTTTAACTCCGGGAGCAGATTCTTTTATTTTCAGCTCAACTTTTATGGGCAACTTAAAAGTGATAATTTTTTCTTCGAAAATAATTCCGGTTACGACTTCGTTCGGTTTTAAAAATTTTGCCTGAGTTCCAATTTGATCTTCTGTAAAAAAGAATCTTTTTGACGGATCTTTCGGTTCGCAAAACCAGTATTGTCCTTTTGTTTGGTATAAAAATTTAATATCTTTCTTTTCCAAATCGGCCTCATTAAACATATCGCCTTGTTGAAAGTTTTTTTCCTGAACCCGTCCGTCTATCAAGTTTTTTATTTTACTTTGGATTACTGGTCTTCGTTGGGCCATTTTCATCATTTCAGCCGTCAATACTTCCCATGGCTGATCTTCATAAATAAATTGAACCCCCGGTTTTAAATCTGTATGTGTGAGCATGCTAAAAATTTTTAATTTTAAATTTTTAATTTTAAATAAGTTTGTATGTTCTATTATTTAAAATTTAGTAATTTCAAATTGATTTCAAATTTCGAATTTTAAATTTCAAATTATTGAATAATGCGCCACTCGATTTTATTTTCTTTGTCGGCAAACTCGAGCCATTCGCCGTATTTTGAAATTACAAACCACTTTTTCTTGGTCTCCGAATAAATCATCGGGTCGCCCCTGTAAAACGGTTTTTTAACTATTTCCTTTGGCTTTAATCTGTCCAATTCAAGCCACTTTTTAAAAACAGTTTCTATAGTATAGTCCAGCTTTCTTGAATTTGCCCAGTCGGCAACTGTTGAAATGGCTGTTTTTGCTTTTTCAACCGAACCCGCCAAATCCAGCAATTGTTTTGCCGGTTTTGTGTATCGCGAGTATACTATTTTCTTCTTTTTAGCATTATTTTTCAATTCTTGCAAGCCCACCCCCTTAGTCTCAAAAAAGTGCGCAATAACGTTTTGTATGGCCGTTTCCTCCCGTAATTCCTCAAATTCCTTGATTTTCTGATGCTTTATATACTCTTCAATTTTCTTGGCGTTTTTTTCTCCAATGCCTAATGCCATTATCGCTTTTAATCCGGCCCCTCGGCTTGCCGTAGTTTTAACGGAGGTGGCTTCCTTGTAAATATCGCTTATGTCCACCTTTAAGTTATTCAAAATATATATAGCTCTTTTGTAAGCATTTATTTTAAAACTCAAGGCCTTGTCGCCCTTAATTTCCAAAAGCTTTATAATTTCCCCAAAAATTTGCGATATTTCCTTGTTCATCACCCTTATTCTATCACAATCAAAAATAGGCGACACTATTGACAAGAAGATTTGGTTATGCCATAATTAATTTGTAGAGCGTGAGCTTATTTTGAGCTCAAAACTCTGCGAGCATTTTTCTCTTTGAAAGGGGAAAAAATATAGGAATATTTAGTTTGCCTGTCATTGGGAAGTTTCAGAACCTAAATAAGGAACTGGGAATTCCTGATGAGGATGTAGCTTACGAGGCCAAATGGCGGGCCGTAAAGGCTCTAAAAGACTTGATTGTCGAAATTAAATCGGCAATCGGGAAAGCCAACTGGCTCGAGGCGGCAATTCTAAAACCTCTGCTTCTCGATGCTAATTCCACCTTAGAACGGTGGCAAGTCCTCTACGAAGCACAGGCGGAAGAATTGGACCGCCATTACTACTCCGCTTGAGTGGTAATGCCCGCACCCAGCGTTGGGGTGTGATACTCAACCAACGCGAGCGAAAGTAAACACGCTCCACATTGTTTGCCGGCAAGCTTGAGAATGGCCAAGCTCAAGAGATGCCGAGAAAATTCCTTTCGAATTTATTCGAATGCAGAGGCCATTTATGGGGAATTCTTTTCGAAGGGAATTTATTCCCCCCATTTCATAGTTCAGAAAATGTTTCCGAATTATGAGAGTGGGAAATTTTTCAAATCGGGCTTGAGAATTATTTCGGTGAGCCCTTTTTTTATTACAAATTTTTTGATAATATAAGTTTATGGAAAAGAGGCATAGAATTTTTATTGCTATTAATTTGCCTGAGGAAGTCAAAAAAGAATTGGCCCGGTTTTGTGACAGGTGGCCGGAATTGCCGGCTAAGTGGGTTAGTAAGGATAATTTGCATATTACTCTGGAATTTTTGGGCGACTTAACCGATTTTGAAATTGGGGAAGTTTGTTTGACTGTGAAAGAAGTTGCAAAAAATCATAAGCCGTTTGATATAAATTTAAATAAAATTTTATATGGACCTCCCAAGAAAAATCCTCCCAAATATGTTTGGTGTGACGGTGAAAAATCTGGAGAACTTGTTGATTTGAAAATGGATTTGCAGGATTATTTATTGGAAAAAATAGCTTTTAAACCCGAGGGCAAAAATTTTATTCCACATATTACTTTAGCACGCATAAAAGAAATGGAATTCAGACAATTTGATTTGGATGAAAGACCGGAAATAAACGAAGATATAGATTTAATTTTTACCGTCGAATCAATCGAAGTTATGGAATCGGAATTAAAACGTGGCGGCCCGGTTTATACAATTTTGGAATCGCATGAACTTGGAGCTCAATAAATAGCAGTATATACTAAATATACAAATCATATTCGCGCGAATATGATAAGATAAAAACAACAGAGTAAAATAATGGAAATTAAAAGTTTGGAAAAAATATTAAAAACTCTTGCCAATAAAAGACGTTTGGCAATTATTTGTTATTTAAAAAAGAAGCCCGAGGCAAAAGTTGGAGATATTGCCGAAACAATAAACCTTTCACTTACGTCTACATCAAAACATTTAATTCAACTTTTTAATGCCGATATAGTGGAAAGAAATCAAAAAAATCTTGAAGTGTGGTATAAATTATCCCAGAAACAAAATAACATAGTTAATTATATAATCTCTAATTCGCGCGAATAAGATGGTAAATATCCATATTTTAGAATCATTATAAAAAATAAGAAAGCATCTAAAAAATAATTTTATGAAAATACAGCTTAAAGAAATTACAATTAGGGAAGTTACGGGCGGATATATACTATCAGGAAAAATTTTCCTTTGAATGTGATGTATTGGGTTAAAAACGAAGAAGGTGGTTTTGAAGTTATGGATGGACAGCAACGAACTATAAGTTTTTGTGAGTATGTTGAGGGAAAATTTTCGTTGAATTTTCAATATTTTCATAACCTTGAACAAACAAAAAAAGACCAGCAACCAGCACAAGCCCAACGCAAACGAATTGTGGCTGTATTTCCAAAGCGTTATAAATTGGACGCAAGCTACTTTTCCGAAATATCGAAAGGAAATGCAAGCAAGATAACAGAACCAAATCCGGAAAATAAAATTTTATAAGAAAAAATAAATGAAAATACATTTAATCGGAATTGGGGGAATCGGAGTGAGCGCTTTGGCGCAATATTATTTGTCAAAAGGACACGAGGTTTCCGGTTCTGATTTGGTTGCTTCGGAAATTACGGATTTATTGGAGCAAAAAGGAATTAAAGTAATTGTCGGAAATTTTGCGGAAAATATAAAATCAGATTTTGATTTGGTGGTGCACAGTCCGGCGATTAAATCTGATAATCTTGAATATAGAAAAGCAAAAGAATTGGGAATTAAAACACAAAGTTATCCGGAAGCGCTTGGAGAGCTGACAAAAGAATATTATACAATTGCAATTGCCGGAGCACATGGAAAAAGCACAACAACGGCGATGATTGCCTTGGTTATGGCAAAGGCCGGACTGGACCCGACTGTAATTGTTGGCACAAAATTAAAAGAATTTGGTGGCTCAAATTTCCGCGCAGGAAAATCTAAATTTTTAGTTATAGAAGCTTGCGAATATGATTCGTCGTTTTTACACTACGAACCAAAAATAATTGTTGTTACAAATATAGATAAGGAACATCTGGATTATTTTAAAACATTTGCAAACGTCAGGAAAGCATTTAAGGATTTTATTATGCGGCTGCCGGAGGATGGATTTTTGGTTTTTAATAAAGACGATAAATATCCGCCCAAACTGGGAAAAGTGAAATTCAAAACCGCGGGCTATTCAATAAAACAAAGCTACACTCAAAAGATAAGAAGCATTTTAAAGATTCCCGGAACGCATAATGTCTTAAATGCTTCGGCGTTTTTTCAGGTCGGAAAAATTCTGGCAATCCCGGAAAATATTATTTATAAAGCGTTATCAGAATTTAACGGAACATGGAGAAGATTTGAAATAAAAGACGGAATTGCCGGAGGGAAAAAAATAACAGTAATATCTGACTACGCTCACCATCCAAGTGAAATTTCGGCAACACTAAAAGCGACAAGAGAAAAATATTCGTCGCAAAAAATATGGTGTGTCTTTCAGCCACACCAGCACCAGAGAACTTTTTATTTATTTAACGATTTTGTAAAAACCTTCCGAAAAGCGAAAATAAATAATATTATAATCACAGATATTTATGACGTTGCCGGCAGGGAAACAAAAAAAATAAACGAGGAAGTTTCCTCAAAAAAATTAGTTGATAAAATAAATAAGAAAAATGTTTTGTATTTGCCGATGGATAGTTTGGAAAATTATGTAAAAGAAAATATCGGAGCGGGGGACGTGCTGATAATAATGGGGGCCGGAGATATATATAAGCTTGCAGATAAATTTTAATAAAAAAATAACCGGACGGATGATGCGCTTAACCGCTGTTTGCATCTTACGCAGAAGTGTTTTCCTTTCGGAAGTTTTTCCCTGCAATTTTTGCCTAAGCACGTATTGAAGTGTATTTGTCAATGTGTGGATATGTCACCTTTCTTTTATTCATATAAATTGTTATTATTCAATAATATATCGTTACATTATGCAAACCTATGACAGAAACAAATCCGGAAAAAGTTGACGAGGTTTTAGACCGCGGAACAATAGTGGAGATTTTGCCTACCAAGGATGAATTCCGAAAGCAAATGTTAAGCGGAAAAAAACTCAGATTTTACATCGGTTTTGACGCAACCTCGCCGACACTGCATTTATCGCATGCAAAAAATATAATGCTGATGGAAAAATTCAGAAAACTTGGACACGAAGTAATTATTCTTTTCGGCGATTTTACCGCCAGAATAGGGGATCCATCCGGTGAAAAATCAGCAAGGAAACAATTGTCCCGCAAAGAAGTTGTTGAAAATGTAAAAAAATGGAAGCAACTGATAAAACCGTTGATGCTTTTTGGGGATTTTAAAAATCCGCCGAAAATAAAATATAATAACGATTGGTTGGCAAAACTCACAATGGAAGAAGTTATAGGTTTGGCAAGCAATTTTACGGTTCAAAGAATGCTTGAACGAGATATGTATCAGAAAAGAATTAAAGAAGAAAAACCGATATATTTGCACGAATTTTTATATCCGCTTATGCAGGGTTATGATTCTGTGGCCATGGACGTTGACGTGGAAGTTTGCGGTACAGACCAAATATTTAATGCTTTAGCCGGAAGGGAATTAATCAAAAAATTAAAAAACAAAGATAAATTTGTGGTTGCCGTCACTCTGATGGAAAATCCGAAAACCGGAGAGTTGATGTCAAAGTCAAAAGGCACGGGGGTGTTTTTGGATGCAAAGCCCGCTAAAATGTATGGACAAATAATGGCTCAGCCGGATGAAATGATAGAAATTTTATTTGTTAATAATACCTATTTGCCCCTTGAGGAAATTAGAAAAACAGTTGCCGGAAATCCCAGAGATGCCAAAGCCAGATTGTCTTTTGAGATTGTTAAATTATTTTACGGAGAGAAAGAAGCAGAAAATGCAGAGGGAGAATTTAATAAGATTTTTAAAAATAAAGAATTGCCCACAGATATTCCCGTTTTTGAAACAGAAAAGAAAAAATATTTAATTTTGGATTTATTATGCGACACAAAATTGTTGCCGTCTAAAAATGAGGCGAAAAGATTGGTTGAGCAAAATGCTGTGGAAATTATTGCCAGAGAGAATAAAACAAAAATTACTGACTGGAAAAAAGAAATAAGCTTGGAAGACGGTACAATAATAAAAGTAGGAAGCCGAAGGTTTATTAAAATTAAACTAAAATAATTATGAAAATATCAAATACAATATTTTTAGTTTTATTGATAATTATTGTTATTGTAATAGGCGGATATTTTGGAGCCCGATATTATTTCAGCTTACAATATGCCCCGGAATATTTTTATATGCACCCTACGCTTGCTAAAATTTTTGGCGTGACGCCGGTTTGTTCAACCGTTTGTGTTGCGGGCGGTGGCGTCTGTGGAAAAGACGGAAAAAATTATTGCAACCAATGCATCGCATTTCAGCATGGGGCCGGTTATGCACACGATGGCGCTTGCGTCAAACCCACATCTGATCCAACCGGCGGTTGGAATGTTGTAAACAATTCTGAATTCGGATTTTCCTTAAAATATCCAAATAATTTTTTTGACACTGGCCATGAACCAAAAATTTTAACCGGCGCTTGTACCTATTCTCTTAATAATTGCAGTGAAATACCGGATGTTATTGCGGAAAATATGCAAGGTGGCGATGCGGATATTAAAATGAATTGGATTACAAATGGAGTGCTTGATGTAGCTGGACAGACAATAAATATAAATAACGCGTCTTATCTTTTGTGCCAGACATCTGATGCGGGAATGGGGCATGTTTACAATTATTACTATTATGTCACAGTTAAAAATGACAAATGTTTAGTTGTAAATTTTGATACTAGCGCAACTAATTGTAGTGCTTATTTGCCGTTGGAAAAAGGGAATACTCAACAGGTGACAAATTACAACAATTGCATAACAAAAAACAAAAATCAGCCGATAATATTAAATGAGGTAGTAAATACTTTTAACTTTAAATAAAATGCCAAGATTTTTAATTAAAGATACAGCAAAGCATATTGGAGAAAAGGTCAGGGTTTGCGGATGGGTGAATACTGTAAGAGCCCATGGAAAAATTTTGTTTATTGATTTACGCGATATTTCTGGAACTATTCAGGTGGTTTTTGTGCCTTCAAATAAAGAAGCTTATGATTTGGCGCAAAAGCTAAGGTCCGAATGGGTTGTGGAAATTGTTGGTCAAATTGTGAAAAGGCCCGAAAATATGGTTAATGATAAAATTGCAACCGGGCATGTTGAGATGTCTGTTGATATCCTAAAGGTTTTGTCTGAATCAGAAACTTTGCCGCTTTCAATTGAAACTGACGGTTATGAAATAGGAGAGGAGACAAGAATGAAGTATAGATATTTAGACTTAAGAAGAGAAAGAATGAAAAGCAATCTTATTATGCGACACAAGCTTATAAAATTTGCCAGAGATTTTTTGGACAAAGAGAAATTTATTGAAATTGAAACTCCAATTTTAACCAAATCGACCCCGGAGGGCGCCAGAGATTATATTGTTCCATCACGGCAGGATGCCGGGAAGTTTTATGCGCTTCCGCAATCTCCTCAACAGTACAAACAATTGCTGATGGTTGGGGGATTGGAAAGGTATTTTCAGGTTGCAAAATGCTTGAGGGATGAAGATCCAAGAGGCGACAGACAGCCGGAATTCACCCAACTGGATATGGAGATGAGTTTTGTAAAAGAAGAGGATGTAATGGATTTGACCGAGCGTCTTTTAATTCTGCTGGTTAGAAATTTATTTCCAGAAAAGCAAATTCAAGAAACTCCATTTCCGAGAATATCTTATAGGAACGCAATAGAAAAATATAAATCAGATAGACCGGATATTAGGAAAGACAAAAACGACAAAAATTTGTTGGCTTTTTGTTGGGTTGTTGATTTTCCATTTTTTGAAAAAACAGAGACTGGCGGGTGGACATTTACTCATAATCCATTTTCTGCGGCAAAAACGGAATTTGACCACGACTTATTAGCTAAGAAAAATTTGGATAAAATTTTAACAAGCCAATACG
>Ga0209083_1001478_pt1 | contig 26530 bp, 17 predicted proteins | sample AM7aDNAmetaG_FD_184132 | JGI IMG/M metagenome (GOLD analysis project Ga0209083, IMG submission 184132) | Freshwater microbial communities from Finland to study Microbial Dark Matter (Phase II) - AM7a DNA metaG (SPAdes) (version 3) | ecosystem: Environmental > Aquatic > Freshwater > Lake ...
CGATTGCCGGGGGTGGGCCGGCCGCTTCGGCTGCGCCTCAGCGGCCGGCCCACCCCCGGCAATCGCCCAGACAAACATGACATTTCTATCTGAGCTTAAACCATGACATTTCTACTTCTTGACAACAACAGTTTATGTTGTCATGCTCACCACACGCGGTCAAAAGCTCAGTTGGCGCCTTGTCCGCGCCCGAAGGGAGCGACAAGCCGAACTGAACTGAAATCATTGTATTCACACGACATCGCTGTTTTCACATACATCCTGGTGCAGTACACTTCCTGCGGAGGCATCCCCCGTTTGTTCATATGAAGTGGTATTCACCGCAAAAGAGTTGGGTCATCAGGCACGGCACGGCGGCCATCATTGTCGCCCTGGCAGCGGCGCTGCGGTATGCGCTGGGTCCCCTTCTCGGTAACCAGGCCCCCTACATCACGGTCTGCCCGGCCATTCTTGTCGTTGCCGTCACCCTTGGGATGGGTCCGGGGATCTTCGCCGCGATCATCGGAGCCGCATTGACCGAAACTTACATGGTTGATGCGCCAACGACGGTAAGGCTCACCGCCCACGCATACCTGCGCATGACGGTCATCTCGCTGATTGCCCTCTACCTTGGCCATCTCGGACAGCTTCTGCTTGAGGCCCGCACACGCTGGAAAGAACAGACCCAGATCGCCAGGACCGCGCAGGAAGAACTCAAGATCAGCCGGCAACGCCTGGCCGAATGGATGGACAGCATCCCGCAACTTGCCTGGCGCGCCCTCTCCGGCGGCAAGGTCGAATGGAACCAGCGGTGGAACCATTATACTGGCCAGACGCCGCAGCAGGCCGGGAGCCACGGCTGGGCCGATGCCATTCACCCCGATGATCTCCCACGTTTCACCCAGCGATTCCACGACAACGATGAACGCGCAGGTTTTTATCAGGTTGAGTACCGCATCCGCGGGCGTGAAGGCAAGTACCGCTGGCATCTCAGCGGCGCCATGCCGGTGAAGGATGACGCTGGCCACGTTCTCTATTGGTTCGGCACTGCGATCGATATTGAAGACCATAAACGTGCCGAGCGTGCCGACGCAGATGCCACCAGCGCCAAGGAACGATTCCTTGCCGTATTGTCCCATGAGTTGCGCACACCGCTCACGCCAGTGCTGACCGCGACCGAGGTGGTCCTCCAGGATCCGCATCTCACCCCGACCATCCGCGATGCCGCCACGATCATCCAGCGCAACATCCAGATCGAAGCCCGCCTTATCGACGATCTGCTGGACGTGACCCGCTTTGCTCAGGACCGCCTCGACCTGCAAATGGAGAGCGTCTCCATCCACTCCAGAATCAATCAGGTCGCCCGCATCAGCGCTGCCGAGGTTCAGCAGAAAGACCTGCACCTGACCCTCGAACTTGGCGCCTCCAGAGACTCAGTGCGGGCCGACACGGAGCGCCTCCAGCAGATCATCCGAAACCTCCTGCGCAATGCCATCAAATTCACCCCCGCCCACGGCAAAATCACCATCCGCACGCGAACCGATGAGGGCAACATCATCATCGAAATGATCGATAGCGGGATTGGGATCGACCCCGAAATCCTGCCCAAGCTCTTCCAACCGTTCGAACAGGGAACCGCAAGTGTGAGCCGCATGTTCGGCGGCCTTGGCCTTGGTCTGGCATTCTGCAGGGTGATGGTGGAACGGCATGGCGGCACACTCTCCGCCAGCAGCCCGGGACGCGGCCTGGGCGCAACGTTCTTCGTGCGCCTGCCCCTGATTATCGGTGATGCAAAACCACAACCGGCTGAACCGGGACGCACCAGACACACCATTGAGGAAGCCGCCCGGTTCCGCGTCCTCTTCGTCGAGGATCATGCCGACACAGCGCGAATGACCGCTTTGGTCCTGCGCCGGGCGGGGTACAACGTACGCGTCGCCGAGAGCGTAGCCACAGCGCTCGCTGCCGCCCAGGAACAGGACTTCGATATCCTTGTTTGCGATCTGGGCTTACCTGATGGAAGCGGCCTGGCAATCATGCGCGCTCTGGCGCCGCGCGGCGTTAAAGGCATTGCCCTCACCGGATTCGGCCAGGAAGTCGATGTCCGCAACAGCCATGATGCCGGCTTTGCCGAACACCTCACCAAGCCGGTAAGCATCGACGAGCTACTTGAGACCATCGGCTGGCTCACCCCCACCTCACTCGTCCCCGATTGGTTTGATAAAGCCAAACCGGCTTAGGCGGAAACCCTTGACCCCCCGATCGCCGTGGCCACAACCGCCAAACCAGATTGCCGCTGCTCCGCGGCGTCAGGATCACAGCGCTATCCCGCGGCGTCACAGGTGGCTGCGACAACTCGAGTATCGGATGAGTCATTGCGCCGCTGCGGCGTATCGCCAACGCGAGCCAGGACCATGCGAAGCGTCTCGATTCGGATGGGCTTGACCAGATGCTCGCAAAACCCTGCCCGATGGCAGGCGAGGCGAACCTCGTCGGTGGCGAAGCCGGTGAGGGCAATGCCGCGCAGGCCGTACTGACGTTGCAGAATCTGCATCAGTTCCAGACCGGATCTGTCCGGCAGGCCAACGTCGCTGATGACCAGATCGAAGACGCGTTCGCCGGCGAGTTCCAGCGCCTCGGCAGCGCAGGCGGCCGTAGAAACGACATGTCCTTCGCGCGCCAGCAGGCGAGCGAGCACCTTAAGGGTCGGCACATGATCTTCAACCACGAGCAGGTGAAGGCTTCCAATCGCCGCGCCGGGTTGCCCGGATGCGGTGGCCTCCTGTGCGGCACTCAGAGTGGGCAGAGCAACGCAGAACGTGGACCCCTGGCCGGCGCCATCACTCTTGGCGCCAATAGCGCCTCCATGAGCGTCGATGATGGCTTTCGCAATCGTCAGCCCGAGGCCTAAACCGCTGGTCTCAAACTCGGAGGTCCTGGCGTTCTGCGCAAAGGGAGTGAACAAGCCTTGGAGAACTTCGCTGTCCATGCCGACGCCGCTGTCACGCACCTCGACCATGATCGAATCCGGTCGAGGGTTGCGCGTAACGATCGTGATCATGCCGTCGTTCGGCGTGAACTTGGTGGCATTGTGGAGAAGGCTCCAGAACGCATGGCGAAGACGATTGACGTCGCCGTTGACCGTATCCATCTCGGCGTCGAGCGCGAGCTCCAGGATCAGATCCTTCCGCGTGATCTCCTTATCGCACATGTCGATGGCGTCCTTGATCGCGGCATGCAGACTGGTGCGGGTGGATTCGATCTTGAATTTACCGGCGTCAGCGGCGGCGAAATCAAGCAGGTCGGAGATGATCCGTTTCTCGTTCTCAAGGTGCTCGCGTACCGTAGCAAGGTCATCGCGGGCCGTATCAGGAATGGACGCATCACCTTCCATGGAGCTGACCAGCAAGAGGGCCGGGGTGAGCGGGGCGCGCAAGTCATGACTGATGGCCGCGAAGAACCGTTCCTTGGCAGTCCGGGCATCCTTGGCATCCTGCTCGGCCCGGCCGATGTTGCTCTCCAGAAGCTTCTGTGGAGTGATATCCTGCAGTTGCGCCACGACATAGCGGGGTGCGCCATCCTCGCGGCGGACAATGACGCAGCGGATGCTGGCCCAGAGCGTGCGTTCGTCCCGGGTACGACACCTGGCTTCGAAGGCGGAGGACTCCGCGATCCGCTCAAGCATGTGTTCAATGGCTCGGCTTGTGGACTTTGGATTATCCACGACAACCAGATCCATCCAGGTCATCGCCAGCAGCTCTTCCTCCGTACGCGACACCATGCGGCAGAGTGCCGGGTTGACCTTTTGTATGGTGCTGTCGAGGGCGATCAGGCACATTCCCGCCTGCCCGGCGTCGAACGAGCAGCGAAGCTGATCCTGGGTATCCATCAGCTCACGCGTGCGCCGGTCGAGGGCATCGCTCTTCTTCTGCAGGCGAACCGACATCTCATTGAGAGCCTCGATAAGGCGGCAAACGTTTGCGTTGCCCGCAGGCCGGATCCGTTTGCCGGTGCAGCGAAGGTCGGCGCACAGGTCGTCGGCTTGCACCGATGCGACCGCCAACGGTTCAAGGACCATCTTGCGCATACGGATGTATTGCGCCAGGAGCAAACCTGCGGCGACGATGGCGATGCCAAGCGGGAGCCAGAAGCCCGGACCGGAGTAGACGGCCGACGTTTGGAATATCGTGCCGACCGAAGACGCAAGGCGCAGCGGATCGCCGTTGGCCATGGCCGCGCCTCGGGCCACCGACTCGCCGACGGCCATCATGGTCAGGATGGCAATACCCAAAGGCAGAGCCTTGGGAGTCTCAGAGCCCAACGTCAGGGAACAATACCCGTTTCGCATGTTCGTACCCTCCGATAACAGATTCGGCGGCCGGCTTCGCTTGCCCATCCAAGACGGCCGGGCCGCTACCCTTCGACAGGCCAGTATACAGAGGTCCGGTAGCGTGATCGCGGGGTCAGACATACGAAAATCCACGAATTTCCAAAGCGGAATCCCTACCGTCCCGTTAAGTAACTGGCTGATGGTCTGGTATACTGACTTCCCGTCATCACTTTGGGAGCCCAATGCAAAACCTGATCACTCGTCGCATGGATGAAATGACCAGCCGGGAAGTGGAACAATACTTCAAAAACGGCGGCGACCTGGTGCTTGTTCCGTTTGGACCCGCTTCCGGGCATGGCGGGAATACTTCTTTGGGCATTCATTCCCATATGGCCCACGCTTTTTCGCTTCTGATGGCCGAAAAGGCAGATGGTTTGGTGTATCCTCCGTTGTATACCTGTTTCTCTGGAGCCACCCGGGCATATCGCGGATCGGCGTCCTTCACCATCACCGAGCAGGTAAACATTCTCAAGAGAATCACCGGCATCTACAAAGCTCAAGGCTTCAGGCGAGTCGTGCTCGTGGCGGGCACCACGCCGGAAAACATCGCCGCTCAAACTGCAGTCCGGGAGTATTTTGACGAAACCGAGGATCCGGTTTGGATGGTGGTGTTTGCTCGCCTGCTGGAGGAACCGGCGATCAAGGAAATGATTAAGGGGTATCCCGGGCATTTCGGCGAGTTGGTCCTGGACCAGGCGGCTCTGAAGATCATTGGCCGGCAACGTCCGATCCCCTACCCTGGGCATGCCAGGAAGCTACGAGCCGAGGGCCCGGATCAACCCGCGGAAATCCATCCGGATATCGTCAAGATGCGGACCTGGGGCATGGTCGGTTTCCGGCATCATGACGAGGAGAATCACAGTAACCACGGCAACGCCGGTTTGACGTTCAAAGGAATGCCCGATACCGACTATGCGGTGAAAGTATTTGAGAAAGCCGCGAATCTTGCCCTCCCGGCTTTGCAGGGGTACTCCCGATACCTGCAGTGGCTCAAGAAACATCCTTTCCGCTACATCACACCAACAGAACGAATGGGAAGCGAAGCAAAATGAAACGCTCGACCGCCAAAGTGCAACCATTGATTACGCGCCGGATGGATGAAATGACCAGCCGGGAAGTTGAACTCTACTTTCAAGCCGGGGGAGATCTGATCTTTGTGCCCATGGGGCCGGTATCCGGGCATGGTGCGTTTATCCCCATGGGCATCCATGCGCATTGGGCCCAAGCCATCTCCCTTCTCCTGGCGGGAAGAGCCAACGGATTGGTTTATCCGCCGGTCTATACCTGCTACTCCGGGGCCACCCGTTCGTTCCGGGGTGCCTGCTCATTTTCCATCATGGAGCAGACAGCCATCCTCAAACAACTCGTCCGTATGTATAAGAAGCAGGGATTCAAGCGGATTGTGTTGGTGGCAGGAACCACGCCGGAGAACATGGCCGGGCAGGTTGCCGTGCGAGAGTACTTTGATGAGACCGAAGACCCCATTTGGATGCTGGTTTGCGAACAGCTTCTCGAAGAGCCCTCGATAAAGGCCATGTATGAAGGCTATTCGGGCAACTTCGGCGAAACTCTCATCAGCCAGGCGGCATTAAGGATCCTTGGCCGGCCGAGAGATGTTCCCTATCCCGATTGGGCCCGAGCCCCGAAGAACGATGATCCGGATCAACCTGCCGAGATCACCGACGATATCGGGCACTTGCGCAAGTGGGGAACAATCGGCTTCCGGTATTTTGAAGAAGGCCAACACGGGAACCATGGAACCGCCGGCATCAAGCACAAAGGCCGGGATGACGTTGAGTTGACGGTGGAGATCCTGGAGCGATGTGCGGACCTGGTACTGCCGGCGCTGGAACACTACAGGCATTATCAAGCCTGGCTGCAGAAACACCCGTTTGCATACATCATACCGTCGGAGAAGTTAACTTAAGAACAGGATGGAAGAGCGATGAAGAAAGTGATCGTCGGAGCATGGCAAGGCCGGTGCCGGGACCTGGATGTCGATGCAAACGTTGCGACTGCTCGGCAGGCGATTGACCAGGCGGCGGACGCGGGCTGTGATTTCTTGTGCCTGCCCGAGACATTCCTTACCGGTTCCGGCACGGTCGAGCAGGTGCGCGACGTGGCCATCCCGCTGAGCGACCCGCGCCTGCGCGAGCTGGCGCAACACGCGCAGAAGCGGCGGGTGGTGACGCTGGTGGGTTTGGCGGAAAAGCGAGGGCGGCGCTATGCGGTCACTCAGGTGATCCTCGACGGTGGCAAGGTGATGGGGCATTACACCAAGACCATGCCTACGGGGTTCGACTGGCAGCTCATGCAATTCCACGACGATGAACTGCCGATATTTCGGGCGAAGGGCGTAACCTTTGGCGTAATCGTTTGCCATGATTCCTCGTTCCCCGAAGTCGCTGCTACGCTGTGCTGGAAAGGGGCACGGATCATCTTCAGCCCGCATTTCAACAACCTGCCGCGGCAGCGGATGAACGACCACCGCATCCTCGTGCGGAACAACCACGTGGGATTGGCAGCACACAACAACGTCGTTGTTGTGCGCTCCAACGTCGTGGGGTACTGGAAGGCAGGCGACTCATTCGGCTACGGTGATAGCGCGATCTTCGGGCCCAACGGAGCACCTCTGGCTGAGGCGGGGCTGTTCACCGAAACGCTCATCACAGCCGATGTTGCGCCGTACATTTCTGGAGACAATCCATGGCGACATCGCACGGAGATGCGCCGGGCGATTGTCGACCAGCTCCATGCGGCAGCGACACGCTCGCTAAAGAAGTAACGCGGAAACAAGTTGCCGGACAGAAAGCGGTGACAAGTCACCGCACTCCGGATGGCATGGCGGCTGTCTGGGTTGCCGGCGGCGCGGCGAGCAGTTCGCACCAGGTGCCCACAAGCTTCACGTAGCCAGCAAGACTGGGTTCATCGCTCCTGGCCTGCTTGAGCAGCTTGGCGGATTGATCGGCTTGGCCGTTGGCGGCGGCGACGAAGCCGCGAAGCAGGGCCACGTAGCCGCTTGCCTGGTCGTCCATTGCCTCGAACCGCTGGCACATGGATTCGAGTTGGGCCGCAGCGTCGTCAGCATCTTTGGTCAGACCAAGTTTTCGCAGTGTCAGAATGGTGTAGACGGAGCTAAGTCCAGACTCGGTACTGTAGTAGCCCATGCGTCCTCCCCGCCGGCGCGACTGAGTCTGTTTCGGGCCCGATTCCTGCCAGGCTTTCCTGGCCTCATCGGTGCGGTTCAGACTGGCAAGGGCGACGCCGCGCCAGTACTGCGTCATGGCATTATTGACGGGATAGTCAGGCCGGCCGATGCCGAGGTTCTCGGGATACTCGAGCGATGCATCAAGGTCGGCGAGGGCCTGGGCAGTGCGGCCGGCCTTTAGTTGTGTCATCGCGCGGGCGACCAGGGCGGTGGCATAGTGGTCGTGAAGGTCGCGTTGACCTTCGGAGACATGGAAGCGGTAGGACTGATAGCACTTGACGGCCTCGTCGTACCGGCCGGCATCGAAGTACGCCACACCCAGACGATGAGCCAGGTCATCCTTGTCCGGGAGGCGCGCCAGGCCGCGTTCCAGCACAGACACGCGCTTGTCGGTATCACCCAGGACGATGTAAGCCGCATCGAGATCGGCGTAGACCTCAGCGGCTTCGGGGGCCAGGGCGATGGCTCGCTCGTACTGCAGCACGGCCTCAGTCGGTTTGCTATCGCGCAGGACACCTCCAAGGCAGCGGTAGACGATGGCATCTTTGTGCCCGAGCGTGCTGGCGGTCTGCCAGTGTGCGACGCCCTCTTCGCGTTGATTGCGGGTATAGAGGACCAGCCCCGCCAGATAGTTGGCAGTGGCATCTTTGTTGTCAGCACGGATGGCCGCTTCCAATGCCGCCAGTTCCTCGAGGCGGCTGGGCAAACAGCCTCGGACGTTGGCCTTGGACGCTTCCTTACGCAGGCGCGTGGCTTCTGTTGCGTTGCCCATCAGTTCCATCGTGTAAGCGCGCAGGTATGCGCCGGTGGGCGATAACGCAGAACCGGCGGTGGGACGCAGCAGGCTCTCGGCCGTGGCGTACTGTTTGAGGGCCATATAGATGGTGGCGGCTTCAATGCAGCGTTCCTCATCGCGCAAGGCGGAAAGACCATCGAAACTGCGCCCGTCGAGCAGAGCAGATTCAGTTTGTCCCAGGAGCATCAGCGGATCATGGCGGGTCGCGGTCAGCACCATGGACCTTGCTTCGTCGAGGCGGTTCAACTGCCGCAGAGCAAAGGCGCTGTAGGCTTGCGCTTCAGCTTGATTGTCAGATCGGGCAGTCAGCGATGCCAAGCGATCGAGTGCCTGTCGCCAATTCTTCTCGGCGAGCAGGACTTTGGCTGACTCAAGAATTGCCGCGTCACGGGTCAGGCCGGGCGTCTTGATCGCATCCCACTGCTGCAGCGCCTCGGATGATTGGCCGAGACGGGCTTGAGCAAGCCCCAGGTAATAGTGAATCGCATCGGCATCAGCTTTCTTATCGGGATTTGCAGCCAGTGCGATCAGAGCATCGCGGGCTTGCGCGAAACGCCCTTCAGCAATCTGAGTGGACGCGGTATCGAGGGGATTGACTCTGGGCGCCGAGGGACGGGTCGTTGAGAACCGGTCGGGCCGCGGCTGGGCTTCAATCTTGCCGGGAGCGTAGTGGCCGTATTGGTGTGCGATGACCTCGTTCCCGGCGGCGTCGCAGACTCGCAGCTTGAGGCTGTCGGGGCTGACTCCGCTCAAGGCGCAGGTATCTTTGAAGACATCGGCGGGAGAGATGTCACGCTGCCACTGTTTGAGAACGCGGCCGGCAGAGGTCAACTCGATCCGGGCCAAGCCGATTGGATACATGGGCATGACGCCGACAGTGGCGATGCCCTTGTCCACGGTCAAGCGGACGGCGGCGTCGGGATTAATCCGAGCCGGTGGGCCGATGCGGCTGACGGGCATCCAATACTCCAGGAACTGTTTTTCCTCGTGCGGCTGCATGCGGAACTGGTCATCCTGGGTGAGGGGGCAGCCGCTCTGAACTTCCACGTAAGGACGGTTGTCATCGCTAAGAGTCTTGGCCCAGCGGAGGCCCGAATCGCTATTACCCCAACTGAACCATTTCCGGCCGGGCATGACGCGGTGATCGGCAAACTGTGCCAGAGCGATGTCGCGGCCGTGGTCGTACGCGGCGATGAAGTCCTCTTCGCCGGCAGCGCGGAAGATGCTCGTGGAAGCGGGATAGTCGCGGTACCAGGTCAGGTCTTTGCCATCGCGGATGGGCCAGTCGCTGGCGCCGCCGCCGTCGTGGCCGATCACCTTATTGAACGGGTAAATGAGCTGTGTCTGGTCGTTGGCGGGGAAGCAGGCGTTGGACCACCAGTAGCCATCATGGGGAACGGCGGTGGGGTTGCGGCAGATGATACGGGTCTCCATCTGCGATCGTCCCGGGCGCAAGGTCAGTTCAACAGTCCACGACATGCGGTAGGTACGTTCGGTATCGCCGATGACGATCGATGCGCTGCCGTCATCGTGGCGAACGAACTGGCAGCTCACGGTATCGAAGGTCGTGACGCTGTGGCTGCGGGGGAAGTCCCATTCAATGCCGCCGGAGATCCACGCCCCGCGGAGGCCCACCAGTCCAGGCTTGATCGATACCTGGCGATAGACCACATCCTGCTTGGCGCTGCGGTCGTACATGGCAAAGAGGCGGCCGCCCTGAGTGGGCAGCACCTCGATGCGAAGGTACTCGTTCTGAAGAACGTACGTCTCATATCCCTGATCACGCCGGTCGAAGCTCAGGTCGCGCTGCACGGTATAGGGGTAGAGCCCGCGGCCGGGGCGCCCTAGGCCCGTGGTCCGCCCGAACTCGGGGAAATCACTGGGTTTACCGACGGGGTAGGTCGGCAGGACAAGCGTTTCGATTCGCGCCTCAACGGCCGCCGCCTTCGCCGGGGCGATCTTGGCGCGATCCGTGGTTCGCGTTCTCGATCCTTGGCATCCCGCCAGACATGCGACAATCAACACTAAACCGATACAACTGCGACGATACGAAGCTATCATTGTTTCTCCGAAACGACCAACATATAGATGCACCAAGGCGGTCTGCAATTCCCGGCGGATTCTCGCGATTCCGGCCGCCATCGCAATGCCGGCCGGTCGTTATGTGCGCGCAATGCCGTCCACGGATATGGCCAGATTCCCTCGAATCGGCTGCCCTTACGCCTGTTCTGTCGGCTATAGCGGGTCCAAAGTAAGCAGCGTGACACTGCCGGCCGGGCTGTACACATGGCACTTATACTGTGGGTACGTATCAATCTCCCGCTGTTCGACCGGTATAAGTTCCATGGATTTGGGGTCCCAATTGCGCTTGGCATCGATCCGGCACGTCGTGAGGCGTTTTCTTCCCTGTGGAAGCTGATCAAAGGAGAGCTTTGCGACGAGATCGGTCTCTTCGTCCCGATTGTGATTGACCAGGAGGACCGATAGGCGTTTCCCGTCGCGTACAGCGCGGGTGCGAAGGTTCGACGGCTCCTGCTTCACGCTGATTTGCTCTTTGCCCATGCGCCCGAGCATCTGGTAGACGAAGTACTGCGGCCGGACCTCTGCATTGACTCCAAACAGCCCGAAGCGATGTGGGATCTCATTCCAGTGAATGGTCATGATCGTGGGGTCTTTGAAGAACTTGTTGAAATCGTCGATGTAGGCGGTCTGGTCCCAGATATGGTAGTAGAACGTCCAATCAACTCCCTCGTCCATCATATCCAGGATCGTGGCGGCCGTGTGCGCTGCCCGGTTCGGATCAAAGGCCATCTCCTCAACCGAGACGCGTTCAAAGCCTTTGTTCCATTCGGTGATCAGCAGTTCCGGTTTCTTCCCGGGGGAGTCCGCCAATAAGCTCTTGATATGGCGGATCAGCATGACGTGGTCACGGGGGGAGTTGTTGTAGAGATGCCAGGATACGAAATCGAGCCGGGTCCCGGTTTTCTTACACAGCTCGATGAACTCCGGGAGCCAGTCGCACCTTCCATCGGCAATGGCTGGTCCGCCGACCTTTGCCCCGGGGAAGACCTCGAGGATGGGCTTGAGCATGGTCGTATAGAAATCAAAATATGACTCGGCAGTTGTCGTCAACAGCGGGCAGCCGCCCCATTCGCCGATATCCGTCTCATTGCCGACCTCCCAATAGGTGACGATCTTCCTGTCCACCGAGTAGCGCTTCACGACGGCTCCGACCACTTTTTGCCATTCCGCGATATCCGCGGGCTTCCATACGGCGTGATCGATCGCCGGAAATATCGATCTAGGCTTCATCGTCAGCGCGGCCACCACACTTGATCCCGTGGCCTGGAGAGACTCCATGTATCTGTCGCAGATGCTCCAGTCAAAAGTATTGCGATCCGGATAAACTCGCAGATATTCCTGCATAAATGTGCGGAGCATCGGCAGCCCCAGCTTTTCCGCACCTGCGATAACCCTGTCCGGCAAGGGATGCGAATTGATCCCCCCGTGTCCCAGGCAGTGCCGCCACCACTCAAAGGGTTTCACAACCTGTCCCGCGTTAACAGCCACGGTTACTGTCGGCAATGCGTTGTAGTTCATCTTCCGTTCCTCGCGCTATTTCGCGGCCGCAAATTCAGTCAGTATTGCCCCGATCTGTCGCCGCCACGACTCGCAGCGTGCCGCGGCCGGCGTCTTGAGCCCCTGCCCGACCAGTGCGCCATCCGCCTCGCTGGCAATCCCCGCGACATCCGGCAGGAACGGTACGCCCTGACGGATTTCGTCCAGCAAGGCGTTAGCCTTGGCCACCACGGCAGCCTTTGCAGCATCACCCTTGCTGGCCTGCACCTGCTTCTCAAGGGTCACCAGGTATGCGCTATCGGTAATGCCCTCGGCGCTCCCGAACAACGCCGACGAGAAGATCATGGCGCCCTTGTACGTCATCGGCGCGAAGCTTGTCCTGCCGCCCTCGTTCGTGAACGGGTTGTACCACTCATCGCCATTCACATAGCCGTATTCAGAGCCGCCGGACGAATCGCAGAAATGCCACTCCCAGCGCCCAACCGACCCGACGCGCCAGTTGTAGAAGCCCCACGAGAGCCGGTCCATGCCGGTGTTGTACAGCCAGAGGATCTTCTTTTTCTCAATCGTCTGGCGCATCAGGATCTCGCTGCCCTTACCAGCATGGGTAGAGATGATATCGTGATGGTCGACGAGCGAGGTGTAATCCTTCCCGCCGTTGTTATCGCCCATGGGAGTAACAAATGAATACGGGATTCCCGCTTCCCTGAGGTAGTCGCCGTATTTGTTCGTCTCCTCCAGATTCCGGTTCCACGGATTCGGTACCTCGCGTGGCTCATCCACCGTCTGGATGGCCATCGGCAACCCGCACGTCTTCAGGAACACGTTGAACTTCCGCGCTCCGGCCATGAATAGCCCCTTGAATTGCGGGCTCTGAAATTCGGAACCGGGGTTCCGGTCCACTCTCGGGCCATAGCCCAGTTGGCTGCGGGCGATGGAGCGGCCCATCCCCAGCGTGCCGGACATGCTCATCTGCATGGGGTGCCTGCCCATGCCCGCGCCCTTGGCAATGTCGTAGAGGGTCGGGTCCACGTTGCCGCTGGCATCAGGTCCGGGGAGATCAACACCGGTGAATCCGATTTCGCGCATGAACTGCAGTTGTTCGCCGATCAATTGCTTCTGGCGGGCGGGGTCGGGCATCTGCCGCGCGCTATACCACATGCCAAAGGCATACGGCAGCGTCTCTTCCAGCTTGATCGGAAGCACCTTAAGCTGCATCGGGAACACGCGGTTCCCCGCGGTGCCCGCCGTGAGAGTCAACGTTCCGGTGTACGTACCTGCAGGTGTGTCGGCCGGCAGGCGCAACCACGCCCAGAAGCAACGCGTGAGGTTCTTCTCCAGCGACACTTGGCTGGCTGGAATCAAACCGGTCTCCACGACATCGATTCCACGCAAGCGAAAGTCCTGATAATACAGTCTCACCGAAGAGCCCGGGATCGCGGCCGGCCCCTTCAGGTCGGAGATAGCCACCGACGCTTTGCCCAGGTCCTCGAATGCGGAGACGGCCACCCTGAAAATGACGTTCTGGGCTGGGGCGGCGACCAGGTCATATTCCTTGTGTTCCCGCTCGGCCTTGCTGGCGCCTGTGCCGGGCATGACCTTGGTCTGTTCATCGGGAATGAACGCGACGAAAGCGCCATCGCCGGCTTCCTTGGGCAGAGCCTTCGGGCTGAACGGCAACTGCTGGGCATAGAAGAGGCGGATCCGCTCGGCCTTGATCGCGGCCGTCAGTTTGGTAAACGCCGCCTGTTCCTTGCCCGGCAAGACAATCAGTGACGACAGTTCATAGTTGCACGCTTCGATCGAGAGTTTGCCACCCGTGACCGACACCTTCGTTTCATGCGTGGGATACATGCGGTCGATGAAGTCCAGCCACTGCGAGTTCTCGCGCTGGGAATACGCTGTATTCATGAAACGGAACATGTACTTGTCGCTGTAGAGTTCGTTCAGCGAGGGCTTGGCATCTACGATCGTCTGGTTTCCCACCTTGAGCAGGAAGTGGGGATTCTTGATGTCCGGCTGCAGTACCTGCCCGGCCGCCAGCCATACCAGATAATCACCGTCAGCAACCGCAACATCGAAGGCAAACGGTTTGCCGGAGGGAGAATAGACGCCCGTTCCCGTCAACGGGTCCGGCCAGCGCTTGCCGCAATCCTGAAGATCGTCTTTCCTGGAAAAGCCTTTGTTTCCATCGAAGCCCGCGGCCGATGGCACGATCGCGAAGCCGGCCGTCTCGATGGCCTTGCCGAAACAGAACGCTTTGGCACCCGCCGGAAGCTCAACCGTCATTTTCCGACCCAGCGCGTTCTCCTTAAGAAGCCTGACGTTGTCGATCATCCAAACCAGGTCGTGATCTTTAGGCGTATTGAAGAAAACCTTGACCATTGTCAGGGCGTCCATCCTGATCTTGTCTTTGCTTTCCAGTTCCTCCCAGCCGCTGCCTTCCTTGTTGTTGCGCTTGGCGCGGTTGATCGGGATCAGAACCGTCTGTTTGCCGGGAACTACGTCAGCGCTAATAGAACAACGCGTGGGGTAGTTCTTGCTGTTGGCATCCCACAACTCGAATATCATGGACGTGCGGTCTTCGCCGCGGACAACAACGTCCATGGCGAAATAGTCATACGCCTCCCAACCCTTCTTCCGCTCGCCGTTAAAGTAAAACCCGGCGTAGTCGCCGCCCTTCTTGAAGGTAGCGCGGCAGCACTGTTTGCCACTGGTAACTCCTTCATCCTGGGAAAGGTCAAAGGTGGCGTTATCGCTCCCTTCCGCGATCGCCTTGATATCATCGGCGTTTTCGAAGTCGAACAAGACGCGGATATCACCTTCGGCCGCCGCCATGGCCGTCCATCCACACAGCACCAGAAGGGGAGTCAGCAGAAAACGCATCACGATTGATCGGGTATTCATTTGGGTCTCCGTGAAAGCAGACACCATGATCTACGAAGCCCTGCCAAACGCAATCGCCCTGGCTTGAGAGATGTCATGGAATTCCTGACGCAGCGTACTAGGATGAACACATGCAGATGATCGAAGCGGTAATCAAACCGCACAAGTTGGACGCGGTAAAACAGGCCCTGGCCGAGATTGGCGTATTAGGCGTGACCGCCATCGAGTGCAAAGGCTTTGGCAAGCAGATGGGCCACACCGAGCGTTATCGTGGCGCGAAGGTGGATGTGGGGTTTGTCCCCAAGATCATGCTGCGCATCTGCGTGAAAGATCAAGATGTCGACTCAACCGTCGATGCGATCATGCTCCATGCCCGGACGGGCGAGGTTGGCGATGGCAAAGTCTTCGTCTATCCCGTGCAGAAGGTGTATCGGATCAGGACGAAGGAAGAGGATGATCTGGCGCTGTAGGGCGTGGGCAATCAGTAGGGACATCATCCGCAGCCCGAAGTCAGTTTTCACCATCGATGCACCTCACCTGCCCTCGTCATTAGCGGCCGGACTTCGGCCGTCCAGCCATGGGTCGTTCATCTTCCGCAGCCAGGGCAACAGTTCATCCCGTGTGAGTTGTTCGACCAAAGCCGCCTGCGCTGAGGCAATGTTCCTCGCCTGGTATGGGTCCGCGACATTGTCATAGAATTCACAGCGCTCGGGGGCTTTGCCATCGCGGAAGTACACCAAAGTGTGCGTCTGCGTGCGCACGCCGCGTCGGCCCAGGCCCGGCTGACCGTTGGGAACGAACATATACCACGCTGAACTCGGGCGCTGGCCGGTTCCGTCGCGGAAGATCGACGCGTAGCTTGTTCCCTGCACGGATCCGGGTATGTCTGCCCCAAGGCCCATCAGGTCCAGGAGGGTGGGGTAGATGTCCGGCGGTGTCAGCAGCAGGTCGTCGCGCCGTGGCTGGATATGGCCCGGCCAGCGCGCCAGGAACGGTACCAGCAGCGACTCATCCCAATGAACGTTCTTCGTCAGTTCATCATGCGCGCCCAGGCAGTCGCCGTGGTCCGAAGTAAAAATCACCAGTGTGTTCTGTTCCAGCCCCGTGTCTCGCAGCGCCGCAAGCACCCGGCCGATCTGTTCGTCAACTCCCGTGATGCAGGCGAAGTAGTTCCTGATCTGCTTCAGGGCCAACTTCCGCCCGGTTACCCCGTAGGTCAGGTTCATGTTCACCGTTGAGAGCAGATCCGCCTCGCTTTTGCCCGCGTAACGCTCGACGTACTTCTGGGGCACTTGGTCGTACGGCGTATGCGGCGGGTTCATGGACAGGACCAGCGCGAAGGGCTTCTGCCCACTGCGATAGGTTCCGCCCTCGTTGCGCAGGTATTGGATTGCCAGGTCCGCCTCGTGCTCCGGCCCCCACTGATTCACCTTGGTTCGCTGCTCGCGTGGCGCATCGGTGGTCCAATACTCCGGGTGCAGATGCTCGTCGAACGTGCCATACGCGTACCAGAAACCAAATCCGTGCCGGCGTGCGGGAGTTGTCCATTCGTTCCAGGCAAAGGTTGCGCTGTTATTGCCGGTATCCACATATGGCTCGTGCGGGCTGTCCAGATGCCATTTGCCGATGTAGCCGAGGCTGTAGCCTTTATCCTTCAGCACGTCCGACCAGCACCGGGCGGTGGCCGGCAGTTCATACCCATACTTGGCGCCGTCGGTGTTGCAGTTGGCCAGCACACGGTTGCTATGCGGGAACTGGCCGGTCATCAGCATGCCGCGGTAAGGACTGCACACCGGATAACTGCTGACGCAACGTGTGAGAACCAGTGCCTCGCGCGACAACTTGTCCAGGCAGGGCGTCAATACCGGTTCCCGACCCATAAAGCCCAGTGCCGACCCGCGCCATTGGTCGGCCAGTATAAAGACCACGTTGGGCGGCGGGTTCTTATCTGGCAACGGCTCGGCTGCGGCGGCCACCAGCGGTAACAGTGCCGCCGCCAGAGCTGCTCCCGTATCCCTGCACAATAGTGCAGCACGACTTCGAGGACGCTTGGAGATGGGTTTGGGCATAGACGCGGGCCAATTGAGTGGCAGAGCATTCTTCTTAGGACCATCTGGTTTCGTTCGCCGATGCACGTCGGTCCGAGCTCAGCACGAGGTAGAGATCCTCGCTGATAGTCGCGTTGAGATCAACCTGTGCTCGGCCTTCTTCCGTACGCCTTTCTCACGACACGACGCCGCACACTAGCCGCGTCGCGGTCCCTCCTACTTCCTCGGCACAAACTCATCGGGCACCTTGAGGATGAAGACGCCGCGGAGGCCGGATTGCCAGTTGGAGGTGAAGGCGACGAACCGTCCATCGCGGGAGATGTCAGCGCGTGGGCAATCCCAGTAGCTCTTGTAGTTAGTCTGGACGTGTGCGAGACGTCTCACGCGCATGCTGCCATCGGTGGCGAGCAGCATGATCTCCTGCGCGAAGGTCGGCCACGGGGCGTCCTTTGGCGGGTAACGATCGAAGTAATTGCTCACGAGCGCCCATTTCTCGTCATCGCAGAGCATCGAGAGGTGCCCGCCGGCCATGTCGAGCGCGGCGTAATGCTTGTGCGGCTCAGCGCACGTGCGGACAGTAAGGGCGTTGCGCCAATTGTCAGCGCCGAGAATGAACCCGCGACCGTTGTCGGAGTGCCCCGGCGAGAAGTCCGGCCCATCGTCGGTCAACTCATCGTGAGTGCCCGTCACGAGGTCATAGACCAGGACGTTGAGCAGGCCCTTCCCCTGCTGGTCGGTTTTGACGACGAGGTAACGCCCGGTCTTGTCCACCTGGACCTCATCGAGGTCCGTCCGCTCGACGTGGAGGAGCACCTTCTCGGGGTTGCGCTGCCAGGCCATGAAACCCGTTACCTCGTCCTTCCCCATCTTCTTGATATGGAACCCGAATACGTTGTCGTCGAGCGACCGGCTCATCTGGACGGGACGCTGGCCGGGAAGCTCCTTCGAGAAATCGTGAATGACGGTGTATTTCTTCGCATCGACGTTATAGGAGGCGATGCAGGTGCCGCTGGTGCCGAAGAGGGCTTTCGCTTCGGTTGCGCTCCAGATGGAATCCTCCCAGTTGATCGGCCGGGGAAACGCCGGGGCTCGCGCAAAGAGCGGCTCCTTGCCCGCGATCTTGAACGCCTGTGGGTCGAAGTGATAGAGCGTCGGCCCGTGCTTCTGTGTCTGGATATGAAAGAGCGTGTTGTCCTTGTTGAAACTTGGCCAGTAGGAGTAGGCGTTCTGCGAGTCCCCATCCGTCTCGTCGGTCACGCGCATGATCGTCGTGCCGAATGTCGGGTCGGTGAACGTCTCTCCCACCTTTGGCAGTTTCGCAGCGGCCGGTTCACGGTAAATGCCAAAATCGGTCTTTGGCCCCACCTTGGGCTCGAGCTCCGGCGGCACAGTCGTGTCGAGGCGGATGTTGTCCACCAGCACGACCTGTCCTTTCACGGGATTGCACGCGAAGATGTCGAGCGCGACAACCTTGCCGAGATCCACGCGCAGTGGCGACAGCGCGTTCGGGTGAAGGAGCTCGGCCACCGTCGTCTTCCCGGACTTCAGTTCCACGGCGTGCTCCCAGCGCGTAATCTGCTTTGCCCAGCCGTTGATGCGCGCTGCCTTCTGCTGGAGGATGCGGAAACCCACGATGCACGGCCGATCGACCGTGACATCCGCGCGGAAGACCGCGTATTGCATCCAATCCGCCGCCGGAAGCCTGCCTGTCGTGATCGTCGGCAGGTGCCCGCCGTCGAAAGTGATCTTCAGTGCACCCCTGCCCGAGGTCGCGCCCTCGGCCGTCATCGACATCGCGGCCGCAGGCTCATCGAGTTCGCATTGCGGCGGCCGAAGCATCGACCAGTCTTTCGCCTCGGAAGGGTCTTCGAAGTCCAGGAGCACCTTCGTGTCGGCCAAAGCCGGAAATGCTGCGAGCAGCATGAACAGTACGACAAGGGGGTTTCTCAACATGGCCTATTCCCTAAAGCGGGTGCTTCCTTTGCGAATCGTCATTTCGTTGCCGGGTCTCTGAGGGGATAATACCAAATCTGATTCTCCGCAGGCAGGAGAAAGGGAAACCAGCACGCGATCAATCCTGTTCGGCATTGGCGCAGAGATGCCCATTCTTGTGACAGAGCACTGCATACCCCTCTTCCCGCCCTCATCCCCGACGGGCCCAACCTGCGCACCGCCCCCACTAACCGTTGGCCAAATCCACGACCTTATGGCACAGTACGTTCCCAATGCTAGATAAGGCCTATTTGTTGTTCGGTCTCGCCGCCGGAATGCTCTACGCGCTGGGTGCATCGTATCTCAAGATCGCGGGTGAACGCGGAGTCCGTTCGCTGCAGGCAACCCTGATCACCAACACCTCGTTGGCGCTGATGTTTCTGTGGTTCGTGCCTTGGAGCGATAGCCCGTTCCCGACGATCTGGTGGCCGAGCGTTGTCGAGGGACTGCTGTTCGTCGTGGGTCAGTTCTTCACCATGCTGGCCATCTCGCGCGGTTGCCCTTCGATCTCGACATCAGTGCTGGGATCCAAGGCGGTGCTGGTAGCGATGATGGTCACACTGGTGCTTGGCACGCCGCTCAAAGCCAACACTTGGATGGCCGCCCTGCTGACGACGGTGGGCATCACTGTCTTGGCCATGTCCGCAAGACAGCTTACCGGCCACCACAGGCTGGCGGCATTCGCCTACGCGCTGCTCTCGGCCGCCGCGTTCGCGGCATTTGATGCCATGACGCAATACTGGTCGCCGCGCCTGGGATTTGGACGATTCATGCCCTGGGGCGTGCTGATTGGCGCGGCGATGGCCGCTTGCGTGATCCTGGCGAAAGAGCACGAGTTTGCCGGCATTCCTCGGCCGGCCTGGCGGAGCATGGCACTGGCGACCGCGCTCAACGTCGGCCAGTCGCTGCTGCTGATCTGGGCGATCGGACGGTACGTCGATGCGGCCGGCCTGAATGTGGTCTATGGAAGCCGCGGCGTCTGGAGCGTGCTGATCGTGTGGCTTCTGGGCGCCTTTCTGGGTGCCCGAGAACGCATCAGCGGAGGCAAAGTGCTGCTGCAGCGGCTCTGTGGTGCAGGGCTCATCGCCGCCGCCATCGTGCTGGCATTCTGGTGAAGGCTGACTGTGCGTGCTCTGCGAGCGCCGGTGCCTACAATCCCGGACATGGAAAAGCGGCGATTTGGTGATTCGGAACTGGAAGTGTCGGCCATCGCGTTCGGCTGCTGGATTGTTGGCGTCGATTGGTGGGGCCATTACAGCGACGGCGACGGAATCCGGCTGATGAAGCACGCCTATGACTGCGGGATCACGTTCTTCGATACCGGCGACGCCTACGGCAACGGGCGGTCGGAACAGGTCACCGGCGAGTTTGCCGGAAGCGTCGGCCGGGACAAAGTACAGATCGGCTCGAAGTTCGGCTACGACTTTTATAGCGACCCCGGCGAGGCGGGTTCCTACCACGAGCGGAAGCAGGATTTCTCGCCGCAGTTCCTGCGCAAGGCGCTGGAGAAATCGTTGCGTCGGTTGGGTACCGACTACCTCGATTTGTACCTGGCTCACAACATCAAGCTGCCGCAGTATCGCGATGATCTGTTTGCCGAACTGGAAAAGCTCAAGGCCGAAGGCAAGGTGAGAGTCTGGGGTGTGTCGCTGGGACCGGCGATTGGCTGGCGCGAAGAGGGATTTGAGGCGATGCTGAAGCACGACGCCCAGGCCGTGCAAACCGTATTCAACCTCTTCGAGCAGCATCCCGGCAGGGAGTTCTGCGAGTTGGCGGTTTCCCAGCATGCCGGAGTGTTGGCGCGGGTCCATGATGATCGATCGATCCTCAAAGGTGCGCTGCGACTCGATAGCGCCAGCGACCCGGCATGGAAAGTCTTCGGGCTGAAGAAGCTTGACCGAGTTCGGAAGTATGCCGATGCCCATGGGATGACAACGCACCAACTTGCATGCAAGTGGCTGCTCCAGCAGCAGGGGCTGACCAGCATCACCGCGACACTGCGCAATGAGCAGGAGATCAGTGAGGCCGCAGAGTCGGTCGCGAAGCCGGGGCTCACCCAGGCAGAGCTGAACGAGATCGCGCAGGACTACGCTAAGGACTGGCACCTGGGTGAGGAAGCCCATCCCTGCAACCTCAAGAGCAGCGCTGCTCCGAAGGGCGAGGTCCGCAGTCGCTATGTTCCCCCGCCCGTGATCATCGCGTGAGTAGCTGATGGCTCCCGCGCTACCGCGTCGGTTGCGTATCGGGGGCGAGTCTTTTCATGGCTTCCAGGTAGATGCCCTTTACCGGCTCGCTCTTGAGCTCGATCCCGCCGGCCGCGGCTATCGAAAGCGTGTAGAGCTTGCCCTCTTTGGGCGGCCACCACACGCCTTCGCCCTGGGCGATGCGGACACCGTGCTCTTTGGCATATTGCGGGTCCTCCAGGAGTCGCCAGAAATCGGACCAGAGCTTGGCTTCAAACGCCGCAGCGCCCGGATCGGCACCCTTGTACACGTCCGGGATGGCGCCGGCCGGGTCGATGGGTTCACCCTTCTCCGGCGGGGTCTTGTCCCCGTAAATGCGGGTAAACAGAGCCACGCTGACACCGCGAAGGGAATCGCCCTCGGAGACGAAACCGCGGTCAAACTGGATTACCTGGGCATCGATGTGGACCTTATCGCCAGAGACCGTAAAACGGCGAATGCTCGCCGGCGTGTTCTCATCGCGGGCGTACTCGACGAACAGCATGTCCATGCTCGGCACGCCCTGCTCGACGCGCCGGCCGGTCAGCATCATCTCGGCGATGCGCTTCTGGCTGGTAATCCGTTCGACAATCTGCTGCAGATGCTGCTTCTCTTCGTTCAGCTTGCGGATGAGGCGCTCATTCTCGCTGTAGCGATAGGTCCAATAGGAGATGCCCGCCAGCACGGCAACTGCAACCACAATCCACGTAAGCCGATTGAGAAGCTTGAGCATGAGCAATGCCACCGTTACTTCACGGCATCAGGAACACCAGGGAGCATCGGCATTTCACCAGCCTCAGGTTTGTTCAGCCGGGCATTGTCCCAGATCTTGCGGAGCGTCGCCTCATCGGTCGGCAGCACGCGAATCACCGAAGTCGTACTGCCCAACTGATACTGTGTTTCGCTGCCAAGGTTTTTGCCGGCAGGCGTGACGTAGCAGGTTGTGGGCGTACCTTCCAGCCCGATCCGATCCTGTATGGCAATCGCCAGGACTTTCTGTCCGTTGAAGCTGATCTCCTTGGCCTCACCGACATCCACATACCGGCTCATAAGCTGGTGTGTTTCGCTCACATAGGTCACAAACATATAAGTCTGGGGCTTGTCCAGGGGCAGCATTCGCGGCAGCAGGTGCCGGATGGCCTGCGGCAGATACCACTCAGGCAGATCCCAATTCACTGGCTTGCCGGTGGCCTTGCCCATTTGCGTCCGGACTTCCAGCGTATATTTCTGTATTTTCTTCACCGCAGGCTGCTTGGGATCATCTTCAGGCGGCTTCTCGCCAAACCCTTTGGTGGTATCCAGCCGGTACTTCTCCTGGCGATCGCTCATGCCCAGTTCACCGTTGGTGTCAGTCTTCTTGCCTGCCTGAGTCGTGATCACATGCGTCCAGCTTTCGTGCTTCCAGAAGTCGCTGATGAACATCCGCGAGGCGACATCCACCTGATTGTCGGGACCGGCCACGCTCCGCGAGCGAACGCTGATCAACACTCCCTCACGCCCATCCTCCTTGGCCCGCTCCTCGACGATGTAGGTATACCCGATGTCCTTGCCATCGCGGGTCAGGCGCAGCCACTGCTCGGGAACCAGCGCCTTGTTCGCCACCTTGGGTCCTTTGATGTCCTCCAGCAAGTCGCGTGTGCGGAGCAGTCTCGCTTCCTGATCCTTGGCGATCTGGGTCCGGTCTATCAGTTGGATCGAATCAACGATCTCGGAGAAGACATCGGCCGCCTGTTTCTCGCGCGGGTCAACTTGGCCGGGCGCTACTTCTTTGGCGGCCGGGGAGGTCATTGTGACCTCGTAGTAGTACGTATCGTTGTATCGCACAATGGCCTGCTGCAACATGCGTCGCGAGGTGCCAAACGAGAAGCGGAACGCCACCAGACCGACATCTTTGCCGTGGATCTGCGCGATCTCATTGCGAAGCGTTTCTGCCATCGGATTATCGCGGAGGAAGCCGCTCACCACATCGCTGATGATTCCCGGCTTCTTGGTGCCGTCGAGCTCTTTGACATCCTGAAGTTGCCGCGCCACCTTGAACTCAAGCTTGCTGAGGCGCATGACCGTGCCCTGCTTGTCGTTGATGAATTCGGCAATCAGATCTGGCACACCGGCGCGACGTACCTCGTTTGTCCTGGCGGGCACGCGCAAAGCGATCCCGGCCGCCTTGCTTTCAAAGAAGTCGCCCAACTTCAGGCCCTCATCAGCGTCATCAGGTCTGCCCGGCAGCACCGAAGGCGGCAGCTCTTTTTGCTGCGCCCACGCAGGACCCGCCGTTGCGAGCGAAACCAAGGCGATGGCCAGGAACCAATGATGTTTGCACTCACGCATCTGTGTCTTCTCCGCAGTCGCCGGGGTTGGGGTCGGGGGATAGTCCGGCAGAACGATGGATTCTCTCCTGCCGAGCCTGCGGCGACAAGTCCGGCCGGAGGGTATTGGCGCTGGGGTGTGCCCGTTGTTACAGGAGCTGTGACAGGTGTCTGGTTTAGGGCAATTGAGGCGTAAGTGCCATGTCTGACAAGAGTTGCAGCAGATCAGGGCCCTAAAGAGCGGAGAGGGCGGAGACACGGGGACGCGGACTTCGGCGAGCTCAGTCGAGCCGGGACGCGGAGAGTGGCAGAGGGTGTGAGGGGGAGAGGAGATTGTGAATAAGTGACAGGTGCGCAGGTTCTTGGCAGGGGTACCCCCTATGCGTTAAGTACTGCGGAGGCATGATGTTAGGTAGATATTTGGGGAGGAGGTGCGCAGGTTCGATGCGATTGTGGATAACTCCTACGGGGAAGAGCGGATATCGGATAGCGGATTGCGGAGACGAAGAGATCAGAGGTCAGGAGTCTGAGGGCGTCGTGGCTGTGCGGAAATAAAGTGGGGCACTATGGGGCATTATGGGGCATCCGATGAAGAAGGATGGAGGCCGAAGGATGAAGGATGAACAGAGACGCAGCGGCCGCGGAAATAATGTGGGGCGTTTCGGGGCATTTTGGGGCATTGCCCGGAGAATCGGCCCAGCAAACGTGGTGCCAGTGGATATCCAGGCTGCCAGGCGGGTATTCGGTTGCCAAAGATCCGAGGCGCAAAAAAAATGCGTCTCTCTATATATATGGGGTGGTTGGGCAGGGTTTTGTTCGGAAATGGCTGAAAAAGCGGGCCTCCAAAAAATGTGCGAATTTTTTTGGCGGCAGGAATTTGCCATCTGCCGTCCACCAGGACTGCCCCCCGCCGCCGAATGGCGGCCCCCAGTGAGGATGCGGCGACTCCGGACGAGCAGGGAGACCGTACTTGAAAACCGGAGTGGGCGCAAGCCTACCACAGGTTCGGATCCTGTCGCCTCCGCTGACAAAGCCCCGTAGCCACCGGGGTCTTGTCGTTTCCGGGTATCGCCTCATACCCTCACTCCGGTTCAAGACACACCCCCCACACAACCGCTAAAAGAGGTTGTGTACACAACCGCAAGCCGCCAAAACGGCAGGAAAGGTATGGCGTAAGCGGCCAGCCTCGCTTGACGGTGGATTTGGTTCTGCTGAGGATGGTAGCCCATGGATGATAGTTGTGACCCAGCCTCGGTCCATCGGTTTTATGAGAAGGTCGTTCTGGAATACTCCTGTGGTGACGTGAGGCGACTCTTGGAAGGGAGAACCCGCGCACTTGGGCCATTGCTTGCCTGCGTTGGTGCCGGCGTTGATACAGTCGGCGGCATGGTATTTGGTTTCACAACGGGCAGCCGGGCACGTTCTGTCTGCTTCATGAAGGAGTTCATGAACGTCGACTGCACAATCGCTGAGGCGATTTATGATTGTGTGCGGTGTGGCTACATGCATGAAGGCATCGGTAAGCTCACGTTCGGTTGGTTCGCTGACTACCTAAGGGTGACACCGGGGCAGCTCTTATTCCGGCGTGGTGACGGCGGGCTGGTGTTGAGCGTCGTTGAATTGGCTTTGAAATATGTCGATGCGGTGGAGGCATTGTGGCAATGTGACAAGGCACGTCTGGTGCATTTGCCGGAGGAGAATCCGAAGACGGTCAAGCGGATTGCCGACGTGGCCGAGATGTGTTTACCCGATCTTGAGAAGTTCAGGGAGGATCATCGCAAGTGGGTTGACGAGGTTGTCGGAAGTAGCTCTGCAGAGGATATCGTGAACGGGATCAACTACTGGCAAGCGGATTGACGAGTAGGCGGCAGAGGCTAAGGGTAAGCTTCCTATAGGATAGCCGGGTTCTACTTCTGTTTATAGTTGATCGCCGATAGGCCGAACAACTGCCCATCGGGGATCGGGAAGGATGCCCGCGCATCTCTTCTTTGGTGCAACCGGGAATATAACCTCGTCTACTCTTGTCCATGTGGGGGCCAGCGGTACACTGTTCTTGTTCAGTCCGATCGCAACTTTGCTGTGAGGACGTCTCACGTGGATAACGGAAGAACTAGTATTCTGCGCGGGTACTGGGCGGATACGGAGCTAATCACCGACAACCGCATACGAACGCCACTGGGTAGCCGGGTGACTGTCTTCAAGGTCGCGCTCGACATCCACTATGAAATCAACAAAGAGACCATTGTTGTGCACGAGGTGTACCTCGCGCGGGGCGATCCAAACGCGTGGAACATGGACGCAGTTCGAACCGGTGAGGGTTTCCATGCCGATAACTTCGAGCCTAGAAGCGCGTTGGCTGCAGTTGTCCAACGAGACTTGCAGGCCGATGAACCCCAGCTTGGCAAGCTGCTCATTGGAAAGTGGCGAGAGGAACACCCGGATCAGCACATCCCCTACCTGAAGCCCCCATTCAAGCTGATCATGCGGTGCCTACCACCCGGAGAAACAGAAATGATCGCACCTAAAGCGAGATGCGAGGTATGTGGCAAGCCCACAACGCTTAATCCGATCACTAGCGGCCAATTGCTCTGTCCTGAATGCCTAAAAGACCTTCGGCGTAGTTAATGGCCAGATCCTGGAGCACCGCCGCTCCCTAATGCATCAGGTATGCTAATTCTTCACCGCGCTGCGGCAGATCTTATCGATTATACTCCATGCTCTGCCGTTATCTGGAATCACCTTGAATTCCTCGCCCGCGACGAAGATCGTATAGAATCGTCGTGCCTCAGGCCGTTTTCTGCCCTGTTCTAAGGAGAGCATCCCCTCCTTTTTAGGAGACGCAATGCCACAACTATTTCCGCTTGGTCAACTAGTCGCAACCGCCGCTGCTCTGAAAGCCCTAGAGCGTGTTATGCACTTCACGTGATGTCTCCGAGGAGTCGGCTCAAGAGCACACAGGCGAACGCGACCAGGTGCAGCCCGGCAACGGTGGATGCCAGACGCTCATAGTCCTTTGCCAGACGACGGAACCGCGCCAGCCAGGCAAACGAGCGTTCCACCACCCAGCGCCTGGGCAGCAATACGAATCCACGCTTGGCGGTTGGAAGTTTCACAACCGACAGCT
>Ga0209083_1001484_pt1 | contig 26494 bp, 15 predicted proteins | sample AM7aDNAmetaG_FD_184132 | JGI IMG/M metagenome (GOLD analysis project Ga0209083, IMG submission 184132) | Freshwater microbial communities from Finland to study Microbial Dark Matter (Phase II) - AM7a DNA metaG (SPAdes) (version 3) | ecosystem: Environmental > Aquatic > Freshwater > Lake ...
CCGTCGGGATGCGGAAGACGATGCCGAGCGCCTGCAACAAGCCGCGAATGCCGGGCGGTTGCGCCGTGTCGGCGGGCGCGGCATCGGGTGTGTCCCGGAGCCGGAAGAGGAAGACGATCCCCAGCAGGATGCCGCAGCCGCCGAAGACGTAGAACGCCGAGCGCCATCCCCAGTTCTGGGCGATCCAGCCGCCGAGGAAGCCGCTTGTCATCACGCCGACGTAGAGAGCGCCCTGGTGCAGCGACAACGCCATCGCGCGCGTGCGATGATGGAACTTCGCCATCAACGGATACGCCGCCGGCGCGTAGAATGCCTCGCCGCCCGCCGTCGCCACGCTGCGCAGCATGATCAGCCCCACGATGCCCTGCGCGCAGCCGGTGAAAATCGTCGCCGTGCTCCAGAACATCAGGCTGCACGTGATGATCCAGTTCTTCTTCCACTTGTCGCCGACGTAGCCGGCGAACGGCATCGTCAGCGCCAGCATCAGGAACAAGATCGTGCCGACCATGCCAAGCTGCCCATCGCTGAGCCCGAGGTCCGTGCGAATCTGCGAGATCACCACACCGAAGATGGCCCGGTCGCCTTGATGGAAGAAGAACGCAAGGCAGAGCAGGAACAGCAGCTCCCATTTGTAATGCCGATGAAACGGCGGCGTTTGCGCGGCAGATGCCGGCAAACTGCTCTGGGTGCTGGTGGAACTCATTCGCCGCAGTATGCGTCACGCCGCGCCTCGCGGTAAAGGGATGAAAATCGCGACCATGTGGATGCCGTTAGCGGCGGGTGGGCAGCCACAAGACAAATCCGGAGGTTGAGCCACGGATGAACACGGATAAACACGGATAGGGGAATGTACCGGGTTGGTTTTCGTATCCGTGTTCCATCCGTGTGTATCCGTGGCTTCCCTTCCGGGTTTTCGCGGTCAGATTCCCCTCAAAAACCTTCTGGACAATGGCCGGGGCCAGTTGCAAACTCCGGCCCAAGGAGAAATGAAGGGCAAACATGATTAGCCCGAATTACGACCGAGTCCCCGCCTGCGCGGCATCTACATCCCCCAAGGACTCGTCAGCGGCACCCAGTATTGGTTCCGCGTCTGCGCCCTCCTTGACGAAGCCCAAAAAGAATGGTGCGGCACCGTCGAGTGCATGGCGAGATAAAGAATCACGACCCCGCGACCCGGGTGAAAGAGTCAGGGCAAAGGCTCTGGCTCTTTCGACAGCGGTTGAGGCTGAAACAAACGTCACATAAAGGTTTTCGAACGGCCATGATTTTAACTGAAGAAGAACTTGTTGAGCGCCTTCGAAGCAGCTCCTTGACAGAGATCGACGCCTCAAATGTCGAACTCAAACGGTCTTGGGATCAGGAATATGGGAAGAAGATCAGCGCTTTTTCGAATCGTGCGACCAGTGACAACCACTGGTTATGTATTGGCGTTTGTGACGATGGCTCTTTAGCCGGCCACAACGCGAGTTGGGCGAAAAAGACCGAAGAGATTGTTTCTCAACACATAAACAAATTTCTTGATCCCAAAATCACCTGCTTGGGTATCACATGTCACGAGACTGTGGGGAAGTGGTTCATTCTCATACAATTTGCAAACCCCGGCAATGTGGTCTATTGGAACAACTCCGCATACAAAGCAGCAGGAACAACAATTGAAGTGATGACCCCAGATGAAGCAATGCAACTTACAGTCGCTTTGCCGGGTCTTACAGATTTCTCGGCGCAAATTCGTATAGGTGATTATGACAAGGGAATGGTTGATGGGTTTGCGAAAACCGTGTCTGAAAGGAGGCGAGGAACAACTCTTGAGTCGGTTGATAAACTGGGATCCGATGACGCCCTGAAACGGATAGGAATTCGAAACACGAATACCCAGCGAATTCTCTTTGGCGACCTCAAATACCGTGTTGTTAAGTACGATCGAGATGGAACACCCATTTCGAACGACACATACTTTGGCCTTTTTGGGCTTCTAACGCCCAGTTGTCTTGCGTCCGTGCAGTCGTGGTCAAGGAATCAACTCGGTCTTGCATTCGATCCGTACCCACTGAAGGCCCTAAAGGAGGGTTTCGCCAACGCAGTCGCCCATGCTGCCTATTTCGACGGGGATGGAGACGTTATCTTGGAACTCTTTCCCGACAAACTGTGCATCAGCAATCTGTGCCTGCCGGAGTCACAGTACTTCGCAAATAAATGGTTCTCTCGCAGTCACAAGACCATCAACAAGGTTCTGATGGAGGCCTTGCGTCTGGCTGGTGTTGTAGATGAACTTGGTCGGGGAAAGAATCTAATCTTCTCGGACTCATTGCGTAGTGGCATGCGGCCTCCGGAAGTTGTGCTAGAAAAAGGCGGCAGGTATGGCCGATGGCGTCTTTATCTTTACGGGGGTTCGCAGGATCGTCAGCATCTTCGAGTGTTTCACCGACTCAAGGAGATGTATCACGACGAGCACAAGGCACTAATCGCACACGCTTTGGTTCTCTGGCGTGGGCATACAGTCTCAGCCATTCGGCAATATGTTGATGGTGAATCGTCACGCATATTTGCCGAGGTGCTCGCCGATCTTAATGGCCCGATATTCTACTACCAGCAAAACGATCAAATCGTGCTCAGACGGTGGGTGCGGATTCTTCTTGGTGAGGGGAAGGATTCCAAGCAGCTTTCTCCGGTCGAAGAAGAGGAGCTTTTGGAATTTGCAAGCAAAATGCAGATGGACTATCACAATGGATATTTGACGCCTAAGGAACTCAGAGGCTATGCCGGCATGGGTGATACACCGTCGGAAGTATCGCTCAGTTCGCAAATCCTGAAGAGATGGACCACGCTCGGCAAAATCACAAAGATAAAGAAGGGGTTGTACCGCTTTGTGCTGAATAAGCTGGTTGTGAATTTCGATCAGTTACTTAATGCACTTGTGTCAGAGCCGGCACCACACGAAACAGCTAAAACCGAGCAACCATCTCCCACAGGTGCTGTCCCAAAGGCCGCGCCTGCGGAGTGACGTTAGACTGCGGCGTGCGCGGATGCTGACCCGACGGGACAGTGCGAGAATGGGCTGGCGTTTCAACTCCGGCTGCCGACAAACGCAGACTAGCCATTGTTACGGGGATTCGACCACGGCTCAGTGCCGTCCAGTCACGACGTGGTAATGCTGGCGGATTTCTTCGGGGGTCAGGGCGCGGGAGTAGAGCCGCACCTCATCGAGCAATCCGTTGAAGTGGGCGGGGTGGGCGATCTCGTAGTTGCCGAGACAGAGATGAAATGAGTTGGGTTTGATGGGGGCGGGGCGGGGCATGGTGCCGCATTCCTCGCCGTTCATGTAGAGCCGCATGGTCTGGCCGTCGAACGTGCCGGCAAGATGGGTCCACTGTCCGGCCGGCAGCGGAGTGTTGGCGACGAGATGATGGGTCCACGGCTTCAACGGAATCTGGAAGCACGGCTTGCCCTCGACCACGCCCAAACGATAACCCGAGGCCGCGTCTCCGCCGAAGACGCGGTTCACGATCCAGTTGTTGCGCAGCGGGCCGGCGTCGGCCTTGACCCAACATTCGATGGTCAACGCGTTGGTGGGGGAGAGCAGGGGACTGTTCTCGACGATGACGCAGCCGCCCTCGCAGACGAGGGCGTTGCCATCGAGTCCTTTGGTACGCCACAGCCCCTCACCCCGACCCTCTCCCCGCTGACGCGGGGCGAGGGAGAGGCTCTTCGCGTGAAGAGTCGTCGAACTGTTTGTTCCGCTCGGTGGTGACAGCGGCAGGCTTCCCTCTCCCCTCGCTTGCGAGGGGAGAGGGCCAGGGTGAGGGGAGCCGTCCGCAAAGTGAAGCACGCCCCCCAAGCGATGACCGGAGTAATCGAGCGCGACGGGAGCATCCTTCGCTTCGTCAAATGCCCACCAGCCGATGAGGCCGTCCTCCGGAGCGCCAGCTTTGAGAACTTTCTTCGAGGTCAGCTTGCGCAGTTCGTCGTTGCGCTGCGTCCAACTCCAGTAGGCCTTGTCATAAGGGCCGCGGCCGATGTCTTCCGGCAGGAGGTCCACGTGCGGCTCGCGCGCGTTGGCGAAGACGTTGCGCACGGCGTCGAGGTAGCCGAAGCCATACTCGCGATACGGCGCAATGTAATGGCCTTCGCCCCACTCGTTCCAGTTGTCGAGCAAGAGCATCTTGCTGCCGAGTTCGCCGGAGGGGAGCGTGCCGATGAACTCCTTCGCCTGGCGCAACAGCGACTCGAAGTCGCGCGGCGGAATTTTCCAGATGCTGCCCTCGTCGCGCCATCCGCTCCACGCCTGCGAGACCGTGACGACCTGCGGCAGGATGCCGAGCGCCTGCGTTTTGTGAATGTCCTCCATCTGCGTCTCGATGGCCTGTTGCGGCGTCGGGCTGTTCGGTACGGGCCAGCAATACGCGAACGAGTAGTCGAGGCCGATCTGCTTCATGAGCGCCAGATGCCGCGCGTCGAGTCCGCGATATTCGCCGAGCAGATAGAGTCCTGCGAAGCCCGCGTCGCGGCACGCCTGCCGCATCTTCTCAAATGCCCGCTGCACGGCCTCGATGCTGCCGAGGTCTTTGATGAGGAACTCCGGCCGGTAGATGAAGAGCACCGGCTTGTTGTCCACCTTCAGGTAGCCGGGATTCTTGAAGTAGTTCTCCATCCAGAACGGCAGGAGATTGGTCATCAGGTCGCGCTCGTCGGCGACGCCCGCCATGCCGCGACTCTGGTTCTCCCACATGATGGTGAATTTCATCTTGTCCGCGAACCGCGACTTGAACAGCGCGTCGTGAATGGCGCTGCCGAAATGCATCTTCACCGGCTCGCCCTGGCTGGAGCGATACCAGCAATAGATGAAGAACGAGACGCCGTGCTCGACCGCCCATTTCGTTTCCCAGTCGGCGACCTCCGGGTTCTCCTGCGCGTAGAAACCGAGGACGGGCGTGCGCTCCGGGTGCTTGAGGATGTTGGCCCACATGTGCGGCTTGTCCGCCTCCCACAACGGGCAGTTGTGCGCACCGACGAGGATTTTCGTTTGCGCCGGCACCGGTTCGGGAATGTAGGGCAGCTTCCGCGTCGTCATCTCCGGCAGAAACTGCATCGCAACGGTAGCGTTCGTCACCGTGGAGCCGGCCACGCAAAGTTGGAGCTTCAGTTCATACGACGCGGCCTCAGCCGCCTCGATCTTCCACGTCAGTTTGCGTTCGGCATTGCCTTCGACGCGCGCGGTCATGTTCGTGCTGCCGCCAAGCGTCCGGATGCCCGCAGGAAGAACGAGTTGCGCCGTCACCTTGGCCGATGCATCGCCGGTGTTGTCAATCACAGCCGAAACCGTTGCCGGCCGGTGTGCCCGGCCCAGCGGCGTCTCGCACAGGAAACTGCGAAGATGGATGGTGGTGTCGGTGTTAGCGGCGTGGACTTCAGCGACGGTCGCGAAGACAAACGCCAACGTGAAAATGATGCCAGTTCTCATCCTTGGCAGTATGTCTGACACGAGGCACGGCGGTAAAGGGGCTAAAATCACCGGCCGCCATCATTCCGCCGTCAGCCGCACCAACACCACGCCGTGAGGCTGCACAACAGTGGAGAATTCCTTCTCGAACACGCCGAGGTCTTTTTGCCGCCAGAGATCGCGGACCTTTCGCTTGCCGTGCGCGCCGAGCTGCGACCAGTTCACAGTGAGAGAGGTCGCGGCGGAGCCGGGATTGAAGATGCCCACGGCCTTCGTGCCGTCTTCGAGTTCCTTGATCAGGATTTCGCCGCCGTTGGCGATCATGGTGCGCACGGCTTGTTTGCCCAGCGGGTCCTGGTTGATATCGAGCACCTCGTCGTTGGTGAGCAGGCTCAACGTAAACTCGTCGAGCCGTTCGATCGGCGTGCCGATGATCATCGGCGAACCCCACAGACACCAGAGGCTGACGTGCGAGTATTGTTCGTCAGGCGTCAGCCGCGAGGGCGTGAGAGGTTTGTCGCGCCAACCGCCGAGCAGGCCGACGCGCAGGTTGCAGGCGTGGTTCCAATGGCCGGGGTGCTGGAACGGCGCGTAGGCGTCGTGCTCGAGCATCACCTCTCGGATGCCGACCGCCCAATGGCTCACGGACGCATCCATCTGCGAGCGATCCCAGAGGTCAATCAGGTCGCCGGTCGTGCGTGTCAACTGGCACAGGGCCACGCACTCGGCGGCGAGCTTCAGCGGCACGGAGTTGGAAAGCTCGAGCACGATGTCGCGATCCTGGGCTGCGAGCGCCCCGGCCATGCGGCGGGTGAGTTCGACGCTGTCTATGCCCCAATCGTATTTGGCGTAGTCGAAGCCCCACTCGGCCCATTGGCGTGCGTCGTTGGATTCGAAAAGGTTTTTGCCGACATGCCATCCGTCCTGGGGGCGCTTGGGCCGCTCCCATACGCCTTGCGGGTCGTTGCTGGAGCCGCCGACAAACCCGGCGTAACTCGTGGCCCATGGCGTCGAGTAAACGCCCGCCTTCAGGCCGAGACTGTGGATGTAATCGGTGAGCGCGCACATGTCCGGAAACTTCTCGTTCGGCTGGATGCCGTTGTATTTGCCGCCGCGTTTGCCTTGCCAGCCGTCGTCAATGTTCACGTATTGCCAGCCGTGGTTGATCAAGCCCAGCCGGACCATGGCTTCGGCCGCCGCGCGGAGATTGGCATCCTTCACCCTGGCGCCCCAACCGCCCCACGTATTGCAGCCCAACAATGGCGTGAGGCAGATGTCGTCACCAACGACGATGCGCAACTCGCGCTCGGCATGGCCCACGGCGTTCTCGGCTCGGAGTATCACGCGATACGTCCGGCGCTTCGCGATTGCACCACTGATGTGCCCGCTCTGTTCGTCAAGCCGCGCGCCCTCCGGCAGTCCCGTTGCGGAGAACTTCATCGGCCGTTCGCCGGTCGCGGCGATGGTGTAGAGGATCGGATGGCCCGGTCGCACTCCGAACACCTTGGCGCCGTTGATGCGCGGCTTTGGCGACGGTTTCGGCGTGAGGATGGGCGGCGGTTGCGTGTCAGTATCCGCGCCAAACGCCAGCGGCGCGAGCATGAGACTGAAGATGGCCACAAGGCTCGCAAGACGTCTTGAGTTCATGCACGCCAGTATGTGTCACGCGCCGCTCGACGGTAAAGGGATGGAAATAGCGTTTGTGTGGACGCGGTTAGCGGCGCGCGTGTCCTTACCTGGTCTGCACGGCGACGATCTCGTGGATTTCCACCTTCGGCACCGTCAATTGGAGCTGGCCGTCGCGGTAGTCACACGTCAACGGACGGGCGCCGGGTTCGAGCATGACCAAGGCGGGCTTGCGGTTCAGGCGGATGGTGATGTCGAGCGGGCCGACCGGCGGGATGGTGTCGAGGATGGATTGCGTGCGGTGCGGGCCCGCGGTGTTGATGAGATTGACGAGAAGCTTGCCGTGGTTGCGCGTGACGCAGACGTCCACATCGTTGGAGCCTTTCACATCCACCATCGGTTGCGGGAAGAGTTTGCGCGCCAGATCGTTCAGCGCCCGCCGCAACGGCTCCGGCCGTTCGCTCAGATAAGTCTGCCCGCCGAAACTCGTGCAAGCGATCCTGCCCCGGCCATACGGGGCGATCTTGGTTTCACCTTCCAGTTTTCCGCCAAGCTCCCGCTCGAACAGCTTCGCAGCACTTGAACCGATGAGCAGCAGGTTGCCGCCGGCTTTGACGTACGCGGCAAGACTGTCGCGGAACTTCGGTTCGAGATATTCACACTCCGGCACGACGATGAGAGGGTAGTCGCGGAGGCGGCCGGCGAGATGATGTTCGCCGAGCACCTCGACCGACCACTGGCTTTCGAGCAGCGCGTAGAGCGCGCCGTTGATCCGCGAGTGGTCGCGCGAGAAAAGGCCCTTGGCTCGGTGATACTGGTCGGTGGTCGAGAGCAGCAATCCCACCTGCGGCACAGCCTGCGAGTGATGACAGATCGCTTGACGGGCACGACAAAACTTCGCCACTCCAGCCATCACGGGCATTTCGTTCAAGCCCACAGAACCATCGCGATTCTGGGCGAAGTAAGCCTCAAAGCCACCGCCCATCGCGAGAACCACGGCGGCCTCGCGTTCCAATTGGACAGCGCTTTTCTCGGCACTTTTCTCCATGGTCGGGCCCTCGGTGGAGAAACTCCAGGCCATCAGGTCCCACGGTTGGCCTTGCCGCGCCAGATAACGCGCCGAAAGCCGTGCGGAGTTGACGCTGTTCTGCGGCGAGAAATCGCCTGACAAAAAATCCACCGGTGCGCTCACCGGCTCAGGCATGTGGTCGGTGAATGCCCAGTTGCTGCATATCTGGAAACGCGGGTTCGTCTTCTTCACCGCGGCGATGTAGTGGCGCAGATACTTGCGGAACGCTTCCCGCTGGAATTGGAGAAACTCAAACCAATGCGGCTCGCCCGGCTTACGCGGCACGTTGGTGATGCCGGTCAGTTTGCGGAACGCCGCCAGTGCCGGCGCGCCGTAATCCGGCACCGACGCCCAGCATTCGCCATCCACCCACGCACCGTCCACACCGTAGTCACCGGCCAGCTCGCACAGTTGAGGGATGAGCAGTTTCCCGGCATAGGGACCAAACAACGACGTGGCTTTGGTGCTGGGTTTGCCGTCGGCACCGATGGCAGCCCAATCAGGATGATCTGTGACGGCCTTGGAGTCATACACACCGGAGTAATGCATGTAAAGGCCGACGCCGTGTTTCGCCGTGACCTCGCGCCACACGCGCAACGGATCGCCGACGATGCGCGGTGCCTGAGTGCCAATTTTGGTCGGATAACTGCTGAAGCCGCGATGGCCTTTGCAATCAATTTGCAGGTAATCGGGATGGACGAGGTTGATAATGTTCTCGATCATCACCGGCGTCGTATTCGCGCCGACGTTGGTGCAATCGGTGTTCGCGTGGAAGTCGAAGTGGATGCCGAGAAAACTGTCCGCGCGCCTGAGCCGTTTCGGCGTCACATCAGCAGCGGATACCACCGGCACGAGCATCAGACTGACGAGAAGCACGAAATTCGCAAGGCGTGTAGAATTCATGCGGGCCAGTATGTATCAGGTGACGCCGCATGGCAAACGAACGAAACCGCGTGCGTCATGGCGGTGGCATGATTACGGTTCAAGGACAAACCGGCGGCAGTCCCGCAGCCCAGGCGGTTCCGCGACGGTAAAGATCCTGCACAGCGGGGATGGAAAGCGCCGGCACATCGTGTCCGAGGACGCAGAGAAACACACGTCCTTGGCCATAGTGGTTCACCAAGGCCATTGGATAATCCTTGTTGTCCACTTTCGACGTGGCCTTGGCCAGCACTTCAACTGGGCGACCGTTGGTGAACAGGCAGGTGTAGAGTTCGTCCGTCGTCTCGAACGACTTCATTCCCTTTGTGATTAGATGATCGGCGCCAGTGATCTCAACCGTGAACGGGCCGTAAGGGTCGTGTCCGCGGGCGCGATTCGGGTTCCACGCGCGGCCGGCGATCTCCTTGAACTCCGGCCAATCCCCGAAGGCGGCGCAGGCATTATGCACAATGACCAGCCCTTTGCCCGTCTCAATGAACTTCTTCAAGTTTGCGCGGGCTTTCTCGCCCGGATCAGGACATTTCCAATTCAGATAGTTGAGCACGATCGCATCATAGACGTGAAGCTCAGGGGCGGCGAGAAACTTGGGTTCGATGTTGACTTCGACTTCGAGCCGTCGGTCAGTCGCCAGAAACCGGGCGATCAAAGGTGCCGTTTCTTTCCACTTATGACCCGGATACTCGTTACCGGTAAGAACCAGTATCCTGGATCGAGCGAGCGGCGTGGCTTGAGGCGTGTCAGTCTCCGCAGCCCGGATCGCGCCGCCCAGCACAACGGCGGTCAGAACAAACAGCGCCCGCATAGCTCGAACCAGTTTGTTCTGCTTCATGTATCTGTGCCTCCACCATCTCATATCATCAACCACTTCGTGCGATAGTTCTTCTGAATCAGCGGTTCGGCTTCAGGCGCGCCGGGAACATTCAGGTGTGCTGCGTCCCATTCGATTGGCCGGCCCAGCCTCAACGAGAGGATGCCGGGCAGGAACACCTGACAGCAGTGTGCGCCGATCTCGAGATTGGTAAACGTGGCGGGGCCGCCCTGACAGGCCTGCAACCATTCGATCATGTGGTTGTCGGCTTCCACGCGCGGCAGCGTGACGGGCACCGCCGCGACCGTCTCGTGGTCGAGCACGCCGCGCCATTTCTTGTCGCCCTTCAGCTTCATCACGCAATGCGTGCCCCAGCCGTCCGCGTAAATCTCGCCCTTGTCGCCGAGGAACAAACACCCGTGCTTGGGAACCTCGCCGCTCATGGTTTGCAGGTCCTGGGTTGCATGGGCGGGCGGATATTTGTTTCCATCCGTCCACCAGAGCGTCACCGGTGCGAGATTGTCGCGCGCGGCGAATTCGTACCGGAACCTGCCGGCGGAGATGTAGGTTTCCTTGATCGGCTCGGTGATGTCGGCCTCGACGCGCGTCGGTTCGCCGAGTTTCAACGCGCGGACCGGTAGCGAAAACGTGTGCGATCCCATGCCTGCTAGGATTCCGTTGCTGAGGTCGAGCCAGGGCAGATACTTGAGCGAGCCGGGATGATAGACGCCCTGCTTGAACGGTCGCCCCGGTGCGGGGCCGAGCCAAAAATCCCAGTTGAAGCCAGCCGGCACCGGGTCTTCGCCCTCGGGGCGGTTGTGGCTCGGCGGATACATGGGCGTCCAGCAGGACCAGAGGTGAGCCTCACGCACCTGTCCCAGCACGCCCGCCTCGATGATCTCCATCGTGCGACGGAACGTCTTCGCGCTGGCGCCCTGCGTGCCGGTCTGGGTGACGACCTTGCTCGTGCGTGACAGCGCCATGAGTTCGCGGGCTTCGGTGGCTTTGTTCACCAGCGGCTTTTCGCAGTAGATATGTTTGCCGGCTTTCATGAACACGACCGTCAGCGGCGCGTGCCAGCGACTGCCGGTCGCGATCATCACCGCGTCGAATGATCTCTCCGCCTCCAACAACTTGCGGTAATCATCATAGACTTTGGCCTTCGTCATCGCTGCGGCGCCGATGTCCGGCAGTTTCTTGGCGATTTGCTCTTTCGTGTCCGCGATCTGCGCGGCATCCACATCGCAGAGGGCGACGATGTTGCTGCCCTGCCGGAGCGCCTCTTGAATCAGATAAAGCGAACGAATCCCGGTCCCGATCACCGCGATGTTGAGCTTCGCATTGGGCGACGCGGCGCCGAGGATCCGCGACGGAAAAACGAGCGGTGCGGCCCATGCGCCGATGCCGGCGCTGCCGAAACCTCTGATGAACATGCGACGACTGATTTGTGTGTTCCGTTTCATGATTGGCTCCGTTGTGGATTTGTGGAGGAGAGTGTTCATTTCGTGTCCGGGCATTTTTCGCCGATCAACGGCACTTTGGGATTGGTGGATTTCGGGCGGGGCGTCGCACCGCGGTTGATGAAAGCATACAATCCGCCGCGGCCGGCGACCACGATGTCGGGCAGGCCGTCGCCGTTGATGTCGCCGACGACGATCTTCATGCCGGTGCTGGGCGCGAATTGCGGCGGCTCGTTGGCGTTCTCGTGGCCCGGATAAAACTGGAGGTTGTTGAACGAAATCACGTGCCGCACGAACTTGCCGCCCTGAATGTCATACCAAAACAAAAACAGCGGGTCCCATTCGCCTTCATCGCGGCCGTCGTGTCCCAACAGCCGTTTGCCCGTCACGAGGTCGGGTTTGCCGTCGCCGTTCACGTCGGCCAGCGTCATCGTGTGGAATTCGCCGTAGTGCTCCTCGATGGCGTGCCGCTCGAACGTCCGCTTCCCGTCGCGCAGCTTCTGCTCGAACCAACACAAACCGTAGCCGTGGCCGTTGCCGGCGATGATGTCGTTCAGGCCGTCGCCGTTCACGTCCGTCACCAAGATCGGCAGCGAGGCACGGAACAACATCTCGAAGTCGTTGTGGAAACGCCACGGCCCGTCGGCGGGGTTCGGCGGCGCTTCATACCAACCGTGTTTGGTGACGATGTCGGGGCGGCCATCGCCGTTGATGTCGCCCACGCCGATGCCGTGATCGTCGGCCTCGGACGCGATGACGTGTTCGACGAACCACGGCTCCTTGCCGATGGACTCCAGCCAAACAATCGGCTCGACGCGCGCGACAGAGCCTTCGCCCTCGGCTCCGCCGTATCTGCGGAAGTGGTTCACGACGAGATCGGGATGCCCGTCGCCGTTGATGTCGGCCGCCAGAACGCCCTCGACAAAAGGCGAGGTGTGGATGCGATGCGCTTTCCACTTGCCGCCGCGAGGTCCTGGGTTTTCATACCACAGCACGCCGCCGATGTCCGGCTGATAGCCCGCATTGACTATGTCCACGAATCCGTCCCGGTTCACGTCTAGGGCCAGTTCATGGCAGTGGCCGTGCAGGAAATTTCGTTTCTCCGCGTCAACAAAGTAGCAGGCGTGCTTCTTCCACTTGCCGCCGCGCGGACCGGGATTCTCATACCAGTTCACGCCGCAGGTGATGTCGAGCCAGCCGTCGCCGTTGACATCCACCAGCGAGCAGGACTCGTTGAACGGCCCATACCAATAACTTCCGATGGACGGGTCGTGCACCGGCCCGTCAATTTTGATCGGCACGAACACCGGCTCGGGCGGCGTCGTGGCGGCCATCGGCAGCGATGAAATCACGCCGTCGTTCGGCACGTTTTTCTTCGCGGTCCAGAGGATGGCGTTGAGCATCGCCTTGCGCAGGTCCTCGATCTCCCAAATGGCGTGCTTGTGCCCGCCGGCGTAAGCGAACCCGCGCCCGCCATCCTCGCGTTCCCACGCCCACGCCCACAACGGCGCGCCCGGCTTGCCGGGGAACGGCAGGATCGGCACGAATCCCGGCTTGGCCGAGAGAAGACGTTCCGGTGTCTTATACTCGTCCTCCGGCATCTCGAACGGTTTCAACCCGCGGCAGATTGGATGCGCCGCCTGCTTCGACCAGTCGGTGGGGCGGAACGGTTCGCCGATCGGACGCACCAAATTTTCGTAGTCCTTGAAGCCGCCAACCCATTGCAGGAATGTCTCGCTGCCGATCTTCGACGGCAGGTTAAGTGTCCAATGAATCAACACCAAGCCGCAGCCGCGTTTCATCTGTTTCTCCAGCGCCGCCATGTAGTTGCCTGTCAGGAGCGGATGCTGGTTCCCCTTGCTGCCGCCATCGCTGAAAATGACAATCGTGTCGGCGTCGTCGAGCGTCTTCTCATCATGCGGCCAGCCGCCGGTGTGGAGTTCGACGATCACGTGCCGAACATTCAACCCCGTGTCCAGGCAATGCCGGAAGAGGTCCAACGTCTTTTCGTATTCATGTTCGCCGGGACCGTGGCTCTTCACGCCCGCCAGCAGCACCACCTTCGTGTCCTTTGCGAGCGCAGCCGAAGGCAACAAAGCGGCGAAGTCAGTCAGGCCAACAGCACACAGGAAGGAAACGGCAGTAGCTCCGAGGAAATGGCGGTGGCAAATCTTCTTCATGTGCCCAGTATCTTGCGGGTCGCGAAAAACGTCTCAACATCCTTTTCGTTTTGTTTTACATTTCTTGCGTGACAAATTCGAGACTCGCACCGGTTGCCGCCGCGCATGAACACAGACCTGACCACAAACATTGATTTCGAACACATGGCGGACTCGTCTGAATTCGCCGAGTTCACCGCGATCCTCAACCGGTTGACCGGTTTGGTCATGGCATTGAAGTCGGCGGGCGGGGTTGTCCGGCGCACGATTTCGGAGACGGAATGGAATCCGGTTTGCCGGTTGATTCGCACGAATCCCGTCGGGCTGCGCCGCTGCCTCGCGTGCAACCTGCGGCACGATTCGCTCGCGGCGAAATCGGGCGCGACGCAGTTTTACATTTGTCACGCCGGTTTCCAAGACGTCGCCGTTCCGATCTTCGCCCTCGGCCGCCATGTGGCGACCATCTTCAGCGGGCAGGTCTTGGGGGAGCCAAAATCGCCCGCCGCGTTCCGCCGACTGCGGAAACGGCTCGCATGGTTGAAGGTGTCCACCCGCGATTTGCACGCCGCCTACGACCGTGCCATCTACCTGCCGCGAAAACAATTTGCCAGTGTCATGCGGCTGCTCGAACTGTTTGCGCGGCAGCTTTGCGAAAGCGCCCAAAGGATTCGGGATTTGGAGGCGAAACTGGAACGCGTCGAGGTCCGGCGCGGCCGTGAATTCGTCGAGAGCCGCTTCCGCGACGCGTCGCTCTGTCTCAACGACGGGGCCCGGCACGCCTGTCTGGCACCGACCCACTTTTCGCACGTGTTCCGCCAAACCACAGGGACAACCTTCACGCGCTTCGTCCAGGCCCGTCGCGTCGCCGAGGCAAGGAAGCAACTCATGGATACGCGCAAATCCATCACCGACATCTGCTTTGCATGCGGTTTCAACAGCCTGACGCACTTCAACCGTGTTTTTCGCGCTTTCGAGCGCCGCAGCCCCCGCCAGTATCGGCAGTCACACGTCTCGCAACATCGCGCGTAGCGATTTCCTAAGGCTTGGCTGCGGCGCTGCCGCCGGCCTTGAGGCTGAAGTCGTCGTAGTGCACATCCACGCGATTGGTCGTCAGGCTGACCAGCGTCTTGTGATCATGGCCGACGCCTTCGGACTGGAACGTCCCCGCCGCTTTGCCGTCGAGGCAAACCTCGACATTGTCGGCCTTGGTGCGGATCAACAGCGTGTGCCAGTCCTGCAACGTCAGCTTCACGGGAAAGCGCTTGTTTTTCGTGGCCAAAAACGCCTTGTCCTCAGCCGTGAGCGTCGGTGGCTTGGCCTTGCTCTTTTCGTAAATGTCGTTGCGGAAATTGCCGGTCTTCGCGTCGGCGATGCCCACGGACGCCGGGCTGACGCTGACGCTGCAAATGTGGCCGGCGTGCGAGCCTTTGTAGTCCTTGTCGTCGAACCAGACGTTGAAGCTTTTGGCCTTGTCGCTGACGAAACGGAACTTGACCGACACCTCGAGGTCGCGTTCCGGCGCAAACCGGATGCTGTCCACCGCGGCGTGGTCGGAGTCCTCGGCCGTGATGCCGACGAGGATGCCGTCTTTGACAACGCTGGAACTTTTGTAGTGACCCCAGCGCGGGCCGAAGCCGTTGCCGCTGAAGTCATCCGCAAAGATGGTGCGGTTGTAGTAACCGGCTGGATCGGACGCAAGCGCGGCGGTGGCGACGAGTGACGCAAGAAGGACGATGGACGATTTCATGATGATGAGTATAAGGCGAAGAGTGTGAATTGTTCAGCCAAAAAAACTGTCAATCGCAAACCGGTTGGTCAGGGTTTCTGCTTCTGCCACACCAGCAGGCGGACGGTCTGGGCGGGCAGGGGACTGAAAGCCTCGACTTGATCGCGCTCTGGTTCGGCGGCAGCCGTGAGCCGTGCTTTCGGAACTGCCAGCGAGAAGCTCGCGGGCTGGTCGGTCGGGTTCCAGACGAGCACGCCGAGTTGCTCTCCGGCGGCGTAGGCTTTGGCGATGAGGCGTTCGCCTTTGAACTGGAAGCCACGGTCATCCACAAACCGTCCGCGCCACAACAACGCCGCGTGGTGCCGCTGGAAATCGACCAATTGCTTGAGATAGCGCGTCGCCTCGGCGGGCGGCGTTGCTGCCATCATCGGCACGTTCGGCGGATTCAGGATGTCGGCGTAGTCGGCCTGCACGGGGATCACGCCCTCCTTCAGATAACAAACATCGGGACCGTAGCGGCTTTCAATTTCATAGCGCAGGCCATAGACGCAAGCGTGGTTGGCCCCAAGCCGGTTCAACATCGGCGTCGGGTGACGCTGAGTGGTCAACACTTCAGGGAATGTGAAACGGAACATCTCCGGGAACACCGCATCGGCGGCCTTCCCGTCCATGCGCGCCAGCATTTCCTTCTCGGTGGTCGTGAACACTCCGAGAACGCAACCGTGGAACAACGAAACCGAATCCAGGACGCTGTCGTGCAAGCCCTCCGTCATCACGATGAATTCCGGCGCGATGCGTTTCATCTCGTCGGCCACGCGGCGCAACCATGCCGCTCGTTCGCCCGCATAGACCATCGCGGGCGACGGATGGCCGTGGTTGGTGGCCCAACACGCCATTGGCCCGGTCACACCGAGTTGGTCGAACAGGATGCCATCGGCGCCGAGTTCCTGCGCCTGTCGCGCCAGCTCCAGCATACGCTTGTGCCAGCCCGGGGCCGCCTGACATGCCAGCGCGCACTTCACTGCGGGGAAGCTTTTGAACTTCTGCCAGTTTTCGCCGGCAAGCACGCCGTTTTCCCGCAACACCGCCAGGTCCTTGCCCTGCGTGCGATAGAATTCCGTGTTGGTATCGATCAGTTGGCCGTTGGCGTAGAGGATGGAGCGTTTGCCGCGGCGGCGGACTTCCTTCAACGCGCGGCGCAACGCCTCCGGGCCGCCCATCTGCAGATCGGGGATGTAATCGGGATAGAGGTGATCGTGCCCGCCCTGCGCCCAGCCGAACAGGCCCAGGATATCCAGGCCGCGCTGGTCGGCGACGTCGCAAAGCTGTTTGAGCGACGGGTAATCCCACATCACCGATCCGTTCTGCTGCTTCAGGATGCACAACAGCCAGCCCGACGCGTCGCGCACCCAATCGACCTGCGGCCGCAGTGACGCGACCGAGTCGAACCACGCGCGATAATACCGCGCCGCCGTGTGCCAGGTTCCGGCGTAGGGCAGCAGCACCGTCGGCGGCAACGTCCAGCGCCCGCCGCGGGCGCAGAACGGCTGGTGGCGGATTACCAACGTTGACTGCTGCGTCTTCGGGTCGAACCGCGACGCGAAAGTTTTCGCATCATGAGTTGCGTCGTGGCAGCTGACATAGAGACCGCCGCGCTCGCCGGCGAACGCGCACCATTGCATTGTGCCTGTCCGGCTGGGGTAGGGGAACGTGCGCTCGCCGGGCTTGCTGCCGGCGCCAAACCGCTGGCCCAGCCCGTTCGGCCAGAGCAACGGATGGGTGGCAGGCGAAGCCGCGATACCGGAGATCGCAAGACAGGCCAGTTCGCGGATCATTGCGCCGTCGGCGTCGTTGCGCAGTTCGCCGCTGATTTCAAACGCGTCCTGTTTGCCACGGAAATCCAGTGTGAGGCCGACTTTCCAGATGTTCGTGCCATCCGTGAGATTTTCATAGACCAGCCGGACGCCGTCCGCAGTCGTTTCCTGCCGCAGCTTCTGGCCGACAGACGACAGTGCGACTTGTCGCGATGAAGTTTGAAGCACGAGCGTCCACAATGGCTTGCCTTGGGCGACAATGGCCGGACAAGCGGGGTCCCGCGGTGAGAGGCTCAGCCCGCGTTCGTCGAGAGTCAGCGTTCCCCGCGCACTGTCCAGACTGGCCGCCGGCATTGCGGCGTCTGTTGCCACAGCCAGCAGAACAATCAAGCAACACGGCACGGCGCGACCAGAGAGATTAAACAGTTTCGAGATGCTCATAATTATTCTCTTCTCCATTTCAGGCAAACCCTCTACCGAACAACACGAGCTTCACCAAGGAGATGCCTCGCCCGATCGTAACTTGTGTCCTTCAGAAGGAGGTATGTGCGCGGACCAACGACCAACTCGGATGAAGTGCCGTCGGACACGCACGGCAGCCGGGTGCCGAAGGGACGCATTGCGACCAGCCCGCCGATGGGCAGACGCAGACACAATTGGCTTTCGACTGACCAAACCAACGCGTAACAGTTTGCCGGCTCGGCGGCGCGGCGGAACAGGAATGTTTTCAGAGCCCCTTGGGCGAGACCCGTCAACTCTTCAAGTTCCACCAACTCGTAGCGGCCTTGTTCATTGATAAACAGATGGTGCTCGCGGCGGTCGGCGAGGATTCGCCGCTGCGACTCGTTCAGGTCTTGGTTGTTGCGGGAGTTTTGGTAAATGGTCCGTTGCTCGAAACAGGAAACGTAGTGCGCATCCTGCGGCGCGACGTTGCGCAACAGGTGGCGATCGGCGTCGGAGAGATGATCGCCGAGCCGGGCGTCCTCCCAAGTTTTGATAGCCGCCAGACAGTCTTCGGCGCGCGGGTTCGACTGGAATTCCTCCAGCGAGGCATGGAGGGAGATGGGACAATCCCAGGCTGCCGCGCGACTGGCGACGTATTCATAGATGTCCGGACCTGCATATTCCATCTTGGCGCGGCCGAACCGCCCCACCCATCCGAAGTCAATGCGCGAGAAATCCATCGCGCGCGCCGCCGCCGTCGGGCAAGGCATCAACCGGCAGAAGTCTTTCATGCCGTCGGGCGTGGCCACGTTATCGTAGGCGTTGGCCCGGCTTATCATGTGCCAGCTGAAGTGCGTGTAATGGGCCGCCTCACACACAGGTGGCGGAGGGTCGAGCAGGCGAAACACCCGATGTTGCGATGCGGCTGTGTGATACCAAAATGGTTCGTGAACGTCTTCCGCGCCGTCGAAGTAAACCATGTCATAAGGCCCGGTCTGGCGATAGATATCAGCCAGCCGGCGCGCCACTTCGTCCTGGATGTCGGTAGTCTGGTCGAACCGGATGAAATCCGGCCATGTGTCCACATCGAGCAGGCCAAGCTTCGTTTCTGCCGCCTGCGACGCTGCGTGCGTGCCGAGATGTCCGCGCCGGCAACCGGCGAACTGGAACGGCGCGCGGGTGCTGTAGCTCCCATATTCGATCAATTCCTTGCCGAGTTTCAGAAGCCGGCGATCCTTGTCCAGCGTGCAGCCAACCGGATTTTCATGGACAGGCAGGATTGCGGCGTCGGCCGTCACGTTACCGGCCAACGTGAATGTGCGGACCGCATGCAGCCGATCGTCGGGCACGGGAGTCACGTAAGGATCTTTCTTGGCGGCCTTGTTGTAGTGGATGTGCAGCCCGGTTTTCAGACCCGCCGCACGGATCGCGTCGGTGACTTGTTTCAGATCGGCCATCCCGTTCGGGAACCGGTCGTTCCACTCAAAGTGCCCGGCACCTTTCGAAAACGCTGTGTAGGAAAGTAGAATCATACGAAACCCGTCCAACTTGGCCCAGCGGATATACTGGTCAATATTCTGCGGGTCGGGCCGGGCGGCCCAGAGGTAGGAGAACCGTTGGAGCGGCGAGCGACGGAAAGTCACGCCGGATGGCAGGTGAAAGTCGCGTTCCACCTTGGCCATTGCGTCGAAGAACTTTTGTTTTGGATCGCGGCACCCAAACAGCACCGCCGTGGCACCGGAAAAACCGACGGCAGCCTCGGCGGCGGCCGTCATCTGCACGCAGTTCTCTTGCGGCAGCATCTCGATGTTCGTTTGAACGGTGCCGCCGCAGAGGCAGACGCCGAACCGGTCGTCATACGCAAGGTTGACCCACTGCCCCAGCATCGGCAGTCGGCGAACATTCAGCCGCAGGAACTCGATCCGGTCAATCGGCTCTCCTTCCACGCCAAGAAGCTCGAACGCCACATAGTCGCCGGTGCTACGCACGCGAAAGGTGGCCTTGACATTCGCCGCGCCGAACTCGATCAAGAGTTTGTCGTCCTGCTGCCGCACCCGCGTTGCGTCGAAATGCGAGCCCCCTTGGTAAACCCATCGCCCGATCACGGCCGCGTGCGGGCCTTCCGCCGTGGGAACCGAGCGACCGCCGCGATAGACTGTCGCCACCGGACAGGGCGGAGCAGCGACGGCATACTCGACGTTGTCCTGCTTGGCGATGAGGCTGCGCAGCGTGGCGTCCCCGCCGATTTCCAACCGCATGTAATCCGTCTCAAACGTCACGGCGCTGCTGGTTTGGGGAGCGAGAACCTCCAACAGAACGGTCAGGCACACGGTGGTGGCCGTCATGAGAGTCCGAAAGTTCAAACGCAAGTTCTCTGCGGCCAGGAGTGAACTCATGTGCGTCAGTATGCGTCACGCCTCGCCAAGTGGTAAAGGGGCGAAAATCGCATCTGTGTAAATGTGGTCAGCAATAGGTGGTGGCAAGGATTGGCTGGCCTACCGTGTCACGAGGACTTTTCGGAGCGCGTCAATCCGCGCCGTGCCTTCGCCGCGTGGCGGCGGAAGCACAGGGACGAGCCAGCCGCCTTCATCCAGCTCGTTCCACGCGTAGATAAGCACGAACTCGGCGCCGTTCCTGGCGGGATGCTTTTTGAACCACGACACGCCGCGCCCAATATGGGCGGCGATCTCGTCGGGAGTGCCCGATTTGTAGTAAAGCTCAAAGGCGCCTTGTTTCAGATGAAAGTCCTCCCACGAGACCGGGTTCGTCACGCGCGGGCGGCGGTCCCATCCGGCCATGCAGATCGGAGCGACCGATGCGCCCGTTGCGGCGCAATCCTCCCAGAATTTCTCCGCGCGCGCCGCCAGTTCAGAAAACGATCCGGCCTTCGCGTTGCCGCCAACGGCATATTGGCTCAGCGCGTCGCCGTGCAGCATGTCGCAATATCGCTGGGCCGCTTTCGGGGCACCGTGACAGATCGCAATCCACGGTTTTCCGAAACCGCACTTCGCCAGTTTGCCGCAGAACTTCTGCCATTGCCCGTCGAGGAGTTTCTCGATCAGTGGGTCGTTCAGGAACCCCATGTAAAACACTGGACGGTTTCCTTCGACCTTCAGGTAGTTGGGTTGTTGGACCATTCGCAACACATGCGCCCAATACGCCCGTTCCACCTCCTCGTTCGCGATGCGCCCGTAAGCCGGCCACATCGGTAGGAAGAGGCAGAACTTGAGTTTGTCGCGGTTTTTGCAGGTCAGGAATGTCTTGAGCGTGTAACTCAGCGGACAGTTCTCGGGATACGCGGTGAATGCCCAGTAGCTCAGTCCAGCGTGGACGGCATGCTCGATCTCCTGCTCAATCACGTCGGGCTTGTTTTCGTTGAACTCCTTCGCGCTGCCGTCCGCGTTCAAGGTCGTGAAGAACGGCCAGCGGTAACGCCATGTGTCCGGCGCAAGCGCGCGCCGGGTTTCCTTGCCCGGGTCCTGGCTCACCGTTCGGTTGCGCGTGGCGTCGAACCCCGGATACTGGACCGAAACCGGAAGCTGTGCCGATGCCGGGAGAGTCCCATACCAGGCATCCCATCGAATCGCCCCGACCAGCGGACGACTCTTGGTGGGTTCCTCACCAGTACAAAGCGCGAGCATACCCATCGCGGCCATCACGCAAAGCAACATCAACGTGTGTTTGGTTTTCATGGCAAGTGCTTCCTGTCGGCTTTACTCACTTGCCCAGAACCACGCGGCGGATGGCCTTCAGATAGGCGCTGTCGGGGTCATCGCGACAGGGCACGAGCCAGCCGCCTTCGCCGATCTCGTTCCACGCGTAAATCAGCGCCAGCCGGTCTTTGGTCACCTGCGCCGGATTCGCATCCATCCACTGCGCCATCTTCGTGAGGAAACCGCCAAACACCTCGGGCGTGCCTTTCTCGTAATACCACGAAACCACCGATCCCTTCGGTCCAAGCCCTCCGATTCCTTCCCAGGGCCGCCGATCCCACCCCTGCGTCACCACCGGGATGAGCGGTTGTTCGGGCGTGCCGTGCCACGCCTGGACGTTTGCCTCGATCAACTCCTGATAGGGGTGTTTTTCGGATGCCTTGCTGGCCCATGTGCCCTTCGGCGTCACGTTATAGTTCGTCCGTATTGAAAACCCGTCTTCGGATTTTCCGCTGGCGCAACCCGTGACTGCCACTCCGGGGAAGCCCGCCTTGCGCGCCGCCTCCTGCAAGTAGGCCAGCCCCTCCTTGTTGGCGCCTCGCGGCGAGAAAATCACCAGCAGCGGTTTGCCCTCCACGCGCAGATAGCTCGGATGCTTGAACAGGGTTATCCAATAGTCGGCCGCCTGTTTCCATGCCTCCAGCCCGACGATCTCAAACCCGCCGTGATTCGCCACCAGCAGGCAGAACTCCATCCGCTTGTTGTTCTTTGCCTGCATGAACAGGCGCATTGGGAGATGCTTCGGGTCGTCCTCGATGGACTTGACGTTGATCGGGCCTTTGTTGTCGTGCCAATACCAGCAGAACGAGAAGAACGCCACGCCGTGGTCGGCCGCGAGAGCGATCTGCCGCTCCATCAACTCTGTCGTGTCGTCGCGCCAGCCCCAGATCGGCGTGCGCCCCGCGAATTCTGTGGCCAGCTTCTTGGTGTAATGCGTCGGCATTCCCTTGGCCCAGGCGTTCTCAGGCGTGCCGTCATCGAACGCGCACTGGCCCGCCCATCCCGCGAAGTAATACGCGCCGAGCTTCATGCGAGGTTTCGGCTCTTGCGCCCCGGCGTCACAAACCCATCCGGCTAGAGCCAGCAACCCGACTGCCAGAACCGCCTTTGCATACGCATTCGCTTTTCTCATTTTTCTGTTCCCTTTCCGCGTTGGTTATTGATCGCTCCCAAAATTGCGTTGGCAATGGCCTGCATTCCTTTATCGCCCGGATGCGCGGCAACGCCGTTATGCGCAAACTTGCGCTCCGACCGGGCATAATTGGATTCATCTTTAGCGAGCTGCCCGATGTCCACGTAGATTCCGCCCACTTCCTGACAAGTTTGTTTGAGAACCTGGTCTTTGGCCGGGTTTGCCCAGAAGCAACTGCGCACGACAATGGTGGGACGTTTGTCAGTCTTCAGGCCCCGCAACAGTTTTCCCAGACTGTTTGCGAATTGGCCCTTGGCTTCGTCGGAACTCAGGGCCGGCACGTTTTCCCCGACGGCCACGACGATGAGATCGGCGCCGAACCCGAAGGCGTCCTTCAACTTTGCGTCCGCGTCGTAGGTTGCGTATTGCCGCTCGAATTCGGAGATGTTCTTGATCATGACTTCGGGTGCGGCGCCCGTGGTCTTGGAAAGAGCCTTCGCCACGAGATGCGCGAAATCTTTTTCCTCCGCGCTGGCCGCCATTCCCCAGTGGCCGGACCAGCCGATGTCCTGCTTGGGACCATGCCATGTGATGCTGTTGCCCAGAAACAAGAGCTTGAGCGTTGCAGGGGCGGTCATCACACGAACTGGGTGATTTACGGGCCAGTTCGCCCGGCAATCGTCCTTGTAAACCCCGATCTTCTCCACGGGAATTCGCTGGAAGCCGAGCTTCCATGCCGGTGAATCGTCGCGAAGTTGGAAGTTGCCGGCCTTTTCATCAACGAACTTCGGGTTCTCGTTGATCAGGTTGTCCTCGATTTTCACCAACGGCTTGATTTTGACTTCGATGGCATCCCACCATGTGTTTTTGATGGGCTGGCCGTTGGCCACGCGGCGAAGGTTTTCGCCCTGACCCTGCCAGAAGATGTTTCGGCGGACGATGTTGCCCTTGGGCTTCTTCGGTTCGTCGTCGAGCAGGCCGACCAGTTGCGGGTAACGCGTGCTGAACGGCGGCTCCTTGTAGCGGACCCCGGCGATCGTGCCTTTCTCCTGCGCCTCCTTGATTCGCCCGTCGGCATGAGGACCGCACCAGCCGAGAGCGCGGGCATCAATGTGCATCGCCTTGGGACAATCCACGAACACGTTGTTCTGGATGATGTTGTCCCTCCCGCCGCCGATGAACACGGGTCGCAGGACCTGGTAGAAAATGTTGCCCTGCACTGTGGCCGACGAGAACAGGTCGTCAAGATAGATGCCGTTGCACGGACCGCCCGATTTTCCGTAAATGTGATGGAGGTAGTTGTGTTGGATCACATGACCGCGCAGTGTCCAGCTTCGTCCGGCATAGATGGCACCGCAATCGTGCGATTCGAAGCAGACGTTGTGGATCTCGTTGAACTCGATCAGATGATCGTTGCCGCCGAAGAGAATTGCCGAGTGCGGCGCGTCGTGGATCAGGTTGTGTGACGCGCGCAGGCCCACGCCGCTCAGGAACAGACCGGGCCGATACATGCGGTCCCAGCGGCCAAAATGATGGATGTGATTGTTCTCGGCGAAGTGGCCCGCCGGCGTGAGCGTCTTCCGGTCACCGCCGACGAGATAAATCCCGCCGCCGCCCATCCCGTACATGTCGCAGCCGACGACTCCGTTTTCTTTTCCATCGAAGATGGAGACCGCGTGGTTGCCCAAGTTGCGGAAAGTACAGCCGACAACCCGGCACTGCTGTCCACCTTTGATGGCGATGCCCGTGCCGCGCGCCGTTTCGAGCCACAAGCCGCGAAGGGTGACGTGCGATGTGTTGGTCAGCGTGAACAGTCTGGGAGCCATCGAGATTTCCACACGCCCTTGATCCAGTTCGGCGGGCGGCCAGAAATACAGAATTCCCGCCTGCCGGTCTATATACCACTCGCCCGGCTCATCGATCTCGCACAGGAGATTGAAGCCGCGGAACCATTGCCCCTTGCGATAGCCGTAGTCGTGATACGGCGGCAGCACGGAGATGATGCGTTTCTCCGTGTCGAGGGAGGCGATCTTCTGACGTTGCATCGCCCAGTCGCGAAACCAATATCCCTCGACCCAGGCATCTTGTTCGGCGGCCCAACGGCTCGGGCGATCCCCTTCATAGATAAAAATGCCTTCCTTGCAGCCCTTTGTGCCGCGGACATTGATCTCTGTCTTGCCCAACACCTCCTGGATCGTGATGAAGTCATTGTTCGGCCAGCGCGAAATCTGCATGGGTTGGTCATTGAAAAAGACTTCGAGACGCGGACTGGCCTTCTTGCCCCGGCTTGCGTAGGAACTGCCCATCGCGTCTTCGCCTTGGTTATCAACCCTGGCCAGCCACAGTTGCAGTTCCGCCTCCGCATCCAGTCCCAGATCGCCGTATTCGGTGATGCCCTGAGCGCGCAGGTCGGCTTGAAAAACCTTGCTGCGCGCAGCCGGGTCCAAACGATTGACCACGGCCGGATCGGTCACCGGCTTCCAGCCGGTCATGACGCGCCCGCCGCTGATGTGAACCGCATCGCCTTGCCGGGCGCGATAGATAATGGGGGACTCAGCCGTTCCGGAATCTTCCGCCGACAACTCGATGGGCTTGGACAACTCATACCGGCCCGCAAGAATTTCGACGACGACACCGCCCGCCGGGAGCTTTCCGGCCTGTTTCAGGCTTCGGATCGCATCTCGTGCGCGCTCAACCGTGGCAAAGGGTCCGTCGGTATTTCCGTTGTTCGGCTTTGCCGGTTTGCCGGACCATGCGTCGTTACCGCAGGTCGCCACATGAAACACGATGGGTTCCGCTGCGCGCACTTCCGCCACAAGCACCGTGGCAAGCGTAACTGCGGCAGCCAGACGAGTGACTGTGTTAATCATAAGACCGTTCGACTGCAACTGTTTCACCGCTTGAACCACTCCTTCGCATCGCTCGGCCGGATGGCGGTGAGGTCGCCGCGATAGTGGCGGAGGTGATACCGCTTCGGCGGGTGTTTCGCGAGCGCGGCTTCGTTCAACTCGATGCCAAGGCCGGGGCGCGTCGGGATGAGCATCTCGCCGTTCTCGATGCGGACGTCCTCGTCGCTGAATTCGCTGCGCCACGGCACGTCGGTGGCCATCGTTTCCAGCAGGAAGAAGTTCGGCGTGCTGGCGGCAATGGGAGCGTGGCCATGTTGGTGATCGGGCCGGCGGGGTTGTGAGGGCAGAAGCTCACGCCAGCCGCCTCGGCCATGCCGCCGATGAGTCGCAGTTCCTTGATGCCGACGCGGCTGATGTCGGGCTGGATGAAATCGCCGCAGCGTTTCTCGATGAACTCGCGCGCCTGGAAGCGCGTGTAGATGCGCTCGCCCGCGGCGATGGGCACTGGCACGCGGCGTTTCAGTTCCGCCAGCGCGTCAAGCAATTCCGGAAAGAGCGGTTCCTCAAACCACAGGATGTCGAACTTCGCCAGCGCCTGGCCGATGCGCAACGCGCTCTCGATGTTGAACCGGCCGTGGCCTTCGATGAGCAGGTCGGTGTCGCCGACCGCCTCGCGCACCGCCGCCACGCACCGCACGGCGCTGAGCAGTTCGGCGCGCGTAATGTCGCGATGCGCGCTGCCGAACGGGTCCCACTTCAACGCCTTCCAGCCGCGCGCGACCGCTTCCTTCGCTTTCACAGCGAACTCGGCCGGCGTTTTCGCGGGCACGAACCACGCGTTGGCGTAGCAGCGCACGCGGTCGCGGCATTTGCCGCCGAGCAATTGCCAGACGGGCTGGCCGAGCGCCTTGCCCTTGATGTCCCAGCACGCCATCTCCAACGCGGCGAGCGAGGTCGAGAGCACCGGCCCGCCGCGCCAGTAGGCGTCGCGGTAGGAATCGTGCCAGAGCGCCTCGATGTCCATCGGGTCGCGGCCGATCCACGACGGCGTCAGGTCTTCGATGCAGCCGAGGACGGCGCGGTCGTGAAATTCGAGAGTCATCTCGCCGTAGCCGTGGACGCCGGCATCGGTCTCGATTTTTACGAACGACAGGTTCGTACGGTAGGCGTCGCAGAGAAAGGTTTTGATGGAAGTGATTTTCATGGGCGAGATTGGTGACTGGTGACTGGTAATTGGTGATTAGTGATTGGTGATTAGTGATTGGTAGTTGTTGATGCAAACCTCCAGTTACCGATTACCAATCACAAATCTTCC
>Ga0209083_1001485_pt1 | contig 26487 bp, 27 predicted proteins | sample AM7aDNAmetaG_FD_184132 | JGI IMG/M metagenome (GOLD analysis project Ga0209083, IMG submission 184132) | Freshwater microbial communities from Finland to study Microbial Dark Matter (Phase II) - AM7a DNA metaG (SPAdes) (version 3) | ecosystem: Environmental > Aquatic > Freshwater > Lake ...
TGGATGGCGTATTCCAGCGCGTAACGCGTCGTGAAGCCGTCAAAGGCGGCGGCGACTTGCGCGGTGTCCACCTTGCCTTCGGTAGTATGGAAGTAAATTTGTTGGTCCCTTGACATGAAGCCTAGGACATTCAAACGTTTGGACTTGAAGCTCGGCAGTTCCAGCGTCGTGCCGGCGGGTTGCCAGGCATAGGGGACGGAAGGGACCGTGGTGAAGCCCGACTCGTCGTAATAATACAGGTTGATCAGCCCGGCATCCGCCATCTGTTGCAAGGCTTGCTGGTTTTGCATTTCCTTCTCGAACTCGACCTGGTCGCGTTTGCTTTTTAGCGAACGGCGGCAGCGATGCCAAGTGTAGTTGAGTTTTTTTTTAGTGCGCGCTTGAGGGTCACCGTGCAGGACGATTTGCCGGTGGCTTGCTGCAAGGCGGCTTGGGCCTGTTTGATTTGGCGCGGCTCCTGGTCGATCAGTTCCTTAAGTTGGCGCACCTCATCATCGGTGTAGATGGGGGGCCTGCCGGGAATCGGCAAAGACTTCAAGCCTTCGACCCCGGACGTTTCGAAGCGCTTGATCCATGCGCTGATAGTATCCCGGTCTACCTCGAAGATGTCCTGCAACTGGTTGATCGTGGTGCCCTTGTCGCTGAGCAGGATGGCATGGGCGCGTTTGCGAAAGGCAAAGTCGGAGTGACCATGATAGATTTCTCTGAGTTGCTCTATAATTTCTTCGGTGGGTGTTTTGACGAATCTTAGGCGGGACATGACAGGCAAAAAATGCAATTGTACCAAATTATTTATGTTCAGCTACTTACATTGTCTTCAATCTCACCAGTCTGCTCAGATACAGAATACGCTCAAAAAACGAACCCTGATTTATCGTGAGACAATCAGCTAAACTATGTCTCAAGGGCTGGGCAAAATCCAAAACCTCTTCAAAAGACTCCGGGGGTACGACTACATAGGGTTTGCTGTACCTTGATCGCGGCAATTTCTTTGCAACCTTATAATAATCTTCTTCGCGGCTCCATTTAATTTCAAACCAACCGATGTACTCCCCGCTTGTAACCCGCAATATCCATCGCGTGTGCTCTAATTCGAATTCTGCGGCTATCGCACGCCTGCGCAATTCCGGATCAAACAATCGAATAATGAAACCGGCGTTTAAAATGGCGTTACCTGCTTCTGCAATGCGGTCATCAGGCAAACCGTTATTACCCGACAATGACCGACCCCAATAACTATGCATCCATTTGAATTGAAGCTTATGCATCAACAGACGAAAATCTTCAACTTTTTCTTTGAATGAAACCTGTACTTCATGGCCTGCAAGATGAATTTCGGCCACCGTTTCAGTTAATGGAGATTCAGGACGGACAGTAGCCTCGGCCTTTACATCAGCAACGATTTTAGTTGGCGTATCATCCAAGGTTGGTTCAGTCGCGTTGTATTCAGCGACTAACAATGCACTGGCGCGGGTGTCGCGATTATCAATCCACCAATTAGCGCTGGTTTTCGACTGCAACGAGTCTAATGCCCTAAGCATCCTGTCGCTGTTCAAAAATTGAACTAGGAATTCTTGTTTGTGATTATAACGTTCGCTAAACGTATTTAATCCAAGGCTGGCAAATTCATTATCCAACTGATTTAACATATCTTTGCCTAGCAAAGACTCTATTGCACTCCATGCAAAATAAAATTTCTCTGCCTTGTTTTCATAGGCAAGCTGGATGTTGTTAAGTAGTTTATGACGAATGGTAGTCGCCCATGCGATTTGTTTTTCGCTACCTTGAAGTTCTGGCAATTCCTCGCTTATAGCTTCCTCGGTGGCTACTATTAACTCTGCGGCGCGTTTCTTATCCTGCTCGGTTTTCCAGCATACAGGACAAACCGTACCTTTTGATACATACCAAGCCGCTTTTTGGTTGACTTCTTTGCGACTACTTGCAATGACTTTGATTTCTGCTTCACATGTCGCGCATTTTATATAAGTTCTTGCCATTTTTATATCCTCCCGCACTAATGGTGGAATACGCCATGAACTTTTTATTAGTTCCGGCAAAAGATTTTTTCTTTCACTATTATTTTAGCATAATTTTCAAAAAATTTTACTATAGACGAACAAATTTCACCTATTTATCATAAAAGTTTTTTATGCACTTAACAAAAAACAAGATAAATAATTATTGTCAACGTATTAATATTTACAATTTAGTTAATTATTAAAATAGTGTTAAATACTAGGATAAACCCCTTTAACCGCCTCCCTGTACTCTTCATAAATCCCAACAGCATCACGTTCCATCGTTGCCAAGCTCCCCAAACCCCCGCCGCCCTGCTGCCCTGCCTGCCCTTCGGCGGCGGCACGTCCACGCCTTGGCCGCCCCTGGCCGCTTTTTTCAGGATGCCCGTAGGCTTTCAGCCGGGATGCTTTAATTGATTGCCCGAAAACCTTCTGCTGCCAGTCCCGGATTACGTCGCGGCTTGTCTCGCGGCCCGACCAGACTTCGGCGGTGATCGTCTCTACAAGGAAGCGCCGCCACTTTTTCACGATGCCGCCGTACTGGGCTGCGGCGCCCTGGCGCTGGCGCAGGTCGTTGTTGTCGCCGCTATACTGTTTAATAAGAGAAGCAACATCTTGAACTTGCGCGTAGAAGTTGTACTGGCCGGTATCGTTTTCCAAGCCCGCACTGACGCACAGGGCCGGGGCGCGGAGTTGGGCTTTGATGCGGCCCTCTATTTTTTGTCTGTCAAACATCAATTCAGGCATTGTGTGTGCCTCCAAATAAAATACTTTGGGAACCCTTTTTATTGTATTACCGGTCATGGCCCGAAATACGGCCCGTCGTCCTTGTCTTGCGTGCCTTCATGTTCAAAAACTGGTTCTTCAACAGGAGCCTGGGCTTCAAGTTCTAGCCATTGCTGTTTGTATTTGATATATTTTTTCACTTCTATATCGCCCTTCGCGCTAAACGCATAAGCCGCCGTGCGCCTTGAATAGTCATCCCAATTATGGCTTTCAGGGTTTTCCCGGAGAGCCGGGGCGGACTGGCGCAAGGCCGCTTCTATGTCGGCCTGACTGTGGCCGGTCACACGCATCCGCACCGCGACCATCGCATCAACACGGGAAAAGTCAATTTGACCACCTCGCTGTCTTTGCAAAACGTCTTGGCTGTGGCGTTGGCAGGCATCAAGTGTGCTGCCGGTGGCCACCGCAACATCAACAGCGGCGCGGGGTGTGTGCTCCCTGTGCTGTGGGCCTTCGTTTGCCAGCCGCTGATACTCAGCGTCGATCTGAATGGATAGGGTAAAGGTTTTGGCGCACTCCCGCCGCTCTGCCTTGAGCAATTTAACTTCGGGATAGCTGCCGTCCTCGCGTTGGTGCTTGGGTTTGCGGTTCTGGTAGCCAGGGGCGCGATGGGGATGGATGCATCCCGACAATTTTGGATCGCCGTATTCTTTATTGATGCATTCGACCAGCCGGTTGCCTACATCCTTGTCATGGGCCGTTCCAAGCTTTGGTATCGTGATTACAGCTTGATAATTGCCGGGGCTGCTTTCAATAACGACAGCAGGCTTATAGCCGTCACTAATTAGCTTCTCCAATTTCAACCGGTTCATATCGTCAATTAAAATATGATGCTTTCCGGTCGAGAGCGGAGTGTAATAAATATTCTCCCCACGGCTTTGCAAGCGTTGCATTTCCTGTGTCCGTTTTTCAATTTCTTCCGTGGTGAAGCCTTTGGTTTCGCCGTTCCGCTTGTCGAGGATAAATGTTTTCTTAGTATCGAACATGTGAATGCACGTCACACGGTATCTGTCGGCGTTGACTGCTTCGTGATACTTTTTAAATTGTATAAATTGATCTAATTGAACAGGCGGAACCGGCTGTGGAATCGGCAATTGTCCGCTTTGTTTCCTATCGCCAGATTTTGTACTTTCAATTCTCATTGCTTGCCCCATTTCAGCCTGCTCTTGCTCTTGAAGTTTCGCTTGAAGTTCGCGCAATTCGTCAAGGGTCGGTTTGTAGCCTTCGATCTTTAATCCCATTAATGTCCCGAGCCGCCATGCCTGTCTGCGAAAACTCTCACTTCCTTCAACCTCAATATTATCTCCCCATTTCGCTTGTGATAACTTTAATGCTTCAATAATAGCGGTATCGTTGTTGCTTAAAACACTAATCGTGTCGCCGTTATCAATGAATGCTGGTGCATCATATTTTGACCATACATATACACCGTTCCCTGCCTTATCCTGAATAATTTTACTTGGCTCGTATGTCTTTTTGTTTTTATCGCCACTATCGCCACCGGATAACCGCAAACATCCTATTATGCTTACTCGGTAACGCCACATTTCCGCATGTTGAATTTTTACATTATTGCGCAACCAGGTTTCAAAATCAGGGTATTGACCGAATCTACTGCGCAACTGCTCGCGCTCTTTCTTTTGCCGATACTTAAGTTCAGTTTTCTGCGAGTCTTGTCGCCCGGCAATCGCGCTGCGCATTGCGCAAAGCAACAATCCTTTACCTTTCCACTCAACCGCATTGAATACTTCGTCACGCTGTTTTTTCTGTTCAGAAGAAAGCTGATTGCGTTCTTCGTCGTGTTTCTTTTTCAGTTCTTCGTATGCCTGTTTTTTGTCTGCATAGTGTGCATTGCGTCCAGTGATATAAGTATCCCAGTCTAGGTCTAATTCAGGCAACGAGTTTAATGGCTCTGAGCGTCTGCCTGTTCCGTCTCCGTTATCTCTGTAAATGCTTCCGGGTTCCCGTCGCACCGGGTCAATTCTTCGTCGATAAGCGCGTGCATCAAGCGACAAAACACGCGGAGTTGTTTTGTTTTCCGGGTTTCGTGCCAAACCGCATTCTGACAACTTGCGCAAACCGTTTTCGGATAAGTTGTCAATGTTGAAAGAGTCCGGCTCTTCTTCTGTTGCTGATTCTGTTCTGTCGATTGTGTGTTCGAGGTAGACATTTGGTTTTTCCTGCGGTGGTTCGTAAATGCCGAGTCGTTTTTGGAGTTTTGGCAGACTGGCGTTGCGGTCGACATTGCTTGCTTTGACAGCAATGTCGCCAACATAAATCATTGCACCGCTGCCCGTGCGCTCGTAGCGCATGCCTTTTTCAGAAAGCCCTGAATGCAATTCTTGCCAAGTCTTAGCTTGCTTGATGATCGGCGCTGCTTCTTCAATTGCTATGCGTTCGATTGATTTTTCCCCGGTTCGAATTTCCATGTCGCGGCGGCGCTGGGTTGGTTTTCTGGGTTCTTCTTGATCTTGCGATTTTCCCGACTTTAAATGTTCACGTCCGAGTTCGCCGTTTTCTAAAAATTGATAGCGTCCGTGCTTTTCCCGTTGCCAACCCTGGGCGTGTTCTATCCGGGCCACTGCTTTGTGCACGGCTTCGATGTCAAAGCCTTTGTTAATTTCAACGGGCTTCCCAGTGTCCGGGTGTACACGGTTTACGGCAAGGTGCAAGTGATAGTTGTCGGTGTCGGCATGGAGGGCATAAAAGATTTGATGACCGGTCAAGTTGAGTTCATTAAGAAAAATGTTTACTGCTTCGTCAACTTGCGTAGCCGTAGGCTTTTCGCCTTCGCGCCAAGACAGTACATAATGATTTACAGGGTCATTGCTGCGAACGGCATCTGTTGCCAATGCAATCATTTCCGCCATGCTGCTTTTTAAGCCTTCGGTTACAAAACCATATCCGCCGCCGTAAGTACATTTTTCATTTTTATTTTTTCCTTCCGGGTTGAACATGTAAGTGACAAGGTTAATAATCCGCTGCTTCTTGTGGCTTGCAGATCGGCTATGATCTTTGCTTTTTTTGTTGACGACTTTTTTTCCTATCATTTCGTCAAATCAAATTATTCGTGCGGTTTCCGTCATAAATTGCACTAAGCTTCTGTATATATACGTTGAGGTCATGCAATGCGTGTGAAGTCGATTCGCTGTATGCACCGCCGCTTTCATTGTGAACGTGTTTAAGCAATCCGCCGATTCGCCGCAATTCACGTATCATGACTTCGTCGGCATTCGCAATGATCGGTCTACCGAAATATCGGCGGCGGACGAGTTCAGACATTGTTAGCCCCGCAAGATCGGCATCTTCTTGAAGCATTGCTTTTTCAACGACGGTCAGACGCACGTTAAGCATTGCGTCTAGTTGTTCGCGTTCTTGGATTTGATTTTTGCGTTGCATGTTGAAAATATCGCTTACCTTTACTTACTTTTGGAACCCTTAACAATCACATCAGTAATTCTTAAAAGTGTAGGCTGTCCGGCCTGAAATGGTTGTGTTTTAATCTATTGGTCTGCTTTTGATTGTTTTTAGTAAAAATTAACTTACTTTGGGAACCCTTTAAAAATAACAGAAAAGCAAATCATTTTTATGGTTGATATGCTTCGGGGGTCCAGGGGGTGTCCCCCTGGCAGGATGAGCCGACATGTGAGAAGCCCCGCAAGGGGCGCCGAACGTGACGGCGTGGCTTGTAATCAAAATCGCGCCAGCGATTTTGTATTACAAGTCCCATCCTGTAAAAAAATATTATTTTTAATATCATTGTAATTTTTTACATAAAACAACAATATATTGCAGTTCACTACATACATATTATAGCACAAAAGCTTTTTTTTAAGGTTGCACAAAAAAATGGTGTGTGATGCTGCCAGTTAGCCTTTCGCAAGGCAACGCTTCATCCACCAAAGCTTTTAGCACATGAAATCAAATTGAACCCCATTGCGTTTTGTTCTAAGAGCTAGGTACTGTAAAAAATGAAAGTCGGCAATTATCTTTTCGCCGTAGCGATGATCTTCACCACAGCGGCGATTATCTTCACAATGCTGCTACAGTTTCGGCCTAGTGCTGTAACGTATCAGCCTAATGCTGCTACAGTTTCGACCTAGTGCTGTAACGTATCAGCCTAATGCTGCTACAGTTTCGACCTAGTGCTGTAACGTATCAGCCTAATGCTGCTACAGTTTCGACCTAGTGCTGTAACGTATCAGCCTCATGCTGTGATTTGTGGAGCCGTCAACCGGGGGTAAGCCACAATCGGGCAAATGAAAACACCAGCCGACCCTATACGGCTACTCGGGGGTCGTCGTACCGCTACGCTCCATGTATTCCTTCATGTATTCAAGCCGGACAGTCTACCTAGTCAGACGGCTAACGCTGGACACCCTGCAATTCCGATTCAGCCAACCCGCCACTCTTATTAACTAACCCGCCTAAGAATCCGTCCATGCACAACCATGGTGACTTCAATTGACCGGATTAATGTCATTCAAAATTTCAAAAAATGCTATAATATATAAAACTCAAAAAAACTTTTTTATGAATCGTGTAACAAAAATGAACGAACAAAAACAAACTAAGAAAAAGATGACTCGCAAAGAAGTGAAGTCATTGATAGAAGAATTAAACGCACTGCCAAAAGTTGAAAACGAAAACACTGAACTAAGCAAAACAGAAACAATTAAAATGCTCGCTAAGTCGATTGGCGACATGTTTGAAAAGGGTTACACCTACAACGACGTTGTAGGCATTTTGAACAACAAAGGACTTGAAATAAACGTGCCAACACTAAAAAGCTATTTGCTGCGGGCAAAAGGGAAAAATACCGCCGGTGATTCAGGCAAGGCAGAGGGAAAAAAGAAAGGAACTCAGGGCAGGGGCGGCAAGGCAAGTCAAAACGCGGCAAGTTCCAAGCAAGTCAAAAGTTCTGAGGAAGAATCAGGCATCCAAAGAGCAGACACACCCCCGCCGCCCTCCCCCGCTTCTCACGATCTCGAAAGTATACGTGAGAAGTCTTCTGATGCTTCTACAACATCATCATTCATTCCAAAGCCAGATGTAGATGACATTTAAAATATTTTAGGTGAACAAATGACAAACGAAACCACAATTTCAACAGCAAAACCAATTTATTTTATAGGCGGAAACAAAGGCGGTGTCGGAAAATCGCTTGTAACTATCGCAACGCTTGACTATCTTCAGCAGCAAAACAAAAAAGTTTTTCTGATAGAATCAGATACAACAAACCCGGATGTCTGGAAGGCATACAAAGACATCACACAGAATAGCTGTATAAGTCTTGATGACGCTGATGGATGGATAACGTTAGTCAATCTTTGTGACGCAAACAAAGATAGCATTGTTGTCGTAAATTCTGCTGCAAGAAATAACATGGGAGTTAGTGCTTATGGTCAAATTCTGAATAACACTTTAGCTGAACTCAACCGTACCCTTGTCACATGCTGGGTAATCAACAGGCAGATGGATAGCATACAACTGCTAAAAGAGTATATTGATTCTGTACAGGATTCAATTATTCATGTCATCAGAAATGCATATTTCGGTGAAGAAAAAAAGTTCGAGCTTTACAACGGTTCAAAAATACGCACAGCAATAGAAGAAAAAGGCGGCAAGTCAGTAACATTTCCAGACCTTGCTGATCGTGTTAGCGATGATATTTTTAGTAAAAGAATATCAATTGAAAAAGCCGCAAAGGAACTGCCGATTGGTAACCGAGCCGAATTAACAAGATGGCGCAGTGAAGTAAAAAAAGTGTTTGACAATATAATCGTATGAGCACTGAAAGCCTTGAAAACAGTTTTTCAAAATTACTGGGAAGGCAACCGACTGAAACAGAAAGACAACAATTATCTCGTGTGAAAAGCGCACTCGGTTTAAAAGACAACGATGCGCTTTGGCTTATTATCATGGCACTTCAATATTACGACGATAAATACAAACGCATTCCGAAGGAAATAAATTATTTAACAGAGAGTACACTTAATAGATTTAAGGAGAGTTCAGAATATCATGCAGGAATTGCTGCAAAATTAGCGTATGACAAAACAAAGGATAAGCTTGAAAAAACTGTTGTTGACGTTGCGCATGAGATAGCACATAAGGTTGCGGGAAAACAAAAATTGCAATGGATTGCAATATCCGTAGTTGTTGTTAGCATATCATTTGGTGTTTTCGGATATTATATGAACAAAATTGGAAGTGAATCTGGATACGCGAAAGGATACGGAATCGGTTACTCTGAATCAAAAGATGAAAAAGCAGCGGCGGCTTGGGCGAATACACCACAAGGTCGGCAAGCTTACAGTTTTGCACAGACAGTAGATTTTAATAATTTGGCAAAATGCAATTCACTGGGATGGACTATTAAAAAAAATGAAAAAGGAGAAAAACTGTGCATTCCGTACCCTGCCCCTGATAAGTCAATATACGGATGGCATTTATCACCCTAAAACGATTTTAAGTTGCAAACGTACGTTCCACCCCGCGCCAGCGCGAGGTAATGACTTGACGCCGTGTCGGATGGCCTTGTGCATCGCCTTTGGCCTGCGGTTGAGCGTTGCAGACGACGGCGCCACAACCCGGCCTCGAGGGTCAATTTTTGGCTGTTTTTGCCTGAAAAGTTATGGAGTGGGTGGCTGTCGCATAACTTATCGCAATAGTTTTTACTTTTGCGACAACCCAGCCATTCTGAACTACATGAAACTGTCCTATGGACTGGATTTTCGTTGGTTGGGTAGGAACAAAGCCGATGGATTGAGGGCGATCTGGTTGCTACTGCCTACTGGTTAGGCAGAAATTGACCCTTTGCGGTTTTAGTCAAAAACACCCATGTACTCCTTCACGGTCGCTGTGCCGCCAGTCGATGCAAACACGAAACGCTGTAAACAGTCTCGCTCTTAACAAGATTCCCTTCCCTACCGCCCCAACCACCTGGCAGGATACGTAGATATGACGACAGATTTAACGTCATCCATGGGTTTCACAGATGGGGCAGTGAGCGAAGCGAACAAGGGCGGGGCTGCCGTCCAGTTTTAAAATCCGGCAGTCACCGACCCGATACGACCAAAAAGCGCCCAGGGGTGTGTCTGCTTTTTGCTCTTGATTTTGCTTTTTTTAAAAAGCTCTTCATAAAGCTTTTCAACTTTTAAAGCTTTTAAGAGCTTTTAGGACAGCCGGAAGCCACGAACCATGCGGGTTTCAGCGGTCATTTAGGGACAGATTTACGGTCGAACAAGGACAAATTTACGGTCATTTATGGACAAATTTACGGTTAAAAAAGGACAGATTTACGGTATTTAGGGACAGATTTACGGTATTTAGGGACAGATTTACGGTATTTGACGAAAGGCCACTCATCTTTCCACATATCACACAATCATGCGATCACTATTTAGGGACAAATTTACGGTATTTGAGGACAAAAATTTTATTGCCCCCATATATGCTATAATGGTATTATTCGATACATGAAAAAGAACAGCGACATGAAAGAACTTGTTGTGAAGGCGAACCGGCTTGTTGACGCAAGCTACAGACTTACGCTTGTCGAACAATATATCGTACTCCTAGCGATTGTCCTGGCAAGGGAGACAGGGAAAGGACTCAACTCAATTGATTTCGTATCGATATCTGCAAAAAATTACGCTGAACACTTTGATGCCGACGAGAAAAGTGCGTATGCGCAAATCAAAGAAGCGTCGTCAACACTGTTCAACCGCGAATTTATTTTGTACGACAAGCACCCGGAATCCGGAAAGGACAGGGTAAACCGTTGTCGATGGGTGTCGACTGCTAGTTATGTTGATGAAGCCGGAGTAATTCAGCTTCGCTTCTCGCCGGACATAGTGCCTTACATTACCAGGCTCGAAACAGAATTCACTCGTTATGATCTTGAAAAAGTAGCACGCATGAGTAGCGCATATGCGGTACGACTTTATGAATTGATAATGCAGTGGGTAAGCGTTGGGGTTTGGCAAATCAAAATTGAACAGCTTAAAGAAATTTTAATGATACAAACGCATTACACACTTCTTAAAGATTTCAAGAAGCGAGTGGTTGATGTCGCTGTTGCACAAATCAATGAACATTCAGATTTGATTGTTAGTTATACGCAGAAAAAAACGGGCCGAAATGTCACACATTTGATTTTCCACTTTAAACAAAAGGAAGAATCAAAACCTGAAAAACAAAAAGAGACTAAACAAAAACTGGCTTTCGACAAGTCCGCTGCGACCATGCAGGAAAAGGTCGAAGAGTTTTTAAAGGGCAACAAGCGGTATTTGCAACGACACTCAAACATAGCCCCGCATATTTTGTGGCGAACCCCGGCAATTTGGATGGAGTTCAAAGACGAATTCGACGAATGGCTGCTTCTCTAAAATTCTTTATTCGGGCAAACATTATTATATTGATGAACTTATGTTAGTTATACGAAAAGACCAGATGGAGACTTTTCAAAAAGTAGCACTTCAACGTTTTGAAGATGAAATGGTTGTCCATAGTCAAAATTTTTCCCCAGAACTTTGTAGTGTTATTGGTGATGCCCAGCTTCGTTTTGCAGTTCGTTTCGCAATGACTCGCGCCAAATCTTACGGATTTACAAACCGTGGATCAATACGTTTATTTATTGAGATGATGTTTTTATTTGGCAGTTCTTTCGATACTGATCCACAATATCCTTGGGCAGCAAGAATTTTGGCTGATTCTTCTGAGCAAATGCAACGTGCGAAACGGCTGTATGAAAAAATTATCGATTATCAGGATAAAGTTTCAGGGCCTAACGCCGTAAATACAATCGAGGCACTTTGGAACTTGTCGTTTTTGCCTACACAACCGTTCAACTATAATACCAATAACTTTGTTTCAGGTATGCTGCAAGAAATGACCAGCATTTTTCCGCAAAAGGCCGCTTACCTAGGTAATGAAGCACTCCAAGCACTCATCCATAGCGGCGTTACGGTAGCACAACAAGCGCGTTTCCCTTCAGCCCGCGCTTATACCCTGATAATTGCGTTGATGTATGCCTTCGGACACGGTTGCTCACATGATCCGCTCTACCCTTGGATTGCCAATACACTATTGGATGAAAAAATCGTTGATCCCGCTGCCCGAGCTGAACGCCTGGAAAAAAAAGCACTGACTTGGCTTAATCACGTTCTTGCGAATTTATCAGGCAAAGCGCAATCATGAGTAAAGAAAAACAACCAACGCCGCCTCTTGAAAGTGGCGGGGCCAGCCCTGCGGCCTGTGTGATACAGCCATGCCCGCTGGCCCAAACCCCAGACCAAATTGCAAAAAGCATCAACCCTACCAATAGCGTCATTAACTGCGGCAACAATGTCGATGCTGCAATTAGCCGACTATACCGAACAAATCCAGAAGCCGTCTCCCCCGCGTCGCAAGACGGGAGTTTTGACGAAATTGCCAATCGCAATGGCACAACCATGAACTGGGGCAACAGCTTGGGCGACGCATTCGATACTGTGCGCAATGGCGGGCCGGGTACCACCGCAATCGTAGGAATTGACTATGGCAATGGAAGTTCGCATGTCGTGGTCATGACCAATGACCATGGCACGCCTACGATTATAGAAGGCCAAAACTGGGGGTCGGCAACGGTGCAGGAGCCATTATTGACAGCACCGCCGCTCAAAGCCGATACAACCCGGCGAATGTGGGCATTGGAATCCTGCCGACCCTATCCCCACAATGAATGGCATAGCTTGCCAAACGCATAATTAACGAGGTTCACTGCATATGACACCATTCATCCCCCCCCAAACCAACGCGACAGAAATTCAAACCCACATTCTGCCTTCCCAGCCTGGATCGGTTGTCAGCTTAGCACAAGCACGCGAGTCTGCTATCCGGGCCATTGCCGCACTTGGGCAGAAGCACGATTTTGTGATATTGGATGCGCAGACTACAGAGCGGCCTTTTGGATGGGTGTTCTTTTACACCACGCGAAAATATACCGAAACTAATGATCCCCGATTCCTTGTTCCGGGAACCGCGCCTATTGTGGTGCATCGTGCTGGTGGAAGGGTAGCGCAATTACCTTCTTCTATCCCCCCGCAACTGGCCATAGAACAATATGAAGCCCAATTTGAAAAAAGTTTGCGCAACAAAGGACCGTAGGATAGGCTAGAATAGGCTATTCCCTCACCTTTTGAGCCGCCATGAGCGACAATTTTCAATACTTCGACAAAGCCGACCTGATTCTTGCAAACGGGCAAAATAACCTAGTTCTCATTGATAATGAAAGGAATAGCAAAACCCCAATAAGGTTTCACTCCATAACTATTCGTGAAAATGATTTATCAAAATGGATTGTCATTGTTTCACAAGATGTGGGTTGCGGATTCCACTTCAGAAACACGTTCGACACCAAGGAGTCAGCACAAGCATTTGCCGATAGTATTTTGGCTAAAGTCAACTTTGTTGTTGTCTAAAAAACCTTCTTTTTTTAAACAGTATTGGCTGTTTTTACTCAACCCCTGTCATTTTTCAAAGTCGATGTCAGCAATGTCGGGTAGGCCAAACCATGTACGAAAACGTCCGTTTTCGTACAGTAGGAAAAGGGGTGTCCGAAAATTAGGGAAAGCGTGTTTCGTACATGTGCTATAATTAGTACACCGTTTTAGTACATGTATGGCGTTGGAAAATACAGGAAAATTGGGCATGACACGGGTTTTCGCTTATTGCCGGGTTTCGACACCCGAACAAACAACTCAAAACCAGTTGCTTGAAATCAAGGCGGCTGGCTTTTCTGTCGATAAACGGCGGATTGTCGAGGAATGCATCAGCGGCTCGGTCCCCGCCGCAAACCGCCCCGGCTTCGCCAAACTGGTTGACAGGCTGGAAGAAGGTGACGTTTTGGTGGTGACCAAGCTTGACCGGCTGGGCCGCAACGCAATGGATGTCCGGGCCACTGTTGAAAAGTTGGCCACCATTGATGTCAGAGTGCATTGCCTCGCACTCGGCGGCGTCGATCTAACCAGTCCTGCGGGCAAGATGACCATGCAAGTCATCGCTGCGGTCGCCGAGTTTGAACGCGACTTGCTTGTTGAACGGACGCAATCCGGTCTTGGCCGCGCCAAGGCTGAAGGGAAGCGCCTAGGCCGCCGCCCCGCGCTTGAACCGGAGGCCCGCAAGCAAGTCAAGCAAAGGTTGGAATGCGGGGCGGGCGTTTCGGAGCTTGCGCGGGAGTTCAACACAACCCGGCAGACCATCATTCGAGCCAGGGCCGCTTAACCAGTCCCATGGGCGGTAGGGAAGGGAATCATGGGCAACGCCGGGACTTGTCCACGCTTCAACAATTCGCGCCAGCGCCAAGGCTGCTTGACGGTCAATCACGGACGGCATCCACCCGCTTCCTGAGTTCCTTCCCCGGCTTGAAGTGGACGGTGAACCGCGCTGCCACATTGACCGACTCCCCGGTCCTCGGATTGCGGCCAACCCTCGGCGGGCGGCGGTGCAGCGAAAACCCGCCGAACCCGCGAATCTCCACCCGGTCCCCATTCTGCAAAGCAAGGCCAATCCGGTCAGTGATCGCCAGCACCGCTGTCTTGACTTCGCCGGATGGCAGGTGGCCGAGCCTGTCGGCCAGCCTGGAAATGAATTCTGCCCTAGTCATCGGCTATTTCCAATATATTTTCAAGGTTTGAACCGCCGTTTTTACCCCCGTTAAGCAACTGAAGGCTATCTTTCAATAGGTTGCACTGGACTATATATCATAACGGCTCTTTCTTCTTCTTAGGCTTCCCGTCCGCCGCATCACTCTTTTTGCCCTTGGCGGCGGCTTTGACCGGCTTTACAGCCTTTTTCGCCTTGGCCTTTTCCGCCTCGGCTTTTTCCGCTTGCCGCTTGTGGAAGGCATCCGCGACAGCGCTCTTGAAAGTCGATCCGGGGGCGAACTTGGGGAGCGAGGTTTCCTTAATCGTAAGCGGTTCCCCCGTGCCAGGGTGGCGGCCCACGCCTTGCGGGCGATGCGCGGACTTGAAGGTCCCAAAACCGACAAGGACGACAGGTTCGCCTGCGGCGACCTGCTCGACGATGGTTTCGAGCAAGGCATCCAGCAGCTTGGCAGAATCCGCCTTGGTCAATTCTGTCTTTGCCGCCAAGGCATCAATCAGCGCATGTTTATACATTGAGGCTTCCCCTTTTATCAGTTTTTGTTTTAGTGTGTGGGTTTACCGAAGACCATTAAATTATCGGACGCTTAGGGGACGAATGCAAAGCTTGGCCCGTGTGGTTTAACAGTCGTAACAAAGCTTGACCGCTTAAGCAGGAACGTCGAAAGGTTGGCGGCAACCAGTATTCGTGTGCATTGCCTCGCCCTGGGCGGCGTGAACCTGACAAGCCCTGCTGGCAAGATGACGATGCAGGTCATCGCAGCAATATTCGCGCTAGGACCGCTTGATTGCAAAATTTAGCAACGTAACGACAGAGTCATTACGTTGTGCTATTCTAAATCAGAATCTTGTTCCCAATAAGCAGAAAGCAACATGACCACTCCGAAACCGCATGAAGCCAAGCGGGAAACCCTGAACATCCGCATTAAACCCGAAGATCGTTGGCTGATTGACCAGGCCGCGCAGCTTGTGGGCAAAAACCGGACGGACTTCATGCTGGATGCCACGCGCAGGGCCGCCGAGGATGCCATCCTTGACCGCACGGTGTTCCAAGTCAGCAGCGAAGCCTACGCGGATTTTTTGGCCCGCCTTGATGCCCCGCCGCAACCGAACGAGCGTTTGCGCAAAGCGTTGCAAACGCCTGCGCCTTGGGAATAAGCTTGCCCCTGTCCGCGCCACAGCCGCTGGCCGACTGCCATCAAGTCGGTGACTTTGATTCAGGTTCAGTGCCGCTTGACGATTGGCTGAAACGCCGGGCGCGGGCTAACCAGGCAAGCGGCGCATCACGGACTTTCGTGCTGTGCGACGGCGATAAAGTGGTCGGCTATTACGCCCTTGCCTCGGGCAGCATCAGCATAAAGGATGTGCCTGGCCGGTTCAGCCGCAACATGCCGAACCCCATCCCGGTTGTTGTGTTGGCCCGCCTTGCCGTGGACCGGGCCTACCAAGGGCGCGGGCTTGGCCGCGCACTGTTCCGCGACAGTGCGCGGCGTGTGTCCAATGCGGCCGATGCCATCGGCATACGCGGCATCGTTGTACACGCCATTTCGGAACAGGCCAAGGCTTTCCATTTGGCCCTTGGGTTCGACCCGTCCCCGAGCGACCCCATGACGATCATGGTGACATTGCATGATCTCCGCGCCGCGCTCATCAATCATTGATGGATAAAGTAGCTTTTTTACATGAATACCTTTGACTAAAATGGAATTTCACCCCGTATGAATTTTACCTCCACCGCCAGTTTCATCTGGTCAGTCGCCGATCTGTTGCGCGGCGATTACAAGCGATCCGATTATGGCAAGGCGATTTTGCCGTTTACCCTGTTACGCCGTCTCGATTGCGTCTTGCAGGACACCAAACCGGCAGTATTGGCCGAATATGATAAACGCAAGGGTTCCACCCTGCCCCTCGACCCCATACTCACCCGCAAGGCGAAACAGAGCTTTTTCAATATCTCCCCGCTCGATTTTCAAAAGCTCCTGGCTGATCCGGGGAATATCAAGGCGAATTTGATCCAGTATGTGAATGGCTTTAGCCAAAGCGCACGGGATATTTTCGAGCGGTATCAATTCCCGGAACAAATTGAACGCTTGGACAGTGCCAACCTCCTGTATCAAGTCATCCAGAAATTCGCCGCCGTTGACCTGCATCCCGATACGGTCGATAACGCCCACATGGGCTTGGTGTTCGAGGAGTTGATCCGGCGCTTTGCCGAGGATTCCAACGAAACCGCTGGAGAGCACTATACCCCGCGTGAGGTGATCCGCCTGATGGTGAACCTCCTGTTCATCGCCGACGATGCCGCCCTGACTCAGGCGGGTATTGTCCGCAGCCTTTACGACCCGGCGGCAGGTACGGGCGGAATGCTGTCCATCGCCGAGGAGCACTTGCGCGATATGAACCCCGAAGCTCGCCTTGTGGTGTTCGGTCAAGAACTCAACCCCGAATCGTTCGCCATCTGTAAGGCGGATATGTTGATTAAGGGGCAGGATGTTTCCAATATCATTTTTGGCAATACCTTTTCCGAGGACGGCCACAGTAGCAAGACCTTTGATTACATGCTCTCCAATCCGCCCTTTGGTGTGGAATGGAAAAAAGTCGAAACGGCGGTACGGCGCGAGTACGAACAGAAAGGCTTTGCCGGTCGGTTTGGAGCCGGTTTGCCGAGGATTTCGGACGGAAGCCTTCTTTTCCTCATGCACTTGCTTTCCAAAATGCGCCGAGTCACTAAAGACGGCAGTGAGAGTGGCAGTCGGATTGGCATCGTCTTGAACGGGTCTCCCCTGTTTACAGGGGGCGCGGGTTCGGGCGAGTCGGACATTCGCAAGTGGATCATCGAAAATGATTGGCTGGAAGCCATCATCGCCCTACCTACCGATATGTTCTACAACACCGGCATCTCCACCTATATCTGGATACTCACCAACCACAAGAAGCCGGAGCGCCAGGGAAAAATCCAGCTTATCAATGGCGCGGAGTTTTTCCAGAAGATGCGCAAAACTTTGGGTTCCAAGCGCAAGGAATTGGGAGAAGGGGACATCACTCGAATTGTTCAACTCTACGGTGATTTCGATTCCAGCGACTACAGTAGAATTTACGACAATCGAGAGTTCGGTTACTTGTAGCGGCCCGAGAACATAAATCACAGGAACCGAGAACATCCGCTGTTTCGGGACCAGATTAATTGAGAATATCCGGTCGCTCGGGACCACATTACGTGAGAATGGGCCCACATTAATTGAGAACAGACCGAGAACATCCGCTAGGAACCACCTCATTGAGAATAGGCGATCAGCCAGGAATGCTGGAATGATTCAATAGAGTCTCCTTGGATTGCGGCCTTTTCGCCAAACTACTCAATGCCGCCCCCCGTCCAGAAGCCTCTGCCCCTGCTGGCGCACCGAGCCATCCGGCCCAACATGGCGATACAGCGTAAGCATCCAGCCGGACCACGGTTTCGCCCTATTGCCTATTCGTCCTTTTTCTGATCCCGCCTCAACGGCAGCAACTCGTCAATGCGGCTGTTGGGCCAGGTGGGGAGTTTTTCCAAGGTGTCCTTGAGCCATGCCGCCGGGTCAAGCCCGTTGAGCTTGGCCGTCCCGAGCAGGCTCTGGATGACAGCAGCCCGCTTGCCCGCCCGTTCCGATCCTGTGAACAACCAATTCTTCTTGCCTACCGCAATCGGCCGGATCGTGTTCTCGACTGGGTTGTTGTCGATGGGCAGGTGTCCGGTCTCGGCGTAGCGGATCAGCGCGGGCCAGCGCTTGAGGGTGTAGTCGATGGCCTTGGCGGTGCCGGTCCCGTCGGGGACGGTGGCGCGGGTCTTCAACAGCCAGGCGTGGTAAAGCCTCAGCCGGGGCTTGGCATGCTTGGCCCTGATCTGCTTGCGCTCCTCGGTCGTTTTGCCTTCGGCCTTGGCTTCAATGCGGTACAGCCTGGCAATGTGGCGCAGGGCGCGGACGGCAACCGGGCTTTGGCTGGCCTTGGCCAGGTCGAAGAATTTGCGCCGCGCATGGGCCATGCAGCCGAGTTCGATGACGCTCCCGTCCCGAAACAGGGCCTTGTATCCGGCGTAGTCGTCGACCATGAGGTGGCCGCTCCAGCCGCGCAGGAAGGCACTGGCATGCTTGCCTTCGCGGCTGGTCTGGTAGTCGAACAGGATGATCGGCGGCTCGCCGTCAAGCCCGTTGCTGCGGTAGGCCCACAAATATGCCTTTTTGGTCCTGCCCCCTCCGGGGTCCAACTGCTGCACCGGGGTTTCGTCGGCGTGGAGGACCGGGCGCAGGCGCTGCAACTCGGCCAGCCGGTCCGCCAGGGGTTCCAGCGCGACGCCCAGCCGCCCCACCCAGTCCGCCAAGGTGGACAGCGCCAGCGGGACGTTCTGGCGGGCGGCGATCTGCACCAGGCGGTACAGCGGCAGGTGGTCGAGGAATTTGCTGACGAGCACCCACACCAGCAGGCCGACTGCCGCCATGCCGCCGTCGATGATGGACGCAGGGGCCGGGGCGGCGACGATGGCCTCGCACGGGCGGCAGGCGTATTGCGGGTAGACGTGGCGGTGGACGGTGAATTTGGCGGGTTCGACATCCAACTGCTCGGTGACGTCCTCGCCGATCTTGACCAGGTCGGTGCCGCCGCAGCGGACGCACTGGCAGGTTTCGGGTTCGTGGACATGGACGATGCGCGGCAGGTGGGCCGGCAGCGGCTGCCGCCCGGCTTTGATGCGCGGCTTGCGCGGGGCGGACGGCTTGGCCTGCCGCGCGAGCCGCTCCAGCTCCTCCTCGATGGCGGACTGGTCGGCAATGACGGTCTCGTTGAACAGGTCGCCCTGCCCGGCGGCGGACAGTGCCTCGCTCTTCTGGCCGAAGCGGATGCGCTTGTGGTGGGCCAGTTCGAGGGTGAGGGCTTGGATTTTAAGTTCGGCGGCTTGCAGGGCCACATCGCGGAGGGCGATGGTCTGCCTGGACAATTCCAGTTCGTCAAGCAGCCGGTCCAGTTCGTCCGAAGCCAAAACCGCCATGCCCGGCAGGGCGGAAAAGGGGTTCAATGGCATCGGCACGGGGGGTAAGTTCATGCGGGAATTATACCATGGATAATCCCCTGTAACCCGCATGAATGCTGTATTTATGCTGTTTTTTTACACGTCTTTTTCAGAGTTTCGAAAGGCTGGGCGGCAAGGCCGACAAACGCTGCCAGTCCACCCCCGCCACCAGCCATTGCCACTGCTCGAAGGTCAGGGAAAACCGCGCCTCGCCCGGCTTGGGCCAGACGAAATGCCCCCGGTGCAGGCGGCGCTGGCACAGCCAGACGCCGTTGCCGTCCCACACCAAAAGCTTGAGGCGGTTGCCGCGCCGGTTGCGGAACAAATAGGCGCTGCCGTCGCAGGGGGCGGCCCGCAGTGCCTGCTGCACATGCAGCGACAGGCCGTCCGCGCCCAGCCGCATGTCCACCGGCTCGACCGCCAGCCAAATGGACAGGGGCTGCGGTATCAACCCAGGCATTGCAGCAACTCCGCCAGCCAGCGCGGCGAGACCGCCGCCGGGAACTCAAGCCGGTACTGTCGGTGCGAGAGCACGACCGGCCCGTTCGCTGCATTCTGGGCCACTGGCATCGGCTGCACTTGGACCGGGATCAGTTCCGGCCGCCGGGGATTTTCCTGTGACCGGCGATGACTCAGACGGCCCGAAAACGTGTTGGCGTTAAGCCCGTGCTGCCGGCAGTACTCGGCCTGCGACAGGCCACTGGCCTGCCAACCCTCGATATGTTGTTTCCAACGTGCTGATAAAGCCATTGATCATCCTCCTCAAAACGGCAGAGGATGACGGTTTGTCCAGCAATAGGACAGGTGGGAGGGCTGGACGCTTACTGCCGAAGAACGAAAGACGGATGCTATAAAACTATCCACAGCCTCAAAAAGTAGGTAGGTATAGGGGGCGGGTCATGGCATTTTTCGGTAGGTATAGGGGGCGGGTTGCGGTAGGTATAGGGGGCGGGTCGTCATTTTTTAACTTTTTGGTTGTCGTTTGATGTGGAAAATCGGTAGGTATAGGGGGCGGGTCGTCATTTTTTCGGTAGGTATAGGGGGCGGGTAGTCATTTTTTCGGTAGGTATAGGGGGCGGGTTCAGTAGGTATAGGGGGCGGGTCGTCATTTTTTGGCATTTCACAGCATGTAATCGGTAGGTATAGGGGGCGGGTGTTTTTTATAACATACTGATTTATAATTAAAAAAAAGACTTTTTTTTGCCCTTATTCTTTTATCCTTTTATTTAACCTTCTTCTAACCATGATCGCACCTGTGGATAACTTTATCGCTCATCGAATGAAAAGCAATTGAAAGGAGTTCGCTTCGCTCACAGCCATTTTTTGTTTTTTGCGGCTTTGCCGCAAAAAACCAGAAGGCCGACAAGCGAAGTCGCAACCTTGGCAAGCCATCGCAACGGCAGGGAAGAGCGGGCAGTAGGGAAAGGGAGATATGCGCAGGGACGACGAGCTTGAACACTTCAAGACGCTTAACCTTGGCGAGTTGGCCGCATCCTACGGCTACGCGCTAGACCGCAGGGAATCGAGCCGCTCTAGCCTTGTCATGCGCCATGCGGACGGCGACAAGATCATCATTGCCACAGGCGAGGACGGCCATGCGGTTTTCTTTTCAGTCCATGCCGAGGCAAGCGGCAGCGTGATCGACTTCGTGATGCACCGCCAAGGCGTGAATTTAGGCCATGCCCGTAAAATCCTCCGTGCCTATGCCCCGCCTTCTTTCCCCACTGCCCACGCGCAGCCGATACCCAAGCCGCGCCCCATCCCCCGCGACCGCGCCGCGCTTGCCTTCCAGTGGCATTGTTTCGCGCCTTGCCGACCCGCCTACCTCGAAAGCCGAGGCTTGACCTCTGCCACCATTGCCGCCTTTGCGGAGCGGATACGGACGGACGGGCGCGGCAACACGGTTTTTCGGCACGACGACCGCGAGGGGCTTTGTGGGTGGGAAGCCAAGAACCGAGGTTTCACCGGCTTTGCCGCCGGGGGCAGGAAAGCCCTGTTCGGTTGCCGCGCAGGGATGCAACGCGACGAGAACCCGCCGCGCCTGGTCGTGGCGGAAAGTGCCATTGATGCCATGAGCTACCACCAGCACGACCCAGCCCCCGCGCTTGTGCTGTCCTTTGGCGGCGGGCTGTCCCCCGAGCAAGGCGAACTCTTGCGCCATATCCTCACCAAGTACCCAACAGCCGAGATCGTGACGGCGACCGACAACGACGCGCAGGGCGAGGGTTACGCCGCCCTGATCGAAGCCGCCCGACCGGACGCGACCCGCGCCAGACCGCCCACGGGCAAGGACTGGAACGACGCGATCAAAGCCGCCGCGCAAACCCCGCGCCCTTGCCCCGCCTGACCGCCAGCCCTAGCCGCCCCTGATTTGACCGTTTCGAGGGAATGGGCAAAAAATGCCGTTTTGCACCGCTTTAGGGATTGGCATGATTATTAAAAGTGCCAAGTTATTATGTTTTTAGATGTTTTTTCAAAATCCGGCTTTTTCTGTCAAAAATGGAGGAAACACTAGCAAACAAGGCCGCGCCGCGACTTTAGCGCGAAACCCCATTTTCCGCCACCCGCCAAAACCGCACAGGAAGGCCGCACAGACGCGCCATGCCGCTTTAGGCTACACATCTAGCCACCAACGCCGGAAAACGCGCCAACGGGCAAAAAAACCGTCCTAGCGTCGATCCTGAAAGCCTGTCTCTGTCCGTCCTTGGGCTTGGCGCAAAGTCAAGGCTTGCCATCCGACGCGCCCGCCCCCGATAATGCCCTATTGCCAGCAAGCCTAAAAATCGCCCGCGCCAATTTCAAACACCCATGAATTCACCCATCCCCGCGCCGCCGAAAGCATCCACGAATCCACTGAAAGCGATCATCAAATTCTTGGTTAAAATCTTTTTGTTCGTGCTTAAGCCTTTAGGGCGGGTTTTTTGGTTTATTTTTGAATGGCCGATCAAGCTGGCCCCGATCCTGATTATCGGCGGCTATAGCGCGGCCCTTTGGGAAGTAGACAATGCTTTTTTAGCTTCTGCTAAAAAAACGCGCCTTTCTCAAACATATGCAAAAACATACGACTATTTTAGTTCCCATGTTTTGGTAATGGATCAAAAATACAACGCCATTACCGAACAAGAAGCTGTTGCGCGGGCTACTATGGACAGGGCGCAACTGGTCAAAGAGCAGTTTCGATTCACTGTTTCCGCCCTTGGCAATGAAATCGCATCCATGTTTACGAATCCCTTTTCCTATCCTTATAGCCAATTCGGAAAGAAAGCTCTCGCCATCTACGATCATGTGCAATTCATGCCCGCCGAAGGCATCGAAGCCATCATTGACGGCAACTGGTATACCGAACTGGATTTTGAAGATGATTTTAAAAACAAAGATCATCTTGATAATAATTATGTCAAGCTGGAAACCAAAAAAGTAGACCTATCCAAACAAACCCTTTATTTGGGCTTGTTTGGTTCAGATTATAGAGAAACAGCAGCAGGAACAAAAAATAAGAAAGATAATACTGACGATGAACAATCTGAAGAAGAACAACCGCCACCGCTTCCTAATAAAGAAAAGCAGGAACAGTGCAGAACAAGAGCGAGAAATAAGGTTGAAGAGAAAGAGGCGAAAATTAAAAAGGAGGCTCCCTCTCTCAACCAGAATGATTGGTATTTAGATTTGGAAAAAACAGAATTGGATGAATATTATCAGTGTTTAGGTAAGAAATAGATATTTTATAGGTATTTTTATGCTTAATAAAAAAATCACTTCCGTATTGCTTGCGCTTTTTCTTCAACTATCCAATTATTCAGCGCAAGCTGCCGATGAATGGATGATCTATGTAGAAAAGTTCAAAAAAGCATTTACCAAGTGCGATGACGGTTATGTTGTATATAGGTTGAAATATAGAATTCCAACTCAATCAGATTATGCTAAGTATTCTCAAAGAAATAATGAGCAACAATGGTATTATGATTTAGACTTACTAGAATTAAAAAATGATGTTCATTTCCGTATTGTTAATCCAAATATTTATCCAATAAAAGCAACGGCGGCTGATGTTCTCAATGGTTTGGCAAAACAGCAAGGTCAAGTGATAAGATACGATTGGGATGTTAATCTTGTTATAAGTATGAAAAATATTCGTGCTCATGATCTTAAGCCAAATCGAGATGCTGACGAGTGGAGTAAATGGAGTGATGTTCAACCGAAAGATTATTGGGTTTATTCGATTACAAAAAGCGGAGATACTGTAGAATACTGTCATCAAGAACTATGGTTAGGGTGTCAAGATTCCGCAGAAATAGACAAGACAACTGAGTTTATCAGCCCTGTTTGTAACATCCCTACTAAAGATGAAATTAAAAGGCTAGAGGCTAAAAAACAAAGATGTCTATTAGAAAGTAGACTGATAGCCGATAAAGCCGTAGAGCGGGTTAGAAAAGAATTTCATTCTGATTCGCCATACAACAGTTATCGTAGTACACCGCCAACTAAAGAACAGTTAACAAATGGGGCGTTCTCAAGTTGTCTTAACAGGCAAGAGGACATAGATATTGATGAATTACTGGCCGCTTACGACAAACCTCTGCCAAGTATTGTGCCAGAGCAAACATGGAAACCGAATGGGAATTATTGCGTTGATGAAGACATAATTGAGGAAAAAGAACTTCATGTAAAATTCAATTATCCTAAGGTTACTTTCTCGTTAGAAGAAATACAACGGAAGACGAACGACAAGGAATGGCGGAAAGCTTTCGATGACTTGGAAGTACGAACAAAAATCTGCGCTGGAGACCTCCGCGAGGCATTTAAGCAGTGGGAATCTGAGCATCCCGAGCAAAATTAGCTTTTGTGCATTGGATTCCCGCTTGCCCTGCCCTTGAAAGGCTCGTCCCTGTCATAACGGAGCTTGCGGCACTGCACAGGCTCCGCCCTCCCCTCCAAAAACAAAAACAGCTTTTCGGGGTCAGCATTGTAGAGGCTCGACACCGGCAGACTGTCCTCCCACACCCATTGGGTGTTGGCACTGGAATTGGAGCTTGAGCGGAACAACTCCCAATCGCCCTCACTGCGCCCCATGCTGAACGCCGTTTTCTGTACCTCCTGCCGACCGGCGCGTTTGCTGAAATACTCCGCCGTGGCGACATCGTTGACGTTCGAGACCGTCACCGCCGCCGAATTCGCAATGAACACCTCCCAATTATTCTTGTAGAGGTTTTGCAATTGCGTCAGATTTTGCACGAACGACCACAGCGCCACCCCATGCCCCGCAATCAGCCCGTAGCCGTTCTCAATCACCTGCAACGCGCCGAGGTTGGCGAACTCATCCAGCAGACACACCACCTGATACTTCCCCTTTTCCGAGCGCATAAACTGCGACATGGCGACCAGCAGCACCAAGCGCAAATAACGGGCTTGGGTAATCAGCCGTTCCGAAGGCAGGATCAAATAAACCGAAGTCTTGCGGTTCTTCATCCGCCCGAAATCAAACCCCTCGCCATCCAAGGCCGCGCACAGCACATCGCTCTTGAACATGCGGGTTTGCGTTTCGGCGGTTGCAATAATACTCCTGACTTCCGCATCATCATTGGCATAACGCCCGACATTCTCCCACACCAGATGACAATCACTTTTTGACGCTTTGTCAAAAAGACCATCTTCATAATTATTTTTTTTAGTCCCATTGAGCAAGGGATAACCCCCCGCGATAATCTCCCGCAATCGCCGGAAGGTACACGTCTCCTGTTCCTCCGGCGCGGTCACAAGATACATAATCAAAAACTCGACAAAGCCCCGCGCCCCGTCCGTCCAATGCGAATCCCCGCCCGTGTCATAAATCAACGCCTCCGCAATTGCCGCCGCATCATCGGCGAAAGTCTGGCTGTCAGGGTCTAAATTCTTAAGCGGGTTGAAACTCTGGAACTGCGCGAAGCCCCGCGCCTTGAACTCATCGGCATAAATCCCGTAAGGATTGAAAATCACAATCTCATGGCCCTCAGCTTGCCGGTACGGAGCCGACACCAGCGCGTTTTCGCCTTTTGGGTCGATCACAAAAACGGAATGGTCTGGCAAGTCCAGCAGATTCGGCAGAATCAAACCGCGCCCCTTGCCCGTGCGCGTGGGGGCAATCGTCAATAAATGCTTGTCCGTCCTATGCCCGTAAAAAACAGGCTTCCCCGACAGGGCAGACTTTACACCGGAATCCTCATCCCATGACGCGCTCAAAATGTAGCGCGAAGCGGAATTGTCAAACGCCCCTGTTTTGCGATTGCCGCACAGCACTTGCAGCGGCGCGTAATCCGCCGCCCGTGGAACCGCTGGCCTTCGGCGCGGCTTCAACCACCGGACAAGCCAAACCAGCCCAGCGACACCAGCGACCGCCGCCAAAGCCCACCCGACATCATGACTATGCAAAAAATGAGTGAACGCGGATTCCGCTTGCGGCGGTTCCTGCCTGACTTCCGATGTTAGGGATTGCGGCAACGGCTGTTTGGATTCCTGCACCGGCTTTTGATTCATTAGCCTTTGCCCCTAGCCGATCAAATCCGCAACAGCCTCCTTATCCTTATCGCGGGTGACGGCGGCTTTTAAAGCCGTCCGCAACTCCGCCGCAAACGCCGGATGCAATTCGGCATGGGCGAGGACAGCCCCGCCGACGATGATCTTGCGCCGAGCGTCCCGTTTCCGCTCCGCCGTCTTATTCTCCGCCTCAAGCAAAGTGATTTGCGCCTTAAGCTGATCCTGCCGCTTCCTCAAGGCTTCCAGCTGTTCCGCCTTAGTCAAGCGTGGCCTAGCCGCCTTCCCCTCTGCCTCGTTTTGGATTTCTGCCTCTTCTGCCATCTTCTTTCCCCACTGCCCGATTTTTTTTCATCAACTTGGGTAGGCGTAAGGATTCCTTCGTAAATGAGTAACATCATGCCTAATGACCTATTTCGTCCTTGCCCTGCGATGCCAGACTCTCCACCATATCAAATATCACACCGTAGTCCACCGGTGCCGGTTC
>Ga0209083_1001486_pt1 | contig 26486 bp, 22 predicted proteins | sample AM7aDNAmetaG_FD_184132 | JGI IMG/M metagenome (GOLD analysis project Ga0209083, IMG submission 184132) | Freshwater microbial communities from Finland to study Microbial Dark Matter (Phase II) - AM7a DNA metaG (SPAdes) (version 3) | ecosystem: Environmental > Aquatic > Freshwater > Lake ...
TCAATTTGGGCCATTTTTCACCTCAAAAGTGTTGCACTTCCTTATTGAATTCGTTTTATTCTACACTTTCAAAGGTGAAAAGTATATATTAGTCTCAAAGAACAAGGAACCTTTTGGCACAGCCTCTAAAGTCCGGGGAGGCTCTGCTGTAATGTAAAAATTATTCGTGCCAAATTTCCGCCGGAGGCGAGACCTCGCCAGCCGCTAAGCGGCCTGGCGGGCATCCCCGCCATAAGCAAAGCTTTTCTGTATAGGTAGTGATATATTTCTGTCAGCTTTGCTGACAAGACAGATGAATGGCGGGGTGTTCTTTGGCACAAGCGCATAAATGAACCGTAAGTCTTTCTGAACACCGACAGAGCCTGGAATTAACACAAAATTGCCTTAGCCTGGACATAATCATTTGTCCTCCTTTTCCCTTATTCCCTATCATATCACTAGACTTTATTACTTAAAAAACTAAACCATTAATACACCACCCCTCCTTTAGCCTTATACTTCGCAGTTACGAAACCCCACCACCTAACCCAGTATAATATACGTTGAGGGGGTGGGGTTTCGGAATTTTGGCCGAAGGCCAAAAGTGTGAGCGAAGCGAACACCAAGAAGTATAAGGCGTTATGCTGATGGGGGGTGTTGGAGGATGCTGTTTGCCTCCTCCAACGTGGGAGGAGTCTGGACAGGTTTGCCTCCTCCAACGTAGGAGGAGGCAAGTCCTTAAAAAGCATTATTTTAACAAAGTATTTGATTTTTTTTGGTAACATTTTGTATACTATCCCTGCCAGAGATTTGGGCAAACAGCATCGGAAAGGAGATGATGAAGATGAAAGATGCTGAGAATAACCCGAATCTTATTTGCAGGAACAGTATTTGGCATGCCGATTTTGTTGACCCGATGGGAAAGAGAATCAGATGTTCTTTGAAAACATCAGACACCAAGCTTGCTGAAATGAGACTAAAGAAGATGCAGGTTGATGCCTACGAAAAGGGGCATTTTGAGATGAAAAAGCCTGTAAAAGTTCTCTTCAGGGATCTCGCTCAGAAGGTTCTGGACTATGCCAGGGATAGAAAAAGGTGTTTTAAGAAGATATACTTGCCGGTAATGAAACACCTGGTAGATGCCTTTGGCAACAGATACCTTCACGAAATCACCCTCAGCAAGATAAATACCTACCAGTCTGAGAGAAAGAATTCTGTAGCTCCGATTACGGTCAACAAAGAGGTTGCCATACTGAGAAGGTGTTTCAGTCTTGCAATTCAATGGGGCTTGGCTCAGAGTAATCCTGTTAAGGGTATTGAGCATTTTAAGATACCTCAGCGCAGGATTAAGTTCCTGACCATAGAAGAAATAAGCAGGCTCCTCCAGAGTTGTGAAGGCTACGTAAGAGACATAATATTGACTGCTCTGCATACCGGCGGAAGGAAAAGCGAGATTTTAGGGTTGCGTTGGGAAGATATTGATTTTGAGAATCGGCTTGTGGTCTTTGAGCGAACCAAGAACGATAGTGTAAGGCAGATCCCTATGACCGATGCCCTCTATTTTATGTTCACGAATAAGCTAAACGAAAAAAAGGTCAATGAGTTTGTCTTCGTGGGCAGTGACGGTAAGCCATTCGGAACGGTCAACAAGGCATTTAAGAATGCTTGCAGATCGGCAGGGATAGAAAACTTCCGGCTGCACGATTGCCGGCACACTTACGCGAGCCAGTTGGTTATGGCGGGTGTGGACATCCTTACAGTTAAAGAGTTGCTTGGACACAAAGACCTGAAGACAACCCTGATTTACGCTCACCTGGCGCCTAAGCACAAAATAGAAGCAGTCAAGACATACGAGAGACATCTTGGGCAGGTTATAAGTCTAAGACACAAATATGACACAAGAGCAGTTTGAAGAGCGTGCCATTTTTGACCTTGAAAAAACACCTTGTACTGTATATAATATCCGGACGGCGCGTTGGTCTATCTGGTTAGGACGCCACCCTCTCAAGGTGGAGATGACGGGTTCGAGCCCCGTACGCGCTACCATTAAAGTTAAGAAACCGCGCTTCGCGCAGTTTCTTTTGATATGTTTTCGCGCGTAACGAGGCTCGCCAAAGAGGGTTCGAGGCCGCCGAGCGGCACTCCCATATGTTTAAATTAAGGTGGGTCGCCCCGTACGCGCTACCATTAAAGTTAAGAAACCGCGCTTCGCGCAGTTTCTTTTGATATGTTTTCGCGCGTAGCGAGGCTCGCCATAGAGGGTTCGAGGCCGCCGAGCGGCACTTCCATATGTTTAAATTAAGGTGGGTCGCCCCGTACGCGCTACCATATACCACTCGCTCACTGTTTTTGTAATGGTGGCGGTTATTTTAGCAATAATGTTATTTTGGTCTATAGGTGATTTTCATTTCGCTCGGGTATATGGCACGCCGGCAAGGTTTGGATAACGTCGCGCAGTTTCTTTTGATATGTTTTCGCGCGTAACGAGGCTCGCCATAGAAGGTTCGAGGCCGCTGCGCGGCACGCCCAAATGTATGAATTAAGGTGGGTTGCCCCGTACGCGCTACCATATACCACTCGCTCCCTGTTGATGTAATGGTGGCGATCATCTTTGTAATAATGTTTTTCTGGTCAATATGTGAATGAATTCCGCTCGGGTATATGGCACGCCGGCAAAGTATTGAGAGCATCGCGCGCTCTCCAGCGATATGTTTTCGCTTTTCTTTTTTCCAATAAGGCCCTCCTCAAAAGACAAAACGGGTATCCCGTTTGAGCGTCATCTTTCTGGCGCAGGAGCATAAAATGAAAATGCGTCTGAATTTGCTCGCGGTTTTGGCGGTTCTTTCTTCGCTTTTTCCTTCCATTTGTTCTTCCTCTCTGATAATTTCCGAACGCACGATGCAGGATATCACCGATGCCGAGTCGGCGCAAAGGACGCAATGGACCAAGGAGATGGCCTCCTCCGGAGACAAAAGATACAAACGCGGGTTTTATACCGATCCCAACGGATTCATCTTCAACTATTCTCTTGTCCTGCCCGCAAAGAGGGAGGCAGGGGCTAAATATCCTCTCTTTATCGACGGGGATATGAAAATTGCCTTTTCAATGCCGTCCTCGCAGGAACAATTTCCCTGCTACACGATGAGCGTCTGGTGCCCGGGCAATCTCGTCACAAAGTTTCCTGATTGGAAATGCGTCGCGGCCAGCGCTTACTGCGTTGCAATAAGGGAAGTCCTCGCGGAATACCCGGACATTGACGCCTCTCGAATATCCGTCTCGGGCGCCTCCAGGTTCGGAGCAATCGCCCTGCTTTCGGCTTATAGCTATCCTGATGTTTACGCGGCGACAATACCGTCGGTTGCAGGGCTTGATGTGAGCAAGACGAAAATCATTGCCTCCAGAAAGATAGGCATCTGGATGTTCGACGGGCTTAAGGACGGATTTACTGCAGACGCCAAGAAGAAGGTTGGCCGCACTTTGCCCGGGCTTTTTAAAGCCCTGACGGACGCCGGGTATGATCCTATGTACACTGAATATGTTTTCGGGACGCATCACGAGTACGGTCTTACCGATTCAGCCACAAACCCTGCCTGGAAAGATTTTACAAATTTGCGCAAGTGGGTTTTTGCACAGAAGAAGCCGCAGGCTGACTGGCCGGTCATAAATAGCGGGCTGACGGCAACAGGGGAGATTGGCAAACCCTTCAGCTACGCCATCAAAGCAGACAAAGCAGTAAAATCCTTTGGAGCGGAGCTGATTGAAGAACACGAAGAAGACAATAACGGCGTCATCGCGTCGCCGGGGCCAAAGGGCCTTCCCAAAGGGTTGACGCTTGACCCGAAGTCCGGCATAATCTCGGGAACGCCGAAAGAAGCGGGCAGGAGTTTTATTTACTTAAAGGCCTCGAACGATAAGGGGGACGGGTTTTCCACGCTGGCACTAACTGTAAAATAGGGAGTGCGAGCCGCCCGTCAGCATCCAAAACTACGCTGTTTAAGTTGGTTGATTTAATCCGTCAGGTAGTATATCCTTTAATTGCAGGCAAACGGTACTGAATATCAGGCAAATATTCTGGCATTTCTTCCGCCGCACCGGGCTCTATATTACCTTCCTGTCCTAACAAGTCCCGGAGGCAAAATGAACTTCATAAAAATAAACGCGACACAACAGTTAAACCTGGATATGGTAAAGAAGCTTGAGATAACGGAAACAGCCGTAAAATTTATTTTCACAATAGGGTTGGACGGCGGCGCAAGCGAGTTTGTGGAAGAACTTAAGGCCAATATGCCGAAAAGCGCGGTGAGGAGATTGGAATCAGAGTTCGAGTGAAAAAGATTGATAAAATCCTGACAAAGTTATATTATTGCATAGGTTATGGCTGCCTCTCTTCGCGGGAAAAAGATGCAAATCTAAATAAAGGGACGTTTTATGAACATATTTACCGGAGTGTATTACTGGGGCAAAAGACTCCTTAAATCCCTCCAATTATTCTTCCTTCTGGCAGGGCCCGGTATCATCGTCATGCTTGCCGACAATGACGCCGGAGGCATCACCACCTACGCCGCGACGGGAGCCCAATTCGGGTACGGCCTTATCTGGTTTCTGGTGATTCTCGGGCCTGTCGCCTATTATGTTCAGGAAATGACTGTGCGCCTCGGCGCGGTTACCAAGAGAGGGCACGCGGAAGCCATTTTTGACGCGTTTGGCGCTTTCTGGGGCTGGTTTTCTCTGCTGGACCTGCTGCTGGTTGACTGGCTCACGCTCGTTACGGAATTTATCGGAATGACGGCGGCTCTGGCAATCTTTGGCATACCGCCGTATCTGACTGTCATCGGCGTTTGCGCTGTCATGGGTTTTATGGTCCTGAAAGGCAGGTACTGGACCTGGGAAAAGATAGCCCTGCTTTTCTGCGCTCTAAACCTTGTCTATATTCCCTGCGCTTTCATTGTCCACCCGTCCGTGACGGATATCCTGAAGAACGGCTTAATCCCGCATTTCCCGGGTGGTTTCAACAACAACATTTTCTTTTTCCTGATGGCAAATATCGGGACGACCATCGCTCCCTGGATGATATTTTTCCAGCAGAGCGCGGTTGTCGACAAGGGAATGCAGGAGAAAGACATTCCTTTCGGCAAGCTTGACACGGCCATAGGTTCGGTCTTCACGGTGGTCGTCGCTATCTTCGTGATAATCGTAACCGGAACCCTATTGAAAGGCCAGCCTATTGACAGCGCGGCGCAGGCCTCGCTCGAACTGATGAAGACGAATAAATACCTCGGCACTTTTCTCGCTATAGGGCTCTTTAACGCGGGGTTCCTGGGGGCTATCTGCATTTCACTGGCAAGTTCGTGGGCCTTCGGCGAAGTTTTCGGCTGGGCCCATTCGCTTAACAAGAAAGTCAAAGAAGCTCCGTGGTTTTACGCGACCTACTTCATCACTCTTATCACCGCGGGACTGGTGGTTCTCATACCGGGCGCGCCGCTCGTGCTGATAACGCTCTTTGTGCAGGTAATAGCCGTGACGCTTCTGCCTGCGGCGCTTGTCTTCCTTATCCTGCTCCTGAACAACGAAGAGATGATGGGTAAATTCAAGAACACGCTCTGGCTGAACATTGTGGATTTTACCATAGTGATAGTCATTATTATTCTGTCGACACTATACGGAATCAGCGCTTTATTTCCGAACCTCTTCAGGTAGCGGAGCAATCATGAAAATACCGTTTATAAACAGGGTCAGGAACTACCTGAGAAGGAAGTTTCCGGTTATTTCGGAAATAAACAGAAAATACGCCGTTCCCAGGATAAAGATGACGCCTATGGTAAAGTTCAGCCTCCTTTTGCTGAGGCTTTACCTGCTCCTCCTTGTGGCGATACTCTTTTATAAATTCTATACGGTAGTTGCTAACCCGTCGCAGAACAATCCGACGGTCTCTGCGGGCGGCGTTGAAAAAAAATGACTGAACAAGGATCAAACCTATGCCTGATACGATAAAAGCCGGGCTCGAAGAAACCTACTACCTTAGCACTCTCATCAAGAAGAGAGTCTTCTTTCGCGACAAGAAGATAGGCAGGCTCGCCGACCTTATCATAACCGACCACGGCAAGCTCGCGGAGGTCACCCATCTATATATTCGGAGGCCTTTCGGAGACCCTTCACTGATAGTTCCGTGGGACAGAGTGGAGTCCATCACCCCGTTTGGCATAATGCTTTCCATTGAAGGCCTTCAAAACTACGAAGCCGAACCCAAAGCCGCGGACATCCTGCTGAAAGACCATATAATGGATAAAAAGGTGCTCGACCTGGAAGACCGGGAAGTGGACGTGGTCTTTGATGTGAAGCTGATGATTATTAACAGGAAAATGTTCGTTACGGATGTTGATTTCAGCCGTTACGCGATGCTCCGCAGGATGCGTTTCAAATGGTTCGCCGATTTTATATATAATCTTGCCTTCAGCATAAATGCAAGGTCCTTGTACCATAACCGGTTGAAGATACTCTCCACCACCGTCAATAATTTTGCCAACAAAATGAAGGACCGTCCTGTTCCCTGGACCTACATACAGCCGCTCCCGTCCAATCTCGGCAGTTTCAAGGGCGACGTCAAACTGACCGTCATAAAAGAGAAGGTTTTTGAAATCCCGCCCGTGGATCTCGCGGATATTCTTGAGGAGCTTGACCCGGAGCAGAGGGTTACCATTTTCAAGCAGCTCGACAGCGCGCAGGCTTCCGACACTCTGGAAGAGATAGACCCCGGGGTTCAGCGGGCGCTTGTATCTTCTCTTGGCACGGAGAAGACCGCGGAACTGATAAACAAGATGACTCCCGCGCAGGCGGCGGATGTTCTTTCGGTGCTCGCCTATTCGCAATCGAGCAAGATTCTTGTCCTGCTGGATAAAAATAAAAAAGACAAGATAGAAGCCATTATGAAGCAGCAGGAAGAGCAGATACTTAACTTTGCCACTACAAATCTTTTGAAATTCTCGCCGGATAAGACCGTGGGCTGGGCCGAAGAAGAATATCATAATGTCGCCAAAGGCAAAGATGTCGTCATGTATATATATGTAGCCGACGAGAACGATATCCTGCTCGGAGTGATTGACATCAAGGAGATACTCCAGTCAAGCAACGAAATGCTGCTTAAAGACATAATGTCCACCAGCCTGATAACCCTCAAGCCGCACAGCACTTTGAAGCAGGCTTCCAAGATGTTCATCCGCTACGGTTTCAGGGCTATCCCCATAACCGACAAGGCGGGAAAACTCCTCGGCGCGGTTCCTTACAGGGATATAATGAACCTTAAACATAAGTTCCTCGCTTAGCAGTCAAATTTCGGGAGGCGTATTGTGCCGTCAATCCAAAAGTGTCTTCTGGCAATTCTAATCCTGTCAGCCTTCACCGTTTATTCACAGGACTTGCCTGTTGCCGATACAACTCCTGAAGTAAAACCGGTTGAAAAGCTTTACACTGCCAAAGAGGCCAAGGCAGAGGTGCTCAAAGCCGTCCGCACGAAATACATAAGCGCGATGGATATAGGTTCCTACTACGACCAGATAGATAAGGGCAAAATTCCGGAAGTTATGAAGAAGTTGAACGGTTTTAAGCCGGATGAAAATGCCGCGCTTGGCTCTGCAAGTTTCTATCCTACCGGGAAAAATCCCGCCGGCTGGCGCGGCGACGGTAACGGAAGATATACGGCCGCGGAACCGCCGCTTAACTGGGGGCGGAATTCAAGAGCGGTCCTTGAGCTTAAAGGGCAGGGCAGCAAGCCAAAAACCGGAGACGCTGGGGTTTCTATTCCCGAAGGCGTAATCCGTGATTGGCTCGTGCTCGGTCCGGTCCCTCTCGGAGCACTTGACGGAAAAGAGGCGGGATGGGAACCGTCAGCAGGCGAGAAAATTGACGCGTTCGAATGGAAGCCCTATAAGGCCGAGACTGCCTGGCTGAACTTCCGGCAAATATTTGGCACTGAAGACCCGAAGAACTCCGCGGCTTATGCGAGTACCTGGATATATTCTTCCGGAAAGCCGCTATTTCTTCAGACGATGTTTAGCGGAAAGTCAAAGGTCTGGCTTAACGGAAAAGAACTCGGTAATTACGGCGGGGACGGCACCAGGCGGCAGCTTGACATGCAGAGCGGCTGGAATAAGTTGTTATTCAAAGTTACCCCTGTTGCCAAGGCGGACTGGAGTAAAGGCGTGGCGCAGTGGCACCTTAACGCGGCGCTTTTTGGGGTTATTTCCATAGACAGCGAGTCAAAAAATATTCTCTGGACTACCCGCATGCCTGATAACGGCCCCGGCGTCGGCTCGCCGATTGTGATTGGAGATAAGATTTTTGTTCAGGCTGAACCGAATATTCTTCTCTGCGTTAATAAGAAAGACGGAAAGCCGCTCTGGGCCGCGGCAAACACACCCGCGGATGCAGCAACGGAGGCAGAAAGGAAAGCAAATTCCCCGGTTTTTGGCGAGGCGGATGCCCTGACAGCTAATATCAAAGAATCTCTCCAAGGCTACATCTCCGCTCCCGACAAGTACACAGGCGCGAAGGATGTTGCTGCCGCGGAAACAAAGATAAACGAGCTTATGCTTAAAGTGAACCCTGAGAAATACTTCAAGCAAAGCGGTTCGGAAGCGGGAACGGCGGCGCAGACTCCGGCAAGCGACGGGGAAAATGTGTATGTTGTCTTTGGTTCGGGCGTGGTCTCCTGTTTTGACCTCGAAGGAAAGAGGAAATGGACTACTATCATAGGCGTGAGGAACTCAGAACACGGTTACTGCGCTTCCCCAAAGATAATTGACGGCAAACTTATCGTCAAGTCCTCGAAATGCCTGGGCGCGGCGATTCTTGATTACAGGACGGGCGCGACAACGGCCACGGTTAAGGCCTGGAATAAGCCCGGGTTGAATATGTACTCAACCGCGCTAGATGTTTCTCTCGGCGGCGAAAAGCTCGCGGCGCTCTCCTTCGGAGTTGTCGCCCGGGTCCGGGACGGCAAGGTGCTGGCGCAGGATTTCCAGCCGCCGTATTACAACATCCCGGATTTTGTTTCCCCTGTAATTGAGGGCAGGACCATTTGCAGTATTATAATCCCGCCGTGGGACGGCAATATCAAGTTCGGCTTCCAGACCCTGCCGGATTCCGCCTCGGAACCGCTTAAAATGAGGGATATCAAAACCTGTACTTTTGATATCAAGAAGTTCCCGTGCTGGTTCTCTTACGATCACTGCGCTTCGCCTCTCTTATACCAGGGCCTGACCTACATCTTGAGCGTTGACGGGGTTCTTACCGTTATTGACGCGGCAAAAGCGGAAGTCGTTTACCAGAAATTGCTGGACCTTTCGCCCTATATGATTCACAACGGTATTGTCCGCACAGGCTGTTCCGCGAGCCCGACGCTCGGAGGCAAGTATATTTATATATTTGACAACCAGGGCACTTGCGTGGTTATTGAGCCGGGAAGAGCGTTCAAACAGGTTGCGAGGAACAGGCTGGAGCAGTTCTACTACGCCTACGGCGCGCCTTCAAACAACGAGAATTTTTCAAGCAACCCCGTCTTTTCCGGGAGCAAGATGTATTTGAGAGGGCAGGTCAACCTGTACTGCATCGGGGAATCAGGGAAGAAATAGCGGGAGGAAACGGATATGTACGAGCAAATCGCGTCAAATAAATTCAGGACTGTAATAATTATGGTTCTCTTTACCCTGATGGTGCTTCTTCTTGGCTATATTTTCGGCAAGGCGACAAACTTCGGCCCCTGGGGATTTTTCCTGGCCATAGTAATCGCGTCAGGTTCGGTATTTACGAGCTATTTTTTCAGCGATAAAATAGTCCTCTCGATGAATAATGCCAGGGAGGCGGATCCGAAAGTATATCCTCATGTTGTAAATTCTGTCGAAGGATTGAGTATCGCCGCCGGCCTTCCGGTGCCAAAAATATATATTATGGACGACCCGGCTCCGAACGCATTCGCGACCGGCAGGGATCCTAAGCACTCCGTTGTTTGCGTGACCACCGGCCTGCTGGAAAAACTGAACAGGCAGGAAGTGGAAGGCGTGCTGGCGCACGAGATGTCCCACATAAAAAACTACGACATTCTCATACAGAGCATCTCCGTTGTGCTGGTGGCGGTGATAGCCCTGCTCTCCGACTGGATGCTCAGGCGGGTCAGATGGTCAAGAATGGGGGGAAGGGGAAACGGCGAGGGAGGAGCGGCGGGCGCGCTCTTCTTAATAATCGCGATACTGCTCGCTCTTTTAGTCCCGCTCATCGCCCAGTTGATGCGTTTCGCTCTCTCGCGCAAAAGAGAATTCCTCGCTGACGCGTCCGGAGCATTGCTTACCCGGTATCCCGAGGGTCTGGCAAGCGCTTTGGAAAAAATAACCGATGATACTCACGCTCTAAGGACCGCGAATAAGGCCACGGCTCATATGTTTATCGTAAATCCTTTTCTTGACCTTCGGGGGACAATAAACGATATGTTTAACACCCATCCGCCCACGGCCGAGAGAATAAGGATTCTTCGCTCTATGTGATTCAGGCCCGTTGTCATTGCGGCCAGTTTGGATTATAATGGTATAAGTCATTCAAGCGTTACCTATAGGAGGATCTATGGCACTCGCAACGGCGCTAATAGGAGCACTGCTTGTTCTGCTTGCAATCGCGGTTATGTATATTGTTTTTGGCTACAACCGGCTCGTGGTCGTCCGCAACAGGTGCGACAATGCCTGGTCGCAGATTGATGTTCAGCTCAAGAAACGGACTGATATGATTCCGAATCTTGTGGAAACCGTTAAAGGCTACGCGGCTCACGAGAAAGGGGTCTTTGAAGAGGTCGCGAAAGCGAGATCGGGCCTGATGAACGCAAACGGCGTGGCGGAAATCAGCAAAGCGGACGGCAGCCTGACTAAAGCGCTGAAATCCCTCTTTGCAGTCGCCGAGAATTATCCCCAGCTCAAGGCCGACGCGCAGTTTCGGCTCCTGCAGGAGCAGATAGAAGGGATGGAGAGCAAAATTGCCTACGCGAGGCAGTTCTATAATGACAACATTATGGACTATTCAAATACGACCCAGGCTTTCCCGGGCAATATAATAGCAGGCATGTTCAACTTTAAGCAGAAGGAATACTATCAGGTAGCGGAAGCAGACAGGGAGCCGGTAAAAGTTAAATTTTAAAAAGGATTACGCGGATTACTAAGAACGATTACGCAGATTAAACAAGGGCGATTACGCGGATTACTAAGAACGATTACGCAGATTAAACAGGAAAGATTATATAATCTGTGTAATCGTTTTTTTTGGGAGAAAATGAAACTAATTGACAAAATGACAGGGTCGGAGGCTTTCAAGGCCGTTCTCTCGGCGCTTGAGAGCGGGGACGCGTCCGTTTCCGGGCTCTCCGGGCCTGCTGTTTCTCTTTTTGCCTCAGCTCTGGTTAATGCAGGTCGCCCGGTTCTCCTGCTCTGCGAGGATATGGATAGAGCCTGGCAGGCTTATTCCGACGCTCAGGTTTTCCTGAAAGCGGAGAACAAGGTCCTCATATTCCCTCCGGCGGAAATGATAGAGGGCGTAAAGATGCCTTCTTCCCCGGAAGCCCGCAATGAACGCATCGGAACTCTAAAACTTCTCACCGAAGATTCCTGCCGTCTGGTGATCTCCGTTCCCGACAGCCTGCTTAAGAATGTTTCCAGCCCCGAAAGTTTTTCCGGCGGGCTTACTTCCCTGGCCAAAGAGTCGTGCGAAAGTATGACTGGAGTAACCGAGCGGCTCGTAAAGAACGGCTACCGCATGGAACATTTCGTGGAGAAGAAGGGCGAAGTGAGCGTGCGCGGCGGTATTATGGATGTTTATCCGTTCTCCGAAGCGGGTCCGGTAAGAATTGAGTTTGACGGCGATGAGATTGCTTCTATCAGAAGGTTTGACCTGATGACTCAGGCGTCCACGGGCATGCTTGAGAGAGTTTCAATTCCTCCGGCCGACGACAATGTCACAGCCGACGGCAGCCTGGCGGACTATCTTCCGGCGGAAGCAGTCCTTTTCTTTGAGAACGCGCCGGTTAAGAAACCTCCATCGGGGCGCAAGTCCATAGTCAATAACCCTCGCAAAGGAGAAGTAACCGCGGAATTCCGCACAAGGGATATTCCCGCTTTTAACGCCGATATTAAGGCTGTGGCCGATGAGATAGACAGGCTTAATTCGAGAGGCCTGGAAATCTGTCTGTATTTCAATAACGACGCCGAAAAGAAAAGGCTCACCGAGATCTTCCTTGAAATGTCGGGCGAGGCCGGATTTGAGGCAGCTCTCGGAAGCCTTTCGTCCAGTTTCATCCTTGAAGCCATCGGCGCTGCGGCCATTACGGATGACACTATATTTTCCAGGTACGCGACGGCGGCAAAGAGAAGGAAGTATCTGTTCAAGGGAGCAGGCGGCCCCTTTACCGCCGCGGAAGACCTGAAGCCGGGCGAGTTTGTCGTCCATGTGAATTACGGCATCGGCAGATTTAGCGCTCTCATGAACATTGAAGCCAACCTGATTAAGAAGGATTTTCTCTGCATTGAATACGGAGGCGGCAACAAGCTCTATGTTCCGGTGGAAGATGTTTCAATGGTCCACAAGTACATTGGGTTTGAAGCTGTTCCAGAACTTTCACGCCTGGGCACTTCCGGCTGGGAGAAGGCAAAACAGCGGGCGAAAGAGGACGTAAAGAAGACCGCTGAGGAACTGCTGAGGTTTTACGCCGAGAGGGAGACTTCGTATTCGTTCAGATTTGGAGAGGATTCCGCCTGGCAGAAAGAATTTGAAGAGGAATTCCTCTATGACCTCACGCCTGACCAGGCAAAGACGGTCGCGGAAATTAAGAAGGACATGCGCTCGGGACGCCCGGTTGACAGGCTTATTTGCGGCGATGTGGGTTTTGGCAAGACGGAGGTCGCCATAAGGGCGGCCTTCAAAGCGGCGACCGAGGGAAAACAGGTTGCCCTGCTCTGCCCGACGACTATTCTTGCCGAGCAGCACTTCAATACTTTTTCCGAGAGAATGGCTGACTATCCGGTCTCCATCGGAATGGTCAGCAGGTTCACGCAGAAAGCCGTGCGCGACGAAAATATTAGAAAACTGAAAGCCGGCGGTCTGGATATTATAATCGGAACGCACAGGCTGATCCAGAAGGATATCCAGTTTAAGGATCTTGGCCTGCTGATAATTGACGACGAGCAGCGGTTTGGCGTCGCGCAGAAAGAGCGGCTCAAGCAAATAAAGAAGGATGTTTATTGCATCAGTCTCTCTGCCACTCCCATTCCAAGGACGCTCTATCTTTCCTTAAGCGGCATCAGGGAGATAAGCAACATCAATACTCCGCCGGCCGGGCGCATTCCCATACAGACTTTTATAACCGGCTACAATGACAAAGTCGTGAGGGCGGCGGTGATGAGGGAGTTGGACAGGGACGGGCAGGCCTACTTTGTCCATAACGCGGTGAGGACCATCGACGCTTGCACCGAGCGGCTTCGGAGGCTAATTCCGGAAGCGCGTATCGGCTACGCCCACGGGCAGATGAAGCCGGACGAGCTCGAACATATTATGATGGATTTTTACAGAAAAAATGTCGATGTCCTGGTTTGTTCGACCATTATAGAATCGGGGCTGGATATTACGTCGGCAAACACAATGATAATAGAAAGGGCTGATGAGTTCGGGCTTTCTCAGCTCTACCAGCTGCGCGGGCGGGTGGGACGGGGAAAACAACAGGCGTATGCTTATCTTACGTATCCCCCGAGAAAAGCGGTTACGGGGGACGCGAGAAGAAGGCTGGACGCGATAGAAGAGTGCGACGAGCTTTCAATGGGATTTTCCATCGCGATGAAAGATCTGGAGATACGGGGAGCGGGCAGTATCCTCGGGAAAGAACAGCACGGGCAGATAGCAAGGATCGGTTTTGAACTTTACTGCGCTCTTTTAAAGGAAGAGATTGACGGGTTGAAGGTGAAGGGCGGCAGGGAAATACCGGAAGAGAAAAAGGAAGTCAGGATAGATATCGGGGTGGAAGCATACTTGCCCGACCATTATGTCCAGAGCAGTTTCCAAAAGATTGGGCTCTACAGGGAAATGATGGCGGCGGAAAAGCCTGACGATGTGGATAAAATAAGGGCTTCTCTGCTGGACCGCTTCGGGCCGGTGCCAAAAGAGGCAAGGGAGCTGCTCCGGATAGTTGAATTAAGGGTTGCCGCGCGCCCGCTTGGCATAGTAAACATTGAAGAAGCAGGAAGGAATATTGTGCTGACTAGAGCAGACGGAAAGAAGCAGTCGATGTATCTCGCAAAAGGCAGGGATAAGATAGATCAGCTGAAAAGCTACCTCACCGCGTTAAAAACCCTGGAATCCTAATCGCATTTTACAATGTTTGAAGTTGTTCGTATTTACCTTATAAACCTTATTCTGCTATGCCGGACGTAGTCCGGCATGAAATATATTCTACCTTACAGAACAAGACGCACGAAGTGCGGCTTATAAACCTTACAAACTTTTAAAGGCTGAATGATACCCCGGAACTTATATTAAATATTTGGTAATTATATTTAACAAACTGTTCATAAGCCATATTCGAAGAAGTCGAGAAGAAGCTCATACCAGATACCCAGCTTACGCTCTTGGAGAGCGGAAGCTTCAGGTTTACCCCAAGCGTAGTTTCAAAGTCCTGTTCCATCGCGGACAGGTAGTTTCCAGTCGCATCGCGCGAATTTCTTGAAACGTAGTTTCTTACGAGATACTGGTAATATGCGTTCACCGTGAAATTTCCAAGCAGGAAATAGACATTCGGGCGCGCCGACAGGCTTGTATACGCATAGTAATTGCCCTGGTAAAAGAGCGCGTTTGAATCAAATTCATTGCCGTTGGATACATAATCCGTATAATTGCAGTCTACTCCGAGCGTAAAAGAATTGCTCAGGTAATCCATCAGCCCGAAATCCACGAAATGCACGGCGTCAAACCTTCCGGGGCCGGAGATGACTCCGTTTGTATCAAGGGTAAGGTCGTCATAATAACCTTTAAGCACGAGATTGTAGGAAGCGTCCGCCGTGAGTCCAAGAATCCTGCCTTTCCATTCCGCCGCGAGGCTTGTTCCGGCGTAATTTTTTGGGCGGAGGTTTGCGCTTATGGTAACGGTCGTGCCTGAACTTCCGCTGGCTGCAAGAGAGGTATAATTTGGATAGGTCCTTGTATAATACTTTGCCGAGAAAGTGAGGGGGTACTGCTTTTCTTCCGCGGACGGGTAAAGGGACAATGATACCGTTCCGCCTATGTCGTAAAGGTCGTAGAGCCCTTTCCCGAGAAGTTCATCCTTAGTCTGCATATTGAAGTTATACCTGACATCTCCGGAGACTTTCAGATCCATTGTTTCGCCGTACTTATGTTTGTAGCCGAGGGAGAAGAGGTTGTTCCAGCGGTTCGCAAAGAGAGTTTCCTCCTCTATGACCTTCTCGGAGGTGCTGAAGCTTGATGAAAGAATCGGGAGGAGGTAATCCGACTGGTCAAACTTGACTGCAGGCATGAGGAAGATCCATGCGTTGCCGGACCACGCGCCTCCTGAGTTTGAGACCGAAGAGTACGCAAGCCGAAGGTCGGCGTCAGCCAGAGTTATTACTTTGGCGCCGTCCGCCGCAAGCAGCCCTGTTAAGAAAAAAGACAACAAAAATCCTATCAAGAGTTTCTTCATCGTTCCGGTCTCCTAAAATGTCATGGCATCGAATATTTGAGGTATTACCACAAGGTCTATCGTTCTGCCGTTAAACTCAGACGCGGTCCAGACCAGCTCATAGCTGTAATTATTGATAAGGGAAAGGAAATTTGGCTGACTGTAAAGTGCGAGCAGGTCTTGAGTTTGCCCCTGGTCGTCTATCAAATATGTTGATTTATCAAGATAGGTATTGTCGGCGTAAACATCCCGCGCTTTTGTGCCAATCAGCGTCCCGGCAGCATTAAAGATTGGGGCGGTGTTTTCCACTTTGTAGGGCATTTGCGCAGTTGTAGGCGATGTGCCGGTTTTGTATAACCCCAAAGCAGTCCCACCGCTATTAGGATCAGTGCTCGCCGCGTTTGGATGGGTTTCGTCGTAATATTGGTTCCAGAAACCGTGATGGTCGGAGTTATAGTCGAACATTTTTGCAAGCGTCCACTTTGCGTTTGAATCTATGGAGAATGTTTCAACAAAGGGCTGGTCCCACCAAGAGTTGGAGGTGTCCCATTTAACATCTTTGTAATTCACCAGGTCCAGCACCGTATCCCCATAGGGGTTTCTCAGGACTGAAGTTTCGGAAACATAATAGTAAGCGGGCTTGTTGTTTGGATCCAGCCAGCCAACCCTATTGTTCACGGCAGTCTTGACATCAATGAAATTGCTTGGCAGGTCCTTGTTGAACTTATCCGTGACTTCAAGCGAGGTTGTTCCCGCATTGGGACCCTGATCGCGGTTAGTAAGGTTTAACATCATAATTGAATCATTGGTCGGCCGTACGATGTAGTTTTCAGATCTTACCCTGTAGCCGTTCATGTCAACAAGGCTCTTTCCCAGCTGCACATCTGCTATCTGGTCCAGCATATCTATCTTGTTTTCCAGATTAGACCTGTCCTTTACATCGGAGAGGTCTTTCCTGAGGTCGTTCATTTCCGCAAGTTCGGCCGGACTGAAGTCTTCCCTGCCGGAAGAAGGAGCGCCGAAACCTTTCTTGTTCAGCATTCCCGCTTCAAACCCGCCTTTTAAGCCGTTTACTTCGTCAGGCGACATATCATGCGGGGTTTCAAAGACGCCTTCGTGAAAAGAGGAACGTTCGTTCTCTTTGACAAAAATTTCTTTCTCCCTGAGTATGTCGGAGAGCGCTACGATGCCTTCAAGGACGGAAAGCGCTGAAGCGTCCGGAGTAGTTTCTAAGATGAATTCCGTGCCTTTGACGGCCGCGATGACTTTTGGCGTGTGCGCTTCAAACCTGCTTCCAGGTTGAAGTTTAGTAACCTTCGCTTTCAGTATTCCGTACCAGAGTTTTAAGATTGAATCCTGTTTTACTCCGTCGCAGTTCGCCTGCACAAGGTCTATCATAGAATTCTCTTTCATGCTGATGAGCGTCCCATCAGCGAATTTCAGCTGTGCTGTGCCGTTCCCGGTCCGTATCTTCTGCGGGGAAGCAAGCGTTTGTCCGCTCAAAACGGGCTTCCAAGATGTTCCGTCTTCCGAGAATTCCACTGTCCCGCTCGTTGAAAACAGCGCGAGAGATCCGTTTGTTCCTGCAAAAACAGGAAATGCCGCCATAAAGACAGCAAGTGTAAGCGCAATTAGTTTTAGGCTTTTCATGATTAACCCTCCCTCGTGACGCCTTTTCTACAATATTAGTCTAACACAATTGCATGTGTTTTTCAGTCGCAAAAATTGTTAGAGTTTTCACATGTTTTGCGCCGGCTGTTCCTGCCGTTGCCGGGCGAAACTCTGTTATTCTTTGGCACTATTTGGTATAATAACCGCTGATGGAACTCATGGAGCTTACAAGGAAATTCTCAAGGCTGCTGCTCATTCTTGGGCTTGTTTTTGCCGTTGGCGTGGCCGGCTACATGCTGCTGGGAGGGCTTGGGACAGGGGAGACCTGGAGTTTTCTGGACGCCCTCTATATGACCGTAATTACTCTTGCCACGGTCGGCTACGGAGAGACCCATGCTCTTGGAACGGCAGGCAGAATTTTTACAATCTTCCTTATTCTTGGGGGAATGACGGTAGTTTCCTACGGGGTTATTACTATTACCACTCTTATTGCCGAAGGCGAGCTTCAAAGGATTCTACGGAGGGGCAGGATGGATAACGACATCAGCAAGCTCAAGGACCATTTTATTGTTTGCGGCGCCGGGGAGCTCGGGCGGCACATATTGCAGGAACTCCAGAACACCAGGCGCCCTTTTGTGCTGATAGACAGCAGCGCGGAGAGCGTAAAGAAACTCGGCCTCGGCGATGTTCTCTTTATAGAAGGCGACGCCTCGGAGGACGCAATCCTCCAGCAGGCGGGTATTGTAAAGGCGAAGGGTATTTTTTGCGCGCTGCCTGATGACAAGGATAATCTCTTTGTGGTGCTGACTGCGAGAGAGTTGAACAAGGAAGTCAGGATAATTACCAAATGCATTGAGGATGAATCAGAGCAGAAATTCTTCCGCGCCGGAGCGGACAAGACCATTTCCACGAACAAGATTGGCGGGTTGAGGATGACCTCCGAGATGCTGCGGCCTGCGGTCGCCACTTTTCTTGATTTTATGCTTAGAGACAAGAAGAACATCAGGTTTGAGGATGTGGAAATAGGGGCCGGCGGCGTGGCCGGAAAGACTCTTGCCGAAACTGCCCTGCATGACAGGACTGGAGCAATGGTCGTCGCGATAAAGAGCAGGGACGGGGAAATAGTTTACAACCCGAAGGGAAACACGAAGATTGAGGCGAACTGCGTGCTGGTTGCACTCGGCGGCGTTGAGCAGATAGAAGCCCTGCGCGCGCTGGTAAAATAGTGACGCTTGACGAAGCAATAAAAATACTTAAAAGAGAGATAAAAAAATACAAAGTCCCGATAGTAGGCGTCGTGATGGAGAGGACCGGAGATCCGTTCAAAGTCCTGGTCTCGACAATGCTGAGCCTGCGGACGAAAGACACGACCACTGCGGAAGCTTCAGAACGTCTTTTTAAGCTCGCAGGCACGCCGGAAGAGATGCTGAAACTTTCCGATAAAGCCGTTGAGAAAGCGATTTATCCGGTAGGTTTTTATCACACCAAGGCAAGGAGCATCAGGAAGACCTGTGAAATGCTGGTTTCTTCTTACGGTTCGAAGGTGCCGGATTCGCTTGAAGAGCTGTTAAAACTTGAAGGTGTGGGAAGAAAGACCGCGAACCTGGTGCTGACTATCGGGTTTGATAAATACGGCATCTGTGTTGACACGCATGTGCACCGCATTACGAACCGCTGGGGATATGTAAAGACAAAGAACCCCGAAGAAACGGAGTTCGCTCTCAGGGCAAAACTCCCGAGGAAGTACTGGAAGATAATAAACGACCTGCTGGTGACTTACGGGCAGAATTTATGCGCTCCGGTCTCTCCTAAATGCTCGGAGTGTAATATTTCCGCGTTCTGCAAGAAGGCGGGAGTAGGCACTCACAGGTAAAGGTAAAGAGCAAATTCTAAATACTAAATTCTAAAAAAAACGAAAAAGGGCAAAGGTGAAAGTGAAATCAATGCAAGCATCTGTAATTGCCTTTGTTTGAATTTTGCAGACTGATATTTGCTTTTTGTTTAGAATTTAGTGCTTAGTGCTTGCTTTTTGGTTTAGATTTTGGTGCTTAGTATTTGCATTTTGCTCTCAAGGAGGATTTTATCATGAAGAGATTTTCTGCGTTGTTGCTGGTGCTGGCGCTCGCGGTGGTTTTCACCGGCTGCGCCAAAAAGCTTTCAAAGGAACAGATGATTGAGAAAGGCAAGTACCTTGTGAGCGCGTGCGGCGTTCTGAAAGAACATACACCGCTTCGCGACGGCAAGCCTGATATGAGCAAGTTTATGTCCGGAAGCAATGTCGGATACATGGGGCCCTGGGGAGTTTATTTTCCCAAGAACCTTACTCCGGATTCCGATACAGGAATAGGGCTTCTTACCGATGATGAAATTATCTCAGAGATAAAGGGCGACACAGGCAATGTGCCGGGTTATTTCTCTGATTACTACAAGAACCTGAACGAGGAAGACCTCCGCTGCATCATGATGTACCTGAAATCCCTTGAGCCGGTGGTAAACAAAGCCCCGGCGGATCTTAAACCCGGAGAGAAAGTCACGACCCCGGTGATAAACCTGGTGCCCAAAGTTGTGACCGCAGAAGCTCTGAAGAAAGTTGAAAAACCGGCAGCCAAGAAGGCCGCGGCAAAAACTTCAACTGCGAAGAGCACGGCAAAGAAAGCGTCAAAGAAAAAATAACCGGGAGAGCCCCGGGAAACCGGGGCTCTTTTTTTTTCGCGGAATACGTTCGCATAAAGAAAAGGAAAAATGAGAAACAGCAAACTGAATACATTGCGAGCCATTCTCCTGGATTCAGGGCCTGCTCTTGTCGCCTTCTCGGGCGGAGTCGACAGCACCTTTCTGCTCAAAGCGGCGCTTGACGCTCTTGGCAGGGAGAAGGTGCTTGCCGTCGTCGCGCGCTCCGAAACCTATCCGGAAAGCGAAGTAAAGTCGGCTGTGAGGCTCGCGCGCAAACTTAAAGCCAGGCTGCAGGTTATTCACACCTGCGAGATAAACGACGAGCGCTTCCTGAAAAATCCGCTGAAAAGATGCTACTATTGCAAGCGCGAGTTGTTCTCAAAACTAAAGACGATTGCGCGGCAGGAAGGGCTCTCGGCCGTATTTGACGGGGCTAATTATGACGACCGCCTGGATTTCCGTCCGGGAAGCATCGCCGGAAAGGAACTCGGCGTCAGGAGCCCGCTGAAAGAAGCGAAAATAACCAAGTCTGAGATACGCGAATTCTCCAAAAAATTAAAACTTTCCACCTGGAACAAACCCTCTCTTGCGTGCCTGGCTTCAAGAATACCCTTCGGAACCAGGATAGAGAAGAAAACGCTAAAAATGGTTGGAACCGCGGAAGATTTCCTTAAAGGGTTGGGTTTCAGCCAGGTGAGGGTCCGCCATCACGGCAATATCGCGCGCATAGAAGTTTACCCGGAAGAGTTGCCGCGGCTTTTCGGTATGAAGAAGAAAATAACTGAAAAATTAAAAGCGTTGGGTTATACTTATATCACGGCGGATATTGAAGGTTTCAGGAGCGGCAGTATGAATCCCTCAAAGAAAAGCGCCCGATGAACAAACAGAATCTGGGCGTGATAGGCTTTGGCCTCGCGGTGGGAGTTTTCGGCGGTATGTTCGGGCTCGGCGGCGGGGTCATAATGATTCCTGTCCTGCTTTATGTTTTCAAGAAGGATATTCACGCGGCTGCCGCGACCTCTCTTGCCGTGATAGGCCCTATGGCCGTCTCCGGAACGATAGGCAATATCTTTTCCGGAACCATAGTCTGGCCGGCTTTTTTTCTCCTGTCCGCGGGTTCTATTGCCGGGGCCTATTTTGGGGCGCATATTTCAAAGAAGGTCCCGAGAGATGTGCTGAGGAAAATGCTGGGGGTCTTTGTCCTGGTTATAGCGCTCTCAATGATATTTGTGCCTTCCCGCGCCCAGGCAGTGAGCGGTTTTTCCGGCAGTATCAGCCTGTTTTCGGGGCTGGTGATGTTTTTTTCCGGACTTGCAGTAGGAGTTTTCTCCGGGCTCTTCGGCTTGGGGGGCGGGGTTATAATGAATCCGCTTATGATCTTCGGCTTTGGTTTCACAGTGCACCAGACTGTGGCGACTTCTCTCGCGGTGATAGTGCCGACCTCCTTGAGCGGCACCATAAAACAATTCAAGCAGGGGCGCATTGATCTGAAGCTTGCCGGCTTGCTTTCAGCCGGGGCCTGCGCCGGTTCCTTCGCGGGCGCGAAGCTCAAGGACCACATAAATAATAATGACCTCAAGGTGCTTCTCGGTTTTGCGGTTTCGCTGGTCGCGCTTACGATACTGCTCAAGAGGAGTAAGCACGAATAGTTTTTCACCCGACTGATTAATTAAAGTTTTTTGGAGGCGGTATGCCGGATAAAATAGACAAGCTTGGAAGCCTGCCCGTATCTGCCGGATCGCTGGAAGTGCATCCGAATTTTTCCAGGTTCTCTCCCGCGGAACTGAAAGCCCTCTCCGGACACTGTGTCCTGAAGGTCCTTCCAAGGGACAAAGTGCTTTTCAATGAAGGCGAGCAGGGTCAGGCGATGTTCATTGTGAAGAAAGGCAATATCAAGATACTAAAAATGGGTTATCTAGGAGAGACAGTCATCGGCGAAGTCAACGTAGGCGAGTTCTTCGGCGAGATGGCCGTTATAGACGGAAGTCCCAGGATGGCGACTGCAAGGGCGGCGGCGGATACAGAACTGCTTGAGCTCTCTTCGGAGGCTTACGCCAAACTGCAGAAAGAGAATCCGCAGACAGCGGTCAAGGTAATGGACCTGCTTCTGCGGCTTTTGACCCAGCGGTTAAGGTCCGTAACAGTCAGGATGCTTAAGAAAACAACTAAATAACACACAGGAGAGCCTATGCATATCAACGACATTCTGAAGGTTATGGTTGAAAAGAACGCTTCGGACCTCCTTTTGAAACCGGGAGTCCCGCCGACATTCCGCATTGACGGTGTTTATGTGGATCATGACGCGCCTAAACAAACGCCGGCTTCTGTCAGGGAACTCATCGGGCAGATGACCGATGATAAGCAGAAACAGGCTTTCGACGAAGAACGCGAGCTTGATTTCGCGTATTCCATCGAAGGTCTTGCAAGGTTCCGTGTCAATGTTTACCTTCAGGCGGGAAATCTTGCGGCGGCGCTTAGGGTCATACCTCTTCGCGTGATGACGCTTGACGAGCTGGGGCTTCCTCCGATACTAAAGAAGCTCGCGGAAAAACCAAGGGGGCTGATACTGCTTACCGGCCCGACAGGTTCCGGAAAATCCACAACTATCGCGGCGATGATCGACCACATAAACACGACGCGCCGCTGCCACATAATGACCATCGAAGATCCGATAGAGTTCCTGCATTCCGACAAAAAGGCGATAGTCGACCAGCGGGAAGTTGGAAGGGATACCCTGTCTTTTAACAACGCGCTAAAGCGCATCCTTAGGCAGGATCCGAATGTCATCGTTATCGGCGAAATGAGAGACCTTGAAACTATTGCCATAGCTATTACGGCCGCGGAAACTGGACATCTTGTTTTCGCGACTCTTCATACGGGAAGCGCGGCGCAAACTATCGACCGCGTTGTAGATGTCTTCCCTGCGGGCCAGCAGTCACAGATTAGAAGCCAGCTCGCGCTCGCGCTTGAAGGGATTATCTGCCAGGTGCTTGTGCCCAAGGCGGATGGCAAGGGCAGAGCGGTTGCTATGGAAATCCTCACGGCGACAAATGCGACAAGAAGCCAGATAAGGGGCAACGACCTTGCGATGATAGGCTCAACCATTATGACAAGCCGGCAGGAAGGGATGCAGACGCTGGATAACGCCCTGAAAGAGCTTGTGGAGAAAGGGGTTATAACGTTTGAAGCAGCCTGCGCCAAAGCGGCAAATCTGGAACAGTTTGCCAAGGCCAACGCCGCGCTCGGAAAGAAGTGATGATACGCGAGTTGTCAGTAAAAACAGCTTCGCGGGAGGAATTCAAAGACATAACCCGCGAAGTGGCAAAAGCCGTTGAAATCTCAAACATAAAAGACGGCGTCTGCTATGTCTTTGTCCCGCATACCACCGCGGGCGTGACGATTAACGAGAACGCCGACCCTTCGGTTACAAAAGACATCCTGAGGAAACTCAAAGAACTGGTTCCTCGCGATGACGGTTATGAACACGCTGAAGGCAACTCGGATTCGCATATCAAAGCCTCAATGATGGGCTTTTGCCAGACGGTGCTGGTTGAAAACGGTAAACTGGTCCTCGGGACCTGGCAGGGGATTTACTTCTGCGAGTTTGACGGCCCGAGGGACAGGAAAGTTATTGTAAAAATTAAGTGAAAGATCACGCCCCGGAATGCAAATGAGCTTCCAGGGCAAAAGGGGAAAACCCAATTGAAAAGAACAGTCGTTGCTTCAGTGCTGGCATTGCTTTGCGTTCACGCCGGCGCCGAAACGCCCGTAAAGAATGTTGTTACCGGCTGGCGGGGTGACGGCACAGGCATATTTAAAGATGCCACTCCTCCCCTGGAATGGCAGAAAGCCGCGGGGCTGAATAAAAATATTCTCTGGGCCAGCCGGATACCGATTACGGGTTTCTCGTCGCCGGTGGTCGCAGGCCAGAATATATATTTTTGCGGCGGCAACTTTGATTTGCTCTGTTTTGACAAGAAGAAAGGTAAACTGCTCTGGGTAAAACAGTTCTCCCCGTATGAGGCTTTTACCGCGGAAGAGAGGGCGAAATGGCCCGCTGAACTTAAAAAACTTGACGGGCTCGCGGAGTCAAGGGACAGAGTTTTGAAAGCCCTGCCCGGAGCGCTCTCCGACGAAATTGACAAAAAAGTGAAAGAAAAAGACGATATCGAAAAGCAGATGCAGGCCATTTATGGCGCGATGGATCCGGACAGGTTTCCGGTTTCGCAGGAAGACGGTTTTGCCACGGCAACACCTGTAAGCGACGGAGAGAATGTCTATGTCTGGAACGCGCTTGGCATTACCGCGAGTTTTACTCTCGACGGAAAAATGAATTGGATCAGGAACTCAAGGGTAGGAAAGGCCGGGCAGGAGCACGGTTATCACAGCAGCCCGCTCGTGTCAGGCGAAAAGGTCATCTTGAATATGAAGGATTATTACGCGCTGGACGCTAAGACGGGAGCGCTGGCCTGGACGACAAAGTTTTGGGATTGGGGAACTTTCGCCTCTCCTGTGGCGGTGAAGATCGGCGGCGTTGATTGCTTTATGTCGGGCGACGGAGGGATTATGAGGTCCTCCGACGGAAAAATTATCTGCCGCGGAACTGTAAGCCACAGCTCTGCTTCACCTGTCTTAGGGAATGGACAGGTTTTTCAGCTCTGGTCTTTGTTGTGGGCCGACGCAAAAAAGGCCATTCACTATTATAAAGCCCCGGCATCCGCGGATACCGGATTTTCGCCGCAAATGAAATACGTGGAGCTTCCTGTTATTGAGAAGCCTTTTAAGGAAACGAATGACAGGACTTTTCCTTCGCCCGTGTTTTATGACGGCCTCTTGTATTTTGTCACCGCGCTCGGGGAATTTTACTGTTTTGACCCTGTAAAATCGGAGTATGTTTATAAGACCCTGTTGGATTCGGAGGATTTTGACAATTCCGGCTCGCGCCCGTATAGTTGCGGACTCCTGTCCTCGCTCTCTGTTGCAGGCGGGCGTATCTATTTGACCACAAACACGGGGTTGACCCTTGTTATTGAAACAGGCAGAAAGTTTAATATCCTGGCGAAAAACAAGATACTCGCCCTTGTTTCAAGAGGTTACAAGAAAAGTACTCCGGAGGGCTTCATTACCACGCCCTATTTTGACGGAAATCAAATTTATTTCCGCGGGGAAAAGAGCCTGTACTGCGTCGGCGAGCCCGGCAAAGAGATTAAATAATACCTGAAAAATGACAGGAGAAGGCATGATCAAGAAAATCGGCGTAATGACCACCGGCGGAGACGCTCCCGGTATGAACGCGGTAATCAGGTCCGTTGTAAGGACCGCCATCTATAAGCATCTTAGAGTCTGCGGAATTAAAAGGGGCTTCCGCGGGCTGATAGACAACGATATAGAAGAGCTTGACCTGCACTCGGTCTCGGGGATAATAAACCGCGGCGGAACTATGCTTAAGACTATAAGGTGCCCCGAGTTTAAGGACAAGAAGAACCAGCGCGAAGCGGTGGAGCACCTTCGGATGCACAGCATAGACGCTGTCGTAATTATCGGCGGCAACGGCTCACTCGCGGCCGGCGCTTCGCTTTACTATGACTGGGGCATACCGGTAATAAATATTCCTGCTTCCATAGATAATGACCTCTGCTACACGGATTATACCGTGGGGTTTGACACGGCAGTCAATACGGCGCTTGAAGCTATTGATAAGATACGAGACACCGCCTCTTCGCACGACCGCGTTTTCGTGGTTGAAGTGATGGGCAGGGATTCAGGTTCAATCGCGCTTGAAGTGGGGCTTGCCTCCGGAGCGGAAGCCGTAATTCTTCCAGAAGTGAAATTCAATCCGGAGAAACTCTGCGACTTGCTGCTGCGCGGGTATCACCGCGGCAAGAAGAGCAGCATCGTCGTCGTTGCCGAAGGCGCGGCCCAAGGCCATGAGATAGCGAAAATTATCTCGGCAAAAACCGAGCTTGAGGTCAGAGTCAGCGTGCTCGGTTACATGCAGAGGGGCGGGGCTCCGACGGCATTCTCCAGAGCGCTTGCCGGGCGCTTCGGAAAAGAGGCCGTGGAAGAACTCATAAGAGGAAAGGGCGGCAGGATGGTCGGGATGATAGGCAATCGAGTCATTTCCACGGACATAAAGAAAGTGCTGAAGGCCAGCAAGTCAAAGAAGATAAATATGAATGACTATAAACTCATTGGAATACTGGCTATTTAAGCTTTTTCCGGTATGATTAAACTCATTGAGCGCCTAGCGGTAATCTGCTAAATTCAAGTATGTCGACCACCAAAATAGTTTTCAATCTGACCGGACTTCATTGCGCTTCCTGCGTTCTTAACGTGGAAAAGCGGCTTAAACGCATGAAAGGAATTTCCTCCGCGAGCGTCAATCTTGCCCTAAACAACGCCGTTGTGGAGTACGATCCCGCCGTTGCCAATTTCGCCAAAATGAAAGGCGCGATAGAAAGCATCGGCTTTGGCGCGGCAGCTTCCCCGGACGCGATGGAAAAAATACAACTCGCCGAGTATTCAAAACTAAAGT
>Ga0209083_1001490_pt1 | contig 26420 bp, 29 predicted proteins | sample AM7aDNAmetaG_FD_184132 | JGI IMG/M metagenome (GOLD analysis project Ga0209083, IMG submission 184132) | Freshwater microbial communities from Finland to study Microbial Dark Matter (Phase II) - AM7a DNA metaG (SPAdes) (version 3) | ecosystem: Environmental > Aquatic > Freshwater > Lake ...
TATATATTTGGGGGAGAAAATTTCCACAAATATACAAAAAAATACAGTTTGATATTCAAAATGTTACGAAAGTTAAATTTTAAACACCACTGTATTCAGTGGTTGCAGGTCAAATCTCGAATTGCTGGCCTAAAAGCCACCTTCTTCCACAGGGTGTACAATAATTTTTAATTTCATTTCAAGTCAATCACATCCCTTCCACAAGGGCAACCGGCAGACCAGTACAGAGTGAAATCGTTTCGATGTCAAGACCTGCTTCTTTAAGCCTTTTTGCAACTTCCAGAGCTTTTTGCTGACTACCCTCGGCCTTACCCTCATCATAAGCGGTATCAACAACATTCTTCAGGTCACGATATACCTTGAGGCTCTCTTCATATTCACTCCGTCCGACCTGTTCATTGGGTAAAAATGAAAGATCAGAAACGGTCCCCGCTTCAGGAGGCAAGAGTGTGTTCAGAAATGCTATAAGCAGTTCTTTGTTTACTTCCGATCCAAAGATTTTCTTGAAACCAAAGTCGGTGAAGGGATTTATGTAACGATCTTTTATAAGCATAGTTCGCTCTCCTTTTGGAGAATATTATATGACACAACCAGAGTTCAGAGTGGTATTAATCTACTAAAAATACTGGATTTTCTTTTTGCCGAAAGGCTGGGGTTCAACTCATCCGATCACCCAGAAGAGGCAAAAGGGTTTTCGCATGATGATTGTCAGTGAAAATATCATATTAACTATGGGCTTTTTTTTTACCTTACTGAGGGAGGATTTCGGTGTGCCAGTTGAGCAATCCCTTATATGCTTGATCGGCAATGTTTTACAGTTATTAAAGTCGAGGTTTATCATGAATTACTCCGTATCGAGCCGCAAAGAGTTAACGATCATGAAAATCGAAGAAGAGGTGTTTGATTTTCGTCATGGCGACGCTTTCAGGCTGGCAATTGATGAATTGGTTAATAAAGAGAAGTGCAAAAACCTGATCATCGATTTTTCTCATGTCAAAGCTATTGATTCCTGCGGTATCAGTTCAATGCTGCTTGCACACCAGTTCTCCAATCAATCGGACGGGCTTGCTGTTTTCGTTTCTCTCTGCAAACAGATCAAGGATCTGCTGAAATTGACAAATCTCAACAAACAGCTCTACATTTTTTCTTCCATCAATGAGGTTATAACACTCATTGAACCGGCGATGAAAAGCAAACGAGATGCTCGAGGAAAATCTCAATCACCAGCATATGAGGTAAACGATGAAGCCAACGATGATCTGAATGATGATTTAGACCTTATGGCTCTACCAGATCTGCATGAAGAGAATCTGGACGAGCCCATGGTGGAATCTGATGAACCAAACGAACAGTCCGACGACCTCATTGATCCCCTGAGAGAAAATGAGCCTGTCTTAAAAAAAAGAGGACGCCCGAAAAAAGCAAACCTATAGATGAAAAGATCGGGTGCGACTCTTCGATGCTTCATATTCGGGGATAGAGAAGCTTTGCTGGAAAAGTCCGGTTGAACAGCTCTATCTGCTTTCGGCTCTCCTCCATAATGGCGTCAAGGGGCATCTGTTTTTGGATCATTTCACGAAAGAGAGAGGTGCCGGCAAGCCGATCGAAAAACAGGTGTCCTTTGTCAAGCGCTATTCCATCCGGATAGAGACGCTGCAGGACAAGAAGAAGGGCCGCGGCTGTTTTGAAGGGGCTGAAGGTTTTTCTCTCTGTAATTGAAAGTTTCACTCCCTGACAGCGTTCTCCAATGAACTTGCCCGACAGTGGCTGAAAAGAAACGACTTCAAAAGCAACTCCGGGAAGACGGTAGGCATTGAGAGCATCCGCAAGTTCCCCTCCATTGATATAAGGCGCTCCAATCTGCAGAAAGGGAGCATTGGTTCCACGGCCTTCACTGACGGTTGTGGCTTCAAGAAACACCGTCGCAGGATAGACTATGGCCGTGTCAACACTTCTGATATTCGGGGATGGAGAGATAAACCTGAAGGAAGGATATTCATCGGCAAACATTGCCCGATTGTATCCCGACATTGCTATCACCTTCAGATCAAGTTTTTTATAAAAGCGCTCCTTCAGCAGCATGGCAATTTCACCGACGGTCATGGAATGAATAAAAGGGATATCGACAGCACCTACAAACGACTCATATCCCTGCGCCAGCATAAATCCAGCCGGAGCAAGGGGAATAACCGGATTGGGACGATCAAGAACCATAAAGGGTATGCCAGCCTCCTCACAGGCCTGCATGACATTTTTCATCGTCGAGATATAGGTATAACAGCGGGAACCGATATCCTGAAGATCAAAAACCAGTATATCAATACTCTTCAGCTGTTGGATATCAGGTTTTTTTGACATTCCATAGAGCGAAAATACCGGAAGAGTATCATGCACAAATGCTGCACCAACTTTTTTTCCGGCTTCGATATCAGCCGAAAAGCCATGCTCGGGAGCCATGATAAACTTGAGTCCGACTCCTTTGCGAAGCATGAGGGCATAATTCGACTCCCCTGTCCGGCTGACTCCAGCCACATTGGTAATGAGACCAACCTTCAAGCCCGCAAGCTCCTGAAATCCGGAGGCTTCAAGGCGATCTATACCGTAGAGCAACGGTTCAGCTGGTGCAGAAAGGGGAAAAAAGAGAGAAAAAAGAAGAAAGAGAACGGAGAAAAAACATCCTTGAATAGTCATGACTCAGTGCCTCTTAACGAATGTTTTAAAGCCAAAAAGATGCCACTTGTCCTGCTCCCTTCACAAAAAGTGAAGCTGAAGAGTAAAATAGAGAGTTCAGGAGAAAAAAAGAACGAATCGGCAAAAAAAAAGCCGCCTGGTGAATGGCGGCTTTTGTTGTGGTGGGGACAGGACTTGAACCTGCAACCTTCGGGTTATGAGCCCGACGAGCTACCAATTGCTCCACCCCACGATGTTTGTGCTTCAATGTACAGAATAAATTCTCTTTTGCAAACTTTTATTGTATCTGTTTACCATTTATTTCTAATCCATCGGGTTCTATAACAAAAAGTTTACCGTCAGCCCCCTCGACGGCGAGAATCATACCCTCTGAAACTTCATCGCGAATCGTGCGTTCGGCAAGATTGGCGACCAGGACGACATTTTTGCCAACCATCTCTTCAGGCGAGTAATAGCGGGCAAGACCGGCGAGAACCTGTCTCGTTACTGAACCGACCTGCAGCTGAAGTTTCAGGAGTTTTCCGGCTTTTTTCACTGTTTCGGCAGCTGTCACTTGAGCAACCCTCAAATCGAGCTTTAAAAAATCATCAAAACTGATGACCGGCTTGAACTCCATACGATGCTGTTCAGCCCCTGCCTCCCGTTTCTGCGCTTCGACAAGAAGAGCCTCAATTTTTCTGAGTTCCGGAGCAATATCGGCATCATCAATTTTTGTAAAAAGAATTTCCGACTCCGCCCTGAGCTTATGGCCTTTTGGCAGAACCGGATGCAGCAGCGATGCGGTGAGGGAGACTCCGCGGGTAAAACGATCTTCGATGCTCCCCTCAAACCCCAGCATGGCATAGATCCGGTTACTGGTTTCCGGAATGACCGGATAGAGTACAACCGCAAGCGCGTAACACAGGTTCAGGGAGAGAGCCATAGAGCTTGCTGCCGCTTCGCGGTCACTCTTGATGACTTTCCAAGGCTCGGACTCCGTCAGAAATCGATTGGCAGCCCTTGCAATCTCCATCCCAAGAGAGGTCGCCTCTCTGAAATGAAACTGTTCAAACGCAACATCAAGCTGCTGGAGGGTATCCGTCCAGTTAATGCCAAGAGAGTTCCACGCTTCAGGAGAAGAGTCACAGGGTACCTCTCCACCAAAACGTGCATTGGTAAAATCAACCGAGCGCTTGATAAAGTTCCCGAGGGTATCGGCCAGTTCACCATTGGTCCTGTTCTGAAAGTCCTGCCAGCTGAAATCGGTATCCTTGTTTTCAGGATAGTTCATGGCGATGGTGTAGCGAAGGGTATCGGCTGGAAATTTCTCAAGAAACTCTCCAAGATAGACCGCATAGTTTCTTGACTTTGAAAACTTTCTGCCTTCAAAATTCATGAACTCTGAGGCCGGCACATTATCGGCAAGATTATAGCACTCGCTCTGGCGCCCTTCGTTCCATGCCATCAGAATCGCAGGAAACATCAGGGTATGAAAAACAACATTATCCTTCCCTATAAAGTGAACAAGTCTGGTACGGGGATCCTGCCAATACGCTTTCCATAAGTCACGCTCTCCCATTTTTTCGGCCCACTCTCTGGTAAAGGAGATATAGCCGAGGACAGCATCGAACCATACATAGAGTACCTTCCCCGCAGCTTCCTGCGTGTCGAGAGGCACTTTGATGCCCCAGCTCAGATCACGGGTTATCGCCCTGTCGTTCAGTCCCTGTCTGAGCCATGTGCGGCTATAATTCACCACATTCTGCCGCCAATCCCCTTCATGACTGTTGACGTACTCCTCAAGCGGCTGCTGGAAGCGTCCCAGCGGAAAATACCAGTGCATGGTTTCGCGCAGCTCCGGTGTGGCATCTGAAAGCCGGCTTTTCGGGTTGATGAGTTCAAGCGGACTTAAATGGGTTCCGCACTGTTCGCACTGATCGCTGTTGGCCTCGGGGTTATTGCAGATCGGGCAGGTACCGGTAACATAACGGTCTGAAAGAAAGCGATCGGCCTTGCGGTCAAAAAAAAGCTTTTCGGTCTTTTGAGTAAAAATCCCTTTCTTTTCAATCTCAAGAAAAAACTCCTGCGCCGTGGCATGGTGAAGCGCAGATGTTGTTCGGCCATAATAATCAAACGAAATACCGCACTTCGTAAACGCATCATAGTTCATTCGATGATAGCGATCAACAACATCCTGAGGTGCAATTCCCTCTTTTTCAGCTGTAAGGGTAATAGGAACACCGTGTTCATCGGAGCCGCCAATATGAAGAACATCCTCACCCTTGAGCCGTTTATATCGAACATAAATATCTGCAGGAAGATAGACGCCAGCCAGATGGCCGAGATGAACCGGACCGTTGGCATAAGGAAGCGCTGTCGTGACCAGGGTTCTTTGAAATTGATGCATAGTGAGTCGGGATACATTACCGCGATTAAAAATTCTCTATTTCTTTACATACAGAGCATTGAACTTGTCTACAGGAATCCTGCGTGTCTGATCGTTCTTGAGATAACGAAGACAGACAAGTTTTTTCTGGGTATCAATATTTTCAACAACAGCGGCCCCTTCCGGAGTATTCACCTTGCTGCCTACAGGAGGAAGAGGCGGATGGGCAGCTGCTGGCGTATGGCATCCTTTCTCATGTTTTGAATATCCAAGACAGCACTTCGGGCGATTACAGATACCGGTGATATTGAAAGCATGGCTGTCATTACCCGCATTTTCGGAATATTGCGATTTTTCAGAAAACGGATTAGCGTGAATTTTCTGCAGCCAGCTCGAACAGCACAAGAGGCAACCGCAAGGGCCAAAGGCATTCGCTCGGCGTGCCTCTTCACGTGTTGTGATCTGTACCATCTGAATTCTTGCTTTGAACTCTCCAGCAAGATCCCGCACAAGTGTCCTGAAATCAACACGGTGGGAGGAGGTATAGTAAACCGAGAGCTTCTGCTGATCCATGCGCAACTCCACATCAACCAGTTTCAGATCAAGTTCATGCTTTTTAATCTTGTTCAAGCAAACTTCCCGAATCTCCGACTGCCGTTTTTTGAGGTCTATAATGGCCTGATTGTCATTCTCGTCGGCAATACGCAAGACCTCGGTACACCCCTGACCATTTTTGTCCAATCCTTTCAGCTGGAGCTTTTTGCGGGCGATCTGACCGACAGAATAGACAACACCAAAATCATAGCCACCATCAGATTCAATAATAACCTGCAATCCGATCGTAAAAGGAATTCCGGTATTGTTGCGAAAGAATTCACGCCGGCAGCCTTGCAGCTCAACCTCACAGATATCATCAACAACGTCTGCAGAAGCTGCCCCGTAAATCGCTTCCATTTCGCTATGCAGCAACTGTGAAAGCCGCAGCCTTACCTTTGTATTATCACCTAAAAGACAACTGCATATAACATTACTCATAAAATATCATTGGTTTTTTTATTCCGAAAGCGAACAACATCCGGTTTCCGGCATTACTCGTTTATCCTTTTTCAAGACCAAAAAAACGCATACATGCTTCAACACGTTTATTTATTGAAGCTGTTCCTCTGACAACAATGTGTGCTTCATCAATAGTCCGGTTCCTGATCTTTCCCCCAAGCTCGTCAAGGTGCGACTCCGTCATGCTCTGCATATATACGGTAAGATCATCAGCTGCTGCATACTCTGCCGATGAGAGTAACCGAGGCGCTCTGAACGACAAACAGAGTTCAGGTTTCTGTTCGTCAAGATATTCAATCCGACTGACAACTGAAACAAGGTAAATCAACGGAGTCTTCTTAAGAACACCCGCAATAATTGAGGCTGTTCCTTTATAAAAATGAAGCGGCCTCTTTTCGACCGGTTCTATCTTTCCCTGAGGAAAAATCCACAACGCATTCTGTCGCTCACTCTTGACCGTGAGGAGTTCAGCTGCATACCGGAGCGTATCGAGCACACTGCGAGGGCGGGATCGATCAAGGGAAAAAGCTCCGAGACGGGTAAAGAAACGGTGTTTCTTCAACTGCTGATACTCAATAATGATATGCAGATTCTGGTGAAAAAATTCTTCAGTGCAGAGCTGAGACCAGAACCCATCCCACCAATAGGCGTGATTGGCATACAAGATAACCGGAATACGGGGATCCATTTCCTGTACTCCGGCCTGCATAACAACCCGTACCGAGTTAAAATACCGTCTGAACTGCCGGCGGGAATACCAGCTGAACCATAGGGTGTAGAGTCTGCTCCGTCGGACTTTGAGCATCCGCGCTTATTTGAACGCTCTCCTGATACGGTTTATCGCCTCTTCCAGAGAGGTGATCGAGGCCGCATAGGAGAGACGGAGATTCTCAGGCGCACCGAAGGCATCACCCGGAACGGTGGCCACATGATGCACCTTCAGAAGATATTCGGCAACATCGGCTGAATCCTTCATGACCACCTCATTAAAGGTCTGACCGAAAAGGGCGCTGACATCAGGGAAGATATAAAATGCACCCATAGGAAGCGCTGTTTTAAAACCGGGAATGCTGTTGAGCGCCTGATACATATAATCGCGACGCTTTTCAAATTCAGCACGTCGCTCTTCAACAATCCCCTGATCGCCGGTCAGCGCAGCCACTGCAGCTTTCTGGGCGATAGCATTTGGATTGGAGGTGGTCTGCGACTGTATTTTATCGCATGCGTCAATCAGCCACTTCGGGCCGGCAAGGTATCCGATTCTCCAGCCGGTCATCGCATAGGTTTTCGACACTCCATTGCTGACAATGACCCAATCCTTCATGGAGGTAATTCCAGCAGGAGAGAAGGGACGGACATCTCCATAGACAATCATATCATACATTTCATCGGAGAGGATAAATATCCCTCGACCTTCAATGACCTTCGCCAGAGCACGCACCTCTTCTTCGCTATAGACCGAACCTGTAGGATTTGATGGAGAGTTGAGTACCAGCACCTTTGTCTTTGGAGTAATGGCACGCTCAAGCTGCTCCGGAGTCATTTTGTACTCTGTTTCCAGCGTCGTATGGACAATAACCGGCGTGGCACTTGCAAGACGAACCATTTCGGGAAAGCTTACCCAGTAGGGCGCAGGAACAATTACCTCATCACCCTCTTGGCAAAGCGCGAGAAAAGTGTTGGCAAGGGTCTGCTTGCCCCCGTTGCTGACAATAATCTGGTTTTCCTGAAACTCCAGTTGATTGTCACGCCGGAACTTTGCAAGAATGGCTTTTTTAAGCTCTGGAATACCCGAATTGGTGGTATATCGGGTAAATCCTGCATTGATCGCCGCAATAGCTGCCTGATTGACATTGTCCGGTGTAGGGAAATCCGGCTCTCCGGCTGAAAGGCTGACAATGTCCTTGCCTTCGGCCTTCATGGTGGCGGCTAGATTACTGATACGCATGGTTTGCGACTCCTGCATACTGAGTACCCGACGTGTCAGATATTTTTGTTCCAAACTATGTGTTGTAGACATTGTAACTGGTTGATTATGATTTATTTATTTTCGTTCATCCCGTTTTTGATGAAGCATTTCAAGAACGCATGGATGCACAAATTTTCGGACATCCCCGCCAAGCAATGCAACCTCCTTGATAATTGATGACGCAACATAGGTGTATTTGACATTAGGCATCAAAAATACCGTTGTAACCTCCGGATAGAGCTGGCGATTCAAAAGCGACATCTGAAACTCATATTCAAAATCCTTGACCTGCCGCACCCCCCTGACAATTGCCCTTGCACCTGACTGGCGGGCATAATCAGCAAGAAGACCTTCATGGAGCGTCTCAACAGTGACCGTGGAGTAATCGGCAGTAACCTCCCTGATCATCTCAAGCCGTTCGTCACCGCTGAAAAGTGCCTGTTTATTGCTGTTCGCAGCTATGACGACAATAACTTCTTCAAAAATATTAAGCGCACGTTCAAGAACATCGAGGTGTCCGTTGGTGAAGGGATCGAAGGTTCCTGGATAAATGGCTTTCTGTTTCATCGGCAGAAAAAGGATCAGTGCTGAAAAAAAGTAACTCGTGTCATCCCGTAATCTCTGTGAAAAGAGTAATAGGGCGACCGGCTGCAATCAATATGGGTACTATGTTCGATAAGCAGCAAGCCCTCTTCGGCAAGAAGTCTGCTGCCGACAATTTTTTCAATCAGCCGGTCATAATCCGGCCAGGAATAAGGAGGATCGCAAAAGACAAGATCGAACCGGCCTGTCGCACGCCCAAGAAACGCCGAAACATCCGAATGAACAATCCTGACCTGATCATGAACCCCTAATTGCAGGGTTGTGGACTTCAAGGCTTTCAAAGCATCACCATGCTGATCAACAAAACACACTGATCCTGCACCGCGGCTCAAGGCCTCAAACCCGAGAGAACCGAAGCCGGCAAAGAGATCAAGAACAGCAATTCCGTCTAAATCGATCCTCCCTGACAGAATATCAAAGAGTGATTTTTTGACACGGCTGCTGCAAGGACGTATTGCGAGCGATGATGAACTCCTGATTTTTCGCCCTTTATATGTACCCGCCAGAATCTGCACTGATCCAATGCAATCTAAAAGTCACCGAAAAGGGTCTCACTGAGGATGAGAAGTGCTTTTACAGCATCATCCTTTGACGGCGGTTTGCCGTGCCAGTTCGAATTGTCCGGCATGGTACCCTCAAAAAAGGGAACTCCTTTACCCATAGTCGTTACGGCCAGCACCACTGTCGGCCTCGTGCGATCTTCAGCAGCCTGTATACGTTCCACGGTGAGAACAAAATCCTCAATATTGTTACCATCACAATGATAGACATCCCATCCAAAGGCCCGCCATTTATCCGCGAATGGTTCAAGGCTCATAATGTTGTCGACCTCTCCATCAATCTGCATATTGTTACAATCGACAATGCCGATCAGTTTTCCAAGTCTGTAATGAGAGGCACTCATGGCCGCCTCCCAGATCTGTCCCTCCTGACATTCGCCATCGCCCATCAGACAGAATACATCATTTTCCTTGCCGTCTATGCGAAGACCGAGCGCGGCCCCGACTGCTGCTGAAAGACCCTGACCAAGAGAACCGGAAGCGATTCTGACACCCGGAAGCCTCGATTCAGAGGTAGGATGACCCTGCAGGAAGGAATTAACCTGCCGCAGGGAGTTCAGCTCGCTGAGAGGAAAATAACCTGAACGGGCAAGAACACTGTACCAAACCGGTGCAATGTGGCCATTGGAAAGAAAAACCAGGTCCTGATCATTATTGTGCCAGAAGTTATGCGGCTCCTTCTGAAGCACCCTGAAGTAGAGTGCAGTAAAAATATCAGCCATGCCAAGTGAGCCTCCCGTATGACCGGAATTGGCCTGAGCAAGCATTCTGATAATGTCCCGCCGGACCTGACGGGCCATCTCGTTAAGTTCATCAAAGGTGGCAAGCTCAAGAAGCTCGCCTTTTTTTTCTGCCGGATAAACTTTTAAGTCTTTTGCCATGGTAGGTCAACAAAATTCTCGCGAATTAATAAAAAAGGTGCAGTTTAGGGGTCTGGTGCTAAATAACAAAAAAAACCTAATCATGTTCACGCTTTCTTTCCCTGAAAAATTTCCATACTGAAAAAGAGAGAAGCAGAACAAACAAAACCGTTACCGGAAGAGTGTAGAGAGCCACATAACGTCCGATATGCTGCCAGTTACTTCCCAGAAGAAATCCGCCATAGAGCAAAAGCACATTCCACGCTGTTGCGCTTGTGGCCGCATTCAGAAGAACATAACGGGTCTTGAGATCCATCAATCCGGCCATCACAGAAATCACCGCTCTGGAGCCGAACAGAAAACGATTTACCAAGACGGCAAGATAACCATGAGCGGCAAATTTCCTGCGTAAAAGTTCCATATCGGACGGAGGAAAAAAACGATGAACACTTTTTGACAGCCAGTGCTTGACTGAACTGCCTCCCTCGGCATACAACTTCAGACCAAGATTCCGGCTGAGCATGTAGACCAGCATAAACCCGGCCGTCGAGCCTGCAGAGGCCCAGAACAGGGCACCTGTAAAGGTTATCCCGCTTTGATAGATGAGATACCCGACAAAAGCAACCGGAACATCTCCAGGTATCGGCGGCACTACATTTTCAAAAAAAGCAATAAGAAAAAGGAACAGATAGACCGATGATGGATCGGCATGCTGCAGATAGGTAATCGCTGAGTCAAGCATGTAACCCCCCGGTCTTCTGAACTATGTTTCTCAATCGAGTTCAAGCACCCGTCTCTGCACTTCGCTGTAGGCATCCTCAACACCTCCGAGATCAAAGCGGAAACGATCCTTATCCATTTTTTCATTTGTTTCAAGATCCCAGAAACGGCAGGTGTCGGGGCTGATTTCGTCACCAAGGAGAATCTCACCATCATGGCGTCCGAATTCGAGCTTGAAATCTACAAGCTTCAATTTGCGGTCAGCAAAAAACTGTTTCAGCACCGCATTGACCGCTTCAGCACGGTTTTTCAGAATTGCAAGCTCCTCAAGCGTGGCAACACCGAGCGCAACCGCATGAGACTCATTCATCAGAGGGTCATCAAGATCGTCATCTTTCAAATAGAACTCGACTATTGGATTTTCAAGCACAGTTCCTTCAGCAAACCCATACCGTTTCACTAATGAACCGGCGGCAATATTGCGTACCACGACCTCAACCTTGATAATGTCAAGATGCCGGCAAAGCATATCCCGATCGGAAAGCTTCTCAACCAGATGGGTATGGATACCGTGTTCTTCAAGAAGAGTAAACAGTTTGCAGGAAATAGCATTGTTCACGACACCCTTCTCAGCGATAGTGCCTTTTTTCTTGTTGTTGAACGCCGTCGCATCATCCTTGAACTCCTGTATCACCAGGCTGCTCTCTTCGGTTAAAAACACCCTCTTAGCCTTACCTTCGTAAAGCTGCTTCATCTTTTTCATGTAAAACGTTTTTTTATGGTGGTTGGCTACTCTCTACCCTTCATGATCAGAAGCCGCCTGCTCAACTGCTCCGGTAAGCACAATGGTAATCTGATCATCGGTAAGCCCTTTGTCTTTCAAAAAGCTCATGAACCTGAACACTCCAAGATCAGAAAGCATGGCTTTAGGCTGATCCTGTTCACTCAGTCCCCTGGTGCGACTATACTCTTCAGAGGTCTTGATCCAGTCATCAATGAAGTGTTCCGATTTCCCGCTCTCAAGAAAAAAACCGGTCACAATCCTTTCAACATCATCCCTTGAGGGTTCCGGATGAGCTGCAAACAATAGCTGCATCTCTTCGGAAATCCTCGCCAACACAATAACCGCCTCCCTGTCAAGGGTCTCCTCGAGTATATCTTTTGCCTGTTCTTTGACACCACTCATCTGGGGCATACTGTTTTCCGGATCGTTGTATAAATAAAATATTGATAGCTGAAAAATCCCGATTAAGTTACATAATCATTATGGTAAAGAAAAAAAATTACACAGAAAGAGGTTATGCGAAAATTACTCTCTTGCATTTTCCTTTTGTTCGGGATGGCATCCTCTCTTTCCCGACATGCCGCAGGAAACCCAACGCATGAAAAAAACGTGCTTTTTCTATGGTGGAATGTCGAGAATCTCTTTGATCCCGCCAATGACCCTGCAACTGACGACGATGAGTTTACTCCGGAGGGCACTATGCAGTGGACAGAAAAAAGGCTTCTTCTCAAACAGATGCGTCTCCGCCATGTGCTTTCGGCAATAGAGGCTCACCGCGACTACAGAAAATATCCAGATATCATTGCGTTTGCAGAGGTCGAAAACGAGCGTGTCTTTAGAGGAACACTCGATCCGATACCAGGGATCAGGTACAAATCAATTTATTATGAGTCATCCGACCCGAGAGGTATCGATATTGCGCTGGCCTGCAACACAAAAACAATCCGCTATGAGGCGTCGAAAGCGTATAGCGTCCCCCTTCAAGGAAAGCCGACAAGAAAGATCATCGTCGCTGGTTTTTCTGCCGGGGGGCATCCGTTTCACGTTATTCTGAACCACTGGCCTTCCCGATCCTTCGATACCCAATGGACGGAACGGAAGCGAATGGCGGCGGCAAGGGTGACCCGGCACCTTCTTGACAGCCTGCGTCTCGGAAACCCGGCGGCCGATATTGTGGTTATGGGCGATTTCAACGACGAACCAGAAAACCGTTCACTGAAAGAGGGACTCGGATCAAGCGATGATGCTGCAATGGTCAAGGCAAACGGCAGCAGGCTCCTCTACAACTGCTGGAGCGGTTATACGGGAATCGGCAGCTTCTCCTTCCACAAGCGGTGGCAGCACATCGACCAGATGCTTCTCTCCTCCGGCATGCTCGACAACAAAGGGCTTTTTGCCGGCAACAATGCTTTCCGCTGCTTCTCATTTTCACCCATGCTGGACGACTCCGGCAACCAGCCCTATGCAACCTATGCAAAAAGAACATATCAAGGCGGTTACTCCGACCACCTGCCGCTGCTCCTTAAGGCAAAGGTCATGAAATAACTCACCCCGCCGGTGATGTATGTCGAAAATAACCGAGCCATTTCAAAACCTCAAACCAGAGAACGCTTCCAAGTCCGGCCAGAATGCAAAGCACAAGATCCATGAAGTGAATGGTTGAAAATCTGAAGAGAGCAACAAAAAAGGGAACATAGAGAACAATCCCGAGCAGGAGAACTGCACCTGCCAGCAACGGCAGCAGTGCCATATTGGAACAACGCAGAGTGGCTATAGAGGTACGGTTCCATGAGCGGTTTGTCAGAATAAGGGCGAGATTTGCAATGATTAGCGTGGTAAAGGTCAATGCCCGAACCTCCGGCTCACGATCTCCACGGTTGACGGAAAACAAAAAAACACCAAGAACGACACAAAGCACGAAAAGGCCCTGCATCAGGCTGACCACCACGGTCTGACGACTGAATAAGGGCTCCCTGGAGTTACGGGGCGGGCGGTTCATCACATCGTTTTCCGGCGGTTCAGCTTCAAAAACAATTGAACATGCCGGATCAATGATGAGCTCCAGAAAAGCAATATGTGCAGGCAACAGAACAAGCGGCCAGTGAAAGAGTACCGGAATAATCAGCATTCCTGCAATTGGAACATGAATGGCCAGAATATAGGCAATGGCTTTTCTGATATTGTCAAAGATCCTGCGACCCATCGAAACCGCCTGAACAATCGAAGAAAAATCATCATCAAGCAGCACCAGGGAAGCTGACTCTCTGGCGACGTCAGTTCCTCGACCACCCATAGCTATACCAATGCCGGCAGCTTTCAAAGCAGGGGCATCATTAACCCCATCCCCGGTCATGGCGACAATCTCTCCATTGGCTTTGAATGCCTTAACCAGTCGCAATTTCTGTTCAGGCACCACCCTTGCAAAAATATTCACCGCATGAAGCCTCTCCTGGAGGTCATGGTCCGTCATACTCTCCACCTCACTGCCAGTCATAACCTTCTCAGGATCGTCAAGGCCGATCTGGCGAGCTATATTGCGTGCCGTACCGGGATAATCACCGGTAATCATCACCACACGGATACCTGCTCTATAGCATTCAGAGATTGCCGATGGCACCGTAGGGCGTACTGGATCAGCAAGTCCTATCAGACCAAGAAATTCAAAAACAAAATCATGCTGCCCGTCAGGCAAGAGAGGCTGCTGAAAGAGTGCCCTTGCCACACCCAATACTCGTAACCCTTTGTCAGCCATCGCACTGATCTGCTTTGCAAGCTCTTCTCTCTGCTGATCATCACCATGACAAAGATCAATAATTGCCTCAGGTGCTCCTTTGGTAGCAATGATATACTCCGCTCTATCGGATGATTTCCAGACGCGGGAGAGGGAAAGCAGCTCTTTCGATAACGGATACTCATGCACCATGATCCAGTCGTGATGCAGATGCTCACTTTCGGTAAGATAGTCATCCCCCGCCTGCCTGATTGCTTTTTCCATCGGATCAAAAGGATCAAGCTGACTGGCGAGAATGCTGAATTCAAGAAGTTCGTGGAAAGTTTCGGGCAGAGAGCCCGGCGCAACCGATCCGATATCAACAACCTCTCCGCCGGCAAAAAGCTTGCTCAGCATCATGCGGTTCATGGTGAGCGTACCGGTTTTATCAACACAGAGCACCGTTGCCGAGCCAAGTGTTTCTATTGCCGGCATACGTCGTGTAAGCACCTGTTTTTTAGACATGCGCCATGCACCAAGGGCAAGAAAGATCATCAGAACAACAGGCAGCTCTTCGGGAAGAATCGCCATGGCAAGGGTAATTCCTGCAAGTAATCCATTAAGGAGGTCACCGCGGGTGAGACTGTAGAATACAATCACCAAAATGCATAACGACAGTCCGACAATGGCGAGATTACGAACCCATACTCCTGTTTCCTGCTGCAAGAGGGTCTCTTCCGGTTCCACCGAGTGTAAAACCTTGCCGATTTTCCCGATTTCACTCCTGATGCCGGTTGCGGTAACACGGGCAATCCCCTGCCCCTGAACAACAAGAGTGCCTGAAAAAATGTATGGCAGATCATCTCCACCAGGATGCACCTCGTTTCCATCGGGTTCATCATCAGACTTTCTGACAGGAACGGACTCTCCTGTTAAAAAAGATTCATCAACCGACAGATTGAGGCTGGAGAGAAGCTGTGCATCTGCAGGAACCCGATCGCCCTCATTGACAATAACAATATCCCCCTGCACCACCTCGCGTCCGGCAATGCGACGTTCTGCTCCGCTTCTGACAACCAGGGCACGGGGACTTGAAAGCTCCTTTAACGCTTCCAGCGCATTTTCTGTTTTTCGTTCCTGATAGAGGGTCAACCCCATCACAAAAAAAACAAAACCAAGAAGCATCAGTGCCTCCTGCACATCGCCAAGCACCAGATAGACGCCACCGCACGAAACAAGCAGCAGCAACATCGGTTCACGAACAACCTCAAACGCGGTAGAAAAAATGCTCCGTCGACCGGAAGATGGCAACTCATTGTAGCCGTCCAAGGCCAATCGTTCAGCAGCTTCTACTTCTGAAAGACCAGGCATTCCAACGGAAGTTCTGTCGTTTTTCATGATCTGTATAGAGAGAGCATAACCACCTGTAACGATGGCATCAACGAAAATACAGAGAAAAACGCTCACTACAAGGTACCGTGTGATAAGGACTGCCGTTTTGGATGGCAACAGAAAGCCCGAAACGAAAAAAGGCGACTATGGAACTTGCCATAATCGCCTCTGGTGTCGGGGTGGCGGGACTCGAACCCACGACCTCTGCGTCCCGAACGCAGCACTCTACCAACTGAGCCACACCCCGAAATATTTCTTATCCGTGCCCTTGGGCAGACTTGAACTGCCGACCTTTAGTTTCGGAAACTACTGCTCTATCCACTGAGCTACAAGGGCTTGCTCTCAATTCACTTGAATCGTATCAGGGAAGTGAAGATAATAATAAAAAAACAAATTCAGAATAAAACGAAAGTTAGTAATGAGAGTGATGAGTGCTGAGTGCTGAGTGCTGAGAAAAATGCAGTTTCGATAGGTAGATACCCTATGAGGAGAAAATTATGCGTTTTTGGCATCTGCGACTATTCTTGCACTGAGAACAAGTTCAATAGGCTGGTCATAGGTGCCATTGGAAAATTTCTAACGCTATTCAACAACGTCCCGAACTCAGAGTCTTCCGTCCACTTGATCTGGGGGGAGCATTCCTTTGACATCGTATACTATGCCGGTGGGGGTGGAGAGAAGCTTGCGGATGTCGAGAGTTTTAAAGTGGTCGTGTGCAACGGTGAGAATGATTGCGTCGTAATGGTTGCCGTTAAGAGATGACAGGGATTCGAGGCCATATTCGTGCATGACTTCTTCTGGAGTGGCCCAGGGATCATAGATTTCCACTGCGGCGCCATATTGCTTGAGTTCTTGTGCTATATCGACTGCTCGGGTATTACGGATATCAGGGCAGTTTTCTTTGAAGGTGATACCGAGCATGAGTATTGCTGCTCCTTTGACCTTGTAGTCTCTCTTAATCAAAAGTTTGACTACTTCGGATGCTATGTATTTGCCCATGTTGTCGTTCAGTCTTCTTCCAGCAAGGATGATTTCTGGATGGTAACCACTTTCCTGAGCTTTCTGGGCAAGATAGTAGGGATCAACGCCGATGCAGTGGCCGCCGACAAGGCCTGGTTTAAACTGGAGAAAGTTCCATTTGGTGCCGGCGGCTTCGAGCACTTCATGAGTGTCGATGCCAAGGCGGTTGAAAATCATGGCGAGTTCGTTGATAAAGGCGATGTTGATGTCGCGCTGGGAGTTTTCTATGACTTTGGCTGCTTCAGCTACCTTGATGGATGAGGCTCGATGGGTGCCTGCTGTTATGATTGAGCGGTAGAGGGTATCTATTTTTTCGGCGGCTTCAGGGGTTGAACCTGAGGTGATTTTTTTAATTCTGGTAACGGTGTGTTCTTTGTCACCCGGGTTGATACGTTCAGGAGAATAACCGCAAAAAAAGTGCTGAGTGCTGAGTGCTGAGGGAGAAGGTGCCTGGGTTTGGGGTTGGGTGGTGCAGTATTTCAGGCCGGAGAATTTTTCGAGGATGGGGACGCACTCTTCTTCGGTGGCTCCCGGGTAGACGGTTGATTCGTAGATGACGATGTCGCCAGGTTTGAGCACTTTTCCGATGGTTTCGCTGGCTTTGATGAGTGGTGTCAGGTCGGGACGGTTATTTTTGTCAGTTGGAGTCGGGACGGTTACGATGTAGTAATTTGCTTCTGCAAGTGCGTCGCTGTCGCTGGTGATAAAAAGTGCTGCAGGCTTGTCGATACATGATGAATGGCGGTCGCAGAGGACGCTGTTGAGTTCTTGACCGGTTATTTCAAGGGTAGCGTCGTACCCTTTGCGAAGCTGGTTCACCCGTTCCTGTTTGATATCAAATCCGATAACGGGATATTTTTTAGCGAATTCTACGGCGAGAGGGAGGCCTACATAACCAAGACCGATAATTGCGATGGAAATTTGGGACATTATTTTTGAGGTCGTATGTTAATAACGGGGTATAAAGAGGATGCATCCATCTTCGGAGATACTAACAATAGAATATATCAAATCGGGTACGGAGTAACAAAGATGCGTCCTTGATACGAAGTTATCGTTTAACGGTCTGTTACACTCCTTTCCGTAGGCGCACAAGCACCTGTTCCTTTTTCTCTATGGCAAGATCGAAGTGCTTGATCAAGTTCCGACGTCATTCTGTACTGGGTATCTCAATCATGGCTCACCTATTTATGGTTTTATTGATTACAGTCCTTCAACAAGAGTAATCGGCAAGTCGATACAACATGAAATTGTTTGCAAGTTCCTCGAGAGTTTTGGTGAATTTTGGAAGTTCAAGGTAGATAAAGGTGAGTTTGGGCAAAAATGAAAGGTCTGCAACTTTGCCGGCTTCAGGAGGCAACAAGGTGTTCAGGAAGGCTATCAGAAGGTCTTTGTTGACTTCAGAACCAAAAATCTTCTTGAAGCCAAAGTCGGTGAAGGGGTTTATATAACGATCTTTGATAAGTATAGTTTCAGTCTCTGTTTTGAGAAAATCCCCGGTCACTGAATATTTCCGGCAGGTTAAAACCAGAGGTTATGGCTCATTCATTCATGGGAAGTCTCTGTATTGAAAACCGCTTCCAAGGATGACGCCGTGAGGACGGCCTCGCCCCACGCTTCAAAATCCTGTTCAGTTGCGCTGCTTAACTTCTCTGTTACCCATGCAGGTATTGCGCCAAAACGAAGTTCCAGTTGTCTTCTCAGTATCCTGGATTCACCTTTCGTTATGCCTTGAGTTATGCCTTTAGCTATACCGATTCTTTCTATGCTGGTGATGTATTGCATCTTTTTGCTCTCCTCAATTGTTTCGATTTCTTGCCAGACCTTTGTTTCTAACCATGTTGGCAGTGTCATTAACCAATCTACAACTGTAATCAAGTCGATGACGCGTTGCTTATCCCAGTGCCGTTGATAGAGTATTCGTACCAAACGGAGTTTTGCTTCATAGCGTTCCTGATTCTCCTTACGGGTTTGTCGGGTAAGGATATGTGCCGCTGTAATCAACCCAAAGGCGTTTTCCGATACCAGCAGGTCATCAAGTTGGTCCTCATAATCAGTCAGCTTGGCTACAGGAAATTCCAAGGTATGCTTGCACCCCAGAAGAGCATAGCCGTAAAAGGTCGGCTTCCACTGCTTGTGATCATCGGCCAGCACCGCCAGACTTGCAACGGGTTTTTCGTATTTGTCGAAAATCCGATAGTTGTAGACAAACATCCGTTTCGCAAATTCAGCTTGCTTTGTGCCTTGCACTTCTACATGGATGTATACCCAAGTTTCGGTGCCGCTGATCTCTGTGACCCGGACAAGCTTGTCGACAATTCGTGTGCCTAACTCGGCATCCTGTACCACAGCCCGAAGCTCCTGGTCGAGAAATACATACTCCTTTGACCAATCAATTCCCGCATAAGCATCAGGGAAATAAAACTCTATAAACTCCGGAAAATAGTGCTCAATGGCATCTTTCCAAGGGCTGTCGTAATGATCGTTCGGGATCACCATGATTATTATGTACCATTCACAATTTCTGCAATTGCTTATCCATTACAAAGTGTCGTCTATGCATACTGGAATTCCGATAAGCTTTCCTTTGATGATATTACTGCAAATATAGCATATAATAACGAATCCAGCAACATTACTTATTGAACAACGTTCTTTTTAAAGTGGAAGTGGGAGAACTTTTAATGCTATTCAACAACCTCACCCAGTGCCTGGATGATTCGTGGGCAGGCTTGGCCGTCTCCTTAGGATCGGGAGATTTTGGGGTAGTGGAACGTGAAGAGTGAAAAGTAGAAAGTAGAAAGAACTGAGTGGTGAGTAAGATGGTGGTCAGGCTTAGAGGAGGGATAGGGTTTGGATGATGCGGGTGCCGGAGTCGGTGAGTACGAGGTAGGATCGGTTCATGAGATAGACAAAGGGGAGGTAGTCGAGGGGCTCTATGAAAAAAAATAAAAAATCAACAGGCAAGGGTTCGGTACTGGCATAAAACTGACATAACCACTGCCCCATATTTTGCTCGGCTGGTATTTCCGGGTGCAACCAAAGATCATTGCCAATTTGCTCTACACGCATCTCTTTGGCTTGCACGCGCAATTTTGAAGATAGCATAAGAACCTGCCAACTGGACTTGGTGAATGGGTTCGTTTTGTAAATTTGCTTATGACGGCTCAGGTTGTCAAGCTTTTGTATTATTTGGTCAACTGATTGGGAGAATCAATTACACTTACTTGCTATGAGTCACCATAATGACCTCGAAGCGAAAGGACATAGACTGTTACAATTGAGTCTTCTATTTTATAGACTATACGATCTTTTCTATTCACCCTTCTTGACCAATACCCCTATAAATCACCTTTAAGTTTGTCAACGTTCCCTATCCCCCCTATGTGTTACTATAGATGTCGCCTCAACCAAGGAGACAAAATGGGCTATTCGATATCAATAAAGGTAAGCATTTTAAGACGGGTTTTGGTGAATTTTGGAAGTTCGAGGTAGATAAAGGTTCGTTTATCATAGAAAACTGCGCCTGTTGTTCGATCGACCAGTTTTACTTCGTGGTGAACCACATCGTTGTCAGCTGTATCCTCATCAAACACGAAATCGAGAATACCGACCATATACACTGCCTTGAGGCAGAAATTCCACGACCCACTCTGAGCCTGCTGCTGAATAGGAAAGGTGGCATAGAAAATCGATCGATCCTTGAAGTAGTTCTGTTTCGCCCGCTGCATCTCCACTATGAATTTTTCGCCCTTTTCATTTTCGCAGTAGAGATCAAAGATGGCCCGCCGGTCATATTCACTACGCCCAACCCGTTCGTTAGGCAAAAATGAAAGGTCTGCAACTGTTCCCGCCTCAGCCGGCAGCAAGGTGTTCAGAAAGGCTATCAGAAGGTCTTTGTTGACTTCAGAACCAAAAATCTTCTTGAAGCCAAAGTCGGTGAAGGGGTTTATATAACGATCTTTGATAAGCATAGTTTCAGTCTCTGTTTTGAGAAAATCCCCGGTCACTGAATATTTCCGGCAGGATTAAACCAGAGGTAAATCTACGGATATTATACAATAATTTTTGCGATTCCCATCCATCGGCGAAGTCTGAGAAAGAAAGATGAGTGCACTGTGCATTGTAGAGACCGAAGTCTGACAAAAACAAGTTCAATAGGCTGAACAACGTATAGAAAAGTCAAGATGACCGTGTTTCTCCGGCCAGGCTCCATTGGAAGAGTTCTAACGCTATTCAACAACGTTATATATTCCCCAAGTTCCACCCTATACCTGTCGAATTCCTTCTCCATACGCAGCAACTTTTGTATCTGAAGTGATGAGCAACATTCCTTCTATACGGGCTTGGGCGATAAGCATACGATCAAACGGGTCTTTATGTAATGATGGAAGTGCCATTAAGGCAATAGCGTGTTCACCGCTTATAGGTAGTTCTCTATAGGTATGTTGCAGTAACATTCTCCGTAATCTGATGGGGTCAACATTAAAATCAGATCGTCCAATTCCTGTTTTGATACTAATCTCCCACAGACTTGCAGCACTGAATATCAAATTGTTAGAAGGATTTAACAGCATTTCCCGGCATTCATTTGATAACTGGTCTGGTTGCGCGGCAATCCATAACAAAATATGAGTATCGAGGAGAAGGTTCATGTATTGCTTTCAGTAAATAAGGTTGCAATTTCTCCGCTCGCCATCTGGTCGAAATCTTCTGGCACTGTTATTTCACCAACCATGAAGCCAAGGCGCTCAGTGGGTTCAGTATCGGATGTAAATGGAATTACTTTTACCATTGGCCGTCCTGCTTTACTGATAATAAATGCAGCACCGCGCGCTGCCTGTTCTACAAGGCTTGCTAGTTGACTTTCTGCGTCGTGTATAGTAACTGTAAGCATTTTATTTGAATTAGATTTTTTCCTCTCTTACCTTTGGTTTGATTATGACACATATCAGAGTATCAGAGTCTATTAAAATACTGTCATTAGGGTGCATAATTATTCCGATAGTGATAAAGGCAAAGAGAGCCCTGTAATAATACGTTATTTAGACAATAAAAAAAAGATTTGGGTTAAAGTGGGATACTTCTAATGCTACTAAACAACGTCCCGAGTCACGTTCATTAATGGGAAGTCTCTGTATTGAAAACCGCTTCCAAGGATGACGCCGTGAGGACGGCCTCGCTCCACATTTCCAAATCCCGTTCAGTTGCGCTGCTTAACTTCTCTGTTACCCATGCAGGTATTGCGCCAAAACGAAGTTCCAGTTGTCTTCTCAGTATCCTGGATTCACCTTTGGCTATGCCGATTCTTTCTATGCTGGTGATGTATTGCATCTTTTTGCTCTCCTCAATTGTTTCGATTTCTTGCCAGACCTTTGTTTCTAACCATGTTGGCAGTGTCATTAACCAATCTACAACTGTAATCAAGTCGATGACGCGTTGCTTATCCCAGTGCCGTTGATAGAGTATTCGTACCAAACGGAGTTTTGCTTCATAGCGTTCCTGATTCTCCTTACGGGTTTGTCGGGTAAGGATATGTGCCGCTGTAATCAACCCAAAGGCGTTTTCCGATACCAGCAGGTCATCAAGTTGGTCCTCATAATCAGTCAGCTTGGCTACAGGAAATTCCAAGGTATGCTTGCACCCCAGAAGAGCATAGCCGTAAAAGGTCGGCTTCCACTGCTTGTGATCATCGGCCAGCACCGCCAGACTTGCAACGGGTTTTTCGTATTTGTCGAAAATCCGATAGTTGTAGACAAACATCCGTTTCGCAAATTCAGCTTGCTTTGTGCCTTGCACTTCTACATGGATGTATACCCAAGTTTCGGTGCCGCTGATCTCTGTGACCCGGACAAGCTTGTCGACAATTCGTGTGCCTAACTCGGCATCCTGTACCACAGCCCGAAGCTCCTGGTCGAGAAATACATACTCCTTTGACCAATCAATTCCCGCATAAGCATCAGGGAAATAAAACTCTATAAACTCCGGAAAATAGTGCTCAATGGCATCTTTCCAAGGGCTGTCGTAATGATCGTTCGGGATCACCATGATTATTATGTACCATTCACAATTTCTGCAATTGCTTATCCATTACAAAGTGTCGTCTATGCATACTGGAATTCCGATAAGCTTTCCTTTGATGATATTACTGCAAATATAGCATATAATAACGAATCCAGCAACATTACTTATTGAACAACGTTCTTTTTAAAGTGGAAGTGGGAGAACTTTTAATGCTATTCAACAACCTCACCCAGTGCCTGGATGATTCGTGGGCAGGCTTGGCCGTCTCCTTAGGATCGGGAGATTTTGGGGTAGTGGAACGTGAAGAGTGAAAAGTAGAAAGTAGAAAGAACTGAGTGGTGAGTAAGATGGTGGTCAGGCTTAGAGGAGGGATAGGGTTTGGATGATGCGGGTGCCGGAGTCGGTGAGTACGAGGTAGGATCGGTTCATGAGATAGACAAAATCCACCGCTGGGTAGCTTTCGGCTTGTGCCGGATGTGTCGTTCAGAGTTGCCTGGCGAGAATATGTTGCCCAGGAGTTGACAAGCGCTGTTGGCAAACCGAAAGAGTCAAGGGTTGCGAGAATACCCTGCTCAATATCCGGCATTGTGTCAATTTTGTTAAGCACCCAGTAAAGAGCATCGATGACGCTATTGCCTGTGACAAAAACACTCTCTTCATGAATATTTTCACGCAAGAGATTTATTTTGCTGAGGTTTGTCGGAGCAAAATTGTAGGTGGCAATGCGACCTGTAAGCTGACGATTCATTTCTTCGGGCCATTTGCTGTATTTATTGTGGGTTCTTAATCCCACCTCAACATGTGCGACAGGTATCTGCTGGTAAAAGGCCGCCAAAGCTGTTGCATGATGTTGAGATCATAATCGGGCACGATGTCAAACAACTCCAGCACCTGATCAGGCATCTCGCGATGTTGACCGGTTACAGCAACAATGGTCTCGAATGCAGCGGCATGTTGGACAAAATAGCGCTAAGACGCGTGCTGAGTACTGAGTGAAATAGGGCTAAAAGGGATGACTTATCGGGCTGCTGACGCGCTTTGTCAATAAAAAAAAATTAGCTTTTCCGAAATCCACCAGCATCCGCTCAGTACCAAGGGATACTACGGTTCGTGATGTCTTTCCTAAAATATGACCTGACGTTATCTGAGGTACGGGAACATTATCAAGAATGGTTTTACCGTCTTTTAAATCCTGTATTATTTGTTACAAACGATATTATTAATAGTGGGCTGTTTGAGAGCGATGAGAATAAATAGATGAGATGTGGCAGCCAGCAGACTCACTCATGGATGATTAAGTCGTTTTTGCTGATCTCAATATAACGAGCTGTTTCGAAGGCTTCTTCTATTGATGGCAACGCTCTTTCAATCAATCGCTGAAGCTCTGCATTGCTGATATTTCCCGAAGCAACCATCATCAAACGATGAGGGGTATTTCTTAAAAGGAAAGATAGAACGAAGTCGTGGTCTTTTGTTACGACAACACGACCCTCCCTATCTGCTATAGATATAATTTCAAAATCTGGCGTTCGGTTACCCAAGTCCAAGTCGAGGGTATGCAACGCATCGTGGCCATTGTACCTTAACCAATCACAGAAACTTTGCGGGAGCTGGGCATCTACCAAAAACCTCATGCGGCTATAGCTTTCATACTTTTAATGTGAGCTAATCGAGCGGCATAAGCTAACGTAGCTAGAATATCATCTCTTTCGAGATCCTTATAGTCACTCAAGATATCATCAATGCTCATCCCACTAGCCAGCCATTCCAAAATGTTTTCTACGGGATAACGCATCCCACGAATACAGGGTTTACCATGACAAATGTCAGGATCAATTGTTATTCTCTCAGTGTTTTGCATCGTTGTATTACTCCTTGATAAGTTCCTCTGTGACAAAATTCTAGTACGTATGCACTTCCTGAAGTTAGTTATTATATAACTTTTTTGGATGGTTCATTTTTGGAGAAGGCAGTCGAAAAACAGAGTGCTGAGGGAAGAAAGTTGCCGGTGGGTAGTTCATATTTAAGAACTCGTCTATGAGTGTCTGGTTAGTTGGGGGTGTTGGTTTGCAGGGTGAGGAAATTTGCGTAGGCTTTGGCGATTCCGTCCTGGAGGGTGGTTTTTGCCTGCCAGCCGAGGGCTTTCAGCGTGCTGACATCGAGGAGTTTTCGAGGGGTGCCATCGGGGCGGGAGGTATCGAAGGTAAGGGTGTCCTGAAAACCTACAACGTGCATTACCGTTTCGGCCAGTTCCCGGATGGTGACATCAGTACCGGTGCCAACGTTATACAAGCCATCTGTTACCGCTGATTCCATCAAAAAGATGCAGGCTTCGGCGCCATATCGTCAACGTAGAGAAATTCGCGCTTTGGTGTGCCTGTACCCCACACCGTGAGGCTCTTTTCACCTCGCAGTTTTGCTTCATGGGCTTTTCTGATGAGAGCTGGAAGAACATGGCTCGCCAAGAGGTCATAGGTGTCGTTCGGGCCGTAGAGGTTGGTGGGCATCACTGAAACATAGCTGGTGCCATACTGGCGGTTATAGCTTTCACACAGCTTGATACCTGCAATTTTTGCTATGGCATACGGTTCATTGGTCTGCTCAACCGGTCCGGTGAGCAGGTACTCTTCTTTGATCGGCTGGGGGCAATCGCGCGGATAGATACAGCTTGATCCGAGAAAGAGCAGGCGGCCAACTGTTCACTGCCGACTGCCAACTGCTGACTACTTTCTTTTACTCGTGATAGTCGTATGTGGGATAGCCGTGTTTTTTTACCAGTTCGTCACGGCTGGCGGTTTTGAGGTCTTCGCGCATCATTTCTGCGACCAGCTCTTTGAAACTGATTTTTGGTGTCCAGCCGAGTTTTTGTTTTGCCTTGGTGGCGTCACCGAGAAGAGTCTCGACTTCTGCGGGGCGCAAATAGCGGTGGTCGACGGCTACGATGCAGTTTCCATCGGCATCAAAGCCTTTTTCCTCAACACCACTCCCCTGCCATGTGATCGATATGCCTGCCTCTGCTGCCGCTACATCAACAAACTCACGAACGCTATGCTGTGTTCGCCGGATGCAATGACACAATCCTCTGCTTTTTCCTGCTGGAGCATGAGCCACTGCATTTCGACATAATCTTTCGCATGTCCCCAGTCGCGCAGGGCATCAAGGTTGCCGAGGAAGAGGCAATCTTGAAGACCGAGTTTTATACGAGCCATTGCACGGGTGATCTTGCGGGTAACAAAGGTCTCTCCTCTACGCGGGCTTTCATGGTTGAAAAGAATGCCGTTGCATGCATAGATACCATAGGACTCACGATAGTTCACCGTAATCCAGTATGCGTAGAGTTTTGCAACACCATAAGGGCTTCTTGGATAAAAAGGAGTGGTCTCCTTTTGGGGAACCTCCTGCACAAGGCCAAACAGTTCAGAAGAGCTTGCCTGATAAAGGTGGTCTACCCTATCTGTATTAAACAATGAAGAACGGCGCTTGATGCCATGCACTTCATATCCCTTCCCCAACAAAAACTCGGCGAGATAAGCGCCGTCCTAGCTGGTAACACCGGTGATCAAAGCTTTTTTCACTTAAGTACAGTTAGTCAGTCGCGTCCACTAAAGGGGACTGTTCTTGGGTCTTACCTTCCCATACCTCCCCTATGCGCCACCCTTGATCGGG
>Ga0209083_1001492_pt1 | contig 26395 bp, 17 predicted proteins | sample AM7aDNAmetaG_FD_184132 | JGI IMG/M metagenome (GOLD analysis project Ga0209083, IMG submission 184132) | Freshwater microbial communities from Finland to study Microbial Dark Matter (Phase II) - AM7a DNA metaG (SPAdes) (version 3) | ecosystem: Environmental > Aquatic > Freshwater > Lake ...
GAAGTAGACTTATCGGTACAAGAACTTAATAATGGAAATCCCACAGCTGCAGCGCCTAGCCCGGCCCCTGCAAGCCCCACCGTCTTCAGAAAATCACGCCTGTTGATTTGCTGCATTTTTTGTACTCCCTTAAATTTATTTTTCCCCAAAAAAGTTAAATTGAATTGCCTAAATCTGTTATTTAGACCCGGTTTCACAATTTTATTCAAAATACATAAAATTGTTATAAAATCTCGGGTAATAATTATTGAATAAATGTGACAAAGAGCGCTTTGGTGTCGTAAGGATGAATGTTCAACCTTGGGATTTCCTCGGCGCTTGTTATTACGGAAATGTAACAATTATTTAACATTTATTCCGGGTATTTTGCGTGTTTGTTATTTATCTCAAATATAATGCGAAGATATGGACCATAAAATAGACATGCTCAAGGATAGATTTTCAGGCATAAGAACTATGAATATAATAAAGGACGGTATTTATCACAGATCAACGATGGAATCTTCATTTGCTCCAAAATTAAATCCCATATTGATAACAGTCGCTGGAATGCTTTTGACCACCATGGTCATTTGTTCGGGATGCGCCCGCAAGCCTATTTCATCGACGTTTTCTACGACTTCAATTGCCACATCACCGTCAACAATTTCAACAACAGCGATCTCATCCACCACTACAGGTTCCACTCCGGCTTCGTCTACACCCATAAGTTCCACAATTTACCAGCAATACACAAATCTTGCTGTAAAATTTCATGCCTTGTTGACGTTCAGTTTGAATAATACGAATGTCAGTTACCCAACCGATTTAGCGGTTCCCCAGGTTCCCGTTATATGGTCGGGGACGTCGTTTTCGGGCACATTGCATGAAAGCGGGCCGGGTGAGGATATTACAGATAGGGTGGCTGGCACAATCTCTGCTGACGGAAACGTCTTGGTTTCATTGGCATATTCCCGTCAAGTATTGCGAACAACCAACTCCGGGACGGCTTTTAGCGTTAGCCTTGCTAATGTTCCGCTAGACATTGGAGCCAGTCCGGGGACGTACGTTTATTCCGGGGCCTCTATCCAAGGATATGTTTCTGGGATAAATTATGCCGATGGAACAATCGTTTCTGGACAAATAGTTCCCTCGACGGCTTATGTGTCCACAGACTGGGGAAATACCCAACAGCCCCCGACCTTGACGATATCATTTGGGAGATAAGTGAACCGCAGATAGCGCTATCCGAGGTTTTTCCTGACGCCACATATTTGGTGTCCCTCTACAATGCAAAACGGTCGAAGAGACTTCTTACCGTCTACCGAGGCAATACAATTTCCCGATGAATTGAATGGAATGCAGATTCTGTAAGAAACATTGTGCGTATCATCAATCTTACTATATTAATTTCGCCCGAACTTAGAATCTCATTGGCTATCTCTGTGCACCTTATCCTGAACTAGGTTGCAAACGAGGTGTTCCAAAGCAAGATGCATATCCTCCACCGGCCCGTAATCGTGACTGGATATCGTTATGTTCAAATCAGACATGCTTTTAAGCCTGCCTCCACCGAATCCGATGAAACCGACTGTTACCGCGCCCCGTTCTTTGGCATAAGCGATGGCTGCCAAGACATTAGGCGAGTTGCCAGAAGCGCTAATACCGATAGCAACGTCACCCGGTCCGACCTGTCCAATAAGCTGTTCCCTGAAGACTGAAGTGTAATCTAAATCGTTAGATATTGCGGTGAGCAAAGGGTTATTGTCACTCAAGCAGAAGGCTTTTATACGAGGATTAATGGTACCCGCCGCTATCTTACGCAAATCGCAAACCATGTGGGAAGCAGTGGCGGAACTGCCTCCGTTGCCAAAGACGTAAATGGTTTTTCTTTTTTTATAAGCCATATAAATGGCTTCTGCGACACAGGAGATCCCCTGTTTTTCAACCTCATCGATGCATGCGCGCAATCCCGCTAGATAGGACTGGAGGATTTGGGCCGATTTGTCTTTTTCCATGGCAAACCCCTCAGATTACGTAAATGATCTTCGAACCTTCAGGCTCAAATGCAAAATCCATTTCCTGTAAATGATTCAAGGACTGGCGCACCATTTGCCGTTTTTCAGGCGGTACCACCAAAATAAGAAACCCGCCGCCACCCGCACCCGAAACTTTGCCGCCGTAAGCTCCGGCGTCTAGTGCCTTTTCATAGGCGGCATCGATGGTTGAATTTGATATTCCCCCGGCTAGGTCTTTCTTTAGCAACCAGCCTTCATGGAGCAGGTGGCCGATCTCCTTCGGGTCAGCGCTCTCAATGAAACAACGGCGCATTTGCTCAGCTTGGTCGCGCATTTTTTGTAAGCTGCGGAACTTTTCACTTTTACTGACGTTCGCGGACTGCTCAGCCAGAATCGTACGGGCATGACGGGATTCGCCGGTATAAAGAAGCAGGATACTTTTCTCCAGTGGCTCCTTGAACATATTTTTCCAGATTATTGGGTTTATGAACACGCTGTCGTCGGTATTAAATTGGAGGTGACACAAACCGCCGTGTGCTGCGATATACTGGTCTTGCTTGCCTATGGGTTCTCCCAGGATATCCATCTCGACCTGGCAAGCCCGAGCGGCCAGTTCTTCAGCCGACTTAAGCACCCCTTTATAGGCATACAAGGCATTGAGGAGGCCGACGGTGAAGCTGGAAGAAGAGCCCAAACCTGTCCCAGAGGGGATATCGGCGATGGATACTATCTCGATTCCACCATCGATTCCGGTCATCTTGAGTGCTTCACGGACGATGGGGTGTTGTATTTCGTGTGGGGTGGACACAATCTCGGTGTGCGAATAGCTGACACGTATACTACTGTCGAAGCGGCGGTTGACAGTAACATACATATACTTTTTAATAGCAGTGCTGACCACTGCGCCTGCCTCACGATGATAGAAGGCTGGAAGGTCTGTTCCGCCGCCGGCGAAACTGATACGGAAGGGCGTCCTGGTCGTAATCATGTGTTTAATTTCTCTATCATTCTCTCGAAAATCCCTAGTCCGGCGAAACTGCCGATGTCGTAGAATTTATTGTCGATAATATATGCCTTTACCTGTTGGCGATCGATAAGCGTGGGGAGAATATCGGTTTCGAGTGATGTCGCTCTTTCTGGCATTTTAGTGGAAAGAATCTCCCGCTTCAGCGCCATAACTCCTGCATTTACATAATCCAGCCCCAAACGATTTATTTTATCATAGCGGGTAACTGTGCCGTTTACATTTACGGCCAGATCACAGAGTGAACCCGTTTCTCCCTGGCAGTAGGCGGCAACTATCATCGCCTGAACGCTGCTTTTGTTGAAATTCTCAAATACAGCTTTATAATCTATATCCAGATAGGTATCGCCATTGACCACCAGGAAACGCTTATTCAGTAATGGTTCAGCTAGTTTCAGGGCGCCGCCAGTGTCGAGAAGTGGACCCATCTCACGGCTGTAGCGTAATCTTAACCCAATTTCACGCCCATCGCCAAAATACTCCTCCACTTGCTCCCCAAGATACCCCGTACACAAAATGGCTTCCCCGGCGCCTCGGCTTTTCAATAGTCGGAGTAAGTACCATAGGAACGGTTGACCACCTACGGGAGTCATGCACTTGGGTATTTTGTCAGTTACTGGTCGCAGCCGCTGACCTAGGCCGCCTGCTAGAACAACGACCTGCATTATTGTAGCTCCGTAATATGTTCCGAGGCTGCCAACCTGACTGCTTCATCCGAGGAAAGTCGGGGCCTCCAGCCGAGCGCCTGCATCTTTCTCATGTCGAAGCGCAACTGAGGTGCGTCTCCAAGCCAGCCGCGATCAGGGATACCGAATCTGATTGGTACATCAGATAGCCCCATCGCCTGTATTACGATAGCAGCGATGCTTCGCACATCGGTTGCCGAATCCACGCCGACGTTGAAAAGGTTGACTATCTCACCCGCATGTTGATAGCCGAACAATACGGCGTCTACACACTCGGCTACATGCAGATAGGGCTTACACTGGGTGCCGTTTCCAAGGACCTTCAAATGAGATGGATCCTGTCTTAGACGATGCACGAAATCGTAAACAACACCTTGGCGGCGTCGTGATCCGACTATGTTGGCGAAACGAAATATCCAGCCTCTCATGCCGAAAGTGTGGCAGTACCCGCTGATAAGGGCTTCTGCAGCCAACTTGGATGCTCCATAGAGAGACACAGGCAGCAGCGGTCCATGGTTTTCCGATACGGGGGTACAGGAAGTATCTCCATAGACTGAGGCACTAGACGCGTAGACAATCGCTTTGATGTTGTTCAAACGCATGGCCTCGACTACGTTAAAAGTGGCGAGTGTGCCATTCTCAAGGTCAATTCGAGCATCTCCGGCTCCGCTGCTAACATCGGCATGGGCAGCAATATGAAACACTGTGTCACACCCGCTCATGGCTTTTTCAAGGTTGTTGTTGTCTAACAGGTCCAGTTTTATAAATTTAAAATTCGATTTGCCCATGTGCTGGGCGAGGTTCTCTAAACGGCCTGTTGAGAGGTTGTCGCATACCACGACCTCCGTTCCGCTCGCGAGCAGCCGGTCCACCAGATGGCTGCCTATGAAGCCTGCTCCACCGGTGACGAGTGATTTATGCATGACTTTTCCCTGCCGAGGTTAGCATTTTTTATTAGGTAAGCGGAAACACGATCGAAGGGGTTTTTCTATGCAGTTCGTTTTCAAACTCCCTCAAATTCTTTTGCTGTTCGTGCAAAGCTTTTTTCAGTAGCAACTTGGTGTAACCCTCCCCGGTAGCCAAGGTTGATGAATAACTATTATTGAACAGATCATATTTGTCTTTCGATATACTTCCACTTCAGGAGCGAATACAATACACGTACCGGTGGTTTACATTACCTGGTAGACCATCTTTGGTGTTTATTTTGTGTAACCGGGTAAAGGGATATCGGTTGAGAGCCCCCAACCGTATTGTAGCATTTGACCATTGCTAGTTTGGTTGATATACCAATAACCAGTGGATGACCGATAGATGGCAGCATCGGTCTTTCCATCTCCATCATAGTCACCAGGTACCGGGATATCACCCGTTGCTCCGCCCCAGCCATATTGTAGCATTTGCCTGTTGCTGGTTTGGTTGATATACCAGAAACCAGTGGACGGCCGATAGATAGCAGCGTCAGTCTTTCCATCTCCATCGTAGTCACCAGGTACCGGGATATCACCCGTTGCTCCGCCCCAGCCATATTGTAGCATTTGCCCGTTGCTGGTTTGGTTGATGTACCAGTAACCCGTGGATGGCCGGTAGATGGCGGCGTCGGTTTTTCCATCTCCATCGTAGTCACCAGGCACCGGGATATCACCCGTTGCTCCGCCCCAGCCATATTGTAGCATTTGCCCGTTGCTGGTTTGGTTGATATACCAGAAACCCGTGTATGGCCGGTAGATGGCGGCGTCGGTTTTTCCATCTCCATCGTAGTCACCAGGTACCGGGATATCACCCGTTGCTCCACCCCAGCCATATTGTAGCATTTGCCCGTTGCTGGTTTGGTTGATATACCAGAAACCAGTGGACGGCCGATAGATGGCGGCGTCGGTTTTTCCATCTCCATCATAGTCACCAGGTACCGGGATATCACCCGTCGCTCCGCCCCAGCCATATTGTAGCATTTGCCCGTTGCTGGTTTGGTTGATATACCAGAAACCAGTGGACGGCCGATAGATAGCAGCGTCAGTCTTTCCATCTCCATCATAGTCACACAACATATTTGATGAATCAATTTGAATCGTTAATATTTTGGAAATATTTCCGCCGGCCGAATCGTTGACCTTGAAGGTAACGGCATAGGGACCTGGGGTTGTGGGGGTGCCGATGATGGCCCCGGAAAGAGCGTCCAAAGATAATCCCGGTGGCAGGATGCCCGCGACAATCGACCACGTATACGGCGAGACTCCTCCATTGGCTGTTAATGTTTGCGAGTAAGAAAAACCCAAAGTCCCCTGCAATAAAGGCGAAGCAGTGGATATGTTGGGCCCGGCGACAACATTTAGAGTAAATACTTTCGTGACCGTGCCGCCGGCGCTATCCGTTACGCGTATGCTGAAGGTCGGATTGGAAACGGTGGTCGGTATACCATCGATAACTCCTGTTTCTGCATGAATCGTAAGTCCGGTGGGTAGAGAACCCACGGTAACGGCCCAAGTTGCGTAGATTCCTGAGCCGCCTGATGCGACTAATGTTGCGCTGTAGGGGGCAGTTACTTCTCCACCAGGCAGAGGGGAAGTAGTAGAGATGCTGGGTCCGGCGATGGTGGCGATGGATAAGATTTTGGAGGCTGTGCCGCCGGCGTTATCGGTTACTTTGAAAGTTATGTTAGTCGAGGCGACTACAGCGGTGGGAGTACCCGATATGACACCGGTAGAGGCATTGAGTGATAGTCCGGCAGGCAAAGTACCGGAGGTAATGGACCAGGTAAAGGGGGATGTACCTGCGGTAGCAGCCAGAGTCCGGGAGTAGGGGGCGGTTACTTCTCCACCAGGCAGAGGCGAAGTGGTAGAGATGGTAGGGGCGATGTTGATGGTTATAGAGAGCGCTTTGGTAACTGAACCGCCGATGCTGTCGGTTACCTTGAAAGTGATGAAAGTTGGGCCTCCGGCAGTAGTTGGGGTACCGCTAATGATGCCGGTGGAAGGTGCGAGAGACAAGCCGTCGGGGAGAGAACCTGATGTGATGCTCCAGGTATAACCTGTGCCCGAACCGCCTGTGGCAACCAGTGTCTTGGAATAGGCAACCCCAACATCACCAGCTGGTAGAGTTGAAGTGGTGCTGATGGTGGGGAGTGGGTTAATGGTCATAGAGAAGGCTTGGGTGCCCGTACCTCCAACGGAGTCGGTTACCCTTAGAATGGCGGAGGTGAAGTTTCCAGTTGTTGTTGGTGTGCCGCTGATGACTCCGGAAGAGGCGTTTATGGAGAGACCTGTCGGGAGGCCTGTCGCTGAAAAAGTCCGGGTTCCCGTGCCGCCGCTGGCCGTCACAGTATATGGAGTGAATAGCAGATTCTGGTCCCAGGCAGAAGGCGGTATAGCCGAGGTGAAGATGGGTGCCGGGATGATGTTGATGGTGAGTATTTTAGAAGCAGTTCCCGCCGCCGTATCTGTCACTTTGAAAGTGACGGAAGTCGGCCTTCCGGCTGTAGTCGGGGTCCCGCTGATGATTCCGGTGGAGGCTGCGAGGGATAAACCGGTGGGGAGAGAACCTGACATGATACTCCAGGTAAATGGCGAGGATCCGCCGCTTACTGACAGTGTCTGTGAATAGGGCGCGGTAGCTTCTCCGTCAGGCAAGGAAGTTGTGCTGATGGCAGGAGCGGCATTTATGGTGATAGATAGAGATTTGGTGGCACTCCCGCCAACACTGTCGGTGACCTTGAATGTGATTGAAGTCGGCCCTCCGGCTGCAGTCGGGGTTCCGCTGATAATCCCGGTGGATGCTTCGAGAGATAAACCGATTGGCAACGTCCCTGATGTGATGCTCCAGGTATAACCTGTCCCTGAACCCCCGGTGGCAACCAGTGTCTTGGAATATGCAAACCCAACGTCACCGGGTGTTAGAGGCGATGCGGTATTAATTGAAAAGCCTATAAGACTATTTGCTTTGGGGGTACCCAGTCCGGTTACCAGGTCATAGCCAATACCTGCGGAAAGCCCGTTGCTCCCGGTGGTTACATCGTTGTAGTTCGCCGCATACGCGGAAGATGGCGTGGCTTCTGAATAAAGCCAGTTGGGCCCACTTTGACCCAGTAAAGAGAAGAGCCCAGCCCAGCAAGGAGCCGATAGGCTGGTGCCTCCATACTGCGCCCAACCACCGCTTCCAGTGGTATCGTAAACTGCTACTCCGCTAGCAGGGTCGGCATCAAAGGATACGTCAGGGACTCCCCGGTTGGTAGCGGATTGGAACCCATTCTGGTAGCTTGGTCTTGCTACATAAACACTCGTACCGCCTCCGGAACCGGACCAACCGGATTCGCTGACGTATGTACCGTCGGATAAGGTTGTGAGTGTGGTGCCGCCGACGGCCACAACGTAGGGCGACACGGCGGGCCATTCAACTTCAGTGCCGCTATCACCGGTTGAAGCTAAATACGTGATGCCGGCATGATTAAAATGTGAATCGTAGGTCGAGCTTCCTGAAAATTCAGGTGTTCCCCAGCTCATAGAAACAAAACTTGCTCCATTGGCTGTTGCGTAATCTACTGCTACCAGCAGGTTAGCCAAAGTCGCCGATTTGGCTTCTACCAACAGAATATTTGCCTGCGGGGCAATTGCGTGTACCCACTCAACGTCGAGAGCAGTCTCCGACGCCCATCCGGCATCTACCGGAGGAGCCCCACCCGGCTGTGCAATAGTAATGGTTAGAGCCGGTAGGTTATACGTCGTATTGAATAGATTCAAGTCCGATTGGATAGTAGGGCTTCCGTAGGCATCTATGATGGCGATCGTAACCCCCGCGCCCGTGTTGCTCAATTGGTCGATGGAATATGCCTTACGAATCTGTGTCGGAACGTAACCTGGGTAGGGCGGCACGTAGGAGGCGAGAGGGCTTAAAGTTGAACCAGGGGTATAGCGAATTATGGGTGGGCTGATAACAATGTTGAGCCCATCGGTGCCCGAGTTTCCAAGAGTTTTGATTGGCGAGAAAGCTACGGCGATAATAGCCAGACTGCAAAAAAACAACTCACTCGATTTCACAAGCCTGTGGATTAACTTTGCAGAGTTGCCCTTGCGACTCATGGGCTGGGTCGAATGAATATTATTATTTGGTCTAAACCAACTCATCAAGCCTACCTGCCTCTTTTAACTAATTAACTTTTCAATCCGGAATAATTTCTTACGCATGATCTGCCACAATTGATTATAATCCTTGGCTTTTCATATTTAAAGTCAATGAAAAATAGCATAAAACCCCGAAGATCTCGGAAGGAAAAAAACTCACCAACCCCTGGATTGACCTTGGCATCGAGCAAGTGATACATTTTGTATCTGTTATGAACCTTAAACCTCTCATTTCGCGATTTGCTGGGGTTGCTCTGTCCCTTCAACCAGTTTTTGCTTTTGTCGTATTCTTGGCTGTTTTAACCGGTTCACCCCCTTTATGGTTAGCATGGATAATTGCTTTGGCTCCTTTACCGCTTCGATTGTTTGCCACTGGACGTATTTCACAGAGGACCCCCTTTGACATCCCCATACTTATTTCCATAGTTGCTATGGTCATCGGATTCTGGCATAGCCCTGACCATCAGCTTGCCATTACTGGTTTAAACACGTTTTTGGCTTGTGTGCTTTTGTATTACGGGATAATCAACAACAGTCGAGCGCCAAAGGTCTATTGGATTCTCTGGTGCGTATTCGTCTCGCTTATTACTCTGTCGCTCGCTTTTTCCATTTTCAGAGGGGGAACAGCCCGCCAGGTTGTTTTCAATGAATGGGCTTATAAGTTGGCCGTTCACTGGCCATTGGCGTTGAACGGTAGCCTTAACGTGATCGGTGATATCTGCGCGGTATTAGTACCTGGATTGGTTTCGGTGGCTCTTTTCCGGCAAAAGCAATCTCTCAGGTGGGTCGCCGCGATACTGGCTGCCATTTTTTTGTTCCTGATAACCTTGAGCGCTAGTGGCGGTGGTTGGATGGTAATGACAGCGGGCTTGCTTTTTGTACTTCTGCGATTTAATGTCAAGGTCTTCGGTGTTGCTACCGCCACAATCGTAGCAGCAATAGGAACTCTTATCTGGTTTCGCAATATCACATGGGTAAGTTCGGTATTTTCCTCTATCTCGGTCACGAGCCGGATCGAGATATGGCAGGCGACTTTTGTCGTTCTGAAAAGCCACTTTCTTTGGGGGTTTGGGCTCGGCGGTTGGTGGTCTAGGGTACCATCCGAAATTGCCGCGCAGGGTAATCCTCATAATGCTTATCTCCAATTGTACTCAGACACAGGCATCTTAGGATTAATCGCGCTGATAATTTCGATTGTCCTAGGTATCAAATTATTTTGGAAAATATGGCGGGCGGACAACACCCTTCCGGGGTATGGCATTGCTCTGGGTATAGCCGCGGGTGTCATTGCAGGCGGGTTGCATGCGCTGGTCGAAGTTAATACAAATCTCCCCGTCTCAATCGGGGATAGGAACATTTACTTCGCAATTCCGTTTCTTTGGATATGGGTAGCATTCCTGGTGGTTTCCTGCCGGAGGCTTGAGCCACCCATATCTCAGACTACTAATGGTGTGGCCTTGGTGGGAAAACTGTCTAATGTCGAATAACCGCGTTTGTAACTTGGTTTCGAATCTCTTATGTTTTATATAAATGTAATAACGTTCATACAAATTTGATGAATATTTAACGCTCGTTACGGTACGCTCTAAGAGGAATTTAAACGAAGAAGTATCTGAGCGAAGGGTAATTACATGACTTCAACAAATAACGTTTTCTCTGAAGAATTGATGTTGGTGTGTCCGCATTGCGGGGAACCTTGTAATGATAAGAGCTTCGTGGGAGAATTCCGCAAATGCAATTGGTGTGGGATAGCGATACCCAAAGAGGCACCTGATTCGCCCGAGCAGGCAGTTCATGAGGCGGCCACCAGGCTGATCGTAAGTGATATTGATGTAAATTCGGGCTGGATTTCAGAAAATGTAAATACAACGAAGACTATCTCCATAATTATTCCCGCCTGGAATGAGAATGTGGGAATCAGACGGACGATACATGCTATCCCTAAAAGATATCTCGAAAATCATGGATTTGAAGTTCAGATTCTTGTGATAGATGCAGGATCTGATGATGGGACAGCAGAAGCGGCGCAAAATGCGGGGGCCGAGGTCATAGTAGAACTTGCGAAAGGTTATGGCCGGGCGTACAAGACAGGATTTGCCAACGCAAGGGGTGATATAATTGTTACCTCCGACGCCGATGGTACCTACCCGTTGGAAGATGTTCCTGCCCTAGTTAGAAGTCTTGAAGAAGAGAAGTTGGATTTTATTACTACAAATCGGCTTTCTGAGATGGAAAAGGATGCAATGTCTTTTCGGAATAAAATTGGGAATAGGATTTTATCGCTTGAGACTAGGATCCTTTTCAATATTGATATTAAGGATCCTGAATCAGGAATGTGGGTATTTCGGAAGAACCTCCTCCCTCGTCTCAGATTAACTTCCGATGGTTTCGCATTTTCACACGAGATTAAAATCGAAGCTTGTCATTTTGCTCGATGTCGGTGGAAAGAGCTCCTGATAGGATACAAAAGTCGCAGCGCCGAACCCGGTAAGATTACAGGTGGTTGGAATGGCTGGAAAGTTGGAATCGTTGATTTCATACACATCATCTGGAAAAGAATGACGAAACCTTTATGCCAAAACTCCGATGTTAATCTTATTGAATACACACCATCGGCTGAAGCTTCCCAGTAGGCAAGTGCTCATATCAATTCGTCGAACAACAATAGTTAGGGAGAAACCTGAAGAGCTATTGCGTGTGACATTGAATAAAAATAATAGACTCAACGAAATAAATGCTAAAAATCGCGTTCGTCACGATTGGTTATCCTCCATTGAGTGGTGGCTTACCTGTGCACGTTCATGGCATTGTGAAGCTAGCAGAGGAATTAGGCTACCAGCCAATTATTATTACACCAGAACTTAACCCAAGCATTCAAACCGAGTCAAATCCCGTAGACAATGTATTCAGATTGCACGTGAACAATTGGTTTCATGATAGCCCCATATTCAATCCCTATCGTTTGTACCAACAATTAAAAACCATAAACGCGGACATCATTCACGTAGTGTACCCATTCCCCATCGGATTGGAGACTGCAAGTCTGTTTGCACATCTCAATAAGAAGAAACTTATCTGCACGTATGTGGATGATATTATAGTAAAATTCCCCTTTTCATTATTGATAAAAGTTTATGAAGATACTGTCTGGAAATTCTGCAAGAGATGGATACAATCAATCTCGATTTCAACTCTCGAATATGGACAAAATGCGATTGGGTTGGCGGACTGGACTGGAAGCGTCTATGAAATTCCGCCACCAGTATTCGATTACGAATACTCTCTGTCTTTGGAAAAGAAATTCGAAGCCAAGAAAAGGCTGAATTTGCGGAGTTATGACAAAGTCGTGCTTTTCGTTGGGTCTTTACGCCAAAGAACAACCTATAAACGGTTAGATCTACTTTTAAGAGCCTGGTCTGAGGTCAAAAAACAAAATCCCCCACCAAATGTGGTACTTTTGATATTAGGTGACGGTGAATTGATAGGCTATTACAAATCCATGGCAAAGAGCCTTGGGCTGACTGGGGACGATGTCATCTTCAAAGGCTTTGTCCCCAGGGAAACACTAATAGAATGTTATCTTGCAGGTGATGTTCTTGTACTACCGTCTGAGGATAATAACGAAGCTTTTGGTATCGTAGTCGTAGAGGCTATGATATACGGTAACGTTGTTGTTGGGACGAATATTCCTGGAATCCGAGGTGCGATCAATATTGGCACAGGCTGTCACGTATCCCTTGTCGCCCCTAAACAATGGGGGTCGTTAGTTGATGAATTAAAATCGTGGCTGAACAAGGATTTAAATATATACGCCATTGAAAACCATCGCCATATAAAAACGTATTATTCCCGTAATACAGTTAAAGAGCAATTGGTTGGATTATATGCAAATCAATAGTCAATTTTCAAAGTCGGATTGTTAAAAGCAATGAATCCTGTTTGGAAATCGCTGGACCTTCTTATCACTCACAGAAGAATGAAAATCGTCAAACAATATCTCAACGATGACATTCTAGATATTGGGTGTGGGGAATCCAGAATAACCAAACTGCTGAAGCACGATGTTCACTATACCGGTGTTGACTGTAATCGAGTTTTAATCAAAAATCTGCAAAAACGTTTTAAGATGACTGGTTACAGGTTTGTACTGGCAGATTTGGAAAAAGAAGAAATCCCACTCGAACACCAGTTTAATTCGATATTGATGCTAGCGTTCATAGAACACGTTAATAATCCTGTAAATGTGATTAAAGAATGTGCACGCCTTTTGGCAGATAACGGGTTACTAGTGATAACGACCCCAACTCCTTTGGGGGACAAGCTCCTTCGAATACTCATTTCTATTACTAACCCATTTAGTAATTCACAAGTGGAGCGCCCACACGAACACTTATATGATAAAGAGCAAATGAGAAAATTATTTGAGACTTCGGGTTTGATTATAACGCGATATCGCAAGTTCGATTTTGGAGCGAATCAAATTTACATCGCTCAAAAAGAAAGAATTAAAACGAACGGAAACATTGAAAAGAATGAGAGTCGCCTTAATTAACAACGCCCCAAGAACAGCTGGTGTCGGAAGATATGCCTTCGAAACTCAAGAACATATCGGAAAATCGGGGGTTGAAGTTGCTCATTATCTATTCAATCGAAAGGAATGGGCGCTGGACAAAATCGCTGATACGGGATTTGAACGCATACACCAAAGCTTCAGAAATCCTCTAATCGATAATGCTTTACTCATGAAATTTGGGAGGCTACCGAATCTTTTGTTGGATTTAAATCTCGCTAGGCTCATCCCTGCTGGATACGACCTTTATCACATTACAAATCAAAATATGAGTGATATAACTTTTTGTAGCAAAATTTCTCCGAGTATTATTACAGTTCATGACATCATTTTCTATGTTTATTACAATTTGGCTAAAAAACATTTCGGTAGATTGGTTTATTTAGGTTTAAAAAATTGTAACAAAATTATTGCTGTTTCAGAGTCAACCAAAAAGGACCTGGTAAAATATTTTAATGTTCCCGGGAACAAAATAAGAGTGATCCATCCGGGAGTTAGTCAAAATTTCAAACCGCTTTCGAAATCCGAAAGAAACAAAATATACGGTAAATATGGGTTGACTCAGGACCGCCGTTATTTAATGCATGTCGGTAGTCCGGAGCCTCGAAAAAACGTCGGGACACTAATCAAAGCATTTCACAAAATAGTGACACAAAATCAATTCAGGGACGTACATCTGATAAAAATTAATAAATTATCAAAAACCGACGAGGCAATGATTGCAGAATTGGGAATACAGAATAATATTACAGTTCTCGATAATGTACCTGAAGAAAGTTTGGTTGGGTTTTACAATATCGCTTATGCCTTTATCCTCCCTTCCTTTTATGAAGGATTCGGTTTTCCGATTCTCGAAGCTATGGCTTGTGGAACTCCCGTAATTAGTTCCTCCACTTCATCGATTCCCGAGGTAATGGGTGGGGCTGGAATTTTACTCAACCCCCGTGATGAAAAGGGCTTTACCGAAGCTATTGTTGAGATATTACTCAATGATAAACTGAGAGCAGAGATGAAATTGAAAGGGTTACAACGTGCAGAATCCTTTTCTTGGGATTACACCGCGGCAGAAACACTGAAAACATATCAGGAACTTACTTAAAATGATAAAAAACCTGGGTCTTCCGGATAAAGTGCATGCCATTGTCAGGTTTAGCCGAGTTTGTACTAATTGGAACGTTATAATTATTGATTACTTCAAATTCTTTCTTAGGTTGAAAAATCCGGGATTCAGAACCCTTATTTTCAAAAATGGAACACAACTTAAGGTATCCCGAAAATGTAGAAGTGAACCAGCCGATGTTGGGTTTATCGCCGACATCTGGTTTAATAAAGTCTGTACCCCTCCAGGGCTTGAAATCGAAAATGGTGATACCGTTGTAGACATAGGCGCTCACAAAGGTTACTTCTCTATCTTTGCCGCCTTGCAGACAGGCGCAAAGGGACGTGTATATAGTTTAGAGCCGTTCCCAGCCACTTTTAGCATCCTTGAAGAGAATATGGCCCTTAACAATCTGAAGGACAACATCAAACCAATCAACCTCGGAGTCGCTGGTGAAAAAGGAGCGAAAAAGTTCTATATTTCGGCTACATCGGGTACCCATAGCATTTGTGAGAATGCTGGGATGTTCGTAGAAATAAATTGTGTTACTCTTGAGGATGTATATATTCTCGGCGGGATAGATAGATGCGATTTTTTAAAAATAGATTGTGAAGGGGCCGAATATGAAATACTTCTGGGAACGTCTGAGACAATTCTAGGACGCGTGAATAAAATATCAATAGAATGCCATAAACATGAACATCATTCCCAGAAAGAATTGGAACAATTCCTCACGTCAAAAGGATTCTTGTTAATCCCGACAACAAAAAGTAAATCAACGATTTATGCACGGAAGTATCCTACACCAAACCACAACTAAAACGCCTATGATTATTTCCGGCATATCCAAGATAATTGCGAAAAAATTATTTGGAGTGATATGTCTTTCAACTGTGGCAGTTTAAAACAATCGCTTTTGTTCATTTTTTCGCTACTTCTGGGAACAGATGTGGCAATATTATTAAATTTGCCGGTGCTCAGGCAAATCCTTGGTTTTTTATTTTTCACTTTATTTCCAGGTGTACTGATTATCCTCATCTTAAAGTTACAAAAACTTTCCTTCCTTAAAAAACTTGTCTTGTCAGTAGGATTAAGTATTTCCTTCCTGATGGCTTCAGGTCTTGTACTTAATAGTTTCTACCCGTTACTCCTTAGGCCTTTGTCCTTCTACCCGATACTAATTTGCCTCAATATATTGGTGATATTGCTGATTGTATTGGCTTTCCTGAGAAACAGAAAGGATATCGAAAACAATACGACAACAAATTTTGATTTAACGAACCAATTGTTGTCTCCCTTGCTGTTTACATTCCTTTTTCCCGTATTGAGTGTATTGGGCATTTATTTAATGGATATGATGGGTAACAATATTGTTTTGCTTGGCACACTGTTCTTTATACCGCTGTTTGTTATCATTCTTATGTTATTAAAAAACAAAGTCTACTCGCCTACATATCCAGTCGCTCTATTAATGATCGGCATGGCCATTACTTTAATGTATGGGTTGAGAGGCAACAATGTCCTGATTGGCGATGTCTCAGTCGAACTTAACACATACCATACCGTATTAGCGAATGGTCACTGGAACCCGCTCACATTATTTGACAATTTCAATGCTTGCCTGCCCGTAACGATCCTTCCTGTGATATTTCGGCATCTTCTGAATACAGATGTTTTCATATACAAACTGTTTTACCCGTTAATCCATTCGGTAACTCCTGTGGTTGCCTTTATCATATTCAGAAAATATCTAGACGAAAGGCGTGCTTTCCTTGCGGCCTTTCTGATATTATCGATATTTCCATTTTCCCCTCTTCTTTCAGCGCAAGTAATGCGGCAAATATTCGGGTTCCTATTTTTTGGGCTTGCAGTGGAAGTGTTATTCGATACTGAGATACTCGGAAAGAATAAATATTTATTGCTTGGCATTATGGTTGTAGCCATGATTGTATCCCACTATACTACAGCTCTGATTTTCGCGGGGTTGTTGCTTGTATATACGATGATTGATACTGCCAACAAATTTCGTAAAGGGGAAAGACCAAAACAAGCTATATTCATCCCTATAATACTTTTTTTATTTATACTGATATTTCTCTGGTTCACCGTGATTGCTAAGGCCCCCTTTTTTCATATGGCGATAGCTTTTACTGAAAAAAGTATATTAAACTTATCGAACTTCGCTGAAAATCTGAAATCACAGCGATTATTACTGTCGGGTTCGAAGCAAATTCCTGATAAAATCACACTACTCTTTTACCTGATGCCTATCGTCATTATAGGCATCGGTATAATCAGCCTAATTTTGCAGTCTCTCCGACGCCAGAGACCGTATCTAGACGATGAATACTTAGGACTGATGTTCATATCGGCCGGAATATTAGGCATAACTTTTATACTGGATTTTTATGCCGCATATGATCCTTACAGAATGTATCTGCAGTTTCTTCTATTTTTAAGTCCTGCATTTATCCTTGGGATTGACTCGATAGCCAAACGTATCGGGGGAATTGTGGCTTTCATTTGGACATTTCTCAATTCGATTTTATGGATACACGCAAAAAGTATAGGAGAACTGGCCGAGGACCTCATCTGGGCTATTCTGCTTGTTGTGGTCTTAGGCGGGCAGTATTTTGCCGGAACCTATATGGTATACCAACTTGGAGGCACCGCATATTCAGAGGTATTAAACAATGATGGAACCAGATATGATCGCGATTTTGTCCATGATGCAGAGTTAAGTTCGGCATCCTGGTTATTTTGCCATAATTCAAATCATTTAAGCGTTTGGGGAGATTATTACGGAAATTTCAAATTAGCCCAAATAGATGTTCCATCATCTGGTTACGCCAAAATGAACATTGGAGATATCCCAGCGGGAAACGTTGCTGCAATTCAAATAGTTCATGAAGGATATATCTATTTGGGATACGCCAATCTTGCCAAAGATTTGGTATATCCCAGCCCCAGCACTCAAGAAAATGCCTCCGGGATAAATATATCTGATCTACCGTATCTATTCTTCGGCGTGAACTTAATCTATAATAACGGCAAATCGACAATATACCATTGAGATGTGCTTTGTGATTCGTCAGCAGCTTCCTGGCAATAAATTGAACGGCCTCGATAAACGGTTGTCGGTATTCTTCGGGATACTTGTGCTCATTGGGCTAGTCACGATAGGCTTTCTGTCAACCCTCCCAAGAGATCTCGAGAAATACACCCAGTTCTATATATTAGGTATCCAAGGCCAAGCGGCTGATTATCCCTCAAGTTTTACCTTGGAAAATGGCAGGGTAATTTCGGTTAAATATGGAACTGAATCTTCTCAGGTCACCGAAGATCAACAGGGTAGATTGACTCTGGGTATTGTCAACAACGAAAAAGCTGAAACAAACTATCAAATCGCGATGCAAATATCCGGATTGCCAGCAAATATTCTGGCGGGTGGCGAATCAATATCGTCTCTGGGACCCCTTACTTTAGCCGCTGATGGAAAATGGGAGCAAGAGATCGGGATAGTACCTCTCTTGATTGGCGATAATCAAAAAGTCGAGTTGCTGCTATACAAGGGCAACTGTACCGAACCATATTTAAGCCTCTGCCTGTTTATAAACGTAAAATAAACTTTCATGGCACAATATTGGGCGATGACCAGCCCACTCAGTTACATTTAAAGATTCCTTGATGCTATCTCGCTTGTTTTAAGATTGAGCCAGATGCCAAAAGAACAGGGGCGGCTGGAGCCTCCCCTGTTCCCATAAATCGGAACAACCCTTTACTGCAGGTACCCTGGTATCGGTATATCGGTTGAGGTGCCCCAACCATATTGTAACATTTGACCATTACTCGTTCGGTTGATGTACCAGTAACCAGTGGATGGCCGGAAGACGGCGGCGTCGGTTTTACCATCACCATCGTAATCGCCCGGTACAGGGATATCACCAGCTACACCACCCCAACCGTATTGGAGCATCTGGCCATTGCTAGATTGTCTTATGTACCAATAACCAGTTGACGGCCGATAAACTGCCACGTCGGTTTTTCCATCTCCATCGTAGTCACCAGGTACGGGAATATCACCTGCAACACCTCCCCACCCCAAATCGAGAAGTTGGCCGTTACTAGATTGGCGAATAGCCCACTCACCTGTAGATGGCCTATAAACTGCTATATCAGTCTTTCCGTCGCCATCGTAGTCACCAGGTACAGGAACGTCACCGGGCAGTCCACCCCAACCAATATCGAGAAGTTGGCCGTTGCTAGACTGTCGAATGGCCCATTCACCTGTGGACGGTCTGTATATTCCCACATCGGTCTTACCGTCACCATCATAGTCGCCGGGAACCGGCAAATCTCCAGTCAATCCACCCCAACCGTATTGGAGCATTTGGCTGTTACTGGATTGATTGATGTACCAGTAGCCTGTGGACGGCCTATATATTGCAGCATCGGCCTTCCCATCACCGTCGTAGTCGCCAGCTACGGGTATGTCACCTGGCACTCCACCCCACCCGTACTGTAGCATCTGCCCGTTACTCGTTTGGTTGATATACCAGTAACCCGTGGACGGCCTGTATATTGATGCGTCGGTCTTGCCATCCCCATCGAAGTCGGCGACAACGATCGAACCTATTGTCTTTAAAGTAAATGCCGTTGACCAGCTTGACGTTCCACCCGCGCTTGTTGCGTTAACCTGCCAGGAATAAGTTGTACCGCGTGCGAGAGTGCTGGCTGGTATTGTGTATGTAACCGTTGGAGCCGTCACAATTTGGTTCACAATGGGTGAGAAGGCCCCTGAGGCGGTTACCTGAACGTTATACGAAGTTGCCCCAGTAACTGCAGCCCAAGTCAGCACGATTGGAGACGAACTTGCTACCATACTTCCTGTGGCAGGCGACACCAGCGCAGGCACCGAAGCGGCAGCAGGAATGATGATTGTAAACGCGGTTGAGTACGCGGAAGTGTTGCGAGGTCCGGTCGCACTTACTTTCCAGGTATATGCCCCGCCCGCCAGTAAGCCATTAGGGATGTTCCATGAATTAGTTACCAGGCCGGGCATATCAACAACGACGGTTGCCCCGCTCAGTATTTGTAAACGATAGGAGGTCGCACCGGTAACTAACCCCCATGTAAGGGTGATAGGGGTGGTTGCGACTACTGTGCTTCCGTTGGTCGGAGTCGTTAGGGCGGGTGCAGCAGTTAATGCAACTGCCGCCACAGTGGTAAATTGCAGCACGTTGGAATTAGCGTTGCCAGCCTTGTTGAACGCTATTACAAAATAGCTGTACCTCTGGCCCAAAACAGCTGTCCCATCAAGGAAAGTTGTCTTATTTGCTGGAACAGTTGCTATGTTTGTGTATGCTCCTACTATCCCGCCGTTCACAGCTGCCCGTTGAATCTTGAACCCGATCTCGTTTTGTGGATTACCCAGATTCACTGTTGTTGGCGGTGTTGCATCCGTCCATGACAAGGTATTACCCCCGGTGTTTGCAATCGTCAATACGGGTGCGACAGGAGTTATAGAAGCGACGACGAAATCGATCGGGCGCATCATGTCATTTTCTTCATGGCCGAGGATATGGCAATGCCATACATATTCCCAACCGAATGACTTCAGTTGATTGGTGGTTGTTACAGGAGTTCCATTGGGTGCTATGTTGGCAAAGTTCATGGTTCCACCGATAGGCTGGGTCGGGTCAAGCGGACGAACGCTGTCAGGGATGCCAAACGGAAGTTTGGGCGCGATGGCCCTCAGAGCCACTGTGCAGTCCTCCAAGGGGTTCATGCGGACACTTTCTTTCCACCCAAGTTCATTGGCTTCTGTGGGTCTGATGGCTCCGTCCCACCCAACACGGTTGAGCACCTGTACATTGAACAAATGGAAGTGGATAACATGGGTATCGACGCCGTTATGGGTGATTTTCCATATTTGGGTGCCGTCCCCCGCTACCGGCGCTCCCTGCGTTACGGAATCATCGATGTACTCGGTGATCGGGTCGATATAACCATACGGTATGGTTGTCTGTGTCGTTTGGTTGGTATAGGGCAACTCGACACCGAGGATAGCATTCATCCTGCCATAATCGGCGGTGAATAGTTCCTGGATGGCTTTAGGCTGCATTTGATAAGTGATGGTATTCGACAGATTGGCATATGCAGCCGCGCCGGTGCCCCCGCCTCCGCTGATAGTCACGGTTGGAGCCGAAGTGTAACCTGACCCCGGGGTAACAACATTTATACGAAGGAGTGTTCCGGTTGTCAAGGCTGCGGTCGCTGCCCCACCGGTTCCTCCGCCGCCACTGATAGTGACAGTCGGAGCGGTTGTGTATCCTGACCCTCCAGCGGTGACGCGAACTGCTGCGATAATGCCATTCAGGGCAATAGCTGTGGCGGTAGCCCCTGTTCCCCCTCCACCCGTGATCGTTACAGTGGGGTTAGTATCATAACCCGAGCCGATCGAGGTGATGGTAAAACCGGTTACGGCCCCCGCCGGCGCCAGCGTCACCGAGGCAGTAGCTCCTGTGCCACCGCCACCGGAGAGCAGAACGGTCGGCGGTGAGGTATACCCGCTTCCTGAATTCGTGATTGTGACGCTTGAAACGGTTTGCGCAGATGACGGACCGGTTAAAGTAGTATCCTGGATTTTTACGTAATTGTTAGGGTAGGCGGTTCCGTACACCCCGTTGTAGGCTGCTTCCGGGACAATAATCGGGGGCTGGGATACTTTAAACGCAATCGGTAAAGCGGTATTCAGGTCAGTAATACGGGTGTAAGGAACTGGAGTGACAGCACTTACTTTGATCTGCATTACGGTGCGCGTATTCGGGCCATAACCCGGGATGGTCGTTGGAGCGCCGCCCGTTGAAGTCTGGTCAAGGTCCCCTGTAAAGTAGTCGATACGCGAATCAGGCGCAGGAACTGGTGCAGGTGAATCATTGTACAAGATAATTGTTTGACCAGCGAAAGCCGAAAAATCAACTATGACATCTGCGCGTTCTGCAGGAGCCAGGAACAATGAATGTCTGGTCACGTTGCCGATAACGATGTTCCTGGGATTATATTGATAGCCGATAGGCATCGGAGGGATCTGCACAGGCGCGGGCAGGAAACCGCCCTCGGTTCCTATCTGTATCCAGCTTGGGCCCATATTTCTGGGATCAGGGACACCTCCAACTCTGGCGTTCAGAATATCGGAGGGGACTGACCCGCCGTCCGTCGGCTGTATCCAATCCAGGGGGAACGGGATAGCGGGATTGTTGACAGCGGGAACCATCGCAACATCGGTATTGACGCTTGAAATGGCTGCTGCTCCGCTTCCTCCGCCTCCGGAAATCGCGATAGTGGGGTTAACCACCGGGCCGGTAGTACTAACGGTTCCGCCGGTCACGGTGATGCCGACCACACCCAGCAAAGCCACTGCTGTAGCCGGTGTTCCCCCGGCAGGCGGAGCGCTGATGGCAACAGCCGGAACGCTGGTGTACCCGGAACCTGAAGCAGCGACTATGATTGTTGATACGGCTCCTGCGACCAATACCGGTGTACCCGCGGCCCCTAACCCGCCGCCACCGCTGAACGTAATTGTTGGGGCAGTTGTATACCCGGCTCCTCCCACAATCGTGAATCCTACTACTCCGAGTGAAGCCGCGGCCGTCGCCCCGGTGACGCTGCCTCCTGTGATTGAGACAGATGGAACCGAAGTGAATCCGGTACCTGCCAGGGTTATACCGATAGTAAGGGGGGCTGCTTTATACAGCTGCAGATTCATCATACGGTCGTTGCAGGCATTGAGGATGCGGAAGCGATAAGCCTGCGGCAAAACTGTGACGCTGGGATAGGCTGTCCCGTTTACGATAGGGGTATCCATGAAGGATTCGGGTACACCTGAAGGATTTGGGGTCCCCGGTATTACGGGAGGTTCGGTCCCCCCGACAGTATAGTATGGGTTGGCAACGGGACCATTAACCAATCCGGTGAACGGAGGGAAGAACCATGGACCGTAATCCCATCTTCCCATGGGATTTGCACCTGAAGGGTCATAGGGGTTCTGGTTGGTCATGTATACATGTGGGAACCACAATGCCCCCAAACCGCCGGATTTTGAGGTGACCCAGGTGGGGTCCTGAGCGGCCAGCTGGCCGGGGTATGGAACAAAAGTTTTATCCTGGATTATTAAAGGTATCTGGGTTGCCGGGATAGTGCCGGCCGGGGGCGTGTATGCAGGGGACGCACCCGGGATAGCGGTGCCGTTGACCATGGCTGACTCAACCGCGTCTGTAAGAAGGTACCCGGCCGCCAGGCCATCATAGACGTTCAATCGTGTTATGCCAAGGGCATGGTCATGGTAGAACATCAAGCGGGCAGACTGCTGATTTGTATAATACAGCGTAACCGAACCGCCCGGCGAGACCGGCATATCCGGAACATCTTGTTTGCTCACGCCCTGAGAGTAACTTGTCGCCTGTAAGGACGGAGTCACCCATTGATGGGGAGTGCCGTCACTGACCCAAGGGGTAACTCCGCCGTGCAGATGGATAACGGCACGGTTATCTGTGTACTTTTCAGTCCCCCCGTTTGGTCCGGTTCCCACCCCCATATACGTCACGTCCACCGGGACGAATATATCGCTCGGCGATGAAGTTGTTGGAAGCAGATTTGTGAATTTTAATCTGACCGGCCTGTTGCTGGTCGCCACGATCATGGGGCCCAGGTAATGCACTGGATCCGGAGGCACGGTGTTAAGATTGGTGACTGAATTCGTTCCAAAATTGAGCTGAACATATTCACGCAAAGGAGTAGCCGGCAAGTCCGAATGCATTTTTTCTTTGTACTGTATGGCCGCAATCTCGTAGTAATCTGAACCCGAATAAGTGATGGTATCCGGGTGGGCGACAGAAATATATTGTCCGAGGTTGTTGGCTCCTGCGGCGCCAAGCCCGGGCAATGTATCGACGAATTTCCTGATCCCTGTTCCGGCCACCACGTTCCCATTGACATCAATGGTTGGTAAAGGGCTGTTGGCGTAGTTGGGGTAAATGCCGAAATAGTCGGGCGTGCCGCCAGGCGCCGGAACAAGTGCTGGCTTAATACCCCCGCTCGCCTGATTTTGTAATCGTGCGACCATGGCCCGGATGGCGGCCTCGTTTCTTTCTGCGTTTGTGGGTGTTCCTTTGTAATGCAGCGTCGAACCGGCGGCGCTAACTTCAGTTGTTATTGAGTCAAGGATACCCGGAATCACCGTTGAGGCCAGGGCCACGCCCCCTATTGTTATGCCTGCACGTTTCAGGAACTGGCGGCGTGACATTCCCTGGTTGTTGGATAGACTTTTGTTCTCAATATCGATAGCCATTTGTTTCTCCTTTGATTTGGCATAATGATACTAACTTATATCCTATCAATACTGACATAAAGAACATATAAATAATGATGTAAATGTATTAAATTTTTATTACAAATTGATTGCTGCCAACGTTGCGAATCCCTGGATCAAAACCCTCTCTTGCGAGACAGATGCGCGTTTTGTTGGGATTCAAATTCTTCCTGCGATATTAACCCCTGTTTTTTAAGGTCGGCTAACTTGCTGATCTTTCTATTCACGCTCGGAGCCTGAAGCGTTTCTAGTCGGCCGGTTTTCTCCATCTCCATCAAATCGCGTATAATCCCCACGCCAAGTTGGGCTTTTTTCATTGAGGATGTGCCAACTATCGGGATCGCGTGGAGGCTGGTTTCCGGGTTGTTACTACCCGAACCCCAGAAGTTCAAATCATGAGTGGGGATATCCGCCCCCTGGATAACAACGAAGCCGGTCGTCCCCTTGGTTTCCAGTTGAATCCCGGTCAAATTATGGTAGTGCCATGAGGTCATTTTCGTTCCGAAGGTCACTCCGCCCATCAATCCCTTTTTAAATATAAACAAGCGGAAATCGGTCCCGATGATTGCCTGGTCCCAGGCTCCTTTGATGATGATTTTAACCATCTCATCGGGCATCAGTGTTTGCTTTAAAGCGGCTCTGGCTGATGGGATTAACTCGTCGAGGTTGTCATTAGCCCGCGTGACATCAGCCATCAGAAATCTCCTCTTCGTGGATCTTGAATATCAGATAAGCCAGGCAAATGCTTTAGGTTAATCCGGCGACTAAACTAATTATAATACATCGGCATTTCGGGAGACTAGTCCCACCGGGGCAAAAAGAATCCGATGTAATAAATTAAAAGGTGGCTTTCAAGATAAATCCCATAGAATGTTGTCGTTCAGCGAGATATGGCACTTTTTGAACAAGGCTGCTTCGCGTGGTCATACGTATGTCATAAGAACTTACGCTATGGATTTTTATGACCCAACGGTCAAAATCAGACCCCTCAGGACAATCGCATTCTCTTCGCGGTTTTACCCGTGCGCAAATACGTCTGAATATTCATACAATATTTAGAAATAATTCCAAATATTTAGCATTTATTTATCAAAGAAACGTTACATTTGCTTTCATAACAGGCTTGTGTGCTATCCATGAAAATATGACTGAAAAATATACCGGATTAAAAATGATAAGAAACGATATGAAAAATAATAAAGATGGTTACACACTTATTGAACTGCTAGTCGTTATTGCCCTACTTGGTATTCTCGCTGCACTTGTAGTTCCCAATGTCACCAGGTTCCTGACCAGTGCAAGAGTTGCGGCCGCGAACGCTGAGCTTGGTGTCGTAAAGACAGCAATAGTCTGCGCCTTGATAGATGGGAAGGAACCACCTTCACACGACCCCAGCAGCTTCAAATTCGCTTCTGACGTGGACCCTTCTACCGACTGGCTTGATGTTTATATACAGGGCGGGAAAAAATCCCTGAAAGGGACTTATACTGTCGACAGTAGCTGGATCATGACAAACGCTATATATCCAGGTGTAACATTTGATACAGATACCGGCTTATTTCATTAAACTTCACACAACCTTACGTGTGTTGTTTCCCCGGTATCCCTTCTAATAACAAATTGCCCCTTTTATATCCCGCAAAAATCGATTGTCGAAAGCGTTTTTTGTTCTGGCCCGGAATATAGCCAAGTTGTTTTCCATAGTACCATCTGTTTGTATCCGTCCAATAAATGCATGCACCGCGAGTAAGTCGTGTCGGTTTAGCTCCCCTTAGCGATGTTAATTCCCCGCAGTTCATCGCCGCACCCCATCACAAATCCTATTCTACATACTGCTCGTCTGTTTTTTTGCGTCGACGGATGTAGAAGAAGAAAAATCCAAGGATCACAGCCAATATAGCGGCACATATGTTCAACCACCCATTCGAGATAAATTTAGTTGTAGTCAGTACCATAAACCCAAGTTTTTGGGTTACAACTCCATGGGTGGTCGTGGTATCAGGTAATAATTGAGTTATAGTTAATAGTGAACTTATGAATGTTATTTTATAGTTGTCCCCGGCTGTTAAGGAACCCTGCGATATTTGATAAATACCCGGGATTTCACCACTTTCTCTTGTTAATGTGCCGGTAATACCATCATCACCCACAAGTGATCCGTAAGTCACACTGTATCCAAGATTTGGGTCTGATGCTTTATTTTCTTTAATCTGAGAGTCAGAGGTAATGTTGATGGCCCTTTGGGTGATATCTGTCACTGTATGTGCCTGGGTCAGTGTGTAGTTCCCCGCATCTGCCCCTCCCAGACTCAGCCCTGAGATCACCACTCCCTTCCCGGCCCCTGCCGCTGCGTCACTGAATATTCCCATCGCTGTCCCCGTCATTGTCACCACGTCAGGACTCACCACCCCTATCAGTGCCCCCGTCCCCGTGATGGCCGCCGCGGCACTCCCGTCATATACCTTGCCGAGGGCACTAAGCCCGCTCACGGTAAGGACTTTTTGAGTGATCCCGGCACTGCCTCCCGGCTGGGTC
>Ga0209083_1001493_pt1 | contig 26391 bp, 21 predicted proteins | sample AM7aDNAmetaG_FD_184132 | JGI IMG/M metagenome (GOLD analysis project Ga0209083, IMG submission 184132) | Freshwater microbial communities from Finland to study Microbial Dark Matter (Phase II) - AM7a DNA metaG (SPAdes) (version 3) | ecosystem: Environmental > Aquatic > Freshwater > Lake ...
GGCAGCCGCCCCGAAGTAATCGAGCGGCTCATAGCGGAGAAATTGCTGGACTACGTCGCGATGGACGTCAAGGGGCCGCTCGGCCAGCGCTACAGCGAAATCGCCGGCGTCGAAGTGGACATCGACTCCATCCGCCACAGCATCGAACTGCTCATCAGCAGCGACATCGCGTATGAATTCCGCACCACCCTCTGCCCCGCGCAACTCGACCCCGACGCCGTCGAAGCCACCGCCCTGGGCATCCGCGGCGCCGCCCTCTACTACCTCCAGGGATTCCGCCCCCTCAACTGCCTCAATTCGGAATTGAATTCCGTCGCGCCCTACAACCCCGACCAACTGCGCGACCTCTGCCGCCGCTGCTCCAAATACATCCGCCAATGCGCCGTCCGAGGGGATGAGGCGAGTACGATAGGGGCGAGTGCGGCGAAGTAGTCCCGTTGCGAAACGACCTCGCAGCCTCCTTGACTCTTTCCCCCATTCTCGCGATACTGGGGCACCGTCCGGTCAGCGAAAGAACGCTCGGACAAACAGGTATCCGGCGGAGCGGCAAGAGAGGGCGCCGATGGAACCTTCGATCGTCCAATGCAGCAACTGCGCAGCGCGGCTTCGTCTGCCGGCGACCATGGCGGGCAAGCGTTTCAAGTGCCCGAAATGCGGAACCGTGAACGTCGCGCGGCCGCAGGAAACTCCTGTGATCGCCCCCTCCGCCGCCCCCAAGCCCGCCCCCGTCAAGGCCGCGCCTTCCGTCGCGGCGGGAGCCGTCTCTGCGACGCCGAAGCCCCCGCCGGCCGTTTCAGCGCCGTTGCGCCCGGCCGCAGCCTCGCCTTCTCCCGTCATACCGCCCAAGCCGAAAACCGCCTCCGCCGCAACCGGCGACCTTGTGGAGTTGCAGGGGGCCATGGCGCTGGCGAACAAATCCTCGACGCAGTGGCTCCGTTGGCTCTTCCTGCTGGCGATCATCCCCCTGGCGTTCTCCGTCTTCGCTCCCAAGCCCAAGGCGATTGACCCCAAACAAGTCGCGCCCGCGTTTCAGCAGCGGCTCAAAGAACGACTCGCGGCCCGACCGGATATGCAGCAGCGGGTGACGCAGCTTGAGAAAGAAGGACTCTCTGTCAACCTGTTGATTGCCTGGGCCGATCTATTCAGCGACACGGAATTGAAGGCTCATCTTGAGGAACTGAACGATCAGATTACCGCCCTGAGCAAACAGCACAGCGTCTCCGTGGACAAGGACAGCGTGACGCAGCTCCTGGAAGAAATCAAGGCTTCGTTCATGCTGAAGCATTGCGGACTCCAGCCCCCTCCTTTCCTTCCCAAGAAGACCTGGGGCCACTGGGGGCTGGCGGGCCTTGCGGCGATTCTGTTCCTCTCCTATTTCTGCTTCGCCTACCCGCGCGGCAACGCCAAGGTGGGGCATCTGCTCGGCGTGGGCTTCTTCACGGGTACCATCGGCATCGTGATGCTGCTCGCCGTACAATGGCTCGCCGGACTCGCGACGGCACTCCGCATGCGCGGGGGCGGAATCATCATGCTCATCTGGCTGATTCTCGTTGCCCTGGCCTTCTCCTATGCGGCGGCGGATGATCCCTCCAACGGATTCTTCCTGAGCTTCCTGGGATTCACGTTCGGCGTCGGACTGATCGAGGAACTGTGCAAGCTCCTGCCGCTTATCTGGGTTTATCGCAACAAGGGGGAGTTGGACTGGCGAGGCGCCTGCGTCTACGGACTGGCCAGCGGCGCAGGCTTCGGGATTTCGGAAGGAATCATGTACTCCGCGCGCTACTACAACGGCGAGAGCCAACTGGGGATGTACGTCGTGCGGTTCGTCTCCTGCGCGGCGATGCACGCGGCGTGGGCAGGCGCGGCGTGTATTCTGCTTCAGAGGCGTCGCGACCAGCTTCAGGGCGAGTTGGCCTGGATGGACTGGGTTCGCGCTCTTGCTCCGGTCCTCGCGGTGCCCATGGTCCTGCACGGTCTCTACGATACGCTCCTGAAGACGGACATGGCCGCCTGGGCGCTGGCGACGGGGGTGGTGAGCTACGCCTTCTTCATCTGGCTGCAGGAGCGTGAAGCGCGCGAGCAGACCACGACTGCCCTCAATCTAATGGCAATGGCCCGCAAAAACGCATCCCGACCCACCGCAACGTGGTAAGGGGCCCGGAACACTTTCACGCTATTCGCAGGGACGTCCGTTGCCGTTGCCCTCATCCTTCCGTTCTCCGCGTCTCCGCGGTGAGCGCTGTTGTCGTTACCCCGTCCGCTTCGCCCACCGCAGCTTGGCCGACGCCGCGCGCGGGTTGGCGTTGAGTTCCCGCGAGCCCGGACGGATGGGCGCGTCGCTCGCCTCGGAGAAGAGCCCCGCGCGCAGCGCGTCGCGGAAATTGCTCTTCACCAGCCGGTCCTCCCCATTGTGAAAACTGATAATGGCCATGCGTCCGCCGGGACGCAGGCAATAGGGGGCCGCGCGAAGGAACTGATTCAACGCCCCCAACTCGTCATTCACCAGCATCCGCAGCGCCTGGAAAGTCAGCGCGGCGGGGTGCGTCTCGCCGCGTTTCGCCCTCTCGCGCCACTCCAGACGCGTAATCCCCTTCACAGCCAGCACCATCTCCGCCAACTCCACCGTCCGCGCGATGGGCCGCGCCGCGCGCTCCGCCGCGATCCGCTGCGCAATCCCCTCCGCGTCCGGCTCCTCCCCCAGGTCGCTCAGCGCAGCGCAGAGCTCCTCCGCCGACAACGTCCGCAGCAGATCGGCTGCGCTCTGGGTAATGCGGTCATCCATCCGCATATCCAGCGGGCCGTCCTGGCGATAGCTGAAGCCGCGCGCCGGGTCGTCGATCTGCATGCTGGAGACGCCGAGGTCGGCCAGGATCGCATCGTACCCCTCGATCCCCAGTTCCCGCATCGGACGGGCGATCCCGGCGAAGTTGCTGCGAAAGACATGGAGGCGCGCCCCGGACTGCGCCGCGAGCGCCTCCAGCCGCGCGCGCGTGCGCTCCAGCGTCGCCGCATCCACATCGAAGCCGACCAGCCTGCCCCCCGGCGCGATCCGCCGGAGCAGTTCGGAAGCGTGCCCGCCATACCCCAGCGTGCAATCCGCCACCGTCTGGCCCGGCCGAAGGTCGAGCGCCGCCATCACCTCCGCCGCCAGCACCGGCAAATGCGTCCCCGCGGGGGTGCGACCGCGCGCGCGCAGACGCTCCTGCACCTCCGGGTGCGCCTCCGGGTCCTGCTCCTTGTACCGCTCCTCGAAACGGCGCGGGTGCGTTCCCCGGTAACGGGGCCGCCGCTTGTGTTCGCCGGGGTTCTGATCGGGCATTTCCGCCTCAAGTTAAGAGAGTGCGTCAGGCCAGGGAACGCCAGGGCGCAGCATGCTGCGCCCCTACCCGGGATACGCCGAGTCCCATTCTACCCGCCCGGTGCTAGGAGGGAAACCGGGACCTTTGGACTGCGCCGCCCCTGGCGGCGCTTTGCCTCGCGCGAGGAATGGCAGCACAGGCGGGCTGCCCCCTCCTCCGCGCATGCCCTCCCGCCAAGCCAAAGCGGCGTCGATGCCGCCGCACTCCAAGGCGCGCGCCCCGGTCAGACTTGACAATTTCCGTACAAACCTTATCCTAGAGCGCTCAATCAGGCGATTTAGAACGCAACCGAGACCGAGGGAAAGCAACGTCATGGCACAGATTCTGCCGTTTCAGGGGTACCGTTTCCGCGCCGACGCCGCTGGCGACGTGGCGCGCCTCATCGCCCCGCCGTACGACGTCATCGACCCGGCGCTGCGCGACACGCTTTGGCGCCTCTCCCCGTACAACATTTCCCGCGTCACCCGGGCCGACCGCGACGAGAAAGCGCCGAACCCCTACGACGCCGCCGGCAAACTCTGGGCCGAATGGCTCAGCAAGGGCATCCTGGCGAAGGATGCGCAGCCCGCGCTCTACGTCTATGAGCAGCGCTTCGAAGTCCGCGGCCAGCGCCTGAACCGCACCGCACTGATCGCGCGCGTCCGCCTCAAGCCGCACGGCGAAGGGGTGCTGCCGCACGAGAACACCCTCAGCGGCCCCCGCGCCGACCGCCTGCTGCTCATGCGCGCCACCGAAACGCAGTTCGGCCAGGTGTTCGGACTTTACCAGGACCCCGCCGCCGAGGTGGACACGCTCCTGGAGACCGTCAAGCGCCGCCCCCCCACCACGCAGGCGGCGGACCGGCAGGACCTCCTCCACCGCCTCTGGGCCGTCACCGACGAACCGACCATCGCGCGCCTCACGCAGCTCATGGAGAGCAAGGACATCCTCATCGCCGACGGCCACCACCGATACGAAACCTCCCTGGCCTACATGGCCGAGCACCCGGAGAACGAAGCGGCCAAGTGGCGCATGATGGCGCTGGTCAACACCGGCAACCCGGGGCTTGTGATCCTCCCCATCCACCGCGGCATCAAGAACATCCCCGGCTTCAAGCCGCAGGAGTTCCTGGCGAAACTGCGCAAGCAGTTCGACATCAAGACCTACCCGGGCGACACCGCCGCCTCGCGCGACGCCGCCCTGCAGGAGATCCGCGAGCAGCAGGCCGCCGGGCGCAATGCCTACGTCCTCCAGTTGAACGACGGCTATCAGCGCGCCATCATCCTGCGCGACCCCAAGGCGATGGAGATCGTGCAAGGGCACTCCGACGCCTGGCGACGCCTCGACGTCGCCGTCCTGCACCACCTAATCCTCGAACCCCTGCTGGGGATCACCGCCGAACGCCTGGCCGCCGAGTCCAACGTCGAGTACATCCACGACTTCCCGCACTCGATCGAAGAGGCCGCCGCGCGCGTGCGCTCCGGCGCCAGCCAGGCGCTCTTCCTGCTCAACGCCACCCGCGCCGATGAAGTGCAGGCCGTCGCGCGCAATCGCGAAAAAATGCCGCAGAAGAGCACCTTCTTCTATCCCAAAGTGTACACCGGCATGGTAGTCTATCGGATGAAGGATTAGCGCATTATGGGATGAGGCCACTTCCTCATGTCGGGCCCGCCAAATGACGAATGACGAAGCCCGAATGACGAAGGAAACGCCAAAGCGCTGAAATGCGCGGCAGCATGAGACATGGCGCGAGAATCGGTTGATAGGGACATTCGGTCATTTGGGCATTCATTCGTCATTCGGGCTTCGTCATTCGTCATTGCCGCATCTTTTTGAAAAATGGAGGAAGTCATGAAGCTGTTCATCCCCGGTCCGATCTGGTGCCGCGACGAAGTCCTCAAGGAAATGGCCAAGCAGCCCCTCGGCCACCGCAGCAAGCACTTCACCACGCTTTACCTGGGCGTGCTGGAGAAGCTCAAGAAGGCGCTCAACACTCAGTGCGACGTCCACGTGTCCACCAGCAGCGGCTCGGGCGTATGGGAACTGGCCGTGCGCAACTGCGCGCGCAAGCGCGTCCTCTCCTGCGAATGCGGCGCCTTCAGCAACAAATGGGGGGATGTCGCCGAGCTCAACGGCCGCGAAGTGGTGCGCATCAAGGTCGAGCCGGGCAAAGCCGTCAAGGCCGACATGGTCGCCGACGCGCTCAAGAAGAACCAGGTGGACGCCGTCCTCTATTGCCACAACGAGACCAGCACGGGCGTCACCAATCCCATCGCCGCCGTCGCCGAGGTCATGCGCGACTACCCGGACGTCCTCTTCCTGGTGGACGCCGTCAGCAGCCTCACCGGCATCGAATTGGACGTGGACAAGCTGGGGATCGACATCGCCCTGGCCAGCGTGCAGAAGGCGTTCGGCATCCCGCCGGGTGCGGCGGTCTTCACCGCCTCCCCCCGCGCCTACGCCCGCGCCAAGGAGATCAAGGACCGCGGCTACTATTTCGACCTGCTCGCCTTCAAGTCCAACGCCGAGAAAGGGCAGACCCTCGTCACCCCCTGCGAGCCGCACATCTACGCGCTCAACTACCAGCTCGACGCCATGCTCGCCGAGGGAATGGCCAACCGCTACAGCCGGCACAAGCAGATGGCCGAAGTCGTCCGCGACTGGGCGCGCAAGAACTACGCCCTCTTCCCCGAGAAGGGGTTCGAGTCCAACACCCTCACCTGCGCGACCAACACCCGCAACACCGACATCAGCGCGCTGAACAAGGAACTGCTCGCCAAGCACGACTGCGTCATCAGCGACGGCTACGGCGAGCTCAAGGGGAAGACCTTCCGCATCGCCCACATGGGAGACATGCAGGTCAGCGACATGCGGCAACTGCTCCAGTGGATCGACGAGATCGTGGGGCTCTGAGGGAACGCGTTTTCACCGCAGAGACACAGAGGACGCGGAGAACGGAATCAAAAAGCCTTGCGAAGGTTCGTCTGACCTTCGCAAGGCTTTCTCGTTGGTGGAGCATCAAATGCCATGGAAACCCATGGGCACGCGCCAGCGCGAATCAATCCGTCATTGCGAGGACGGTGCGGAGAAAACCTCCTTTGCCGAATCGGCGTCGCCGCGCCGGACGTGGCAATCTTCCGCTTTCCACCCCCCCCCGAGCCGGAGGGGCCCGCGGGGAGAGGGTGAGAAATGCGAAGCATTGACTGATTGGGAGCCCCACGGACGCGCGCCAGCGCGAATCAATCCGTCATTGCGAGGACGGCGCGGAGAGAACCTCCTTTGCCAAATCGGCGTCGCCGCGCCGGACGTGGCAATCTTCCGCTTTCCACACCCCCGAGCCGAAGGGGCCCGCGGGGACGGGCGAGAAATAAGGAAGATCGCCGCGGTCGCGCCGGGAACCGTTTGCGCGAAAACATGGTTCTTGGCGGCGCTCCCCCCTCGACAAGCTCGGGGCCGTGAGCCACGTCGAACGGCTCGCGATGACAGTCAATTGGTCGCTGCCGCGCGCCATGACGCCCCACCTGAACAAGCCTGCGCATCTTCCAAGAAGACGCATTTCGTCCGGTTCCTTCGTCATTCGGCATTAGGGCTTCGTCATTAGCGCGTCCTCATTTCCTTGCGCTCCGCGTTGCGGTTGTGCTAATGTCACATTCAAATAACCATGCTATCCCATGACTCCCGCGGCTGTTGCGTTCGGTTCCTGAGGGAGGACACCCGCTGCGCGGGCGCCCGGTGGCTGCGCTGCGCCCTCAGCCCGTTCGGCCTCGCGTACGGCGCGGCCATGCGGCTCCGGCGCGCGGCGTATCGCAAAGGGATTCTTCCCAGCCGCGACCTGGCCGTGCCCGTCATCAGCGTCGGCAACCTCAGCGCGGGCGGCACCGGCAAGACCCCGATGGTCGAGTGGGTCGTCCGCCGCCTCGCGCAGATGGGGCGGCATCCCGCCATCCTCAGCCGCGGCTACGGCGCGCACGAGCGGGCGCAGGGCCGCCCCAGGAATGACGAGGCGCTGCTTTTCGAGCGCCGGCTCCCCGGCATTCCCCACTACGCCGATCCGAACCGCGTCGCCTCGGCGAGTCGCGCCCTCGCCGAAGGAGCGGACTGCCTCGTCCTCGATGACGGATTCCAGCACCTGCGCGCCCGCCGGAACCTCGACCTCGTGCTTGTGGATGCGCTGAAGCCATTGCTCGGACGCCGCATCATACCCGCCGGCGACCTGCGCGAGCCGCTTTCCGCCCTGCGCCGGGCGGATGCCATCATCCTCACTCGCACGGATTTGCTGGACGCCGCCACGCTCGCCGAGCGCCGCGCCGAAATCGCGGCGCTGGCCCCCAATATTCCCATTATCACAGCGGCGCACCGCGCGACCACGCTCTTGGAGTTGCGCGCCGAGGAAGCCGCTCATGGTTCTAAGGGCGCAGCATGCTGCGCCCCTACAGTCGGGGACAAGACGTGTGGCGGCGCGCTCAAGCACGCCGATTCCCTCAACGCCCTCGCCGGCAAGCGCGTGATGCTCTTCTGCGGCATCGGCAACCCGCAGGGATTTCTGGAAACCGTTCGGCGGCTCAAGGCGGAGGTGGTCGCGTCGCAATCCCTACCGGACCATTTCCACTACAGCGCGCCCGACCTGGACCGGCTCGCGGCGCTCCTGGAGAACTCCGGCGCCGAGTGGGCGGTGACGACCGAGAAGGACGCCGTCAAGCTGGTGGCGTTCATGAAGGCAGGGCTTTTGAAGTGTGGAACAGCCGCCCTCGGCTGTTCACGCACAGGCGAGGGCGGCTGTGCCACATCATCTTCCGATCAACCGAGGCCGAGTGCAGCACCCGGCCAGGGCTCCTTCAACGACCCCGCACCATCCCTCTCCCCCCGCGCCGCCGCCCTGCTCAATCGAACCAGATTCCTCCGCGTCGAAATGGCCATACTCTCCGGCGAGGAGACGCTGGACGCCATGCTGAAAGGGGCAGTCGCGTGAGGAAACGCCGCCCACATCCGGAATATCTTCCCGAATACCTGGCCACCAAAGCGTTCCTCTTCCTGGCTCAGGCGCTGCCGCTTCCGGCGGCGCTGCGGCTGGGGGAGTGGGGCGGACGGCAGGTGATGCGCTGGACCCCCGGCCAGGTGAGGACCGCCACGGAGAACCTCATGGCCGCCTTCCCCGAAATGACTCCCGCGCAGGCCGCGCAGATGACCCGGCGCGTCTACGAGCATTTCGGCCGCTCCCTCGTCGAAGTCGCCATGGCGCATCGGATGATCCGGCCCTCCACCGTCGCGCGCCACGTCACCATCCGCGACGACCGTCCCCTGCGTGAGGTCATCGCCGCCGGCAAGGGGGCCATCTGCGTCACCGCGCACCTGGGGGTCTGGGAGATCCTCGGCATGGTCTTGAGGCAATACGGGGTGGACCCCATCAGCGTCTACCGCCCGGTGCACAACCCGCTGATGGACGGCGAACTGCGCCGCCGCCGCGTCCTGCTGGGCCAGCGCATCATTCCGCGCGTCGGCGCATTCCCGACCCTCTTGCGCACCCTCCGGGCGAACGGCTATATTGCGCTGGTGGTGGATCAATACGCCAAGGGGGACGGCGTCTGGGTGCCGTTCTTTGGACGGCCCGCCAGCACCACCCCCGCGCCGGCGCTGCTGGCGCTGCGCACCGGCGCGCCGATCCTCATGGGCGGCGCCTGCCGGGTCGAAGGGACGTACCGATTCGAGATGTTCCTGGATGAGCCGCTCTACGTCATCCCCGGCTCCGACCGCGACGAGGACGTGCGCCGCGTGACCGAGGAGATTTCGCGCCGGCTGGAAAAGTTCATCTGCAATTGCCCGGAGCAATGGCTCTGGATGCATCGCCGCTGGCGCGTACCGAATGTGAAAGCGGCGACGGGCCGTATGTAGGGATGGGCTAAAGCCCGTCCAAATTGCGCCGTCTAAAGCCCGTTCAGGCGCGTGTAGCGCGGACTATCAAGTCCGCGGTCGTTGTACGACCGGCGCGGGATGCTGCGCCCTGAAAACGGAAAGAACGCACAATATCGCGGGTTTGATAACCCGCGCTACATGGTTGTGTGGCGCGGACTATCCCCTCGGCGCGCTCGGGGCCGCAGGCTAAAGCCCGTGCCGACGCGTGTAGCGCGGACTATCAAGTCCGCGGTCGTCGTACGACCGGCGCGGCATGCCCGAAAGCCGTTGTAGGGGCAAGGCATGCCTTGCCCCTGCGGAAAAGCGCGGCGTCCCCATGGGAACGCCGTCGGTTTGGTTAAGGAGCGACAAATGCCGGACCACCTGGCACAACTGATCGAGAAGGCAGGCAACCCGAGCATTCTGGTCATCGGCGATGTGATGCTCGACCGCTACGTCTGGGGTCAGGCCAGCCGCATCTCCGCCGAAGGGCCGATCCCGATCCTCGACGTCACCTCCGAGGAAGAGCGTCCCGGCGGCGCGGGGAACGTCGCCTGCGCCCTGGCGCACCTCGACGCCAAGCCCACGCTCTGCGGCGTGGTCGGCGCGGAGGACCGCGAGGGAGAGTCGCTCGTCAAATCCATGCGCGCGCTCGGCCTGTCCGAAGAGGGAATCCTGCGCGTCCCGGGCCGCCCCACCTCCGTCAAGACCCGCTACATCGGTTACGTCCAGAGCGCGCACCGCGCCATCCAGCACATGCTGCGGGTGGACCGCGAGACGCGCACGCCGATTGCGCGCGACGTGGAAAACGTCCTCCTGGATCGCATCCGCGCGCTCATGCCGCGCCAGAGGGCCGTCGTCCTGTCCGACTACGACAAGGGGTTGCTCACCGAGCGCATCCTCTCTGAGACCATCGCCCTGGCGCGCAAGCAGGGGATCCCCGTCATCACCGATCCCAAGGTCGGGCGGCCGTATTCGGTCTATCGCGGCAGCACCGTCATCACCCCGAACCGCTACGAGACGCAACTGGCCACCGGCATCGCCCCGAGCGACCCCGAGAAGGCGCGCGAGGCAGCCGCGAAGCTGATCGCCATGGCCGACCTGCGCTTTGCGCTCATCACGCTGGACCGCGACGGGATGTATCTTCTCAGCCGCGACGAGCCGGGGCTGGCCATCCCCACCCGCCCGAAGGAAGTGTACGACGTCACCGGCGCGGGCGACATGGTCGTCAGCGTCATGGCGCTGCTGCTGGCCGGCGGCGCGCCGGCGCGCGACGCCGCGGTGCTGGCCAACGTCGCCGCGGGGATCGAAGTCACCAAGATCGGCGCGGCACCCGTCTCGCGCGCAGAAATCCTCGGCGACCTCCTCGCCGGCGCCGGGGTCAACCGCAAGCTCAAGAGCCTCGCCGATGCCGCCGAACTCGCCCGCGAAACCCAGCGCCGCAACGGCAAGGTGGTCTGGACCAACGGCTGCTTCGACATCTTCCACATCGGCCATTACGAGTACCTGCGCTCCGCGCGCGCGCAGGGGGACATGCTCATCGTCGGCCTCAACAGCGACGCCTCCGTCCGCCGCCTCAAAGGCCCCAGCCGCCCCATCACCGGCGAAGTCGAGCGCGCCCGCCTCCTCGCCGCGCTCGAAGTGGTCGACTGCATCGTGGTGTATGACGACGACACCCCCGTCAACGCGCTGAAAGCGATCCGCCCCGACGTCCTCGTCAAGGGGGGCGACTACCACAACGAGCAGGAGGTCGTCGGCTGGGATATCGTCAAAGCCTACGGCGGACGCGTCTTCCTCGCCCCGTTCGTCGAAGGAGCATCAACCACGAACATCGTCAAGCGTGTATTGGAGTTGTATGGCGGGAAGAGCTAGGACGGACGATTTGCGATTACTGATTACTGACTTGCGATTTGGACGGCCTTCTGCGAAAGGGGCTTGAGTGTCGCGTCAGCGTCATTCATAATTCAGTATTCAGTACTCAGTAATCGTCGTTAGTCCTCCGTGGTGAAGAGTCCGTGAATTGAAAGGAACGACCTTTGAGCACCAAGGACGAAATTGAGCAGCGCCTGCATGAAAGCATCGAGACCAAGCTGGCCTTCATCGCCGCCGGCGGCCCGGCGGTGCTGGAGAAAATGGCGCGCGCCTGCCACAAGGCGCTGCAGCAGGGGCATCGCATCTACCTCTGCGGCAACGGGGGCTCCGCCGCCGACTGCCAGCACATCGCGGGGGAGTTCGTCGGCCGCTTCATGAAGGAGCGCGCCGCGCTTCCCGCCGTCGCCCTGACCACCGACAGCTCCGTGCTCACCTGCATCGCCAACGACTACTCCTACGAGCGCGTCTTCGAGCGGCAGGTGGAGGGGCTCGTGCGTCCCGGCGACGTGCTGATCGCCTTCAGCACCAGCGGCAATTCCCTGAACGTCAACCACGCCGTCGAGGCGGCCAAACGCATAGGCGCCGTCACTCTCGGCTTCAGCGGGCGCGACGGCGGACGCCTCAAAACGCTGGCCGACCTCTGCCTGGTCGCCCCCGCGGAACCTTCCGCGCGCATCCAGGAATTGCACATCACCGCCGGCCACATCCTTTGCGAACTCGTGGAGAAGTGGACCTTTGCCTGAGCCAGGTCGCAACAAACACCGCGCGCCCAGGCTCAAACGCAAGGGCGCAGCATGCTGCGCCCCTACAACAAGGGCGCGCGCTGAGCGAAAGTCTCCGGGCAAGGCATGCCTTGCCCCTACAACGACGGCGCGCGCGGGGCGAGAGCCCCTGGGCAAGGCCGTCTTCCTCGACCGCGATGGCACGATGATCGTGGATACCGAGTTCTCCGTGGACCCCGCGCGCCTCAAGCCGCTCCCCGGCGCTCTGCAGGGACTGCGCCTGCTCCAGAAGGCGGGCTACCGCATTATCGTCATCACCAACCAGTCCGGCGTCGCGCGCGGCAAGTTCGATGAGGCGTCGCTGCGCGCCTTCCATGACTGCATGGTGAGCTGGTTTGGCGCGCGCGGCATCATGCTGACGGCGGTGTACTATTGCCCGCATTACGCGGCGGGGACGCTGCCGCAATATGCCATCGCCTGCGGCTGCCGAAAGCCGGAGCCGGGGATGCTCCTGCGCGCGGCGGAGGACCATGCCCTCGACCTCGCGCGCTCCTGGATGGTGGGAGACCGCGATTGCGACATCGGCGCGGGCCGGGCCGCCGGATGCCGCACGATTCGCATCGGCCGCAACGCCGACGGCGAAACACCCGCCGATTTCGAAGCGGTTGGCCTGCGCGAGGCCGCGCGGATTATTCTGACGTCCGCAGCGTCATAACGCTTGTTCAAATGGTGGAGCGCGCTGTCCTCAGCGCGCCTGCGTCGGAACGGCCGGCCACGCGTGTTCCGAGCGCGTTGAGGACAACGCGCTCCACCACGGCCAGGTGGCGGTTCGCTTCTGTCCTGTTTCCAGATGAGGTGCATGCGTGTCCCCCCAGGAAATGGTCGAATCGCCGGTGGCGTTGTTCATCTTTATCCTCACCATCGGCACAAGCCTCATGGCGTTCAACCGGCAGTCGCATCTCTATGAGCGCTTCATCTTCCAGCCCTACGTCGTCGCGCGCGGCAAGCGGCTGCACACGCTGATCACCCACGGCTTGATCCACGCCGACGGACTCCACCTCCTGTTCAACATGATCTCCTTCTACTTCTTCGCCTTCTGGATGGAGCAGATCTGGGTCCGCTGGGCGGTCCGCTTCACGGGGGCCGGCGAGCTGACCGGGCATCTTTACTTTCTAGCGCTTTACGTCATCGGGCTTGTCGCCAGTTGCGCGGGGACGCTCGTCAAGCACCGCAAGGACCCGGAGTACATGAGCCTGGGCGCCTCCGGGGCGATCACCGCGCTCATCTTCAGCTTTGTCCTCTTCGCCCCGAGCAGCACCATCTACTTCATCATCATCCCCCTCCCCGCGCCGCTCTTCGCCGTGCTGTACCTGGTCGGGAGCCACTTCGCCGCGCGGCACGACCGGTTCAGCCGCATCAATCATGACAGCCACTTCTGGGGGGCCGTCAGCGGCCTCGCCGTCACGCTGCTTTTCGCCCCGCAGGTGTACGTATTCTTCTTCGAGTACTTCCGGAACCTCGTCATGCCGTCGTAGGGCATTCGCGTTTATTTCACGGCGGCATGGGTTGGCGCGCACGGGTCGAGGTGGGGACACAAAACTTTCCCTTGGAAAGTATTGTGTCCCCACCGGCCCCAGGGCAAGTAACCCCGCCACGGCTGTGAAACAGCTTCTGCCCATTAAAACGCGCGGGGCGCGGAAGCGTCCGCCGCTCCCGCGCCCCGGCAATCCCGGGCCGTCTACTCCCTCACTTCAGCGCCGCCGGCAACCGCGACGAGGACTTGGACACCAGCAGCAGGCCGTCCGGCTGCACCACGCACACGCTGGCCGCCGGATTGATGTACTTGGTCACCACCTCCGGGTCGGGCAGCAGCTTGAAATCGAACAGGTCCACCACCTCGGCGACATCCGGGTCCCCCTTGAGCATGTTCAGGACGAGGTCGAACTGCCCCTCCTTAAGCCCGGCCATAAAGCCCTCCACCGGCTTGCGCGCGTCGCCGAAGGAGACGAGGACGCGCCCCTCCGCCGGCAGCAGCTTGAGCAGTTCCTGGAACTCCGGCCGCTCCTGAAGCGTGGGGCCGCCGGCATTGAGACGCCGCAGGTGTGCCTCCAAGCTCTCCGGGTTCATGGCGATCAGCAGTTCCTTCTCGGTCGCAACGAAGGAAGGCTTCGGCATCTGCGCCGCAGGCGGCATTCCTCCCCCTTCCGGCACGGGGGGCAGCGTCATGACGTACACCTGGTGCCCCATGTAGTCGTGCGGCCGGAACATCCCGAACGCCTCCGGCGCCAGCTTCTGGAGCTTCTCCATCAGCGCCTGAACCGCCGCCTTGTTCGTGATGTCGATCATGAAAACCTGCTGCGTATTTTCCGGAACGTTGTACGGCTTCTCGGCGCGCGCATAGGAGCCCACGCGCGGCCCGAAAATGGCCAGCACGTCGTTGCGCAGGCTGAAGGGCTGCCCCAGCGTCTGCGCCGCCTGGGCCATCTTCTCGTTGAAAGAGGCCATGATCGCCGGCTCGATGCCGTTCAGCATCCGCTCCACTTCGTCATAGATGCCGACCGGGTCCAGCCGGGCCGAGATGAAGCTGTAGGCGTCCGCGGGAACTTCCGCGCCAGTGTGCAGCGGACCGGACGCCGGCATGAGAATCTTGACGATCCCCTGCGGCGCGCCCCGGCTCCCCAGATACGCCGCCGTGGTGTTGTACTCCTTCCCGAGCTCGATCCCCAGCGCCGCGCTGGTCAATCCATTGGCCCCAAGGGCGTTGACGAGCTGCGCGGCCTTGGCCGGGTCCGGGGCCTTCAACTGGACGACGGCGAGTATCTCCGCCACATTCACGAAGCCCTGGACATCCGAAGTGGCGGACACCTTCGCCATGGCGGCCTGGTAGGTCGCGTTGCCCGCCAGCGCGGTGGCCGGCGGCGCTTTGAGGAAGCCGACCTGCCGCGTCACCGCCGCCAACGGCCCGCCCACCACCAGCACGTCATTCACCGTCCCGTAGCACAACGTCGGCTCAGCCGCCGCGTCGGCCCCCCCGGCGCGCACCGTCTTGAACTTCACTCCATCGATCATCTGCTCGACCACCGTGGGGGCCACGGCATTCGGGTCGGCCTTCGCCGCCGCCGTCACCACCGCGTCGATGAGTTCCATCGCCCTGGGGCCCTGGTCTCCCACATCCACCAGCAGGATCACCTGCGGATTGGCCGTTCCCTCGTCGATGGCAACGTACAGCGCAATCTCCCCGCGCAGGATTCCCACGAAATCCTCCAGCTTCACTCCCGCCTTCCCCTCCGCCTTTGCCAACTCCTCGTTCAGACGCGCCAGCGGTTTTTCGAAGAACTTCTGCACCGAAGGCTCAGACCACAGCGCATACGCCGGCTGCGCCTTGGCCTTCGCCTGCAGCTCCGGCAGGTTCTTGATCCGCAGGAAACCGAGGGTCCTCTCGGGCATGACCTTGTCGAAGGCGGGCGCGCCCAGCGCCAGCGAGGCCGTCACGAAGAGCGCCACAACCGACAGTGCGATTTGTCGCATGAGACATCCTTTCACTCAGAGCTACCGGGCATCCTTTGCGGCGGACGCTTTACGGGGCGGGGGAAGATAATGGAACCCGCTGTTGGGGTTGTCCTTGTCGAAGGCGAACGCATCGCGGCTGTTGAGGAAGAAGCGCAGCGTGCTCACCGGAATGGCAAAGCTGAGCCCCTCCGTGAAGATGCCGGCCTTCATGTTCGTGACGCCGATCACCTCGCCGCGCAGGTTGAACAGGGGACCGCCGGAATTGCCGGGGTTGATCGGCGCGGTGGTCTGGAGATATAGCTGCCCCTCGAAATCGCGGCGGGGGTTGCTGATGATCCCCTCGGACACGGTGCGCTCCAGCCCCAGCGGACTCCCGATGGCGAAGACGCTCTGCCCCTCCTGCACCGCCCCGGCCGGGGCGATCGGCACCGGTTTGAAGCGCAGCCCCTCCGGCGCGGCCGCCTTCAACAGCGCCAGGTCCAGGAAGGGGTTCACCGCCTCAATCTTCACCTTGTCGATCTTGATCCGCTCCAGCGTGTTCTCGCCGCGCTTGAACAGGGTGATGCTCACATCCTGCTCCCCCTGGATCACGTGCGCATTGGTCACGAAATGCCCCTCGGCATCGATGGCGAAGCCGGAGCCGAGCCCGTCCGGCGTCGACACCAGCGCCACCGACTCACACAGATCCTTGGCCAGATCCTTCACCGGGCGCTCCAGGACATTGGCGGGGGCCGTCTCGAACATCTCCCCCGGCGCGGGTGCCTCCGCCGCCGGGGCCGCAGCCGCCTCGCGGGCCGAGCGCCGCTCGATCTGGTCCGCCGGAATCTCCAGCACGGTGAAACCCAGGTCCAGCACCGTCTCATCCGCGCGCTCTTTCAGCACGTCGCCGGACACCATGTTGCCGTTCTTGAGCCAGAGCGTCACCGCGCCGGCGGGCTTGTCTTCGCTCCGCGCGGGCGGCGACCCGGCCGGTCGCCTGGCCGCAACGCCCCATAGCGCGATCAGCAGCGCCAGCAGCAGCGCCGCGACAATGCCATAACTCGTGCGCATTCCATCTCCTTGACGCAGTTCATCCGGCTGTCATGTCTCGTTCAGCATACGCAAATTCCCCCCCCGCCGCAAGCAGTTCCGGATTGTGACAATCCACTCCATTCTCACGCGAAGAGCAAGGCAAATTCCCCGTCATTGCGAAGAGCCACCTGCGGAACGCAGGGGGGGCGATCGGGCTATGACCGGCGCGCGACTGCCCCAGTCCCCGCCTCGTCCAAAATGAACCTCTATCCCTTGTAGTGGAAAAGCAGTTTCGACCCCTATCTGTAGTTATGCTGCAAATTGTTAGCAATTTTCTTGACACAGCCCGTATCGTGAGCTATCTCTAAGTGGGGAATGGGGGCGAAGGAGATGCCTATGACCGCTGAGCGCGATGCCGCGAAAAAGGCCGAGCATTCCGAAGCGCTGCCCAAAGTGCTTCTCGTCGAGGACGACGCCAATGAGAACATCCTCTATGAGCAAGCGTTGACGGGAGAAGGATATCGCGTCTTCTCCGCCCACAGCGGGTTGGAAGCGCTCGACCTCATGAAGCGCGCATCGCCCGACCTCGCGGTCATCGACATCAGCATGCCCGGGATGGATGGCATCGAGTTGATGAACCGCATCCTGGCGACAAATCACCGCCTGCCGGTGATCCTCAACACCGCCTATTCTTCCTATCAGGAAGACTTCAGGGCTTGGTCCGCCGATGCATGCGTGGTCAAGTCCTCCGACCTGTCGTGCCTGCTCACCACGGTCAAGCGCGTCCTGGAGGCGCGGCGGCAACTGTAGGGTGCTGAAGTACCGTTGCGGGGTGGGGCGCCCCGAACACGTGAGCACTTGGCCATCGGCCGAGGAGGGCAAGATGTGCTGCTCCGTCTGTCCGACATTTCCCTGTCGCACCTCTCTGTCGCTGCGTGTGCACGATGTGCGCCACGGCGGGCTGCCGGCCCCGCACTACCATCTGTGCAAGGGGACCACGCCCTGCGCGCTGAACTGCCAGGGCTGCATGGCGCGCGGCAAGGAGTTGGCCCGCGCGCCGGCGGGACATTATGAGTACGGATGCTGCCATCTCTGCCCCAGCTACGCCGCCTGCAGCGACTTCGCGCAGTTGCACGTCGACGCCGCCGCGCAGTACACGCAGCACGAAGCGCGTGTGTGAGGAGGAACGGACGATTTGCGATTACTGATTACTGAATACTGATTCGCGATTTGAACGACGCACGGTCTTCTGCCGGTTCCGTCCATTCTGAAATCAGTACAACTGGTTTCATAACGCATTTGTGGGCGCGAACAACGGCGTTCGCGCCAATGATTTCGCGGGTTGGATAACCCGCGCCACAGTTATGAAACCAGTTTGCTCTGTTGAAACCATCCTGTTCCGTCCGTCAGGCCGTGAAGCGGCCGTCGGACTTTAGCCCACGGCGAGCGGAGCGAGTCGTGGGGACAAGTCACACTCAATCCCCGAGCCCCCGAAGGGGGCGACGGAGCCTCCCGCCAAGGTTCCGTCGCCCCCTTTGGGGGCTCTTAACGCCCGAAAACATCTGGGTCCCCCACGACTCGCTTCGCTCGCCGTGGGCTACTATCCGTCACCCCCTGCGGGGGTTCGCAGAATGATTTCAACAGAGCAAAACCAGTTCTAATCAGTCTTCAGTAATCGTCTCCCCCTCCTACATCCTTGCCCGCAATGCCTCAATCGCCCTGGGATCCACCGTCGGCGTGCCGCCGCATTGCGTCGCCACATAGGCCCCCCACAAATTGGCCTCCGCCCCGATCTCGTGCAGCGGCATCTTCCGCAGGCAGGAGAGCACCAGGCTCGCCGTGAACGCATCCCCGGAACCGACGGTGTCGCAGACGTCCACCTTGACCCCCGAAACATCCACGCGCTCCGCGCCGCGGCACAGCGTGCAGCCATCGGCCCCGCGGGTAATGGCCAGCAACTCGATGTCGAAAGCCTTCATGAAACCGGCCTCGCCCCCCCGGAATTCCGCCGGGAAAAGCTTCTTCAGCGTCTCCACCTCGCCGTCGTTCATCTTCACCACCTGCGCGCGCTGCAGGCCGGCGGCAAGAATCTCCTTCGAATAGAAGGCCTGGCGCAGGTTGATGTCGAACACGCGCAGCGCATGGCCGGCGCTTTCCACCATCCGCAGGATCGTGGCGCGGCTCACGGCGTTTCGCTGGCAGAGCGACCCGAAGCAAATGGCGTCGCACCGCCCCGCCAACTCCGCCATCGGCTCGGACCACTCGATGAAATCGTAAGCCACATCCGGCATGATCGTGAAATCAGGAATGCCGCCGGCCGACAGCCTGACCTGCACCGTCCCGGTCGCGTGCTCGCGGTCGCGCTGGATGAAACGGCGATCCATCGCCTTGGCCGACATCGCTTCCAGAATCGCGCGCCCGTCCGTATCCTCGCCGACGCGGCTCACCATCACCGTCTCCGCGCCAATCTGCCGCGCGATGTACGCCAGGTTGTACGGCGCGCCCCCGAGCAATTTGCGGTCCGGGAAGCAGTCCCACAGGACCTCTCCAATCGCCACGATCGTCGGCTTCTTCTCTCGCGTCATCCTCATCTCCGTTCTGCAAACACAGCGTGGCGGCCACGAGCGGACAATGTGGCGCGGGTTATCCAACCCGCGGATATCGTGCGTTCCTTCCGCTTTCTTCCCTCCCGCGCCTGCGGCGCGGGACGCGGACTGGATAGTCCGCGCCACATACGGCACTTGCGTAGGGCGCCTGCTTTCGGCCACCCGCGCCCTCACCCCGCCATTCGCGCCAACTCTTTCAGACGCTCGCGAATCTGCAGCCCGTTCGGGCACTTCGTCTCGCAAAGGCCGCATTGCGTGCAGCGGCCGGGCTGCGCCTCTTCCGCCAGTGCCCGCAGCCGCGCGCGCGCCAGATCCTCCAGGTGAAACGCCTTGGCCAGTTGCCACGTTTCCATCAGGGAGACGAGGCTCAGCTTCTGCGGACAGCCGGCGCAGTAGTTGCAGCCGGTGCAGAAGGGGCTCCCCATCTCCGCCATCAGCCGGTCCAGCGCCGCGCACATTTCCTTGAACGTTCCCTCCGCGGCCTCGAATTCCCCCACCGCCGCCGCGTTCTCCTCCAGCATCTCCATCGTGCAGACGTTGGGATTCGACAGGACAAAGCGCAGCGCCATGGCCGGCGTGGGCAATTCCATCCCCATCGCCTCGTGTACCTTCCTGGCGGGATCGCTCAGGACGCCGCCGGCGACCGGGCACATCGCCACCACCCCCATCCCCAGCTCCGCGGCGCGCGCAATCGCCCGCTCATACCCTCGGTTCACCATGTTGTAGGGGACCGTGACGGAATCGAACAGCCCCGTCTCAATCATGCGGATCACATTGTCAGGCAGGTCGTGGCCGGTGAAGCCGATATACTGGACCAGCCCCTCATCCTGCGCGCGGCGGATCGCCTCCAGCGCCCCCCCTCGCTTGAGCAAGTGAGGGAAATTCGCCCAGCGCAGCCAGCCGACCTGAAAGAACTTGAAGTGGCTGATTCCGAGAATCTCAAGTTGCCGCTCGATCTCCTGCCGGTAGGAGAACGCCGTCGTATCGGGTCCGACCGCCGCCTTGCCGGAGATAATCACTCCGCCGGTCTTCCCCTTGATTCCCCCCGCCACGCGATGCTGGCAGGCGCCCCCGAGGTAGCCGCGCGTCGTCTCGAAGTAATTCACTCCCAGCTCCACGGCGCGCGGCAGCAGCCTCGCATTCAATTCCGCATCATCCGCCAGCCGCATGCAGCCGAAGGAGAGCGCGGACACCGGGAATCCGGTCTTTCCCATCGGACGGTACTTCATCTCCTGGTCATTGCGAATCAGCGGGCTGCTGTTGGCGGGTGCGACAATGGACATGCTCGTTTTCTCCAAGGGCAAAGATCAGGGAATGACAACTTGCGTTGTGCAGTCCCTTTCGGGGAGGCTCTGAAAAAGCAGCGGTACCGGCGAGTACAGAAGCCAAGCGATTCCAAGGGGTACGCACATTATCCAGGTCAGGGAGTTGCTGCGAATGGTACGGCCCTGAAGAGTGGCTCGGTATCGGAGCTTGCGGAACGCTGGAGCGCTTCGGTGAACTCTGAATAATTCGGCCACAGACGAAAATGGGTAAAGCGGCAGAGCATGAAGGGCGCTTCGTCGAGACTCGCGGCTATGCCAATATGCCAAGGCCATTGAGACAATGCCGAATGGGATGCTCAGAGGCGCCAATTCCCAGCCAATCCCCTTTTGGCGCACAGCCGCCAGGAACAGCAGGAGGCAACCCAGGGCGATGCACTGGCGTATCGTCCATCGCCACCGCCGCCGCCGAGTCAGTTCCATCCGCCCTTCGGAGCGAAGCACCAGCAGCAGCCGTTGGAAGTAGTCCCATTCCTCCTTTGACGCAACTACTTTGTGGTCCTTTACGTCGTCGTAATGGAACCACATGGCGTCGGCAACGTCCTGAACCGTACTATCTTTGGTCCGTCCGGCAATGTCTGAGAGGTGGTCGTCCATCTGGAAGGCGGTGGTCCCTTCGCGCAGGTAGCGCTCAATGGCCTCTGCCATTTCATCGCGGGCCTTGCGGTCTATCGTGTCACAGCGTGGCGACAAGCAGTCCACTCCCACAAAATGGTCCCTTGGCAAGCCAAAGCGGCGTCATGGCCGCCGCACTCCATATTTCGCGGGCTGAAGCCCGCGCTACACTAATCAAAGAACCTGAACCGGAAAATATGCCAGAGCGCGGCGACGCCGTCGCGCCAGGTGATCTTTTTCCCCTCGCTGTAGTCGCGCCCGCTGTAGGAGATGGGGGTCTCGTAAATGCGCGCATGGCGGCGCGCCAGCTTCGCGGTCAACTCCGGCTCCACGCCGAACCGTTCGCTCTTGATCCGGATGCTGCGGATGAGCTCCCCCTTGAACACCTTGTAGCCGGTCTCCATATCGCTCAGGTCCAGGTTGGTCATCATATTGCTCAGCGTCGTCATGGCCGCGTTTCCCAGCCTGTGCCAGAAGAACAAAACGCGGTGCGGCCCTCCCAGGAAGCGCGAGCCGTAGACCGCGTCGGCGCGTCCGTCCAGGAGCGGCTCCAGCAGGCGGGGGTAGTCGCGCGGATCGTACTCGAAGTCCGCGTCCTGAACCAGCACGTAATCTCCGCGGGTCTGGGCGAAACCGGTGCGCAGCGCGGCCCCCTTCCCCTGGTTGCGCTCATGGTACAGGATGCGCAAATCCTCCCCCTTCATCCCCGCCAGCACCTCGCGCGTGCCGTCGGTGGAAGCATCGTCCACGACGATGATTTCCTTGCGCCAGGGGGTGGCGCGCACGCGCCGGACGACCTCCTCGATCGTCTCGCGCTCGTTGTAGACGGGAATTACGACCGAAAGCAGCGGGGACTGCGCAGTTTGTTCGCTCATAGGGGCTCCTGTGCCGTGACTCAGGAATGCATTCGAATATACCAGTTTGGCGGCGGAATGTGTAGCGCAGGCGCACCGTGTGCCGCGCGGGCACGCCGTGTGTAGCGCGGGCTTTAGCCCGCGTGGTGCGTAGCGCGGGCTTTAGCCCGCGTGGTGTGTAGCGCGGGCTTCAGCCCGCGTGGCCGTCGCGCGTGGCGCGCAAACCCTCGCATGGGCAAGGCATGCCTTGCCCCTACTCCGCGCGCGGGCGTTCTGCCTCCGCCTCATACAGCGCCGAGGTGCGCTCGATGAACCGCGAAAGCGCGAACCGCTCCAGCGCCAAGCAGCGCCCCGCCTCCCCCATCCGACGCGCGGACGGCGCGTCGCTCAGCAGCGAAATCATCCCTTCCGCCAGCGCCGTCGGGTCGTCCGGGGGAACCAGCCGCCCGGTCGCCCCTTCCTGCACCACCTCCTCGCAACCGCTGATGCGCGTCGCCAGCGCCGGCAGCCCCGATGCCATCGCCTCCAGCAGCGTGCAGGGCATCCCCTCGTAGCGCGAAGAGAGAACGAACAGGTCCAGCGCCTCGTATACTTCCTCGGGCCGGTCGGTGTGACTGAGCCAGAGGATCTTGTCCATCATCCCTTCACGCGCCGCCCAGCGCATCATTTCGCCGCGCAGCGGACCATCACCCACGATCACCGCGCGGCACGCCCCCACCTGCCTCATCACCCGCGCCAGCGCTTCAAGGAGAACATCGCACCCCTTCTGCGGGGCGAACCGCGTAATCGTACCGACCACCGGCGCATCCTGCGGCAAGCCCAGCGCCGCGCGCGCCTCCAAGCGCTCCCCCCGCGGACGGAACCGCTCGCCGTCCACGGCATTTTCGATCACCACCGCGCGGCCGGCCAGCGCGGGCAACTCGCGCTCGACCAGCAAGCGCTGCCCCTCGCTCAGCAGCACCAGCCGCGCAATGAAAGGGGCTACGCGCCGTTCGAGCATCCGGTAGAACCAGCGCCGGCTCCCGCGGTACCCCTGGAAAGCGAAGGTGTGCGGCGTGTGGATCACCGGAATCCCCCTCGCCGCTCGCGCGGCGAAGCGCCCCACATACCCCGCCTTCGACGCGTGCGTGTGCACCACTTGCGGCCTCAATTCACACAGAAGCCTTGTCAGATAATAGAGCGCCATGGAATCATGCCGGGGTGAGATGACCCGCGCCATGGGCACTTCGATGATGTTCACACCCCGCTGGCGCAGCGCGGCGTACTCATCCCGGATGGCCGGGTTGCGCCGCGCGGAGAGGATGGCCGTCAACTTGAAGCGTGCAGGGTCGAGCCCCTGGAGCAACTGCATCAGGTGCGTCCACGTGCCGCCGTCCGCCGCTTCGAGGATTTCCACGACATGAATGCGGGGGCGCTGCCCGGAATTCCCGGTCATACCTCACTCCTCCGAGCGGCGCTTCGCACCCGGTACAGGCGCTCGGTGAAGCCCCCCTCTTTTTCAAAGGAGGCCGCCTGCGCCGACAACTGGCGGTCCAGCAGGTAGCAGCTGAGGTTCAGCAGCGAAAGCGCCGCGTTGGCGGCCAGGACTGAAGAGTATGGCGGGAGTCCGCTGGACAAACACGGACGGACACGGACAGGCACGGACGCCGTTCTTCCGTCCGTGTCCGTCCGTGTCGTTGTCCGTGTTCGTTCGTGTTCCGCGCCGCCGCGCACCAGCTCGAGTTCCCCCTGCATCCAGGCGCGCACCTCCTGCAGGCTGCGGCAGCGCTTCGCCTTGAACCGCCTCAGCGCCGGGTGTTCCGGCCCCCACATCGGCAGCCCGCGCTGGCGCAGAAAGTCCTCATAGTCGAGCCGCAACTCCTCCAGGCTGGCCCGCGCCACGTTGGTCAGCTTCAGCTCCATCTTCCTGGACGTCCCCGAAGCCTGGCTCCCCTCGGCAATATTCTGCACGCCGCTGCGCGCCGCCTGAACCATCTGGTCGCGCGTTCGGCTGCTTCGTTCGATGTAGAGGTCACAGAACCGCGCCGTAAGGTCATACGCCAACTGCGCCAACTGGAAGCTCTTCAGCCGCCGATACCCCCCATGCTTCGCAATCAACGGCTCTTTCTCAGTCATGGCCGGTCCGTGTCTTGTCCGTGTTTCGTCCGTGCCCGTCTTACTGCTGAACCACCTCATACACCGCAATAAACTGCCCCGGCTTCTTTCCGTTGATGTACTGCTCCAGCAACTGCGGCCATGCCGCCCAGTCGAACTGCTCCACCCCCTTCGGCGGCAGCGACCAGATCGGCCTCAAGTGCCCTTTCGCAAACCTCCCGAACAGCGCCCAGTCGAACCCCTCCAGCATCCCCAGGTGCGTGCTTCCCTGGTACGGATAGCGGTAGCTCTCCTGCAGACGCATCAACTCGCCGGCATCCACGTACAAATGAGTAATCCCCTGCTGGCGCAGCGCGCTGAGGAGATCCTCCGGGGTCCTGGATTGCGCCACCATCTCCCCCAGCGGGTTCGTATTGAACACCGTCGCCGCCAGGAAATCGCGGCGGCAGTAGAATGTCCGCGCCTCACCCAGGAAGAGCACCTTCGACCCGGCCGGCAGGTTCTTCTCATCATTGAGGAACTGCATCGCGAAATAGTTCGGCACCTCGTTCCTTCTGAAGAACTCCTCCTGCGACTCCACCCCCGCCGCGGACCTGAACGAACTGGCCCAGTACGTGACATTCACCCAGCAGGTCGGCGACAGCAGCAGCACCGCCAGCGCCACCCCGCGCAGCCCCGCCGCCTGGCGATACCGCAGCGCCGAGGCCAGCCCGATTCCCCCCAGCGCCGCCAGGATGACAAAACTCGGTTCGAGGAAGCGCGCGATCTGCTGCGTGAAGAAGAACCAGAGCAGGAACAGCAGCAGGAAATAGCCCGCCAGCATCAGCGCCAGCGTCCGCACCCGCCGCGGCGCCAGCAGCGCCAGCGGCAGGAACACGAGCAGCGCAAGCGACGCCATGCGTTCGTCGAACGTCAGCACCTCGCGCCCCTGCGCAACCAGGTTCGTGAGGCTAAGGTCGCGCGGCGAATGCGCCCACGTCCAGCGCGCATCCTTCTGCGCGTCCCAGTCGCGCCCGCCGAAGGCCTTGTAGAGCAGCGGATAGACCGGGTTGCCGGTATCCGCCGCGTTGCGGATCAGCCAGGGGCCGAACAGCAGCAGGCTCAGCAGAACGAATCCCGCCACCCGCCAGGTCAATTCCCGGGTCGGCACGCGCCGCGCCAGCCCGAGGAAAATCAGCCATCCCAGGATCGGCACGAAGCAGAGCAGCGCCGCCGTGTACTTCACTCCCATCGCCGCGCCGCAGGCGATGGCCGCCAGGAACAACCAGCCCGTCGCGCCCGGACGCGTCAGCTTGCGCCGCCAACTCCAGACCAGCCCCCAGAGCGCCAGCGTCATGTAGAAAGTCAGCGGCAGCTCGACGTACGACATCCCGCTGTACACCGTCACCCCCGCCCAGGTGTAGAAAATCACCGCCGCCGCATCGGCCCCCTCGCGGCTGATCAGACGCCGCAGCATCCCGCGCAGCGCCAGCGCCGCGCAGAACCCCAGCGTCGCGCCGATCAGGTTTCCCACAATCACGCCGCGCTCGGGCGAGCCGGTCAGCCCCATCCCCAGCAGGTAAAGCATCTCCATGTTCTGCGGGAAGTTGGCGTAGACGTTGTGCGCGGGGAAGAAAATCTTCCCTGCCGCCAGGTAATCGGCGGGCGCGGCCAGATGGTACTCCAGCACATCGTACGCCCACTGCGGCTCGAAGGCGCGCGTCAGGTTCAGCAGCAGGAAGAGCCCCAGCACGCACCAGAGCGTCACGCGGAACCAACTCAGCTTCTCCTTGCGGCGCCGCTTCATCACCCCGGGCAGCGACCGCAGCAGCCCCCCCACCTCGCGCCGCCCCACCGCCAGCAGCATCAGCAGCAGAACCACCATGCGGACATTATTCAGGAACCCCGTCGCCCCCAGCAGCAGCGTCATGGCGCTGATCAGCGCCAGACCCGTGCCCAGGCCGAACAGCCCCAGCGCCAGCGGCTCGGCCGGCGCCAGCCGCGTCACGCGCAGCAGCGCGCTCCCGACCGCCACCGCCGACAGCAGCACCAGCCCCGTCCACAGCAGCAACGACACGCGTTCCACCACCGCCGCCATGTACGGCTGCTGCCATTCCTGCGTCATGAAGAGCCCCACCGCCCCCAGCGACAGCAGGATGGCAGCCAGGGCAAGGAGACTGCGCAGGCCATAAGTCTTGTTCTGTTTCATGATCTCAGTTGCCTATGACAATGTGCGCAAATGACGAATGACGAAATCCGAATGACGAAGGAAACGCCAAAAAGGCCAAATGGCTTGCTTAACAGTGGACTTTGTCCACATGGCGGCCCCTCGTGGTCGTTTGGCTCGCTGGTCGTTTATTTCGTCATTCGTCATTCGGGCTTCGTCATTTCCAAGCGCTTCGTCATTCGTCATTTCATCATATACGCCCGCTATGGTAGACGCCCGCAACGTGGAATGCAATTGACTTGCAAAGTCACCGAGGACTATACTACACACGCTCGTCGTTTGACGACTTTGAACCAGCAGCGGCGCCCTGCGCGTCGAAGCGGAGTATTCGTCGTATGGCCGAAAAGCGGCG
>Ga0209083_1001494_pt1 | contig 26390 bp, 16 predicted proteins | sample AM7aDNAmetaG_FD_184132 | JGI IMG/M metagenome (GOLD analysis project Ga0209083, IMG submission 184132) | Freshwater microbial communities from Finland to study Microbial Dark Matter (Phase II) - AM7a DNA metaG (SPAdes) (version 3) | ecosystem: Environmental > Aquatic > Freshwater > Lake ...
GCAAGTGTCGAGAGAATCATGGAAAAGATTGCCCGTTGCCGACACCGTTTGGAACAAGTCCAACCCGGCTGCACCCAGCCAAAACACCCAAGGGAAATGTGTAGTTAATTAAGGGACACACCACTAGCGCAGTCCATTGGAAAACGCACATTTTGACTCCCGAAAAACATGCGTTTTTGGCTGATTTTTCACTGCGCTAGCGCAGTGATTTTTCTTGCCAAAAAATTCCCGCGTGTCATTGCTACGCCAGTTCTTTTGGGCGCAGTGTGCCCGCCGTTGGTGTCCCGCCTTTAGGCGGTCTGAATTGAGAACCGGACCGGCTGAAGCCGGGACACCAACGGTCGCGAAGCAATCGTTTTCACATGAGAACACCAACTTGGACATTTCACGCGCTTCGTAGCCGCCGACGTAAGTCGGCGGAAAGGTGGCGGTCGGGGAAGTGTCCACCTATCCGTGAGTTTTCGGATGCCGTCGAGCTGGGAGGTAGATCGCGACCTCCGGCCATGAGTCTCCAACCGCGTCTCCGCTCAACCTTGGTCAAAGCCAGTCAAAGCCAGTCAAAGTGGGTCAAAGTGGGTCAAAGTGGGTCAAAGTGGGTCAAAGTGATTTCGACTATTATTTTTTTACATCGCACGACTCCAATCCGGCCTGATCCGACTCAATCCGACTCAATCCGATCCGTTGACAGCGGGTGGGCCCTGTATCCGCTATGCCCGACATGGATACACTTCATTCCCTGATTGAATGCAATCCGCCGGCGACGAACGAGGCGTTGAAACGGCGGCGGCGCGCGTCTATGCTGCCGGCCATGAAACGGCTCTGGTGGCTGGCGGCGCTCGCGATGACGTGGACGGCGGGCGCGCAGGTTCCGAATCCATCGTTTGAACAAGGCAGCGGCGACGCTCCCGACGGCTGGAAGCTGTCGTCACCACCGGGCGAGTGGGCCGGCGGCGGCCGCACGGGCGCGCACTGCGTGGCCGTGACCGGTTCGGGCGAAGACTCGAACTTCTGGCGGTGCGACGGCGTGAAGTTCGAGCCGTCGCAACTTTACCGCTTCGCGTTTTATGCGCGTTGCGCGCCGGGAACGACGGGTGGCCTCATCAGTGGACCGTCGTTCGCCAACCGCGACCTGCCGGTGAGCGAAACGTGGGATCGCAAGTCGTTCGTCTTCGCGACGCCGACGGTCGTGCCGTCGAATGCCTGCCTGCGGCTCGGTCACTGGCGCATGAAGGGCAAGGCGATGTTTGACGACGTGGACCTGCGGCCGGTGCAGGCGGTCCACGCGCGCATCGCCGGCGTCGAACTCGGCGAGGGCGAGACGATGCGCGACAGCCTCTACCGGTTTCACACGCAGCTCGGCGGCGACGGCGGCAACTACTCGCACCCGCTCGACGCGCACAGCGCGGGCTTCAACAGCAACCGCTGGACGTTCGGCCCCGGCGGTTACGTGGTTTACAAACACCTGGTCGGCAGCCACACGCAACGGAACGGCAAGGTGACGGTCAACATCTGCCATTACGAAGGCGGGCGGTGCATGATCGAGATGAGCTTCGACCGGATGCGATGGACCTCGGTGGACGAAGTCTCCGGCCTGGGCGAGAAGACGGTGCAATTGCCGTCGAAGATGTTTCCGGCGGGCGTGGTTTATCTGCGGCTGCGCGCCGAGAGCGGAACGGAGAAGGAGAAGCCGAAGCCGGCGTCGTTTCAGATCAGCAGCTACGACTACGAGGCGCAGTTGGCGGGCCGGACCCCCGACGGCCGCGGGCGGACGGATTTCGTCGAGGTCCAGCAATCGGACAAATTGCTGCATGCGGTGTGCGAGACGCTCGGCGACCCGCTGCCCGGCGGCGACCACAACTCGATGTGGCGGCTGATCAACGATTCGGACGACCAGGCCAAGGTGCTCGCCACACTGGAAGTCTGGCGCGGCGACCGGCGCGTCTCAAAATCCAGCAAAGGCGTCAAACTTTTCCCCGGCCATTCGGAGGCTGTCGAGATGAGGTACGAGATGCTCGACGCGGGCGACTACGAGTTGCGGTTCGTCGAGCGCGATTTGCGGAGCAAACGCGACGTGTTCACAGCCCGCGTGCCGCTGACCGTGCCGCTGTTGTTCGCCTCCGACTACGGCTGGCGGCTCAGCGAGGAGAAGTCCAAGGTCGGCCTCTGGTGGTGCGAGTCGCTGCGGAAAATCAGCCGCGAGCGGCCGATACCGAAGGACGCCGCGCAGTCGGCCGTCCTCATCAGCGCCGCGCGCAACGAAAGCGAGAGTTTCCAGCTTGCGATTAATCCGCTGAAGTCGCTGTCCAAGGTCAGCGTCAGCCTGACGGACTTGCAAGGGCCGCGTGGCGCGAAGATTCCGCGCGAAAACATCGCCATTCACCGCGTCGCTTACGTGCACGTGGCCACGCCGACCGACGAGACGGGCGTGGCGGAGGAATGGCCCGATCCGCTGCCGCCGCTGGCGCCGGGCGAGCAGTTCACGCCGGAGATCGGGTGCAACACGACGATGTGGTTCACGGTCTATGTTCCCGACGGCGTGCCGGCGGGCGACTACGACGGCGTGATCGAATTGAAAGAGAAACCTCACTCGAAATACGACACATCGACGTGGAGCGCGTTCGTGCCGTTGCGCGTCCACGTCTGGAATTTCGCGCTGCCGAAGGAGACGCGGCTGAAGACCGCGCTCGGCGTCAGCCTGGGTTTTGTGAAGGCGTATCACAACCTGACCACCGACGAGGAATTGGCGTCGGTGTGGGATCTCTACATGAAGAACTTCGCCGCGCACCGCATCTCGCCGTATTGGCCGATGGGCAAGACGGGCATCGGCGTCCAGTTTGACAAAACCGCCAGCCCGCCGCGCGTGAAGCTCGACTTCGCCGCGTTCGACGCGGCGGCGGCCCGCTATCTCGATGAACTTGGTTTCAACACGTTCCGGCTGTCCATCGAGGGCTTGGGCGGCGGCGGCCAGGGCAAGCCGTGGCACGACGGCACGTTCGGCGGCTTCAAGCAAGGCACGCCGGAATACGAGGCCTTGTGGGGAGATTACGCGCGGCAGCTTGCGGATCATCTCGGACAGAAAGGCTGGCTGCGCAAGGCGTTCTTGTATTGGTATGACGAGCCGGAGCGGAGCGACTACGCGCCCGTCCGCCGCAACAACGAACAGATCAAGCGACTCGCGCCGAAACTGACACGAATGCTGACCGAGCAGCCGGAGCCGGAGTTGATCGGCGCGGTGGACATCTGGTGCCCGATCACGCCGAACTATCGTGCGGACATCTGCCACGAGCGCCAGCGCGCCGGCGAACACGTCTGGTGGTATGTCTGCTGTTCGCCGCACGCGCCGTATTGCACGGAGTTCATTGACCACGCGGCGGTCGAGTTGCGGACATGGCTCTGGCAAACATGGGGCTACGGCGTCGAGGGCATTCTCATCTGGGAAACCAACTGGTGGAACCAACCCACGCGGTTCAAATCGCCCGCCCGGCAAAACCCGTGGGAGGACCCGATGAGCTACAGCGAAAGCGGGACATGGGGCAACGGCGACGGCCGCTTCCTCTACCCGCCGAACCGTGACAACGATCGGAAACAGAAATTCCTCGACGGCCCCGTCAACTCGATCCGCTGGGAAATCTTGCGCGACGGCATAGAGGACTACGAGTATTTCGCGTTGCTGCGCGAGCTGCTGAAGTCGAAGCCCGACGCGGCGGCCGAGGCGTTGCTGAAGGTGCCGCCGTCGGTCTTCACCGATATGACGCACTTCAACGCCGACCCGGCGCCGCTGCTGCAACATCGCGAGAAACTCGCGCGGGCCATCGAGCGGTTGAGCCGGAAGTGAGGCGGGAGGAGAATGAGAGGTTGCTCTTGAGTCTGGAATTTCAGCAATGTGTTGTTAGACTGCGCGACGTGATTCGATTCTTTTTGCCCGCCATCATTGCCGCCGCGCCGCTGTTCGCGCAGACGCCGGGCGCGCCGCCGGTCCTGCCGGCGGCGGACGTGGTGCTGAAGTATCACGACACGCGGCTGGCCAGTGTCAAATCCTGGCAGGCCAACTTCATCAAGAACATCTCCGAAGGTGCGCTCACCGTCGTCCAGAGCGGCACGGTGCGTTTCGTGCGCCCATCGGCGGCCGGTGCGAACACACCCGCTGTCGAAAAGGGCCGCGCCGATTTCCTGATGCAGGTGAAAGGTCACGAGCTCAGCTACACCATCGTGTCCGGCGCGGACAACGTCGCGTGGCAGATCGTCAGCCAGGGCAACCTGCGCGGCATTTACAAACTCGACATGAGCCGCCCCATCGCCGGTTCCAAGGAAGACCCGCGCGGCCTGAACCCGATCAACGAAGTCAGCCCGCTGGCCATCCTGCAAAAATTCCGGCTGTATCTCGACTTCACCACGGACGGTGTGCAAGAACTTGGCGGCCGGCAACTTTACCGCCTGATCGGAAAACCGAAGGCGTCGGCGCCCGCCGGCCAGTTGCCGCTGGGCGCGCTGCAAGTGTGGATCGGCGCGGACGATGGTTTTCCCCACCGTGTCGTGGTCGCCGACTCGCGCGGCAACCCCGTGCAAACCATTGACCTCAGCGGTGTGCGGCTGAATCCGCCGCTGGACGATGCGCTGTTCGTCTTCACGCCTCCGCCCAACGCCAACATCCAGGACCTCAACGCCCGCCTCGGACAGGCGCAGAAATAGAGGGCCCGATGTCCCCGATGCATTGAGCGTCGCGTCTGGAGGAGGCGATCCACAGCGGCATTGCAGGGGCAACAAGATTGTTGCTTTATCGTTACTTTACCCAACTTGACTCGGAATCGGGCGGGGTTGAAGGTAATGATTACGAAACGGCGATGGATGCCGTGTTCGGAGGAAATGGTGTTTGAAGCATGGACGTTTGGAGTAAGGAACGATGAAAAGCCAAAGGAACGGAGCAGCAGCCGCTTATCTCGGGGTAATACTAATCACCATGGTTCGCCTTTCCATTTGCACAGCCTATTCCGGTCAACCCGATCAGAACAAACCGGCAGGGCAAGACTTCAAGGAAATCCAGGCCAAAGCCATCAAGGGCGACGCGGGCGCGCAATACGCGCTCGGTGTGTGTTATGGCTACGGGAAGGGCGTGGCCAAAAACGAGGTTGAAGCGGCCAAGTGGTATCGCAAAGCCGCTGAGCAGGGAAATGCCGACGCGCAATACAGCATGGGATGGTGTTATCAAAACGGCGAGGGTGTGGAAGGCGCAACGACTGAAGCCGTGAAGTGGTATCGCAAAGCCGCCGAACACGGTCACATCCTCGCGCAATACAGCCTCGGTTGGTGCTGTCAGAATGGCACGGGCATAAACAAGAACCTGGCCGAGGCGGTCCAGTGGTTCACTAAGGCCGCTGAACAGGGGCATGCCGACGCGCAATACAGTGTCGGATGGTGTTACGGCAATGGCCAGGGCGTAGCCACGAACTGTGTGGAGGCTTACAAGTGGGCGGTGCTGGCTGCGGGCCAAGGATACGAAGATGCCAGAAAGCTCAGGGACGATATGGAGCGGCGGCTGAAGCCCGATCAAATCGCTGAAGCCCGGCGGCTGGCAGAGGCCATCAAATCGCGTTTGACGCCGCCGTAATCAGGCCAGCCCCGGACACAGGCCGGACCGCTTGCATTCTGCTGTTTGTGTTTTCTCGCTTATTCGAGCAATTTGATGTGAATATTTCAGGAAGCTCGATGAAAAGTTTGAAATGGACGCAGATAAAACGGAACGGCATAAATTTCTTCATGCACTTGAAACTGATCGCCTTTTTAGTCGCTCTGGCGGCCGGACCAGTGTTCGCGGCACAAGCGCCGTTTGTGCGGCCGCCGCTCAATCCTTCTCCCGCGCCGGCGATCACGGAAACCAACCGCACGGACGGCCCCGGTTTCGGCACGCGCCGGCTGGCGAGCAGTTCGTCCGAGGAGGCGACGATCCGCGAGCTGTTCCACTGCGTGGTGCGGCTGTTGCCGGATGACCGCGCTGAGTTGACCTACGACTTCAAACTCCAGAACGTGCTGGACGATTTTGTGACCAAGCCCGGCGAGAAGGCGCCGGATGCCACCGGCGGCCCGTGGGAAACCCGTGACGGGTTTTTGCAAAAAACCGTTCCCACAGACGCGCCGCTCTTCCATCGCGCGCGATTCAACGGCCCGGTCACCGTGTCGTTCAAAGGCTACGTCGTCCCCGGCGGCACCCAGTATTCCTGCGGCTACTACGATTTGCTGAAAGGCACGCAAAACCAGGCCGGCGTCGCGATCACGCCGGCGCAAACATTCAGCTTGTTCCTCGCGCAGGAGGCCAACATGCTGGCCCACGCCACCAACTCACCCATCGCCGGCAAGGTGCAGGAGTTGACCGTGAATTTCGAGCAGCCGAAATTCTCCGTCGCCGCCACGGGTGTGCCGACGCTGGCCGCGCCGTGCAACAACATCGGCCTCGGCCAGGTGTTCATCGCCGCGCCCGGCTCGTCGGTGGCGCTGGACAGTCTGAAGATTACCGGCAAGCTCGATCTGGACTGGTTCCGCAAAACGATTGACGACCGGCTGACCACCAATTTTGTCGGCCGCGCCGCAGCGCGCTACGGTCCGCCGCCCGCCACGGAGACGCAGTTGCGACAGATGATCCGCGGGTTCCAACGGCTGCTGCCGAACGGCCAGGTTGAGCTGGCTTACAACTTCAGCAACCCGGCGCAGTTCGCCGACTGGCAGGTGATTGATCCGCGCGGACGGGCTGATCCCTTCGCGTGGCGCGTCTATGACGGCGTCGTTCACAAAAGCCAATACGGCCCGACAACGCTGGTGCTGCAACCGAAACTCGTCGGCCCGATGAGGGTATCCGCGCGCGCCGCCATCATCAGCGGCAGCGGCGTCAGCATCGGCCTGCGTGATATGGAAGCCGCCGTGCGCTGCGGTTTCAAGCTGGGCATGGGCGGCGTCTCGCTCGGCGACGACGGCGGCAAGCTGCAACTGGCCGCCTTGCCGAACGTGTTGCTGAACCAGCTTCATTGGCTGGAGATGACGCGCGATGACGAGAAAGTCACCGGCCGGTTTGACGCCGGGCGTCCGCTGGCCGGCGTCACCAAGCGCGCGGAGCCGCTCAACGTGTTGCTCGCCGCCGACGAGTCCACCGGCGTATTCAATGACGTGCGCGTCGTCGCGTTCCTCGACTACGACTGGTGCGTCCACGAGCTGAAGATGCACGGCTACCAGGTGGCGACGCTGCCGATTGGATTGCGCGGGCCGGAGAAGCAAGCCAAGAGTGACAAACCCATGCAGGCCGTCGCCTTCTCCTCCTCTTCGAAAATCAAGGTCCAAGCCAACGCCGACTGGCAGGATACGCGGATCATGCTGCGCAAAGGCGACACGGTGAACTTCTCCGCCTCCGGCACCTACCAATACGAACGCTCTGCCAAGTCCACCTCCTCTCCCGACGGCGTCGCCGCGGGCACCGGCCGCACGCCGCCGTGCGCGAAGCTGACGCCGTGCGCGCTTGTCGGCCGCCTTGGTTACGGCGAACCATTCGAGGTCGGCACCGAGAAGCAAATCGTGGTGAAGGAGATGGGTGAGCTTTACCTGCGCGTCAACGAGCAGCCGGTGTCCGACAATTCCGGCGCGCTCGATGTCGAGATCGTCGTCATCCCTGTGGCGAAGTAGCGCCGACCTGCGTCAGCGGCGGCCTGACGGTTTCGTCTTCTCCTTTTCCCGCTCGCGGACCCGTTCTTCGGCGGAAAAGGCAAACACCGACTTGCCGCGCAACACGCAACCCCGCCGGCCCGGCACGCAGTCGGTCTTCAGCCGCAGACAACCGTCCTTGGCCGTGTCGTAATGTGGACAGGCAAACGAACCCATCGTTGTGTCTTTCCGCTCGCTCGGTCATCGCACACTACGACTCGTTACGCCACCGCGTCAACTGGCGCCGGCCGTTGGGTCTTCCGCCGCCTTGACAACGTTTCACCTTCGCCGATACAAGAACCACCTCTGTGAATTCACAGCGTCCAATTGCCGCCGTCACCGGCCGGCTGGCTCCGACGCCGAGCGGCGGATTGCACCTCGGCAACGCGCGCACGTTCCTGATCGCGTGGCTCTCGGCGCGCGCCGAGAGCGGACGCGTCGTGTTGCGCGTGGACGATCTCGACCGGCCGCGGGTGAAGCCGGGTTTCGTCGAACAGGCGGTCGCCGACTTGCGCTGGCTGGGACTGGAATGGGACGGCGAGCCGCTTTTCCAGAGCCGGCGCGGCAGCGACTACGCGGCGGCGCTGGAGAAACTGTGCGCGGCCGGGTTCGTGTATCCGTGTGTTTGCAGCCGGCGAGAGATCGAGATCGCCGCGAGCGCGCCGCACGAAGGCGAGGAAGGTCCTGTTTATCCTGGCACGTGCCGCGGGAAATTCCGCGACGCCGACGATGCGCGCCGGCGCACCGGCCGCGCGCCGTGCTGGCGGTTCGGGGCGGATCATTCCAACTGGCGCGTCGAGTTCGACGACGCGTTGCACGGGCGCTGCGGTTTCGACGCCGCCCGGCAACTCGGCGATTTTGTCGTGTTTCGCAGCGACGACATCGCCGCTTACCAGCTTGCCACCGTCGTGGACGACCACGCGCAGGGCGTCACCGAGGTCGTGCGCGGCGATGATCTTGTCACCTCCACGCCACGGCAGCTTATGCTTTACCACGCGCTCGGTCTGACGCCGCCGCGTTTTCTCCACGTTCCGCTGGTGCTCGACGCCGCCGGCCAGCGGATGGCCAAGCGCCGCGATTCGACGCGCCTCGACGCGCTGCGCGAAGCCGGCGTTTCCGCTGCGCAGGTTGTCGGGGCGCTCGCCGCCAGCTGCGGGTGGGCCGCGCCGGGCGAGCGCGTGATGCCGGCGCAGTTGATCCCGCGTTTCGATCTGTCGAAGCTGCCGCGCCAGCCGGTCCGGCTTAATTTGGCGGATCAGCCGGTCGCGTGAGGGGAGCGCTGCTCACTGCTGCCGGCGGAGCAATTGGAAAGATTCGTGCATGAACTCGATGTCGGTCTTGACCTGCGGATAAACCGCGGCGGGCGCCCAGGAGACGACCCGAAAGGCGCTTCCGGTTGTTTTGGAGATCAGGACGGTGCAACAAACACGCCGCTCCACCCCGTCTTGCACGGCGCGCGCTTCCAGCCGCAGCGCTTCGAGTTCGTTGATGGTCTTGTTTTCTTCCTTCTCGATCACCACCCCGGGATTCAGCGTGCGCAGGCCGGCCAGGCAACGGTCGCGTAGCGCCAGCAGCGAGGGCGTGCCGCGCTCGGCGTAAACGCGGGTGTGGGCATTGAGCGTGCGATGGGTCAACTCGACAATGTTTTCGTCCGGGCTGACGGCGGCCGGTTCCTGCGACCATTCCCGTGAGGGCACGATGAAGCCAAATTGCCATGTCTGGTTGATGTACGGCCGGCCGCCGCGCGCGTAGGGATGGTTGGGGATGTCGCGCATCACCGGCGGACCTTCGATCCGCCAGAGTTGTTGCGTGTAGGTGAAGATGCCCACCAGAGCGCCGAGCACCAGGCCAATCGTGCCCGCCAGTTGTCCGCCGACGATCCGGCGCCGGCCGTGAAAATAAATGCGAACGAAACCGATCAATGCCAGCAACACCGACACGCCGCTGCAAGCGTAACGCGCGTAGTGGGTCCACCGCGTCAGACGGTACACCTGACTGGCGGACAACCATGCGCCAAGCAGTTGCTCCACGGGCAGGAGCGCGGCCAGCGCCACGGCCACCGACGCGTAAACAAAATGATTTTTCCCCGGCGCGCGAACCCGCCAGACCCACACCAGCCACGCACCGCCCAGAACGGCGATGCCCAAAAAAATCCCCACCCACCAGAGCGTGTCCTCGTAATCCCACGGCGTAGCCGAACGAAACGGATTCATTTCACGGCCTTGTAGTAAAGCTTCCGGCGCAACGCAACGCGCGCGGCGCGCGCCCGCTCTGCGGACTCCAGACAAAAACTCCGGCGGCCCCGGTTCATGGTTGGCGTAGCGGCAGCCGGAACTGCTCGGCGATCTTGGCGAAGGTGACGCCGCCCTCGACAATGTTCAGTCCCGAACGAATCGAGGCATTGTCGGCCGCCGCGCGGCGCCAGCCTTTATTGGCGATCTCCAGCACGTAGGGAAACGTCGCGTTGGTCAGCGCAGACGTCGAGGTGCGCGCCACCGCGCCCGGCATGTTCGTCACGCAGTAATGGACGACGCCGTGCCGGATGTACGTCGGCGCGCCGTGCGTCGTCGGCCGCGACGTGGCAATGCTGCCGCCCTGGTCAATCGCCACATCCACGATCACCGCGCCGCGTTTCATCTGTTTCACCAGTGCCTCGCTCACCAGCACCGGCGCTTTGGCGCCCGGCACCAGCACCGCGCCAATGAGCAGGTCCGCCTGCCGCACCGCGTCGCGGATGTTGTAGGCGTCGCTCATCAACGTGGTCACGTTCTTCGGCATCACATCGTCAAGGTAACGCAGCCGCGGCAGCGACACATCCAGGATCGTCACGTCCGCGCCCAACCCCGCCGCCATCTTGGCCGCGTTGGCGCCGACGATGCCGCCGCCGATGATCGCCACCTTGGCCGGTGCAACACCCGGCACGCCGGCCAGCAACAGCCCGCGGCCCTTGAACGGCTCCTCCAGGTATTTCGCGCCTTCATGCACCGCCATCCGGCCGGCGATCTCGCTCATCGGCACCAGCAGTGGCAACGAGCCGTCCGCCGACTGCACCGTCTCGTAGGCAATGGCGACCACGCGCGTTTGGATCGCCGCCGCCATCAGCTTGCGGCTCGCCGCGAAATGGAAGTAGGTGAAAACAATTTGCCGGGGCCGCAACCGGCGGAACTCCGCCGGCTGCGGTTCCTTCACTTTCACGATCATGCCCGCGCGCGCGTAAATCTCCCGCGCCGAGCGGGTGACCGTTGCGCCCGCCTCGCGGTAATCCTCGTCGCTCGCGCCGCTGCCCGCGCCGGCGTTGCACTCCACCAACACGCGGTGCCCGGCCGCGCGCAACGCGTGCGCGTGCACCGGCAACAGGCCGACCCGATACTCGTGGTTCTTGATTTCGCAGGGAACGCCGATGATCATGTCGCGAAGATAAGAGCCGCACCGCGCCGCTGCAAGGGAGAATGCAAAGCAAGGCCGGGGAAAAATGACGAAACCAACACACCCCGCGCAAAGACGGAGCTGGCGCGCCAGCTTGTGCGCTCGCCGACAAAAAGAATGTGGGAGGCCCCCTGTTATCAGGGGGAACGACCAAACTGCCGAGTCAGTCGATCGCCTGAGGAATCACCTCCCACAAAAATCATTTGTCAAATACCGTCATCGTCTTGCGGCGTCAACTCCAACTTCATTGCGCCGGCGGTGTCGCCGCCCGCCTCACCGCCTTGTCAACCCTTCGGCGACAACAAAACCTCGACTCTCCACAGAAAATTTCAAGTGAAACTTGTTTTGCAGTGAAACTTTCTTCCCGGGCGTCCGGCCCGTTGAATTTCATCCCCTTGTTGAACCGCTGCTGCGTCAACCAGCGCGGCCCATCGCCTCGAGCAACGTCTTCGTCTTGGCCATCGCGCGCGCGCGATGGCTGATGCCGTTTTTCACTTCCTCGCCGAGTTCGGCGAACGTCAGGTCGTGGCCCGCCGGCACGAAAAGCGGATCGTAGCCAAACCCGCCCGCGCCTCGCGGCTCGAACAGGATGCGTCCCTCGCACGTCCCCGCGCACCACGCCACCGTCCATTCGCCAACCTGTGCGCACCGCGCGCCGGCTTGTTTCGCCGCCGTCGCCAACGCGGGGGAAGCGCCTGCGATGGCGATCACGCACTGGAAACGCGCGGTGCGTTTCTCCGCCGGCACGCCGGCCAGCGCGCGCAGGAGCTTGGCATTGTTCTGCGGGTCGGTGGGTCTCGTGCCGCCGGTCTCCTGCGCGTAGCGCGCCGACCTCACGCCCGGCGCGCCGCCGAGCGCGTCCACTTCGAGACCGGAATCGTCGGCGAGCGCCAACCAGTGTCCCTCCGCGAGGTGCGCCGCCCAAACCGCTTTTTTGGCGGCGTTGCCGGCAAACGTCGGCTGGTCCTCGACGGCATCCGTCGCTTCGGGCACGGCGTCGAGGCCGAGCACCTCGAACGCCGCGCCAAGAATGGCGCGGAGTTCGCCGAGCTTGTGCCGGTTGCGTGTTGCTGCAAGCAAGCGCATGGACGGAAAAGGTGCGGATTGCCCTTGCGGAAGGCAAACAAAAACTCGCCTACACGCGCCAGGCCCCATCACGTTGCATCGCCCCACTGTAGCGCCAGTATCCTTGCCGGCACTGCTCGCGTTTTCGGGTTGAGCCGTCGCATTTGGCTTCGTTTGGCTTCGAGCGCGGTCAACTTCTGCTATGTCGTTTTCAAATAACCTGCGGGTTTGCAGTCCGTTGCAGCAGACTCGCGTTTTTATTTATTTGGGTTCGTTTTGCAACGTCCTTCGTGCCGGCAGAACTGTTTCCGAAAACAGGACTTGGGCACAGAATCACCGAATACAGAATCATGATTTTGTAAGCCATGGTCTTGCTCCATCCGTCCCAACCCGGACCGAGTGGGATCGGGTCGGATCGAACCGGGTTGGCTGAGCATTTCCGCTCACCAGCTTCTCTGCCTTGGCCCTCTCGCCCCCCCCCTTCTGTTTTCCTCTTTTATCGTCGGGCGCAGAATATAGAGATTTTGTCTACAATGTCAAGATAAATTTCCTACCATTCCGCGGCACGGCGCACACTCCCGCCGCCTATCCAGTGTCGGGAGTTGGCCCCATCGCCCCATCACAATCCGGCTGTTACGGTGGCGTCGGAGATTGCTTCTTGCGTTTGCGAATAATTACCACCGCCATGACGGTAAACAACGCGGCGGCTATGTATGACAGTTGGTGGGCGCCTTTCGTCGGATGAACCCATCCGTGCATGTAGCCGAGGACCGCCGTGGCTAAAACGATTAGAACGAGGATCGTGATGTAGCTCGTCTTCGTCTCCTTGGGCGGACTCAGTGTGTTTTTAGTCATCATTCACTCCTTGAGTGTGCAACGGCTCCTTTCTTTAAAAGAGCTTGGAGCGGGATTCCCGAGCTGCCCTTTGGCCCTCGGACCACTCTTCCCGCTCCACTCAAATCGTCGTAAATCTGAGTTAAACTTCCTGTTTTGCTTCGGTTCTTTTATGTGCAGGTGTAATGCCAAGTGTTGGAAGAGAGGAAAGGACCTTGAAAGCCCCATGTTTCCCCGGGGTTTTGAGTAAAAACAAGGATCGGATTGCATCAACTGTTGAAAGCAGGCGGGCATTTCATGCAATCTGACCGTGCGTTGTCATTGCAAATGCGATCCAGTTGGCCTTGATTCACGAACGCGAGATTTGCGAGAATCGCCAGACTCTTATCTGGCGGTCAAACTGGAGCAGATCGAGCAGCACTGGATTGGGCCATCAACGAATGAAAACTGAACTGCGATCATCAACCGGATTCAGGAATACATTTATCAGAGTTCGTTTCAAGACTGCGCTATGGTCGGAAAGCGTTTTCCTGTTTCTGGTTGTCTCGGCTGCCGTCGTGTGTGCTGCCGATTGGCCATCGTGGGGTGGACAACCGTCGCGCAATATGGCCTCCGAAACAGAGAAGGGGCTGCCGGATTGGTATTCGCTGGGGGAGAAAAATGCCGATGGCGAAGTCGACATGTCCACCACGAAAAACATCCAATGGGTCGCCAGGCTCGGCAACAAGACCTACGGCAGCCCGATCGTGAGCCGGGGCAGGGTTTTTATCGGCACGGCCGGCAAATCATACGAAGATGCCGCGGTGCTTTGTTTCGATGAGAAAACAGGGCATGAGTTGGGGAGGTTTGTCTGCGGTCCTTCGCAAACGAAAGCCGATAATTTCGGGGTGAGTTCGACTCCAACCGTCGAGGGTGACCGCCTCTATTTTGTGGCGCCGTATCCGGAAGTCATGTGCGTGGACCTGAATTCATGGCTCAAACCGTCCGCCGCTGCCGGCACGACGGATTCCGCGCGGCACATCGTGTGGCGGTATGACATGGCCAAAAACTTGCATGTCATGCAGGATCATGTCGCCAGTTGCTCCGTTCTGGTTTATGGCGACTTTGTGTATGTCTGCACCGGCAATGGACGTTTCAAATACACGGACAAGCCGTTTTATCCACTGACTCCCAGTTTGATTGTGCTCAACAAGCATACCGGCCAGATGGTCGCACGTGACGATGAACAGATTGGCGAACAGCTTTGGCGCGGGCAATGGTCCTCGCCGTCGCTGGCGATGGTCAACGGAAAAGCACAGATCCTTTTCGCCACCGGGAATGGGTTGTGTTACGGGTTTGAACCGGTTGATCCAGCGGTGAAAGTCATTCCCGATCGTTGGATCACGACGACCCTGCGCGGCCCGATTGTGTGTTATATCGATGTCAAAGGCAAAGACACCGGCGGACTCTCCCCTGCAGAATACGCCAGGAAGTTCACCCCGCTGGACTCCATGGAAAAGCCGGCGTTGCCGCTGGAATTCCGTTATTCGATCAACTTGCCGGTCATCACGCCGGTCAATTCCATTCCGACGGCCAGGGTGCCTGACGTGCCGATCCTGAAAAAGATCTGGTGGTTCGATTGCCTGCCCCCGGAATACAGAAACGCGCCGTTTTATGCCCGCGGAGGCAAAGGGGACGGCCAAAAGCATCCCTGCGATATCATCGCCACGCCGGTGTTCTACCGCAACCGGGTTTACGTGCCGATCGGCGGAGATCCGGTTCATGGCAGCAGGAACAGCAGGGGAAACCTCGTTTGCATCGATCCGACCCGGACCGGTAACGTCACCCGGAGCGGCAAAGTCTGGAGTTACGACAACTTGAATGCGGCACTGACCACGGTGTCCATCGCCGATGGGTTGGTGTTTGTCATTGACGAAGCCAGCGTCATCCACTGTCTGGATGCGGACACCGGGCAGAAGTATTGGACCTACGCCCTCAAGAGCGATAACGGCCAGTTAAATTCCGCCCTGCTGGCGGTGGATGGCAAGTTGTTTGCCGGCAAGGCCATCCTGGCGGTGAGCAAGACGCTGAAAGTGCTGGGCACCATTGAGGGAAGCGCGGCCACCAGCAGCAGCACGCCGTGCGTTGCCAATGGCGTTCTCTTCACGGTGCACGGTAAATCGTTATGGGCGGTGCGTGATAAAGGCGAAAAGAAACCTGAAGTTTCCCTGATCCCACCCCCTTCTGCAACCTCCGCCACACCGTCTCAATAATCCCGCATCACGACGGGAGTTGACCCCATCAATCGATGTGGAATTGACTTGGCTCCATCCTTTGAACCTGCTGCCACTCTCCATGGATAATTGCGATCACGGTGTGCGTTTGGGGTAAATGAACAGTCTGTATAGCTGATCTTGATAGGACAAATTACCATTGTAAGTGTTTTTATCCGCATTCAGGTAATCAAAAGAGAGTTGATAGGCCCTCCCCTTCAGCACTGACGCTATAGTCGTTTCGACGTTCGCACAGGCAATCGTGCAACTCCCGTCTTGTGTTAGCGATATTTGTCGCGTCTGCCAAGCATCTGCCAAACGCACTTGCTTAAACCTCGTGCACGCATACTCCACAATGGATCCCAGAAGCACATTACTGTGCAAACCCGGCGCAACCAAGGTTATGTGTGCGCGCCCGCCCGGCCAGTTGGAACCCAGTCTTTCAAACAGCCGAGTCGCGCTCGGCATTCGTCGCAGTGTTTCGCTGTAGGCAAACTTGTCATCAGGCAGAAACACTGTGACAATGACACATGCAAATACAATTTCGCTCAAATAGAGCAACCATCGGCGACGTTGCAAGACAAACCAGCAGAGTATTGTGGCGATTAAGAACACCACGAACAACGTCCACGCGTTGTTAGTCATAAACGTGGGCGAAAGAGCCGGAAACGCCAGTTCGGGTTTCAAGATTATTACTAATAGACTATTGCTCAGGACACCGGCAACTGCGCCGATGGCCAACAACGCCTTTAACCGATCGTCCCATCCGGCCAAGGCCGCATGACCGCGAAACACCATACATGGCAGAAGACACCAAAACACAAGATTGAGTCTCAGATTGTTCCCGGAAAACAGCATATTGTGGCAAACCCCGTTGTTATCCGAGAACGGCGTGACTGTGTAGATAAACAATGTGTAGATAGTAATGGCCATGCCTGCCAGGTCCGTCGCATGAAATGTCCGGCGCGAAAGCTTGCTGATCGCGTCAATGCTCAAGGTGATTATTAAGGCAAAGTAAATGAAAACGTGAACAGGTGACATGGCTCGTGCCATCCCTCGCAAAAACAGTGGAACCGTCAGGACATCGAAGTTCTGGAGAATAGACCCGCTGTTTAGAGCAGGCGAGGCTTTCGATTCTGCCCCTAATAATCCGAATGAGACGGAGAAGGGATAAATCGGATTGCCGGTATGCACGAAGTTAAAAACATAAAACAGGCAGCCGCAAAAAAGTATCAACGCAAACACAGCAAGATAACCAGGGCGGCGTAAGAGTCCGAACATATACACTGCAACAAAAGGGGCTAGATAAAGAAGGCTGTTGGATTTGGACGCTACAGCTAACGCGGCCGCAAATGCCACATACGGCCACAACTGATATTTCTGCTCCGTCAAGAGAACGGCCATGACAAAGAGAACAAGGGCGGCAATGAACAGGTCGTTTTTCAGACTATTCACGTCTGTGGAGACAATGTCCGTAGACATCACAAAGGCGGCAATCAACCAGCCGGTCTTTTGATTTCGAACAAGCGCCAGACTGGCGCAAATAAAGAGAGCCAGCTCCAGTGCCTTTAACAAGATAAGAAATACCTTGGGGTAGCGACTGAAGAATATGACAGATAAAATCAAATCATGTCCGCGCGTGAAATAATTGGTGGGGGCATCGGGTCCGAGAAGAAGATAGCGCGGGTCAAAACTCGCCGTGTCTCCGCTCCGCACAAAATACATGGCGTTGGGCAGATGGTAGGTGATGTCACAATGTCCAATCACGCCCGGTATGGAGAGCAAGATCCCGGGCAAAAGAAGCGTCAAACACAATCGAGCCTGCCAGGAAAGTGGCGATTCCATCAGTGAACAAGTAATCTGCTTGGCAGCGTTTACAAGACAGGCTCCGCCAATGATGATAAACAGAAAGCTGACAATAAAAAGCGGCAGTGGCTTATATAGCCCCACAAACCCCAGAAGCATGAATTCAGAATACAGAACAAAAAAGAAAAGGATGATCCATGCGCCCAAGCGCACGTCGCTCATTTTTCCATCCGTACCGAGCGATGTAAACAGGCGGCAGCTCAGCGACGCAGCGCCAAGCAAAACAAACAGCACACAAAGCGAATCCATGTAGACGATACCTCTCGAATCCCGGGTTTTGCCTCCCTATCGTCAAGGCACTCCATGTATTTCGTTGTCCTAGTTAATGGACATGAAATCTGACCCCTTAACTGCTTAAAGGCAAGACTATGTTCACGAGGTCAACTCTCGACTCTTGACAGTTGTTGTTTCAGTCTCGTCTCGCGAGCTTTTCTGCCTGTGTCTTGTCTTGCAGCGCTTCGGGGCAAAGCTCAACGCAGAGGCGCAGGGAACTCCGGGGATCGCAAAGTCTCCGTGATGTTTTGCAATTTGCCGCGCCTGAATCCACATGCAAGCTGCTGCGATACCGATGAAACCGGTGGACATGCACGTTCATATCGCGGGCAACGGCTCCAGTGGCAGCGGTTGCTGGGTGCGTCCGACCGGCCTGCACCGGCTGCTGGCGTCGTTCATGCTCCACCACAACGGCCTGCCGCAAGACGCGCTCGACGGCGACCTCGACCGGCTCTACAGCGAGTTACTGCTGAAGCTGGTGAGATCGTCCTCGCTCGGCGCGGCGGTGATTCTGGCGCACGACGACGTGTATGACGCATCCGGGCGGCGGATGGAAGGCGCCGGCTCGCTCTACGTGCCGAACGATTACGTGCTGAATCTCGCGCGCCGGCGTCCGGAATTTCTGCCGGCGGTCTCGATTCATCCCGCGCGGGCCGACGCGCTGGAGGAACTCGACCGCTGCCTCGCCGCGGGCGCCGTGATGATGAAGCTGCTGCCGAACTCGCAGAATGTGGATTGCAGCGACCGGCGCCACACCCGGTTTTGGGAGCGCCTCGCCGAAGCCGGGCTGCCGCTGCTGGCGCACACTGGCGGGGAGCACACCGTGTCGGTCATCCGGCGGGAATGGGCCGATCCGCGCGTGCTGGAGTGGCCGTTGGAATGCGGCGTCACCGTCATCGCCGCGCACGTCGCCGGCAACGGCGGCGTGTTTGACCGCGATTACTTCGACGCGTTCGCCGCGATGACGCGCCGTCACCCGCGCCTTTACGGCGACCTCAGCGCGCTGAACATCCCGATCCGCAGCAAGAGTTTCCGTGCCTGTCTCCAGGAACCGTTCGTCCACCGGCTTCTGCACGGCAGCGATTTTCCCGTGCCGGTGATGGGCCACTGGGCGTGGATGCGCGGGCTGGTGGATTGGGAAACATTCCGCCGCCTGGAGCGCGAGCCGAATCCGCTGGAACGCGACTATCAGCTCAAGCGCGCGATGGGTTTTCCGATGGAAACCTTCACGCGTATCTGGCAACTTCTCCGCCGACCGGCAACCCGGTTTACTGAACCATGAAATATCAACTCGCCTTCTTCCTCGCGCTCGCCCAAGCCATCGCCGCCGATACGCAACGCCCCGGCGACAACATTGCGCTCGGCAAACCCTACACGCTCGATCCGCGGCCGAATTATTCCTACTGCACCGATCCCGGCGACAAGACGCAGCTCACCGACGGCGTTTACTCGAAAGGCTATTTCTGGACGCAAAAGAGCACGGTGGGCTGGCAAAGCGTGGGCGGCGTCACGATCACCATGGACCTCGGCGCGGTGCAACCGATTCGCGGCGCGTCGTTCAACACCGCCGCCGGACGCGCGGGCGTGACGTGGCCGGCGAGCATCGTCGTCCTCGTCAGCGACGACGGCAAGAGCTACTATCCGGCCGGCGAGTTAATCAGCCTGAGCCTGAAGCACGGCGCGCCGCCGGCCGACTACGCAATCCACCGCTACTGGACCGACGAGTTGCGCACGCACGGGCGCTTCGTGTCCTTTTTGGTGACGGCGGGCGGGCCTTACACGTTCGTGGACGAAATCGAAGTTTACCGCGGCAATCCGGACTGGGTGAAGCTGCCGTTCAGCGGCGAGGGCGTGACCGACGCGAAGGCCTACCATCTTCACGCCGTTTTTGAGCAACGCATCCGCAAGGACATACTTGCCGTGCGCGAGTTGGCCGCGAAGCTGAAAGGCAAAGCGCGGGAGAAGGTTGTGGCTGAACTGGACGCCGTCGAGCGCGAGTTGCCGTCCATGTCGCGGCGGCACGACCCGAAGGCGCGCGTGATGTTGCCGTTGAATCCGCTCCACGAGCGCGTCTTTCGCGCGCAGGCGATGGTCTGGCGCGCGCAGAACACCTCGCTGCTCACCATCTCGCCGGCGAATCCGTGGGACCCGCTCGACATCACCGGCGCGCCGCCGCGCGGAGCCGGAAAGGGCGTGACGGTGACAATGATGCAGAACGAATACCGCGCCGGCGCGGTCAACATCAGCAACGCCGGCGAGAGCGCCGCCGAGTTGCGTCTGGCGATCACCGGCCTGCCCGGCGGGACGAATCCGCCTTACGTCGCCGTGCATGAGGTTGCCTGGACCGACACGCGCAAAGGCATCGCGGTGGCGGCGGCGTTGCCGGAAGCGCGGCGCGACGGCGACGCGTTCGTCATCGGCGTTCCGTCGGGCATGACACGACAGGTCTGGTTCACGTTTCATCCGGCGGACATCAAGCCGGGCACGCACCGCGGCACGATCCTGCTGTCCGGCGGAAAAGCAATGCTCGGCGTGCCGCTGACGTTGCGCGTGTATCCGTTGCGGTTTCCCGACCAGCCGTCGTTTCACCTCGGCGGCTGGGATTACTCCGACGCGATCAACGGCGGCGACGTGACGCTGGAGAATCGCGACGCATACATCGGCCACCTGCGCGCGCATTTCGTGGACTCGCCGTGGGCGACGGCCGCTGTGCTTCCGTTTACGCTCGACACCGCGCGTTTCGATGAATGGCTCCGGCTCTGGCCCGGTGCACGGCAGTATTGCGTCTTCGCGTCCGTGGGCGAACACATTGGCAAGGCGAAGATGGGCACGCCGGAGTTTGACGCGAAAGCCCGCGAGTGGATCACATTCTGGGCGAACCACGCGAAGAAATGCGGGCTGAAGCCGGAGCAACTCTGCATCCTGTTGCAGGACGAACCCGCCGAGGCCCGGCGTGATAACATCATCCTGCCGTGGGCCAAGGCGATCCGCGCGGCCAACACGGGCGTGAAAATCTGGGAAGACCCGACGCATCGCGACCCGGCCGCCGCGAACCAGGAGATGATGGCGCTCTGCCACGTGCTCTGCCCCAACCGCCCGATGTTCCTCGACGGCGGTCCGAAGTTTCGCGACTACTACGCGCAACGCCACGCCGCCGACACGGAGCTGGCGTTCTACTCCTGCAACATCGGCTCGCGGCTGGCCGATGCGTATTCATATTTCCGGCTGCAGGCGTGGACAGCGTGGCAATACGGCGCGAAGGCGTCGTTCTTCTGGGCGTACAGCGATTCCGGCGGCGGCTCGTCGTGGAACGAATACGCCATGGCGCATTCGACCTGCTACACGCCGCTCTTCCTTGAGCCGGCCACCGTTACCGGCAGCAAAGAAATGGAAGCCATTCGCGAGAGCGCCGAGGACTACGAATATTTCGTGATGCTGCGCGACCGCATTGCCGCGGCGGAGCAAGCGGGCCGGAAAAGCGCCGCCGTCGAGCGTGCGAAGAAACTGCTCGTCACCGCCGCCGACCGCGTCCTCAACGCGCCCGATGCCAACAAGCTGATGTGGGCCGAGCCGAAGGACCGCACGGTGGCCGACAAGGTGCGCGTGGAGATGCTGGAGACAATGAGCGCATTGCCTGCGCCTGACGCTCGTCGCTGACCGGATCTGCCGCGTAAACTCTCGCCAACTTCGCGACGCGTTGGTATAATCGGCGCGTCACGGAGAAGGGCTATGAAGTTTTTAACATGCTTGCTCCTGCCGGTTGCCTTCGCGTTCTGTCTTCATTCATCCGCTGCCGCACCGCTGCCGGAAGAACTCCGCGACATCGGTGTCACGCGCGGCATCTGCGTCGTACTCGGCGATCCGAAATGCGAACTGGCCATCCAACTGGCGAAGGAAACCGAACTGCTGGTTTATGTCCAGTTGCCGGACGCCGGCGTGGCGGAGCGGGCGCGGTGGCGGGTGGACAAGCTGGGCCTTTGCGGAACGCGTGTTGTGATCGAGAGCGGGCCGGTGGACAAACTGTATCTCGCCGACAACATCGCCGACGCGCTGGTGGCCGTGGGCGACGCCGCTGCAATGCCGGAAACCGAGGCGCTGCGCGTCCTGCGTCCGCAGGCGGTGGCGCGGCTCGGCGGCAAAAAGCTGGTCAAGCCGATGCCGGCCGGCGTGGATGATTGGAGCCACTTCTACCACGGCCCGGACAACAATCCGCTCTCGCGCGACGCGGTCGCCCGCGCGCCCTACCTCACACAGTTTCTGGCCGAGCCGCGCTACGCGCCGTTGCCGCAGGTGGCGGTGGCGTCAGCGGGGCGCGTGTTCAAACTGTTCGGCCACATCGCCTTCAAGGAGCGCGAGGAGCCGTGGCTCAACACGCTCGCGGCGTTCAACGGCTACAACGGCACGCTGCTGTGGCGGCGCGAGACTCCGCCGGCGCTGATGGTGCATCGCAGCACGCTCATTGCCACGCCCGAGGTCGTTTATTTCGGCGACGACCAGTCATGCAAGATCCTCGATGCGGCCACCGGCGAGCCGCGCGGCGAGATCGCGCCGCCCGCCGACGTGGCCGGCGGCACGTTTTGGAAATGGATGGCGTTGGAGGACGGCGTGCTCTACGCGCTTATCGGTGAACAGGAAGAGCGCGACCCGGTCATCCGCGGCAAACGCGAGACGCACGGCTGGCCGTGGAATCCGCTGTCGCCGGGCTACAACAAACCGGAGCACACGTGGGGTTTCGGGCAGACGCTGCTGGCGATTGACCCCAAGACGAAGAAAGTGCTGTGGCGGCACCGCGAGACGGAACCGGTGGACAGCCGCGCGTTGTGCATGAAGAACGGGCGCATCTTCGCGTTCCACTTCGGTTCCTATCTGACGTGCCTCGACGCGAAAACCGGCAGTGAATTGTGGCGGAAGACGAAGGACAACGCGACGGCGCTGTTTGCCTCGCTCGGCGAGTATCTGCCGCGCCAGGACTGGCGCACGAACTGGCGCACGGCGGCCTACCTCAAGTGCAGCGACAAGGCGCTCTACTTCGCCGGCCCGCCGATCGGGAAACTGCTCGCGGTCTCGGCCGAGGACGGCAGCGAGTTGTGGGAGCATCCTTACAACAACTACCAGCTCGTGATTTGCGATGACGGCGTTTACGGCTTGAGCGGACAGATTGACCAGGACCCGTCGCGAAAGTTCGATCCGCTAACCGGAAAAATCCTCGCCGAGATTTCGCTGGGCCGGCGGGCGTGTTCGCGCGTCACCGGCTCGGTGGACGCCATTTTCTGCCGCGCCGGCGAAGGCTCAACGCGGCTCGACCGCGCCAGCAACCGGCCGCAGCTCGTCTCGCCCATGCGCGCGCAATGCCACGACGGCGTGACCATCGGCAACGGCCTGCTCTACTGGTGGCCGTCCACGTGTGATTGCAACCTGACGCTCTACGGCATCACCTGCCTCGGCCCGGCGGGCAACTTCGATTTCAACCGGAAGGCGGTCCAGTCGGAGCGGCTGGAGCGGTTCGGAGCCAGCGACGACACGATCGCAGTGTTCGGCGAATCGCCCGCCGATTGGCCGGTGTTTCGCGCGAACGACTCCGCCACGGTGACAACCACCGCAACAATTCCCGTCATGCCGGATTGCAAATGGCAGACCATGCCGGCCGTGTCGTTCACGCCGACCGCACCCACCGCGGCGGGCGACCTGGTTTTCATCGGCGGCAGCGACGGCATCGTCCGCGCGCTGAGCGCCCGGACGGGACAACTGCGCTGGAAAGCCTACACTTGCGGCGACGTGCGCTATCCGCCGACGATCTGGCAGGGCCGGGCGCTGGTCGGCTCCGCCGACGGCTACGTTTACTGTTTCGAGGCGAAGACGGGACGGCCGCTGTGGCGGTTCCGCGCCGCGCCGGTCGAGCGGCGCATTCCGGTTTACGGCCAGTTGCAATCCACATGGCCCGTCGCCAGCGGCGTGCCCGTCGTGGACGGCGTCGCTTACGCGGCGGCGGGCATCGTCAATTACGACGGCACGCATGTCTATGCGCTCGACGCCGCCACCGGCCGCATCCAGTGGCAGAACAACACCTCCGGCCATCTCGATGTCGAAGCGCGTACGGGCGTCAGCGCGCAGGGTCACATGCTGCTTGCCGGCGGCAAGCTCTACCTTGCGGGAGGCAACGCCGTCTCGCCCGCGATCTACGACGTCGCCGGCGGCCGATGCCTCAGCGACCCGGCGGTTTTGCACCAGGTGACCAGAAGCAACAACGTGCCCGGCTCCGTCAGTCCGCGCGGCAGCGAACTGTACCGGCTTGGCGACGAAGTGCGGGTCGGTGGCAAACCGCTCTACGCCCATCCGAAGTATCAGGTGTTTGATCCCAGCGTCGTGAACAAGACCTTGGTGGCGGCGGCGGGCGACCACGCCATCGCGTGGGTGAACAGTTCAGCGCTGATGGGTTTCTCGCGCAACGATCTGCCGGCCGTCACCGCGAAGTGTCTCACGTCCTGGGGCAAGCCGAATGTTGCCAACCTCGTTCCGTTGTGGGCGAACAAAAGCAAGGACATCCTCGCCCTCGCTCTCGCCCCGAACGCCGTCGTGGTCGCGAAGCCAACGGAACTTGCCGCACACGATTTGCAGGACGGCAAAGTTCTCTGGACCCAGCCGCTCCCTGCGCCGCCGGTCCCGTGGGGCCTCGCCGTCAACCGCGACGGCCGCGTCATCGTCACGCTCGAAGGCGGCCAGGCGATGTGCTTCGGCGCCGTCAGACAGTAAACGCGGGAAGCTTCCCGGGAGGCCGAAACCGGTTATTGCTTTTTTCCTGCCTCAGCGCACAACACGACATGCGACTTCGCCGGCACGGTGCAGCGGATTTGGCCGTCGTGAGGTTTTGCGGTTGTTGGCGTGGATGGTTCGCCGTGCGCCTGGAAGCAGAGAACTTTTTCAGCGCCGGGCGCGGCGATGGTCGCGGTTGCGGCGGATTTGTTCGGGTTGTGGATGACCATTAGCCACTGGCCGTCCGCTACCACCTCAAGCGCGCGCAGGCCGCCGGGCAGTTCGTGACGTTTCACTTGCGCGGCGGGCTGGCCAGCAGCGGGTGAGATCTCGACGGTGTAGAATTGTTCCGTGCCGGCGGGATAGATGAGCGGCTCCTTCTCGCCGGAGCGCACGCTCGCGGCGTCGCGCAGGACAATCTCGGTGCTGCGGAATTGTTCGGGCGACTGCAACCAATAATTCTCTGACGGCTCGGTGATCACATCGGCGTAGTTGTGCTCGTGGAGCCGGACGCGCAGGCCGCCGTAGCGGAACGTGCCGTCGTCCTGTTTCTCAATGGCAAGTTTCTGGCCGAGCCGCACGCGGCCGTGGATCGAATACGCCTTTTCATCGGCGAGCGGCCGGATCGAGAGCGTACCGATGATGCGATGCGGCGTCTGGATCCATTCCTGCTGGCCCTCCCAGTTCGCCAGCGTGGACTTGCCACCCCACGCGACGTTCTGGGTGCGGTAGCGCGTCGTCAACGCCGCAAAATTCCCGGCGACCGTGACGGCGTTTTCCTCGTTGGCGGCGAGATAGCGGCAGCTTCTGTAGCGCAGCCCGCCGGGCTGGAGCCGATACTGGCTCGTGACGACCTGCAGCGCCGCGTCGAGTGGGAATTGTTTTTCCTCCTTCGAGGTCAGCATCGCGCCGACGAACGTGTCCCTGCCCTGCGCGCCCCTGCCGGGGTCGCGCGTGGTGCCGGCGAACGACCAGTGGCCGAACCGCCCGCGCGGGCCTTCGACGTTGCGGTCGTAGATAATGTAGCCGTCGCGCTGCGGCGCTTCGGGAAAATCACGCCAGAGCGTGGCCGCGTAGATGGCGTAGTAGTGGCTCGGCTTCGCCCACTTCAACTCGACGTTGGCGATGCGGCGGTTTTGCGCGGCGAGCTCGACCGCCTTGGGCCGGAACGTGTGCAGCATCGAGGCGACGATGTCCGGGCCGATGGCCGACGCGCCGCCCCAGTAATGCTTCCAAAAACAATCGGTGTAATACTCCGGCACGCCGCCCGGCTCGACGTTGGTGGGATAGTAAGGCGCGCTCGCCAGCACGAGGTCGCGTGCCACGCGGCTGCCGGTCAACTGCCAGTAGCGCGCGAGGTGCGTGACGTTGATCTCGTGATAGACGAAGCACTCGTTCTGCCGGCCGAGGTAGGTGAACGCGCCGTCGGGATAAAACGAGTGGGCAACGAGTTTGAGAAACCGCTCCGCCTCGGCGTGCCAGCGCGGTTCGCCGAGAATGCGCGACGCCAGTTCCATCAACAGCAGGTAGTGGACGTCCATGTTGGGATACCAGCCCGCGCTGTGGCGGTCCACCTTCTCACCGTAGGACTTCAGTTGGAACTCCGTCACCGCGCGCGCCGACGCCTCCCACTCCTTGCGTTTGCTCGGCGGGATGAGATCGGGCCACGTCGCGCGCAGCAACAGATACGCCTCGAACGTCGGCACATAACAGAAACGGTTGATGTTCGGGTCCTGGCCCGGCATTCCCTTGCCGCCGGTGCGGCCGACATTGAGATCGCCGCCACGATGGTTCTGAAACACACCCTGCATCCAGCGCATCACCTGCGCGATCAGCGCCGGATCGCCGCGCAACGGGCTGGACGGATGACACGCCGCCCACGTCATCACATAGGTCCGCGTGCCGAAGCCGCCGAACTGCCAGAAATTCTCGAATGCCTTGTAGCCGGCCTCGCCTTTCGGGAAACGCTGCTTCACGTCGCGGACGCGTTTGGCTTCGTTCAACACCGGCTCCAGGTAGGGATTGCCTTGGGTCTCTAAAATCGGCGGCAGCAACCCCGTAGTCGCGTCACTCCGTGACGCGGTTTTCGGCGATGATGATTTCGCGTCACGGAGTGACGCGACCTGGAGTTTGGCCCTGACTATGGGAAAGAGTTTATTTTTTAGCTTGATTTCTAGTTATATAACTAGATACAGTCCCATCATGGGTTACCCAACTAAAGTCCAATGCATCCGCCGCAAGAAC
>Ga0209083_1001496_pt1 | contig 26360 bp, 38 predicted proteins | sample AM7aDNAmetaG_FD_184132 | JGI IMG/M metagenome (GOLD analysis project Ga0209083, IMG submission 184132) | Freshwater microbial communities from Finland to study Microbial Dark Matter (Phase II) - AM7a DNA metaG (SPAdes) (version 3) | ecosystem: Environmental > Aquatic > Freshwater > Lake ...
GTGTTTGTTTAACTAGAAATATAAATTATACGTGTCAAAATAGTAAAAGAGTGAGAATAAAATTAGATCAGAATAAATTAAGAGAAAATGGTTATGTTCCGAAATCGGTAGATGAATTTAGAAATCCATTGAGAAAATTGGGAAAAATTGGAATGGAAATGGGACTTAAAAAAATTCCTGATGAAAATAAAGAAAGATATTATTTTAGATATGATATGGAGTTTGAATATGAAGAAAGAATTTATTCCGATATAGATAAATTGGGTAAATATATTTTGTCTATTCAATTTTCGAATACAGATAAATCTTCTTCAAATATAAATCAAACTAAAGAAACTTTTTCAAATTTTAAAAAATATTTAGATAAATATCCACATATTAAAGTTGAAGAATATGATATGAAAAATAGATGGAAAATTAAGAAACTAAATATAGATGAATTAGAATTAGAGATCTACAAATGATTCACACAACATTTTATCTAATTTTTTGAATCTGTCTAAATTAATTAATTGTTCCTCTTTCAAAAATTCAATATTAGTCCAACCTCTATCATTTAATTTGGTTTCTCTTGATATAGTTCTTCCTTGATTATACATTTTAGCATTTTTATTTACAGAATAATATCTGTTTTTACAATGTAAAATAGCATCTTCACAATTTTCTCTTATATGTAATCCATTATAACTTACACCACAACAAGACAAATCAACTTGTTTCATAGTATCAAAAAATCCAACCGAATTGATAAAATTAAAGTTTGGAACTGGTTTATTATTGAAATCACTATTTTTAATTGATTTTTTCATAGATTCTTCTTTGCTTACGGCAGGTCTGATAATTTGAATTATTTTCAGGTTTTTATTCATAAAAGTCCAAGGTTCAAAAATACAATGTATTTCTTTATACATTTCATGAATTTCTTTACCATTTAATTCTGGTATGAGTTTATAACCTTTTGATTCCAAAATTTTGCCACAAGTTGTGGCACTTTTGGATAATGCCAAAAAATCAATATCATGAATTTCCATTTCAGTTATAGAATCTCTTACTGCACCACCAAATATTTCTAAGTAATCACAATTTTCGAATAAAATACCAGAATCGAATTCTAAATATTTATCGATTCTTCTTTTAACTTGTTCTTTTAAAATGTGTTTTTCCTCCATTTTTTTCCTCCGTATAAAATTTGATTCAATTTTTTTAGTCTATCTGCGTTTATTTTTTCTTCTTCAGTTAATTTAGGTAATCTTTTTAAGAAAAGAGTAAATACTTTCCAAGTTCTTTTAGATGCTGTTTTCTTTGGAAATCTAATTGAAGCTGGAACACTAATTATTTGACCATTACAAATTGGTTTTATTTCTGGTTTAAATATCCATTTTTTCTTTTTTTTATTGTAAGACCAATATCCACCTTTTTCGTGTGGGTTTATATGCCAACTTGGATTCCAATGACATTTGATACAGAAATGAGTAGTATAATATTGCCCATGATTTCTGCTTAAATCTCTAAATGGTTCATCATGAATAAAATCAGTTATGTTTACTCTATTACTCATTCTATAATTTTACTTTTCTCAAAATTCTGATTAAAGAATATTTCATATTCTGAATTCATTGTTTCGAAAATCACAGAATTTTCTTTTAAATTTAGTTTTCCTTTTAGTTTTTTACGAAGTCTTGTTGCAATAACCGGTGTTGTCCCAAGTATTAATTCTCCATTATCATTTAAGACATGAACAGATTTTCCTAATATTGGCATATATTTTAAATATCCAAATACTTGTCTGTCTTTATTTACAATTCCATTATCAATGTGAATGGAATTGTTCATCATTACTAAAACTTTTGTCATAAATTATTTTTTGTTGAGAAAAACTTTTGTATAAAAACTGGGTTGTCTACCGAATAAAGCCTCATATCTACCAGCCATTTTCTGTAATCCAATTAATTCATATTCACCGGTTGAATTTAATAAAATTTCACCATTTGGACTCTTTGTTAATCCCAACCCTTCAAGATTATTGTCGAAATCAATAAAAAATTCTTTCCATTGTTCCAAATCTTCTATTGAATTTTTCATTGTATTAATAATATTATCTATTCTTTGAATTGATTCTTCTTTTTTCATATATTTATTTTTGTTTTTTTGCAATTATTTTATTAAAATCGGGTATCAAATAACCATCTTCTAATTTAGATGATAAGATGCCAACGTATAATGTATATTTACCATCTGGTGATGTGTAATCAACTTTAACACAATGTTTTGGGTATTTATCTAAATCTCTTTCTTCTTTTACATAGAATTTTTTAAACCAACCATCGATTATTCTTTCACCGTATCCAGATTCTGTTTTGCAAATGTCTTTCCAAAATTCAACATCATTCCAATGTAAAATAATATCATCAATTGTCCAAACACATTTTTCGTAATATTCTCTTAATTCTGGAATTATTAAACTTAATCTTTGAAGTGTTTTTTCAATTAAAATGTAATCTGATTGTTCACCCAATACTTTAATTTTATTATAACCACACGACAATTCACCATAATTATAAAATGGAGAAACGGTATCTAAAAAAGCACATTTAAAAGCATATTTACTTTTTTCATCGAGAGTGGTAAATTGTGGAACTATTAAATTTTCGGGTATATCAGATGGTAATCTATTAAGAATTTCATCCATTATTTCATTAACTGGTAATTCTAGTTCGTGTGAATGAACAAATATATCTTCTTTTTCTTTATTTTTTGAAAAATATATTCTAAATGTTTCAGGATCATTTTTTATTATTGAAGAAATTTCACATAGAATAGTAAACCAAATAAAATCAGGTCTTATTATTATACCATAATCTCCACTATAAGCATCATCTAAATATTGTAAATAATGTCTGTGACATTTATCATAATCTTTTATATCAGAATATACTATATCTTTTTTAATTCTTTTGTCAATTATATGTGGGAGACTAATTCCAATTCCTCTAAAACCTCCAATTCTGTGTTCTACCTTAACACCATCTTTAGTATCATTTGTTACAAAGTTGAAATCTTTTTCAATTCCTTTTTTTTCGAAATCTGTTTTAATAGGATCGTTTTTTATAATAAATTCTTTCATAAAATATAATATTTTCTTTATTATATCTATAAAAAGAGGTAAGGTTTAATTATCTTGTGTATTTTCTAATGATTCGAATAGATTTAGGATCATTCAATAGATATTCAAGTCCAAAATGTTTAGGTGAAATTTTCATCATTTTATCAAAAGTAAACCATCTATATGATTCTGTTTCCCAATTAAGAATAGGATTAAATTCATCAACAATTAAACCAATAAAATTATAATATTTAAAAGATTTATCTGGGCTTTCAAATATATAAGCTGGAATTAATTCAATATTATCATTAAATCCACTTTCTTCTTCAAGCTCTCTTTTAACTTCATCCTTTATATTTATATCAGTTTCATCGATCTTACCTCCCCATAAACCCCAAGTAAGAGGTTCTTTTACGAATTTACCTCTAAAAGGCAAAAGAATTCTTCCAGATAGTAAACTTATAACAATACACCCACATCCAGATTTACCCCAAAATCTCCAATTATTAAAATTATATTCGTTGTATTCAAACAATTCATTATATTTTTTTAAGTGAATCATAATATTGACTTTCTGTTTTTTTGTTTTTTAATGAATTAATTTCTCTTTTTGTTATACACAAGTTTGACAAATTACCAATTTCATCTGATTTGAAATTATTAAAAAAACCATAAAATATAGAAATTTTATGATCTATTGTTGGATACAGTATATCTTTCGATAATAAATTCATATTTTCTTTAATATATTCTTTATCATAATAATCAAATCCATTCCAATTTTTAAATAATATTTTTTTATGTTTGCGTGTTTCAGTTTTTACATCTTTATAATATTTTTGAAAATCTGTTAATTGACAATCTGGAATTTGATTTCCATTTAATATTCTACTATCTTTAATTTTTAATTTAATTTCTTCTGAATTTAATGTACATTCTACACCATATTTTTTTAAATTTGTTGTTTTTATATTATTTCTTACTTCTTTATTTTGTAAAGAATATTCGACACCATATTTATTTATACAAGTTTGTTTTGTTTTGTTTCTAATATCTTTATTTTGGTTTGGATTTTCACAACCATATTTTTCTAAATTTGTTTCTTTTATTTTATCTTTAACATTTTCATTTTGAAATACACTATCACAACCATATTTTTCAGAACAAGTTTGTTTATTTTTTTCTATGTTATTATAGTTTTCCGAACCATATTTTTCAAATTTAGTTTGTTTAATTTTGTTTTTTATATTTTTAGATTTTGATATATTATCTACTCCATATTTTTCTAAACAAGTTGATTTATATCTTATGTTTTGACATTTTCTACAATAATATTTATCGGTGAGATCTTTAGTTAATTTTATATAAGTTTTGTATTGAATTTCTTTTTCGTTATTACAATTGTCACATTTAATTTTTATTAAATATTTGCTTCCTTTCGTTAGATTTTCTATTGGAATTGTTATAAAATCATACATTTTAATAACATATCCTAATTTTTTGTAATAATTAATAGATGATGCGTTTACTTTTATATTTAAATTTTTTGTTATTATCATGCCATTTTACAAATTATTTTTTTGTCAAACTCTTCATTTATGTCATGACTAACAATAACTTCTCTTTCTGTAACATGTGGGGAAAAACCATACATAAGAATATAACTGGAAAATACAATTTTATTAGTTGGAATATTGGATATTACACCAAAATAACCAGATGATTCAATACCACCCCTTAAATCACTTAAAATTTCATCTTTTGTTTTGTTTATATTATACAAAGACCATTGTGAAAAATATCGTTTTGAAACAGGATAATAAAATTCATCTTCCGGTGTTAAATCTTTTACTTTTTTATATTCATTATTTGTTAATAACATATTCATATCAGGTCTCAAATCAAAAAATCTAATACATTTTGGTTTACCTCCCAAATTTTTAATTTTCCATTTTTCAAAAATATCCCATTCTTCTTGGTTTTCAGATTTGAATTTATCAAAATTTTTCTTTATAATTGGAAAATCACTAGCTCTATAATGTCTGCCAGATATGTTTCTAAAAACTTGTATTAAATTAGATAAAAATTTTGATGTAAATCCTTTTGAACCAAATTTTTTCTTTACTATTTGAAAATTTTTACTTTCTAAAAAAGTATTTATTTTTAATATCACATCATTTCCGTTTAAATCTGGTGAAAAAGATACAACGGAATAATTTTCATTTTTAGTATAACATATAAATATTACAATCCAATTATAATTTTCGTATTCTATTTTGATAATTTCAGATCTTTGAATTTCATAATTATCAAAATAATATTTGTAATTTTTAATTAAATCAGATTGTCTATAAACTTGCTTGTTTATTTCTACAAGTTTATTGTTTTCATCTAACTTAAATACTTTTGGTTGATTAACATTTCTGATAATATAAATATTTTCATACTCCAAAATATCTGAGATATCTTGAACTATATCTTTTATCTTTTCAAAATTGACATATTCATTTAAAGATGTTATCATAATTTGTATATATTAATTTTTTTATCACAATGTTAATTTGTATTTTTGTATTTCCAAATTAATATATATGAAAAATGATTTTTCAGATATGATTACCACCTTTAAACTTTTTGAAGCTATGTCAGAAGTAACAACACCCTCTTATTTGATGACTTTATCAGAATATAAGGAAAAAGTATCTCCAATTTTGAAATCTTTTTGGAAATTTATTTCAAAAAATACCGAATATTTAAAGCATTCTTGGCTAACTTATGGTGGAGTTAATTTTTTAACATGGGATGAATATTTGGATGAAGCTAAAAAAAGATGGCAGAAAAAAGAAGATGACAGATCTTGGGAGAAAACATTTGATGAATCTTGGGAAAAAGAATATGCCGAAAAACAGTGGCCCGATCACAAACAAGCACCAAAAGAAGTAATTGATACATATAAAGAATTCATGATCATTTTTTCAAAAATATTTGGTAAAGAAAATTTAACAAAAATAGAAAATGATGAAACCAATTCTAGTAAAAGATCAGTAAGAAGAGCGTTGGATGATCAAACTTATGTTAATCTTTTAAAAGATGGTAAGTTAGAATATGAAAAGTTTGAAGAAATTGTTACAAGTGTTGGTTTGAAAATCCCTGCTGGGTTTAATAAGAAACTCAATTTCAAACCTAAAGTAAAAGTAATTGAAAAAACACCGGAAGATATTCTTAAAATTTATAATTCAATTACTAAATGTTTATCGGCTTTAAACGATAGGAAAGTATCAGTTTATGATATCGGTCCGAGAATGACCAAAAATATGTATCGTATCAGTTATCAAGATGTTGGTAGTTTTAAATTTATTGTTGATAATTATAATTTTTTAACACCGGAACAAAAATCTACTCTTGAATCTATTCCAGATTATAAGAAATTTATTGACAAAGCTAAAACTTACATTGAAAAGGCTGGCGAAAAAGATATAAATTTTGCTGAAGATTCAGTTTATATTAAGATTATTGAAGAAATAAAAGTTAAGATTCAGCCAGCTATTGATGAACACAAAGAAGAAATAAGGAGAAAGATTATTGAAAAACAGGATGGAATAAAATTAGATAAGAAAACAATGTCTGAAGAAGAATTTAAAGAAAGATATGGACATAAAGTATATGATATTGATGGAAAAACTCTAAGGGGAATAAGTATGTCATCGTTCCAAAAATCAGAACTTGGACAATTATTGATATGGAATCAGTCTGAAACAGAAAAATATATTAAAGATTCACAAGATGCTTATCAGCAAAGGGAACATAGCAAACTTTCCGTTATGTTTTACAGATTGAAATATAAATTTCCCAACATTGTTGAATTTAAGTTTAATAACTTTATTAAAAGTCTTAGAACAGGTTTCGAATTCTTTGTTGATGGTTACGATTCTGATGGTGTCATATATAATATTTCGACCCAAACAATTTTCGCTGGTGGTAAGAACATTCAGATTTTTCACATGAGATGGTTAATGGAAGTATCTATTGATGGTAAAAGAGTTGCCTCATTTACATCTGAGAACAAATAATTAAAGATATTGTTCCAATTCCTTTTTCAATTCATCCAAACTAAAAAATACATCGGTGGCGAAACCATACATTATATCCCAACGGTCTGGCTCTTTGTCAAATAAAACATAACATTTTTTTCCTTTTCCAACCATATAACCCAATTCCAAATGACAGGATTTTCCAGCTGGCATTACCAATACAGATATGTCACATCTGTCGAGATGTGATTTATCAAATTCGAATATGTGTTTTGCTGCATATCCTTTTAGAGCCTGACCATACGTTAAGTTTTTAATTTTCTGGTGGTTTCTCCAAAAATCATCAGCTTCTGGACCGGGAGACCACCAATCATCAAAAACATCGAATCCCATTTCTCTTAATTCATTTCCAATTATAGGTATATTTTCATTTTTTAAAGATCCTATTACATATAAACTTTTTTTCATTAATTAATTTTTGTTTTTTATATCTATATTTTCTGATATTGTTTTCAGAAAATCATAGATCCACATTGTATCATAATAATGATACCAAATGAACCAAACTGAAAGTATTTGGAATCTTTAGATGGAAACATGATACCTTTACGATACCAAATACCATTTGAAAACGATCTTTTCATTTTTCTATTGTTAAATGCTGTTATTTTCATATTTTTTATTTTTTTCTTTTTAGATTAGAAAGTAAGTCAGTTTTGATAACATTATGTAAATGTGGATTTCTTCGAATCATATTTTTCAATTCTTCTTTACTATATTTACTCTCACTTTGTATTTGTTTAGAAAACCAAGAATCTATTATTTTAATTCCATACGGAAGAAGAAAACTTGTTATTCTTCTGTCATAAATATCTATAATGCTTCCAGATTGATCAGTAAAATAATATTCTATATCTTTTGTTTTTGGATATGTTCTTTTGAATGTATCTGGATAATCCAAATATATTAAACATTCAAGTTCAGTTTCTTTATCTCTTTCTATTTGTCTTTCAGTTTCCGTTATTTTTTCCATTCATCAAAAGTTATTAAGTTTTTCTTTAAATATAAAAAGTTTTTGGAATAAAAAAATAAAAATGGAAAAAAATGACTTTTTTCTTATAATATATACTTATACCAAAAAATTATATTTTTCATAAGTGAAGATAATTAAATATACATATAAGTTCAGATTAAATCCAAATGATGAACAGAAAACATTACTAAACAAACATTTTGGTTCTGTCAGATGGACTTTTAATTATTTTTTAAACCAAAGGAAAAATGAATATCTAAATAATAAAAAATCACTAAATTATTATGACCAAGCCGCTGAACTGACACAATTAAAAAAAGAATTATTATGGTTAAAAGAAATAAACTCACAAACACTCCAATACTCCCTTAAATGTCTGGATATGGCTTATCAAGGATTTTTTAATAAAAGAACTCAATTTCCAAGGTTTAAATCACGAAAGAACAAAAATAGTTTTACTATACCACAGAATGTTAGATATGATGGAACTAAATTGATTGTTCCCAAGTTCCTTAATGGTATAGAAATGATAATGGAACGAAAAATAAAAGGAACAATCAAACATTGTAATATAAGTAAAACTCCTACTGGAAAATACTTTGTTAGTATATTAACTGAAATGGAATATGAACCAAAGATTAAAACAGGATTATCAGTAGGAATAGATTTAGGAATAAAAGATTTTTTAGTGTTGTCTAATGGAACGAAAATCAAGAACCATAGATTTCTTAAACACTATGAAAGAACTTTAAAATTAAATCAAAAATATCTATCAAGAAAAACAAAGGGGTCTGTAAGATATGAAAAACAAAGACTAAAGGTTGCGAGAATCCACGAAAAAATTACCAATTCAAGAATGGATTTGATACACAAAACTACTAATGATTTAATTAACCAGTTTGATATTATCTATTTGGAAGATTTGAATGTTAAAGGAATGATGAAAAACCACAAATTATCAAAGGCGATTAGTGATGTTAGTTGGGGTAAATTCATAGACACTCTTGAATATAAATCAATGTGGAACGACAAACAAGTTATACATATTGATAGATTTTTCCCATCAAGCAAGACCTGTTCTAAATGTGGTTGGATAAATAATTCTTTGTATTTAAAAGACAGAGAATGGACTTGTCATAAATGTGGAAATGTTGTTGATAGGGATTTAAATGCGTCAATCAATATTCTTAATGAAGGAAAAAGAATTAATATATCAGTTGGAACGACTGATTACGAGTGTGGAGACCAAATAAGACCAGATTCGTCTGGCGCAATCTGTGAAACGCTTAAAGAGATGGAACGAAATGATAATGTTCCAGAAACTACTACATCTTTAGTGTAGTAGTAGTTCATATTACTATCATGTCTTAGTTCAGATTTAGGATGTTTATTATCATCAAACAATTTTAATGCTTTTTCACATTTATCTTTAAACATTTCTAAATTTTTTTTGGCTCTTTCAAGATATTCTTCTTCATTGAAAATTTTATTATCTTTCATTCTATCTACAGGACTACCAAGACCCCATTCACAAATTTCTTGTAAAATTTTATCATTGATAATATCTGCATTTTCTTCCTCAAGTTGTTTTAAAGTTTTTTTCATTATATTATTTTCCTTTTTTATATAAATACACTTGATACCAATGTATTATAAGTACCAAAAATGTACTTCCTCCGAATATTGCTAAATATATCATATTTTAATAAATTAAATTATTATCCCTATAACCACTACTAGTATTTGACCACCAATCTTGATATTGTGTACCATTACTTAATACCCAATCTTGAAAATGTAAATAAGCATTTGATATATCAGATATTTCACTTGGATAGTAAAAATGTCCATAAATATCTATTGCCCAAGGTAAATTGGTTTTTGATTTATACCATTTATTTTGTGATGGATTTGTTGCGTCATCACCTGTTCCCCAAATACTTGGATCTACTTTTGAGGTTGGATAATAGTTAGGTAAATGAAGTTCGTGACCTCTTACACCACCAATCACAATAAATGGATTCCAATTTTGAATAGCTAATTGTTGAATTACAACTGTATTAGCAACAAATTTTATATGAACATTGAATGTTTTTTCTGGACATGTTGGACCTCCTTTTATAGTATTCCATTGACTCATAAATTTATATTGATCATCATAGACAATAAATGTAGCTGATGTTTGACCACCTTCTGTACCATTAGATGATATAGTGTAACCATTTTGTTGATCTACACCTTCTACACTAACAATATTGGATGGTAGAACATTTGCAAATTGGAAACCAAAACCATTATGTAATCCAGCACCCGTTGCTCTTACAGTAAATGTACAATATACGTCAGCTACTTTAGATTGTGATGTAGAAACAACTTTAAATTTATATCCAATAACCAAATCATTCATATCATAATCCCCATAATAAGGCCAAAGATCCTCAAATGCTAATGTTGACATATCAGTAGCTGGATAATAGTTTATAATAGAATCAGCAGGCGGGGGAGTATATGGTAGACAGTTGTTAGATGGATCTGAAACATTAGTTCCACCAACTACTTCGAAATAATCTACTTGTGCATATGTTGGACTTCCTCCGGGAGTAGCGTAAAAAATCAATCTAACTTTATAATTACCCAAAACAGAACTATAATCGAAATCTTCTTGTAATATACCTCCGTTTGGATATGCTATAAAATGACCACCACTTTCAATACCAGATGGATTGACCAAACAAACATAAAGATTTTTAGATATACTGAAATTTGTTAAAGCTGTGTGAAATTTTACATGATTTGTCCCATTAAAATTAAAATATGGACTTTCTAATATACATTTATAAGTACCGGCACCTAAATCTGCTGTTTGAACAACATGAGTAGTATTAAACCCGTTAGCGATAATTTGTGTTCTGTAGAAAGGATCTGTTGGACTTATACCCCAACAAAGATTATGATAATATGTCCAATCACCATTTTCAAATGTTTCTCCTCCTCCAACAGGATATGGATTACTAACTTGACAATTATTGTTTGGATCTGAAACATCAGTTCCATTTATTGTAATATTGTCAATTTGACCTCTTGAATTACCACCACTACCATTCCATAACCATTGGATTTTATATATTCCACTTGAAGGTGAAAAATTTAAGCCATCACTAATAGGGTTTGAATTACTATAAGAATATACTTTTAAAAGAGTTGGTGTCATGGATGGATAAGAAAGTGCATATACACTTAATTGTCTTACTCCATCAAACGCTGGTATCTCGTGAGTGTATGTTATTACAGCTCCCTGTTGAATATTAATCCAAGGACTTTCTAATCTACAAATAGATGTGTGTCCCAAATTATCTGTTTCACAAACATTTGTTCCATTAAAACCGTTTCCAGTTACTTTTGTATTGAAGTATGTACTATTTGGTCCTATACCCCAACACAAATTAGAGTAATATAACCAGTTACCATCTTCGAAGTTATTTGTAACTCCAACCGGTGTACTAAAACCGAATAAACTCACTAAACTTAATATAGTTATTAATATAAATTTTTTCATATTTTTATTTTTTTATTTTTATTGATAATTGTATGTTATTGTATTTGAAAGTAAATCTATTGTTGCTGTTTTACTTCCGTAAATCAAAATAACTTTATTTTCAGTTGTTGGTACTGCAAATTTTAAAGTATAATTATTATTCATGATTAATACATCTTTATAATAAACATTACCGTTAGAAGATTTAACATATAAAGTATTGGATATATTTGGATTTACATCTTTCATTCCAATTACATTTAATGTGATTTCTTTTGATGTTTTCCAATCAAAATTTGAGCTAACTACCATGTCCTTTGTTGGAATAGTTGTTTTATCTGGAGTGACATTGTAATCTTTTTTACAAGAATACAAAAATGATAACGACATGATTATCATTATCAATATTAAATTTTTCATTTTTTTCATTTTTTTCATTCTTATTTTGTGTACAATTTATATATTAAATATACACAAAAGATTTGAATCAAAAAAATGAATCAAACTAATTTAGTATTGATAATCAGATAGTTAGTTAAAAAATGTATCCACTTTATTAGTAAGTGCTTACGTTGAATAAGTAAGTGCGGAAGGTTATTCTGTTAATTTTTTTTCTAGTTTGTTGGCAAATGTATCCCAGTCCCATTTTTCTAATACTTTTTCATGCATTTTTGTATAAATAAAGGCTAGGGAAATAGTAAATGATATTATAATTACACCAAATAATAAAACACCCAATAAAGGTGAAGTAATAAATCCAATCGTAATTAGTTTTAAAAAACCACATATCATGGAAAAACAAATCAAAGCTGAAAGTATTTGGTATGGTATTGATTTGATAAAAACTTTTTTCATTACTTCAACATGATTTTCATCAATTGAATTTTTGATTATTTGGTTTGTTTCAAATTTGCTTTTCATTTTAAAAATTTTTTATTTTCTTCTATTGCAGATTTTATTTCGGTTTCAGTTAATCCCATTTCTTCTAATTTGAATTTATTACCAAATATGGATTCGCCGTATTTTATTAATTTATTTCTTCTCTTTTTAGAATTTAATATCATGCCTTTCCAATAAGGTCTTTTGTCTCTTCTTAATTGTTCTTTATAAAAAATAGACATTCCATCTTCTTCCCTAATAAATTCATTTATTAGTTCAATAGTTGGGGTTTTCAATAATTTAATCCATTCTTGGTAATTCATTAGAAACCTCCTTTTGTTTATTTTTTGGTTTTCTGTATATAAAGAATATACATATCCATTGTAATGCTAAAATATCCACATTAGATAATTAATATAAATTACAAATGTAAATAAAATAAATAAAAATATAATTATTAACCAAGAAATTGTTGCTATTTTTTTCATAATTCTTTTAATACTTCTTCAAATGTTTTTAATATTTTTCCACCACTTTTCTTTATGGATTCACTTAACATTAAATTATAAGATAATCCAAAATCTTCAATACCGGGATAAATATCATCAATTAAAAATTTATTTAAATTGGTTCTTTCTTTTAGAGAACATTCACTCCAATCTGAATATCCCCATATCATTTTTCCAAGAGCAAAAGCATTTCCAATTTCCCAAGCTGTTCCATCATCAATACAAATTCCTCTGAATGGATTCATATTCGCAACTACACAATCACAATATTTTATTTTGGTTATGTTTCCTTGAAATATATCCGGTGATGTTGTCAGATCAAAATCCAATGGTATAATTACTTCGTGCCCATATTTTTCACAAAGTTTTTTTAATTCTTCGAAATGTTTCAGTGGATATTTTCTAAAAACATCCGGACCGGCTAAATAAAGTTTCATATTCTTTCTTTCCAATAATTTTCATTTTCTGTTCCACTTTCTTCCCAATTTATATGATCACCCACAAATTCATCATCGAAACCCCAGTCATTAAATCCATCAAACATTTCTTCTAATGTTGGTTTTTTATGTTCTTTTAATATAAAATCAATATAGTTTAAGCAATCTATAACATTCCCATAAACTTTTGAATTTGGATAAGATTTATCATTCTTAATAATTTGATAAAGAGTTGTATGATCATTACAATCTTCTGAAAGTATGTTTATCCAACGATGTCCGTCTGCATAATCTAATGTAACGTTCAAATAGGATAAACTTAAAAGTCTTTTTGTTGTTTTATTTATATTCATCTTTTTTATTTGGATCTTCTTTTACTTTAATATCATCTGGATTCATAATAACCCATTCACTTCTATTTACAATAACAAGCTTCCTTACCGCATTACAATGTTTACAATACTGAGTATATGGATCTTTTTCATCCCATTCGTGTTCCAATAAAATGGAATGTTTTCATTGTTAATCTATTTCATATTCAAATTCATCATAACCCAAACTCACCATTATTCCAGAATATGGTTCTTCGGTTGGTATTTTTCCATTGTATCCAATGTAACCAACACCTTCAACTAATTCCTCGGTTCCAAATCTGGTTATGTAATATGCAACTTGTTTTAATACATCATCTGCTGTTCCTCTGGAATCAATGACTTCTCTATATCCTTCCAAAGCTTCTTTAAATTCTGGCGAATTTTTATCATATTCCAATTCTACTTCACCTGAAATTTTTACTATTGTTTTCATATTTCTTGTTTTTTCAATAATAATATTTACATTTTTCACATTTTAATCCAATTATTCCTGTTTCGTAATTACAGACATATTCTTCAAATCTAAGATCATGACAGTGTTTTGATTCATCGTGTTTTGATTTATCTGTTATTGTTTTGTGATTATGATATTTTTTATCTTCTAATTTTTTTCTAGTCATACTCTTGTTATATAACAATTTTTAAAAAAAGGTTTAAATATATTTTAGATTTATTAATAATTCATTATAATAATTTCTTGAGTATCTTTATCACCAATTTTACTCACTTTATTATAATTAAAAGATAAATTCACATATTTAAAACCATCTTCAATGAGATTATTCATAATCCAAGATTTATTTCCATTGTGATTTAAAAGACCCGATAACATAAACGATGCACCTTTTTCGTTAATGTTTTTTATATAATTGTATAGTCTTATATCATCTTTTTGTTTCCACGTCGCACTATATCCAGCAGTTGAAATTTGTTTATTTGATATTTGATTTTTTTCATCAATACAAAATCCATAAGGCGGATCTATATAATACATACTGTTTGAATTTATAGGAATTTTTGAAAAATCAACAGATGAAAAATATATTTTGTTTTTATGTTTGGATATATGTTCTACAAATTCTTTTACTTTAAATTCTGTCGATAAATTCCATCCTCGACGTCCCCAACTTTGATTCATTTCACCTTTTAAATTAAAACGCAAGAAATTATTTGTGCATGAAAGTATGAGAGCCCATAATTTTTCCGATGATTTTTCTTTATTATAAGAATCTCGAAGTTCATAATATTTATCTTCATCATTTTTACAATTAGCTAATTCTTTTACTTTTTTTATTATATCATCTGGGTTGTTAACGAGTTCTTTGTGAATATTTACTAATTCTGGTATAATATCATTAGCTAGAATTTTATTATATTTGTCAACTACATTACAACCAACAACAAAACTACCAGTAAATAAATCTATAAATAATGATTTTGAATAATCAAATAAAGGTAACAATTGATGTAAAAGATCGAATTTTGATCCGGTATAATTAAAAGGTGTGTTTATCATAGTTCTTGTTTTTCATTTAATATTTCTGCTAAAATTTTACTTCTATTAAAATTAATTTTTTCTTCATCAGTAGAAATTTCTTCATTATTTATAAAATATTTTTCGAATTCTGTTGTTATAATAGCTGGTCCATATTCTCTATGTAATTGATTATTTTTGAACCAATATTTTATTTGTCCACAACAAAATTCAACTGCTGGTTTGTCATTTATTGATTCTATTTTATCATCTACAGTATGAATTATAGTTCCTTTTCCTTTATATATTTTTTCATGTTCATTTATAATTTCTAATGTATAATCTGATTTATGATCTTTTAATTCTTTAATCCAATGATAACCATCCGGTGCTTTCCACAATTCATTACAATATCCACATCTCATAGACAATTCAGGTTCTGGTTCATAAGTTCCAGATGAATTTTTATTACGACTTAATTTTTTAATTTTCATACATTTTAAAAATTCTTCATCGTTTGATACACAATTTTTATCAGTGGGTGACGCTCTGAAACCAATTTCAATACCATCAATGTAAAAACATCCATAAAGTTTAGATGTTCCATTTTCATTTAAATTTTCTGCTAGCGGACTATCTGGATATTTTGCAAGAAAATCTTTTTCATTCATTAATATAGCAGGTCCATATTCGTTATGTAATCTACAATCTTTGAAATAATATATCCATTCATTTATTAATGGATTGTTAATACCATGAAGACCAAAACCATCTGTTCCAAATTCTGTATGAATTGCTTTATGATAAACTTTTACATACTTATTTTTAAGACAAATATCTATTAAATTTTCAAGATTGTGAAGTTTAATATTCCTTTTATTTTCAAAATATTCAGCTTTTTCTATATTTATGTAATTGGCTATTCTATTTCCAATTTCTCTTGTTTCATACCATACCTCAAAATAAGTTATATTATTTTCAATTGTAGAACCTGTTTTTTTAATTATAGAATCATACATTTTAGAATATTCATATTCATCTGCAACATCACCACATTCATCACAATATACCAATCCATTATTTCTCTTATCCCAAAGATGAACACTTTTTGTTCTATAAGTGCCATCACAATTGGGTTTATGACATTTTTCATTTATATTTTGTCTATTCATTTAATATTTTATCTAGTATTTTAAATCTTTTGTTATTTACACATTCTTCATAAGATTGGAAAAATTTGGTTGGTTTACCCTCCCATTTACATGACATGCATCTAATAAAAGTTTCAAAAATAGCTGATTTGTTTGATGAACATTTAGGGCAATAATGTCTTACATGCCAATCATCACCAGTTCAACCACAATCAAAACATTTTGCATAACTATCTTTAGTTATAAAAACAAAATCTTGACCATTCATTGACCCACATTTTGGACAATGTTTATTATATTTATTCCAAGTATGTTTTACTAATTGCAACATTTTTCATTCAATATTTCATCTAATATTTTAAATCTTTTGTTATTTATGTATTGTTCTTCCGTAATAAAATCTTTTCTTAATATTCTTTCTTTACATTTATTACAATAGAAACTAATATCATTATCAATTACAGTACCTATTGTTGATTTGGAACCACAACATGGTGTTATTAAACTTCCAATACCAACATAACTTGCATCACCACTTGTTCCACTCTTACCTGAACTTCCAAACATATTATTTTAATTTCTTTTTCAGTTCATCTAATTCACTTAACCAAATATCTTCAATTTTAGTTGATTCTAATATTTTGTGCTTGTTTCTCATAGCATCATATTCTTCTTTCAACTCAATTAATTTTTCTTTGGTTAAACTAACAATTGACATATTTAACAAATATGAATAAGAATCATTTACTTTCATCAGATTCATTTTATTGATATCTAGTTCTATCTGTTCTCTAGTCCTTTTGTTTATTTTTAGTTTATCATCAACAACTTCTTTTATGAACAACATTCTATTTTTAATAACTTCAATATCATATTGTATTTGTTCAAGTTGATGTTTTTTTCTTTTGTCGTAAAAATCTAATCTTACATTATAGAAATAATCTATGATTTCATATTGTGTATCAAATTTTTTGATTTGTTTATTCTCGTCGAATAAGTGCATGTTACTGAAAGGAATATATGTTTCTAGTTTTAAACTTTTCCATATATTTTTCAAAAATTCCTTTGGAACATTATCTTTTATTAAGTAAATTTTAATTTTAACATCTTTGTCATTTCCATTTTTAACCCATTCACGGATATATGCTTTTCTTATTAATTTACCTTTTGAATCTTTCTTATCTTCAGATAAATCATCTAGAAATTCATAATATGAATCATTCCAAGTCCATAAAGGAAGCTCGGTTATTTCATAAATATAATCTGTCGTTTTACTTAAAATACCTCTTGAAATATATCGTTTGTTTTCAATATCTAAAATAATTTGACCTTTGAAATCTTTATAGTAAGGTTTTAATTCTATATTTTTCTTACCCTTAATTTTATTCTGTAAATAAGTTACTAAATCCATTGGATTAAAACTAGGAATATGGGTAGAATAACCTGATCCAATACCTCTTGCACCATTAACTAATACCATAGGAATGATTGGAACATAAAATGTTGGTTCGATTAAATCACCATCATCATTTTGATATCCTAATAATTCATTATCTTCCTTTTTAAAAATATAAGGAGTCACTTCATTTAATTTGGTATAAATATATCTAGGACTAGCAGCATTTGCACCACCCTTTAACCTTGAACCAAAATTTCCTTTACCTAATATTAAATTGATATTATTAGAACCAACAAAATTTTGAGCCATTGAAATAATAGCTTGGTTGGCTGATTGATCTCCATTATGATAAGCTAATGTTTTCATCAAAGAGCCAGTAAGAGAAATAACTTTAGCTTCACCCCTGATATTTTCTTTATGGAAAATGTATAATATTTTTCTTTGAACAGGTTTGAAACCATCCATTACGTTTGGAATCATTCTGTTATTATCAGTCATACTCCATTCCATTAATTCGCTATTAATGAATTTATCATAGGTTTGTTTGGTTGTAAATTTATCTATGATGTCGGTTGGTGCATATTTTTTCATCCAATCTTTACGATCGTTGGCACGTTTTTCATTAAATACCATGTCAATAAGATCGTCTGTATTCGATTTAGGGTCGTAATGGAAACGTATAAGGTGTTTTTTCATGTTCTTAAAGAATTCCTTCATCTCTTCATCTTCAATCGTTCCTAGCCCCTTGAAATACTTTTTATAGTATTTGCTTACATCGTTTTCATTTTTAAATTTTTCCCAATCTCCAAGACGATAAAAATATTTCACAAATTTCTTATCATCGTATATTCTCATAATAGGTGTCATGAATTCATAAATGAAATCTAATTTGAGTAATTCCGGCCAAAAAGTATCAATCATATTAATTAATAAACCTTTGATATGAGCACCATCAACATCCTGATCGGAGAAGAAAACAACTTTACCATATCTTAATTTGGATGTATCGGTATATTTTTTTCCAAATTCAAGACCAAGAATGTTGATAATGTTTTTCATTTCTTCATTATCACGAACTTTTTGTAGATTGGTATCACGAACATTTAATGGTTTTCCCCTAAGCGGAAATATACCAAAGTAAGAACTGTCCATTTCAGATAAAGCAGCAATTGCGGACCCACTTGCACTATCACCCTCACAAAGCATTAAATAACATTTATCACTTTCATAAGTTCCAGCTTTTTTAGCATCTTCTAGTTTGCTTATTTTTATTCTATGTTTACCAATTTCTTTTTTAGTATCAACTTGTTCTTTAATATGTAAGAATCGAATAACTTCTTCTATAATTTCTGAATTTGAAAATTGTTTAACTATTTTTTCAGATAGTTCAGGTGCATTTCCATTTAATTTACTATTTAAGGTTTCTTTCCATTGCTCGTCAAAAGTCGGATTTATTATTTTTGTATTAACAAATAAGAAAATATTATTTTTTATATCATTTGGTTTAATGTTTAAATTCTTATATTTTTTTGCTAATATTTCTTGTGTTCCCTTAGTTAATTGATTTGCAATATAATTAACGTGTGTTCCGCCTCTGTTTGTGGATAATCCATTAACCATTGATATTTGATTAAAACTATTATCTATAGATTTGGCAATACCAATTTCCCATTTTTCATTTATTCTTTCTGTAAATAATTCTGAGCCTTCACTCACGAACATTTTCATGTAATCTTTGAAATTCTTGATAGGAATTTGAACATTATTATAATAAACCTTTATTCCTTGACAATAAACAGCAATATCAATACATCTTCTAATGATGACAGATTTAATTTCATCATCTATTTCGGTCATTCCGAAACGTTCGAAGTCAGGATAGAATGTTATTCTGGTGTAATTCTTTTTTGAATTTTTTAATTTTGGTTTGGTTTTTTTTGACATGTTTTCAGAAAATTCTTGATGAAAACATTTTTTACCATCGGCTGTTTCTATTATAAATCGTTTAGAAAAAATATTAGTAAGTTTTGCCCCTATACCGTTTCGTCCGCCCCATGTTCTATCTATACTATCATCATAATTTTCAGATGTTTGGAGTAAACCAAGTGTCATTTCAGGAACATATAATTTTTCCCCTTTGTGAATTACGACAGGAATACCCGGTCCATCATTCTCAATGGTTATAAAATCTTTTTCAACAGTTACTTTTATGAATTTTACTTTTTCGGTTCTAATAAAGTGATCAGATGCATTAGTCAATACTTCATCTATTATTTTAAAGAAACCCGGATTGTATTTTACTAATTTATTAACAATTTTTATATTTTCTAAATCATTTACATTATCTACTACAAATGTGTTTCTTTCTTCCGTTAAAACTGTTCCAATTTGGGTATCTGGTCTTAATAAAATTTGATCTCTTTGTTCTAGATGAACGAATCTTTCTTCAATGGTTTTTTTCTTTTCTTTCATATCCGTTATATATTTCCTAATGTTTTTTGTTTTGTATTTTTTTGTTTGATAGAAATTATATATATTGAAAAAATTAAGAATTTAATATTATGAACGACTATAATTTGGAAAGAAGCAAGAAATCTGAAATTGAAAAAAAGATTCGTGAAAAAATTAAAAATATCATTGATGAAAACTACATTGATATAATCGAACAACAATACGAAGTTGATATTAAAAATATAAATAGTTATAAACCTTTTTTGGTTAGATTTTTTAAAAAAGGAAACAATTTTAAAAATTTATTATCTAACTTAAAAGATTTGAAAGATGAATACGATAAAGTAGAAATAAAAGAAATTTCATTTGAAGATTTCATAGAGCAGACAATATATTCAATGGAAATGTCCAAAATTGGAGCAGAAAAAGATAGAAGAAATTTAGTCAAAGAACATGTTGATGATTTTGGCAAATTTATCGAAAATAAATTAAACTTAGATCAATAATTCTACTATACAAAAAAATGTAAAAATTTTTAATTTTTTAATTTAAATTATAGCACTAAATATCAGTTTTTTATACAAAAAAGTGTCAAAAACCCTATTTTTTATTCAAATATATAACGAAGAACGTTTTAAAAACGCAAAAATAAATAAGATTTAAACCCTTAAATAATTAAGAATAAGGTAATTATGAAAACAGATGACTGGGAGTCTTGGCAGTGGCAACTATCAAACTCGATAAAGAAAGTAGAAGATTTAAAAAATGTATTAGATCTGTTAGATGAAGAAAAAATAGAACAAGTATCCAACCTACCATTAAGGATCACTCCGTATTTTTTGGAGTTGATTAAAAAGTATCCTATTTTGAGAAGAACGGTTGTTCCTACCATAAATGAATTTAAAATTTCAGATGAAGAAAATAACGATCCTTTAGAAGAAGATAAATATAAACATGGTTGTGTTATTCACAAATATCCAGATCGTTGTTTGTTACTTGCAACAAATTCATGTTCAACATATTGTCGTTATTGTACCAGATCTAGAGTTGTTGGTGGTCATATTAATTTTGGTAAAAAAGATATTGATGATGGTATTGAATATATTAAAAATCATCAAGAAATACGCGATGTAATTATAAGTGGGGGAGATCCGTTCACAATGAGTGATGGAAATCTGGAATGGCTTCTACAAAAAATCAGATCAATAAAACACATTGAAATTATTCGTATTGGTACTAAGGTACCGGTGGTTCTTCCGATGAGGATAACAACCAAATTGTGTGATATGTTGAAGAAATATGGTCCAGTCTATATCAATATTCATTTTACTCATGCTTTGGAAATTACACAAGAATGTAAAGATGCTTGTAATAAACTAGCAGATGCTGGATTGGTTCTTGGTAGTCAAACAGTATTATTGAAAGGTATAAATGATGATGTCGAAGTTCTTAAAAATTTGTTTCACGAATTATTAAAAATTCGAGTGAAACCTTATTATTTATATCAAATGGATAGAATAAATGGTGGCTCACATTTCAGATGTGATTTGGATGTAATGATTGATATTATGAAGAAATCCATTGGATTTACAAGCGGTTTTCCAGAATGTATCATTGATACTGAGATAGGGAAAATTCCACTAAGATTTGATTATGTAACTAAAAATGAAAACGGTAAATACATTTTAACTAGTTTTGAAAAAGGAAAATCAATCGAATATTAATTTTTCTTTTTAATCATGTGTAAACAAATTTCATTTAACCACCCATTTTCTCTAGATATTCTATAAGAAGTTGGTTCCGATTTTTTATAACTACTTTTTTTATTATATTTTAAAGCTTCTTTTTGACATTTTTCTTTTGTCCAATATCCATTTATTTTTCTTCCATTCATGTGAGAACAAACATCATCTAACCATTTATGATCACAACATGGTGAATAAGCATTAGGATTATTTTTTCTAAAATCATTTCTTGTTGTATATTTTAAAGCTTCTTTTTGACATTTTTCTTTTGTCCAACCACTTTGAGTAAAAGGTGATTTTATCATATGCTGACAAATATCATTCAACCATTTATTTTTACATGATACACCATAAGATGTTGCTGAGTATTTTTTAAAATCATTTCTTGTTGTATATTTTAATGCTTCTTCTATACATTTTTCTTTGGTCCATTTTAAAATATTACCACCAAGCCCACCTGTTTTTCTTTTATTTAATATTGTCCATTTATTCTTTTTATATTCTTCTACATAAAAATTTTCTAATTCTTTAGATTTTTCTATTTCAATATATTCTGTTAATTGTTTTAGATTATATTTGAAATTTTTATTTATTTTTTTATAGAACCCGTCAAAGAAAACAACTACATCTTTAGTGTAGTTTGATGAATTTGACATTTAAATTGGCAAAAAATCATTATTTTTTAATTATATATACATTTAACTAGAAATAGTTTAATCGTTCTTTGATGTCTTGATATATGGTTCTAAATCAAAAACTTGGTTTAGGTAAAATCATAAAAAGTAGTCAGCGAAAACCAAGCATAATGACTCTAATTTTAACATCGCTAAAACGATGCTGCTATGCCTCCCCTTGAAAGACAGGATGTGCCAATGCAAAAACAACAAAATAAATTATCGGTTTTTAAGACCGATCGGCAGGAACTGCCGATTACGAGCGTGGAGCAAAAATAAGACCTCTTCGGAGGCATAAGCTATGAAGCGTTTAAAAAGAAGGATCATTACTGATCCCGAAACTACTACATCTTTAGTGTAGTAGTAGTTCATATACAGTAGATTTTATGTTTCTTTTATGTCTAATGTCTCTATTTTTAAGATTATAAGTTAAACCAATATATGCAGAATTATCAGAAAATTCATAAACATATATACATCTTTTGAATCTATTTCCGATTAATTCCATATGAGAACATATATCATCAATAATTTTTAATCTTTTTGCACTATAATATGCAGATCCGGAATTTATTGAAAATTCTTTTTTGGTAGAATATTTTAATGCTTCTTCTTTACACCTATCTTTATTCCAATAACCATTTGGCTTTTTCATATCAATTATATATAATTTTTTGAATATACAGTTTAATATATATACATTATGATAACATCATTAAATGAGTTTGATTATTTGAATCAAATACATAATGGAGATTATGATGAATTACCAAATTCATTATTTGACTTTATAGCAACTGAAGGATGGCTTGTTTCATTGGAAGATGAACATAAAACAGAATATACATCCGATGACTTTGAGTATTTGACTTTGAATTTAACTTCGGAAGATAAAAATGGTTTAATGGTTTTTGATGAGAATACAATAGAAAAATTTAATAAACTAGATTTGAATCTTAAAAGTGAACAAGAATATCCATTTGATACTTTGGATTTTATTGACTATGAAAAAGGAATAGTTTATATCATACGATTAATTTAATTTCTTAATTTAATATATAGTCACATGGATATTAAATGTGACAAAAGAATTGGTAAATCACCACACAATAAAGGTAAAACAAATAAAGAGTTGTATGGAGAAGAAAGGGCTATGGAAATTAGTAAAAAACAAAGTCAATCAAATTTAGGAAGAATTGGAGCTTGGTATGGAAAAAAACGTTCTGATGAAACAAGAAAAAAGATGATTGAATCTGCTTTGAAAAGAGCACCAGTTTCAGAAAAAACAAGAGAAAAATTAAGAATATCAAATACAGGTAAAAAACTTTCAAATGAACATAAACAAAAATTAAGTATATCTAGACGAAAAAGACCACCAGCATCTGAAGAAACAAGAAATAAAATACGTCAAACATCAACAGGTAGACGCCATTCAGAAGAAACAAAAGAAAAATTAAGAAAAATAGCTCATAATATTTCAGAAGAAACTAGATATAAAATGAGATGTGCAGCAAATAAAAATTTACAAAATAGATCAAAAAATGGAGAAATAGTAATACCAAGTTTTAATATAAAAGCTTGCGAATTTTTTGATAAATTAGCATTTGAAACAAAAACACATATTCAACATGCTATGAATGGTGGTGAATTTAAAGTAAGAGAATTTTTTGTAGATGGATATGATAAGGAAAATAATATAGTTTATGAATATGATGAAGTTAGACATTTTAATAGTGATGGAACATTAAAAGAAAAAGATATCTTGAGACAAAGAGAAATAGAAAAATATTTAAAATGTGAATTTATTAGAATAAACGAAAGAAAATTATGAGAATTTATAAACCAGAACATTTTAAACTTAGAATAGAAGATGTGAAGTATCGTAGAAACGATGATGGAACATTATCTTTTATATCTTGGACCGGATATGGTCCTATCATAGTTCCATTTAGTCATAAGGTTTATTTGAATAGAGGAACCAGAAAACCAAAGTTCACGATGAAATATGGTAAAAGAATATTGTGGATTGATTTAACCAAATATCTTACAAGACACATGAGTTATCTTAAAGATAAAGAAGAAAAAGAAATTCTTGGTGATTACTCAGAAAATCTTCCGAAAGAAAAACAATTGGATTTATTCGAAAATATTATTACGAAATTCGAGAATTTTGAAATAATATATAATAAAAATAAATTATCAATATGAAACATCTAAAAGAATTTAGTCTCAATGAAGATTACATTACACATACCAGTAAAAAATTTTCTTATGAAGATATTATAAGAATATCTAAACTTCAAGATAAAGAAGTGATTCAAGAAAATAAAAACTTGCTGAAAGAAGATGTATATTGGGAGAAAGAACCACCATATGTAGATAAAGAAAAAGAACTTCAAGATTTCATTACAAAATGGGTTGATGATCAAATGGGATTAGATGCAGGATTTGGTACTGTAATTTTAAAGGATAAAAGAATTACTATTGGATCGAGATCATATAAAAATAAAGAGGGTAATTTTGCCAAATCAGAAATTGACCCAATTCATTGGGAAGAAACTGGAAACGACTTAATTGACGATTTAAGAATAGAGGGTTGGGACGGTTGGAGGATTGGGAATTTCGGAAAATCTTCGGTTTGGCTAACTAAAGATTAATTTAGATATAACAAATCAAAAAATTGAAAAATTATGAAAACACAAGAATTAGTTATAATAGTAAAACAATGGGAAGAAGATAATGATAATTCACAAAAAGTACCAAATAGAGAACAAATTGATATCTGGAATTTTGTAGAAGTTCCACACGGAATTAAAGTTATTTATGATACAATGGAGGATGATGGTTTTGAAACTATTATAAGTAAAGAAGAATTAATTTAACCTTTAAGCTTTTCTTCGTCTTTAAATCTTTCTCTGATTTTATTCAATCTTGAAATGAATTCTCTTCTGGTAAGAACTGTTTCGGATTCTTTGGATTTACCAATTTCGTGTGTTAATACAGAATTTCCACTAGCCAAAAGAGCTTTTCTGAAACTATCGTTTTTTGATAAGGCATTAAAAGCCCTATCTAAAAGTTTCTGATATTCTTCGGATTCACGTTCATATTCTTTTCCCATCCAGTAAAGTTTCTGAGTAAGAAACCATTTTTTAGGTTTTCCACGAAATTTCGCCGCCCTGCCGACGAGTTTGCAAACCTCTTTCTGTATGTCAGGTTCTTTAAACTTGAATGACTGAAGTAATCCCTCAAAACTGTTACATTCGACACCATCAAAAATGAATGGGTGTGGTGAAAAATTACTTAAAGCGTTTGACGGGTATTCCCTTCCTGATCCGATATCCATAATATTATTTATTTATAATACAAAGATATGAATGTTTTATGATATAAAAAAATTAATCTGGATTTTTATATTTGTAAGGAAAATTCAATTTAATGAAATTTTTAAGGTTATCACCCCATAAGATATATTTTGGTTTTTGTGATTCGAATGAAAACCAGTCACCTGTTTCTATAAAAAAAGGACAATTTTGAATATTTACATACTCTGCATAATTAGTTTCTT
>Ga0209083_1001497_pt1 | contig 26344 bp, 17 predicted proteins | sample AM7aDNAmetaG_FD_184132 | JGI IMG/M metagenome (GOLD analysis project Ga0209083, IMG submission 184132) | Freshwater microbial communities from Finland to study Microbial Dark Matter (Phase II) - AM7a DNA metaG (SPAdes) (version 3) | ecosystem: Environmental > Aquatic > Freshwater > Lake ...
TGTCGGCAATTGAGATCAGAAAGATTTTGAAAGCCGGAGCATTGACGGTCGCGGATGTCCAACAGTTCACTGCTGCCGGCACAGGATGTGGCCGTTGCATTCAGGAGATTGCTGCCATTGTGGAAAAGCACAAGACAAGCAATTCAAAAGATCTGCAATTGAGGATAACTTGGTAATGAGATTATTAACCAAATTGCTTCTGCGAAAATCTGCGAGATCTGCGGGATTTAAAGAAAAATTTCCCGCAGATCGCGCTGATCAACGCAGAAAAATGAATTTTGAATATCATGAAAACATTTTTAATCCTGTCGCTTTTACTGATTTTCAACCTTGACCTTAGATCCCAGGTTCGCAATGATTCGTTAGGAAATAACAGATATTTAAAGATACTTCCGGGTTCGTTGCAATCCCCATTGAACAGGATCGAATTGTCCTCCGATGTGGACTCGACCTGGAACAAATGGAAGGAGCGCGGTTACGTCTTCGGGTTCAATCCTGCATTTACCCCCATGTACACAACGGTAAACGGGATTTTGAGTACGCCCTATATGGTTCAGGTGCGTGGGAACGAGAACGAAAAGAACAAGAAGAGATGGGGCTTCCACCTGTTCGAAGGGTATGCGAGCGACGACAAATCGAGGATTACCCTATTGGTGAACAAGCATCTGGAACTCGACAAGCCGGTTGGGGAATTGTATTATTACAGCACGGTTTACAACCATACCGAACCGGCATACAACTGGTTGCGCATTGGGTCGGATGTAAGCCAGCACTCGTTTTTGTTCAGTCGCGACAAGGCTGTATTTTATGGTTCGCTGAAACTCAACAATGTCCTGACCCTTGGGAACATTGGAAAAGAGCAACTTCGGTCAGACAAACCTGAAGGTGACGATGAAAAAAATGCAACTGAAGATGCCAGATTTGTGAACTTCACTGCCCTGAAAGAGAGTGGCAACGGGGCTATGTTTTACGACAAGGACAGGAACATTGTCGTCATTCGGGTTGCGGGAAAATGGATGAAATTGGTTGTTGAACAACTTCCCGACTCCATCCAGTACAAATAAGCTGATTAAAAGTATAAATCACTATTGTTTTTTAGCTTTGAAATCATGAGATTTGTGGAGAATTTCGGCTAACTAATTTTAAGAATGAAAAGTTTATTGGTTTTTTGTTCCTTCCTCCTTGCGGGGATCAGTTCTTCGATTGCACAACCCAATGTCCCAAAAGATCAACTCCAATTCCACAGTTGGGCGAAAACTCCTGCAATGGGCTGGAACAGTTGGGATTGCTACGGTCCAACCGTTGTTGAGAAAGAGGTAAAAGCCAATGCCGACTATATGGCAAAATACCTTAAAAAATCGGGGTGGCTGTACATCGTCATCGATATCCGCTGGTATGTTGACAACGACAAGGCACACGGCTACAACGAAAAAGACCCCTCTTTTGTACTTGACGAATATGGCCGTTTTATGCCAAGTCCCATTAGGTTCCCATCCTCCGCAAACGGGCAGGGTTTTAAACCGATTGGTGATTACATCCACAACAAAGGATTGAAATTTGGCATCCACATCATGCGTGGGATCCCAAAAGAAGCGGTCAAGCGGAACACGCCAATATTGGGAACCAAAGTGAAAGCTACCGACATCTGCAATAACGATCAGTTATGCCCCTGGTTACATGATATGTTGACTGTTGATGCCCAAAAGGATGGGGCACAGGAATACTACAATTCGTTGATGAACCTCTATGCATCATGGGGTGTTGATTTTATAAAAGTTGATGATTTGTCGAAACCCTATCACAAAAGTGAAATTGAGATGATCCGAAAGGCAATCGACCAGACGGGGCGCAAAATCGTGTTGAGCACTTCACCCGGCGAAACCCCTATTGGCAATGGTAGTCATGTAAAGGACCATGCCAATCAGTGGCGGATTATTGACGATTTCTGGGACAACTGGAAGCAACTCCGTGAGGAGTTTGAAGTTTGCAACCGTTGGAGCCCTTTTATTGGGGATGGCCATTTCCCCGATGCCGACATGCTGCCACTTGGCCATATTGGGATCCGTGCCGAACGTGGGAATGACCGGATGTGCGGCTTTTCAAAAGACGAACAAATCACAATGATGTCGCTCTTTGCGATTTTCCGTTCGCCATTGATGTTTGGTGGCAACCTCCCCGATAACGATGAGTTTACTTTGTCGCTCATTACCAATAAGGCTGTACTTAAAGTAAATCAGCACAGCAGCAACAACCACCAGCTTTTCAACCACGACAAACTGATTGCCTGGGTTGCCGATGTTCCCAACAGCAGTGATAAGTACCTTGCTGTTTTTAATGCTTCCGATAAGGACCAACCCGAACAAGCAATTCCGGTTTCGCTTGAGCAACTTGGATTTAAGGGGACCTGTATGGTCAGGGATCTTTGGGCAAACAAGGTTGTTGGAAAGTTTACCAGTGAATTTGCGCCCGTCATCAGGAAACATGCATCGGGGTTGTATAGGGTAAAGGGAAATAAATAGAAATACAATTGAAATATAAAAGAAATAAATAGACAGAAATACAATTGAAATAAATAGAAATATTTGTATATAATTGAATGTTAAATACTTAATAAATTATTGAATTCAACCATTTCATAAAAGTATCAAAAAAATGACAAGACTATTTTTGGGATTTTGCCTGATTTTTGTTTCAGGATTTCTGAATGCTCAGACCAAATCGGACAAGCCTTTCTGGCTGAATGAGCGGATCAACGAAGAAAACAGGTTGCCGATGCATGCTTCCTATTTTACTTTTGAAAATGAACAACTTGCAAAAAAAGGCGACTGGAAACAATCGGCCAATTATCAAAGTATCAATGGAGAATGGAAATTTAAGTGGGTAGAAAAACCTGCCGACCTTCCAGCCAATTTTGAATCGGCAAGTTTTAATGATTCAGGCTGGGACAAATTCAAAATTCCGGCAACATGGGAAGTCAACGGATATGGATACCCGATCTATGTGAATGTCGGTTATGAGTTTCAAAACCTCACAAGGCCAACACCACCCATCGTTCCTTTGTCATTCGACCCTACTGGTGTTTACAGGCGCGAAATCACCATAGCTGACAACTGGAAAGGGAAACAGGTTGTCCTTCATATTGGTGCCGCGAAATCGAACCTGATGGTTTGGGTCAACGGAAAATATGTCGGATACGGTGAAGATGGTAAATTGCCGCAGGAATTTGATGTTACACCTTTCCTGACTCCTGGCAAGAACCTGATTTGCTTGAAGGTAATGCGTTGGTGCGATGGAACTTACCTCGAAGGGCAGGATTTCTGGCGTATCAGTGGCATCAACCGCGATTGCTACCTTGTTGCCCGCAACAAAACGAACATCAACGACTATTTGATTTCATCCGACCTGGATGCCAACTATAAGGACGCTATCCTGACTGCAAATGTGAAATTGAACCAGGCTTCCACTGCAAGCGCACTTGTGCAATTGTTTGATGGTGAAAAGGTTGTAAAAGAAGCAATCCTCTCTTTTAACAACGAATCGGAAAAGAAGGTTTCAATCCCGGTAGCCCAACCCAAATTGTGGTCTGCCGAAAGCCCCAATCTCTATAAAGTATTGATCACACTGAAAGACCAGTCGGGATCAATCCTTGAAGTGATCCCACAGCAAACCGGTTTCAGAAAAGTAGAAATTAAAGACGGTTTGTTTCTTGTGAATGGCAAGGCCGTACTGATTAAAGGAGCCGACAGGCATGAAGTTGACCCTGTTGCCGGGCAGACCATTTCAAAAGAGTCGATGCTGAAAGATGTCCTTTTGATGAAACAGTTCAATATCAATGCAGTGCGTACCAGCCATTATCCAAACGACGAATATTGGTACCAACTGTGCGACGAATATGGGATTTATGTGGTTGACGAAGCCAACAATGAGTCACATGGTATTGGTTATGATATCACTGTAACGATCGCCAATCAGCCATCATGGAAAGATGCCCATATGCAGCGCGTATTGAGGATGTATGAACGTGACAAGAACCACGCTTCGGTTGTAACCTGGAGCCTTGGAAACGAAGCCGGAAATGGTTATAACTTTTATGAATGTTACCTTTGGTTGAAGGAACACGATTCTTCACGTCCGGTGCAATATGAGCAGGCCGTTAGCGGAAGGAACTATGCCACGCAGTTCAACACCGACATTATCAACCCAATGTACCCTTCACCAGAGAGCATGGTCGATTATGTGAGCAAGACACCAGTTGCTTTGAAACCATTTATCATGTGCGAATATGCTCACGCGATGGGAAATTCAATGGGCAACTTTAAAGATTACTGGGACATCATCCGTGGCAACCCAAAACATTTCCAGGGTGGATTTATCTGGGATTTTGTCGATCAGGGTTTGCAGAAATTCAATGCCAAAGGGGATACCATTTATGCTTACGGTGGCGATTACGGTCCAGCCGGAACACCAAGCGACAACAATTTCCTTTGCAACGGGATATTTTACCCGAACAGGACACCCAACCCACACGCATGGGAAATGAGAAGGATCTATCAGAATATTCACACTAAATTGGTGAACCAGAATACTGTTTCCGTTTATAACGAGAATTTCTTTGTTGACCTTGCCGATGTAAGGATGGATTGGAACTTAACTGTGAATGGCGAAGTCAAACAATCTGGTTCAATTGCCGAGGTAAACGTATTGCCTCACGCTACAAAAGAGTTTTCTATTCCGGTCAAGCTTCCTTTGGCTGGCGAAGTATTCCTCAATATCGCCTACAAACTAAAAGCGGATAAACAGCTTCTTCCAAAAGAATTTATTGTTGCCGAGGAACAACTTTCAGTTGCTGGAAGCTTCAACAACAAGATCAGTATTGCTCCTGTTGCCAAAGTAACTGTAAATGAGACCGGTTCCAATATTGCCATATCATCATCTGCAATGACCATCAGTTTTAACAAGAAAACAGGGTTACTCGAAAAATACGTTGTGAACGGACAAAGTTTCCTTGATGAAACATCAGGTTTGAAACCGGCTTTCTGGCGTGCCCCGACTGACAACGACATGGGTGCCAACTTGCAGTTTAAGCTGAAATTGTGGAAGAATACACAGGAAAACCCAAAATTGACAGGGATTAAAGCCCAACAGGACAACAACCTGGTTACTGTTAATACTTCGTTTGACCTGGCTGATGCCTTTGCGAAACTGAACATTCAATATGTGATCAATTCGAATGGCGAATTGGAAGTGACCCAGCAAATGATTGCTGATACGACAAAAAGGATCCAGGTCACTGTACCGATGTTCCGTAATTTTGGTGGTAGCGGAATGGAGAAGAGGATGGAACCGCTTCCAATGTTGCCACGTTTTGGGATGAACTGGATTTTGCCCGAAGGTTTTGAAAACATCGAATATTTTGGGAATGGTCCGGTCGAGAATTACCAGGACAGGAACGATGCTGCACCTACGGCAATTTACAAGCAAACCGTTGCCCAGCAGTTCTATCATTACATCCGCCCCCAGGAAACCGGCAACAAGACTGGTATCCGCTGGTACAAGGTCAAAAATGCCAAAGGGAAAGGTTTGATGATCCAATCTGATATCCTTTTGAGCGTTAGCGCATTGCATTATTTTGATAAGGACCTCGATGATGGAGACCAAAAACATCAGAACCATCCAGGCGACCTGGTTCCGCGCAAGCAGACCCAGCTCCATATCGATTATGCCCAAATGGGTGTTGGCGGTATCAATTCATGGGGGACATTACCTTTGGACAAATATCGTTTACTTTATAAGAATTACGAATATAAATTTAAGGTAACTCCTTTAAATAAATAAATTGTATGAAGACTTTATTGACTGTATTTCTATTTTTATCGATTGCCGCTTCCTCCTTCGGTGCAGGCATAACCGGTACCTGGGTAGCCACAATGAAAGGTCCCGATGATTCTCGTATGGAAATTACCTTCGTTTTCAAGGTTGAAGGAAACAAGCTTACCGGTACAGTAAAAACCCCGGGTGGGGAAATGGAGATTAAAAATACCAAAATCGAGGGTAAAAATTTCTCATTCGAAGTATCTATGGGCGATAGTGCTATCAGGCACAACTGTTATCTGAAAGATGATGACACCATCGGGATGAAAATTGAAGGCTCACCAATGGGCACTTCAGATGGTATTTTGATAAGGAAAAAATAAAATTGCAGATTTTTAGACCCTCAAGGTTGTGGGAACCTTGAGGGTCTTTAGAACCGATGGTCTCCACCCTAATAAATCCTGAATGTTATGAAATTAAAAATCTTATTTTCAATCGTAATTCTTTTTGTAATTACCTGTGTTTCAATTGCCCAGACCACAGAACGTCCAAGGCCAGCAGAGTGGGCCAACCTCGTTAACGGGGGCCGTTTTATGGACAGGTTCCTTCCGATGCCAAACCTTGGAAAACTAACCCGCGATACCTGGGGTGCCGACAACGTTTTGCCACGTTACACCGATAATGGGATAGAGAACAGAACCTGGTCATTCTGGGGCGGCAATATCAAGTTGGGTGACGATGGCAAATACCATTTTTTCGTCTGTGGATGGCGCGAAAGTTCTGCAAAAGGGCACAATGAATGGCCGAACTCAATTGTTTTTCATGCCATTTCTGACAATTCCTTCGGACCTTTTGTTGTGAAGGATACCATTGGCAAAGGCCATAATCCTGAGATCTTCAGGCTTTCCGATGGTAGGTATGTCCTGTATGTGATTGGTGGATACTACATTGCAAATGGGGTTAACGGTCCATGGAAATATGACCATTTCGAGTTTCATGAACGTGACCGGAAACTGATCGAAGGCAACTCGAACTTCACTTTTGCCCAACGAGAGGATGGCTCCTATTTGATGATCTGCCGTGGTGGTGGTCAATGGTTCAGTCAGACGGGTTTGTCTTCCTACAATCAGGTTACAGGTACAAGGTTGGACGCCGACAATAAAATCATCCCGCTTAGGGCATATCCGCAAAGACCGGGGAATTTCGAAGACCCTGTGGTTTGGCGCGACAATGTCCAATATAACCTGATTGTGAACGACTGGCTCGGGCGGATTGCCGTCTATGAACGTTCCAAAGATGGCGTTAACTGGAAAGTTGAATCGGGTGAAGCTTACCTGCCAGGGGTTTCCAAACACGAGGATGGAACTGTTGAAGGCTGGTGGAAGTACGAGCGGTTGAAAATATTCCAGGACAAATATGGCCGTGCAACACAAGGCAATTTTGCGGTCATCGATGTGGAAAAGAAATTCGACCTTGCAAGCGACATCCATAGTTCAAAAAACATTGGGATTCCTTTAACAGTAGGAAGATTGCTGACGATCTTGGATAAAAGTCCAATTACACCAAACACTAAATCCATCAAGGTTAAAATTACTGCCGAACCAGGTTTTAACCCTCAAACCGATATCGATCTCAACTCGTTGCAATTTGGCGAACCTGAAGCGGTGAATTATGGAAAAGGTGGCAAATTGCTTAAATCTGAGAAGTCTGGTTCCGATCTGGTTGTAACTTTCAGTAATTCAACCGTTTTCCCAGATGACGAATTTGCAGCCAAACTGTTGGGCAAAACCAGCAATGGGAAACTCCTGTTCGGTTATGCCCGTTTACCGGGAGTCAATTTCATCACCCCTATTCTTTCTCCATTATTGCCAGTGATAACCGCAGTTGAAAACGGATTTAAACTGGCGGTAGAAGTTCAGAACTTTGGACAGGTTGCTTCAAAAACTGCCGGATTGAAAGTCTTTTACTTCAAAGATGGGAAGGAAATAGAAATCGCGGGTGGCAAAATTCCAGAATTGAAGCCATACGAAAAGACCACTGTCGATCTGAAATGTGGTAAACTTTTCGATCAGGGGATTGAATACCTTTTTAAAGTCGTAGTCAATCCTGATGATAAACACCCTGTTGTACTGCACGGTAAACTTACGCCTGTAAAATAATGGAAACCAATTCACGTCGTAATTTTATCCGTGGTATGGCACTAACAGGACTTGGAACCATTGCCCTTCCCAAGAGCAAAGCTTTTGCTTCCGTTTTAAAAGAACAGGAATCCAATCCGACCAAAGGTAAGGTGATCCTTTTTCAGGGAGATTCGATTACCGATGGAAACCGGGGAAGGAACACCGATCCCAACCACATTATGGGACATGGTTATGCCTTTAGCATTGCCAGCCGTTTGGGGGCAAGGTACCCAAAAAAGAAGTTGACCTTTTATAACAGGGGAGTCAGTGGCAACAAGGTGAACGACCTGGCTGCCCGCTGGCAGAAAGACACCTTGGACCTGAAACCTGATGTGCTGAGCATTCTGGTGGGTGTAAACGATTCCGCATCTGTCGTGTTCAAAAGGGAACCTGTCATATCTGTTGAAGAATATGAAAAAGGTTACCGCGCCCTTCTTGATCAGACAAAGGCACAATTCCCTGATATACAATTTGTTTTATGTGAGCCCTTTATTTTGAAGGTGGGGAAGGTGAAGGACAACTGGGAAGCTTATCAGAAAGACATTTCGCAACGTCAGGCAATCGTCAAAAAACTTGCTGAGCAGTACAATGCAGTTTTTGTTGGACTTCAGGAAGTATTCGACAAAGCCTGTAAAAAAGCACCTGCCAATTACTGGATTTGGGACGGCGTCCATCCCACAGTTGCAGGCCATGAACTGATCACACGAAAGTGGCTGAAGATGGCGAAAAAGAAAGTACTTTAATAAAGTCCCTGTATTACAATCATTTATTAACATCTGTAATGTTGGGCTAATTTTCCGCAGAAGGCAACCATTTTTAAATTAACCAATGATCATCGGAATGAAACAAAAACTGATTATCCTGATCTCAATGCTCTTCGTTTCACTGTCGCAATATGGGGCGGTGCCTGTAGGACATGAATTCTCGACTGCCGGATTTTTTAAGATCAATAACGGAGGGCGGGAGGTCTTTAATTTTAACGTGGGATGGCGTTTTTTGAAAGGTGCAGCACCCAAAGCAGAACTGCCAGGTTTCGATGATTCAAAATGGACCGTTGTCAATACGCCCCACGGCCTTGAATACCTCCCCGAAGAGGCAAGTGGCTGCATCAATTATCAGGGTGAGGCCTGGTACCGGAAACATTTCAAAGTTTCTGAAAACCTGAAGGGACAGAAAGTATTTCTTCATTTTGAAGCGATGATGGGGAAAAGCAAGATCTGGGTCAATGGTAAATTGATGAAGGAACATTTTGGTGGTTATCTGCCTGTCATCATCGACATTACCGGTGAAGCCAAATACAATGGGGAGGAAAATATTGTGGCCGTTTGGGTTGACAACAGCAATGACCCGACCTATCCTCCCGGTAAACCACAGACCGAACTTGATTTCAACTACTTTGGTGGCATCTACCGCGATGTGTGGCTGTACAGTACCAATCCGGTGCATATTACAGATCCGAATTATTCCAATATCGTTGCAGGCGGTGGGATATTTGTCCATTATGAGAACCTTTCGGAAGAACTGGTTGATATTGTTGTCTCGACCAATGTCATCAATGAAACAAGTAAATCGAAGAAAATCACCATCGCCACTTCCATCCTCGATGCCGATGGGAAAAAAGTGGCTGCTGCCGATCAATCTGTGAGTCTATCCGCAAACAGCAATACATCAGTAAAACAGACAATTAAAATTAAGAAGCCTCATTTATGGCATCCGGACGATCCATATCTCCATGCGATTATTTCCGAGATAAAAAGTGACAACAAGACCATTGATGGCATCAGGACGAAAATAGGGATACGCAAAATCGAGTTTAAAGGGAAGGATGGTTTATTCCTAAATAACAAGCCTTTTGAAGATAAACTCATGGGTGCGAACCGCCACCAGGATTATGCCTACATTGGAAACGCCCTGAGCAATTCCTTGCATTGGCGCGATGTTAAGAAACTCCGGGATGCCGGGATGCGCATTATCCGGTCGGCGCATTATCCCCAGGATCCCGCGTTCATGGAAGCCTGTGACGAATTGGGTATGTTCATGATTGTCCCAACTCCGGGCTGGCAGTTCTGGAGCAAAGAACCTGTTTTTGAGGAAAGGGTCTATTCCGATATCCGCAACATGGTCCGCCGCGATCGGAACCACGCAAGTGTGATCATGTGGGAACCCATCCTGAATGAAACAGATTACCCCGATTATTTTGCCCAGAAAGTGCACAACATTACCCATGAAGAATATCCATTTCAGGGGTGTTTTACAGCCTGCGACAGAAGTGCAAAAGGTTCCCAGTTTTTTGATATCCGATATGGTGGGAATAACCCCAATGAAGTCTCCTTTGTCAGGGAATTTGGCGACAATGTGGATGACTGGTCATCCCACAATTCGAATAGCCGTGTGCGCAGTTCATGGGGAGAGAATCCTCAGATTGTTCAGGCACTTCACTATTCCGGTTGGCTCGACCGTTTTTATTCAATGCCAAAACAGGCCATCGGAGGTGCATTATGGCATTCATTCGACCATAACCGAGGTTACCATCCCGATCCGTTCTATGGCGGCATCATGGATATTTTCCGTCAGCCAAAATATTCCTATTATGTTTTCCAAAGTTTGCGTGACCCGAAATTGCAGGTTCCCAACATTGAAAATGGACCGATGGTATTTATTGCCAATGAGATGACCCCTTTCTCAGGAAGTGATGTTGTGGTATTTACAAATTGTGAGGAAGTGAGGCTCTCTCTGGCCGGCAAGGAATTTCAGACGATTAAAGTAAAAGATCTTGGCTTTAAACTGCCACATCCTCCGGTTACCTTTAAAGGGGTTTATTCATGGACTTCCCTTGCAAAGGCTGGCCGATCCAAAGATCGCGAGCAGGAGAAAATGGTGGTGGAAGGGCTTATTGAGGGTAAGGTTGTGGCCACTGCAACGAAATACCCGTCAAAAAGGGAGATTAAATTGGTCCTGGAAGCCGATTTGGAAGGGACGCCCATTGTTGCAAATGGTTCCGATATTGTAACGGTTATCGCGAAATTGGTTGACCAGAAAGGCAATGTAAAACGGTTGGCAGAGGAAGAGGTTGTCTTTGAGATTTCGGGCGAAGGAAGTATGATTGCTGGGAACGAATCATGGGCCAATCCGAGGAAAATAGAATGGGGCACTGCGCCCTGCCTTATTCAATCGACTGTAAATGCCGGTAAGATAACAATCAAAGCCCATACGCTGTATGAAGGCGCAAATACCGCTTTGCCCGCTACATTGACGATCGAAACTGTTGTGTCGCCGCAACCCTTGCTGTTTACTGAAATTGGCTCAACCCTGACTTCTTCAAAAATGAAAAACAATGGAAGTACCAATGACGAAGTGGATCTGTTGAACAGTAAGATCAGGCAATTGCAATTTGAATTGAACCAGGTCAAAATAAAAGCAGTTGAGGATCAACAGACTAAATTTGAAAATAAGGTGCCTTAAACAATTATTGGCTTGGTTTTTTAATAATGCGGCTGGCAGCTAGCGATTGGCAACTGGCTTGCCCCATAAGCTTGTCTGATACATTTGAAAATTGATTGTTTGCATAATTCAAATCAGTTTGCCATTATTTCAACTAAAGAATGCATTAAAAGGTTTTTAAAAAAAATGGTGAGGGATTTATCTGCGAAGGTAATCTGCCAGCTGCCAGTTTCCAGCCGCCAGAAGCTTTTTTAAACATCTGTTATTCAATGAAATAACAATTCTAATATCATAATAATGAGATATTTATCAAATTTCTTTGTCATCCTTTTTTTGGGGATACTGCTTTCTGTCCAACTCGAAGCCCAAACAGCCAAACCCATTGTTGTAAAGGTCGATCAACCCTCGGCAACCATCCAGCCCACCATGTGGGGGATCTTCTTTGAGGACATCAACTTTGCAGCCGATGGCGGTATCTATGCCGAACTGGTGAAGAACAGGTCGTTCGAGTTCACCAAGCCGTTGATGGGTTGGAAGATCCTCAAAAAAGACACGACCGAAGGGGTCCTGATTGTTAATCGGGGTGAAACGAACCCAGCCAATCCACGGTTTGTCAGGATCATCAAAAACGATTCCGACGAGAAATTCGGCCTGGCCAATGAAGGTTTCAGGGGAATGGGGATCAAACAAGGGATGACCTATCATTTTAGCGTCCTGGCCCGAATACCCAAAGGCAGCACCCTGAAAATGAAGGTCGAACTGGTAAATTCAAAAGGAGAAACCATTGGAACGGCTAACCTAAAACCTGATGCTACTGAATGGAACAAATTCACCATAAGCTTCATCGCCAGTGCCACCGAACAAAAGGCCAGACTGAACATCTGGTTTGAAGGCAAAGGTTCGGTTGACCTCGATATGATCTCCCTTTTTCCAAACGACACCTGGAAAAATCGTCCGGGAGGTTTGCGTTCCGACCTGGTGCAATTGCTGGCCGATTTAAAGCCAGGATTTATCCGGTTCCCTGGCGGTTGCATCGTTGAGGGTTATGAACTTGCAACACGTTACCAGTGGAAGAAAACCGTTGGGAATGTCGAAGACCGCAAGGTGATCGTTAACCGTTGGAACACAGAGTTTAAGCACCGTCTGACCCCCGACTACTTCCAATCGTTCGGATTGGGATTCTTCGAATATTTCCAGTTGGCCGAAGACCTTGGGGCAGAGCCGCTTCCCATCCTGAGTTGCGGAATGGCCTGCCAGTTCAATTCTGCGGAAGTCGTACCGATGGACCAGCTCGACCCCTATATCCAGGATGCCCTTGACCTTGTGGAATTTGCCAATGGTTCTGTGGATTCCCAATGGGGTAAGATACGTGTCCAAATGGGACATCCTGCACCGTTTAACCTTAAGATGATCGGTGTCGGGAACGAACAATGGGGGGCGCAGTACATCGAAAGGTACAAAGCTTTTGCACAAAAGATCAAAGAGAAATATCCCAATCTGACAATCGTCACCGGTACAGGTCCTTCGCCCGATGGCAAGTTTTTCGATTATGCAGCCAAAGAACTCAAAAACCTCAAAGCCGAAATCGTTGACGAGCATTACTATGCCAATCCTGAATGGTTCCTGAACAATGCCACGAGGTACGACAACTACGACCGAAACAGCTACAAGATATTTGCTGGTGAATATGCCGCGCAAAGCAAGTTTACCTGTAGTCCCGACAACCAGAACAACTGGAAATGTGCCCTTGCGGAAGCCGCTTTTATGACTGGCCTGGAGCGCAATGCCGATGTGGTGAGCCTTTGTTCCTATGCTCCGCTGTTTGCCCATGTTGAGGGTTGGCAATGGACACCCGACCTGATCTGGTTCGATAACCTGAAATCGTTTGGTACTGCCAATTACTATGTCCAGAAATTATTTTCCAACAATAAAGGAACAAGAGTGTTGCCAATACTAATTGATAACAAGCCACTTACCGGACAAAATGGCATCTATGCCTCTGCGACTTTCGACAAGGATTCAAACGAAATCATCCTGAAACTGGTCAACGCAACTGCCAAAATCCAGAATGAAACGATTACATTCGATTGTAAAAAACGGTTAGATCCCAAAGCAAAAATGTTCGTCCTGAAAAGTGACAATCCCGATGAGGTCAATTCCATTGAACACCCGAAGAACATTTCTCCGGTTGAACAGGAGGTTATCCTAAAGGGGAAATCGATCGTTCTGTCCCTTGCGCCCAATTCGTTTTCGGTGATCAGGATCAAAATGATGTAATATTTTACACGTACTGCACGATTTTTAGTTACTTTTGTGCAGTACGTATTAATAATTGCACAAATGTTACAAGAAATCATATCTGGACAAAAAGCAGAGTTTGAGCGAAGGCTCCTGGAAAAGTATGTAACAAGGAAAACTGTGCTCAAAGGATTGGACACCGATCTGATCAGTGTGGTGATTGGACCAAGAAGGGCAGGAAAATCCTTTTTCGCCATCCATATCGCAGGATTAAAGAACGGCGTTGGATATGTTAATTTTGATGAAGAACGATTGTTGAAGGTCGAAAACTTCGATGAAATCCTTTCCGCTGTCCGTGCAGTCTATTCCAATCCAGGTACGCTTCTCTTTGATGAAATCCAGAATGTAAAACAATGGGAGATTATTGTCAACCGTCTGCATCGTGATGGATATAAGCTGCTCGTCACAGGAAGCAACTCGCATTTACTAAGCAGCGACCTGGCTACCCATCTAACCGGAAGGCACTTTAGCACCTATGTATTCCCGTTTTCATTGCCGGAGATCAATGGACTTTTCCCCTCCTCTGATCAGCCATCTGATCGGCAACAGCTTTGTTTTGAATATGTTATGAAAGGTGGATTTCCAGAAGTGTGGGTGAAGAATTATGATCATGTTCAGTATTTGTCAACCTTGTTCGATTCGATCATTCTGAAAGATATTGTGAAGCGCTACCATGTGCGTTATCCAAATGCCCTCACCGATCTTGCACAAACGCTGATCACCAATATCACTGGGGAATTTTCATATAACGCCATCCAGAAGATGGCAAATTTCAACAGTGTCCATACTGCTACGAAATACATGGGGTACCTTGAAGAAGCATTTTTGATCTTTGAAGTTCCACTGTTTTCGTACAAAGTTTCGGAACAACGGAAAGGGAGCAAGAAGATCTACTGTTACGACAATGGATATTTTCAGGCCAAGGCTTTCAGGTTCAGTCCGAATATCGGGAAATTGTTCGAAAATGCGGTTGCCATTGATTTAAAGCGAAGGGAATTCGATGGCGAACTGAAGCTATTTTACTACAAGAACCCAAAAATGGAGGAGGTCGATTTTGTTGTACAGCAGGAGATGAAAATAACCCATCTGATCCAGGTTTGTTATTCATTGGCAGAACCCAAGGTGAAGGATCGTGAAATCAGGTCTTTGTTGAAAGCCAGTGTCGAATTTCAATGCAAGCGGATGATCGTTGTTACAAACGATTATGGGCAAACCGAGCAACATTCTTGGTTTGGGAACACTGGCGAAATCGAATTTATCCCGTTGTGGAAATGGTTGGAAAGGGAAACTCAATAAAATGAAACGACCAATAAATAAATAATATAACTATCTTAATATCATATTATTACATTATATATTGATTCAAACTAAAATTTCATTCATGAAAACACTATTCCGAAGATTTATGCTGGTGATAGCAACCGTTTTACTACTTTTCTCAAATTTGATGGCCCGTGAAGTAATTACATTACAAACCGGATGGAAGTTCTTGAAAGGGAACATTGCCAATGCGTCGCAGTTGAAATTCGACGATTCAAAATGGCAAAACGTTACTATTCCGCACGACTGGGCAATTGGGGAACCCACTGTCATTGATGGTGACGGCAATACGGGCAAACTTCCCTGGAAGGGAGAAGGATGGTACCGCCGTAACCTGGAGATTCCGGCCAATTACACCGGAAAAAATATCTACCTGATTTTCGATGGGATCATGTCGCAGCCTGAAGTTTACATCAACGGACAATTGGCCGGCAAATGGGATTATGGATACAACTCGTTTTACCTCGACATCACCAAATTTGTCCAGGTCAATGCGAAGAACAAACTGGCCATTCATACCGATACACGCGAACATGGCAGCAGGTGGTATCCTGGTGCCGGAATTTACAGGAAAATCCAGATGGTGGTAGTCGAACCTATCCATGTTGGGGTTTGGGGCACACAGGTCACGATGCCGGTGATCAAGCCCAACTATGCCGATGTACGGATCATGACGACAGTTTATAACAAATCGGCTGGTACCGAAGAGAAGGTGAAGGTCGAAAACATCATCTTCAATCCAAAAGGCATCGAAGTTGCAAGGAAAGAGTTTGTCGGTAAAGTGGTTGCCGGCCTGAGTCGGGAGATGGAAACCACAATCGGCCTCTCAAGCCCGCAACGCTGGGACGTCACAAATCCGGTGTTGTATTCGGTCAAAACGAATGTTTACGCAAACGATAAGCTGGTCGATACCTATGTCACCCCTTTCGGGATCAGGACAATACGGATCACACCCGACAATGGATTGTACCTCAACGACAAGCGGGTACAGTTAAAAGGTGTAAACCTTCACCACGACCAGGGATTGCTGGGTGGTGCTTTTTATCCACGTGCTATGGAGCGTCAGCTGGAGATTATGAAATCGATGGGCTGCAATGCGATCCGCACAAGCCACAATATGCCGGCACCCGAATTGCTGGAGTTGTGCGACAAAATGGGATTCCTCGTTTTTGACGAAGCTTTCGACAAATATGACAACAAGGCCGATATTGGGGAGAATACCAACTTTGAAGAGTTCTCACAACGGAACATTAGAAACTTTGTGGAGCGCGACCGTAACCACCCTTCGATCTTTATCTGGAGCGTTGGAAATGAAATGGGTGATATCCAGTACAATACGAACAATGGTTTCCACCGTTTGCAAACGATGGTCAACTATGTCCGCAAGTACGACCCGACCCGTCCGGTGACGATGGCTTGCGACAATACAAACAGTGCCGCGTTGCGCCATTTCGACTACTACGATGTGCACAGCTGGAACTATGGCCGCCGGTATAGCATGGCCCGCCAGATGGAGCCCAACAAAGCGGTAATCGTGAGCGAATCCGCATCAACACTCAGTACAAGAGGATATTATGATTTGACACTTCCAACAAAAAGGAGCGAGTTCGGCAATTTGCTGCAGGTGAGTTCATATGACCTGAATGTCCCCGAATGGGCGGACCTGCCTGACGAGGATTTTATGTGGCAGCAGGATGAGGAATACATCGCAGGTGAGTTTGTCTGGACCGGTTTCGATTACCTTGGCGAACCCACACCTTACGGCAACATGTGGACAAAGTCCCATAAATTAACCGATAAGGAAGCTTCGCGCAGTTCCTATTTTGGGATTGTTGACCTTTGCGGAATTCCAAAAGACAGGTATTATCTTTACAAAAGCTACTGGAAACCAGAGGAGAACATGGTCCATATCCTTCCTCATTGGAATTGGGAAGTTGGCAAAGTGGAAAAAGTCCCTGTATTTGTCTATACGAATGGCGATTGTGCCGAGCTCTTTTTAAACGGGAAATCGTTGGGCAAAAAGTACAAAAGCCCGAATTCGTTAAAATCGACAGAGCGGTTCCGTATCCTTTGGCCAGATGTGGCATACCAACCTGGTGAATTGAAGGCCATTGCTTACAAGGAGGGTGAAGTGATTGCTCAGGAAATCATCAAAACTGCGGGTGAACCTTATAAAATTAAACTGACACCAGATCGCTCAAATATTAATGCCGATGGGTTGGATTTGTCCTATGTGCTTGTAGAAGCTTACGACAAAGACGGAAACATCTGTCCTTTGGCCAACCAGAAAATTGATCTTGCCATTACTGGTCAAGGACATATCGCAGGAGTAGGGAACGGTAACCCACAATCGTTCGACCTTTTCCAGACCAATTCTGTCAGCCTGTTCTACGGCAAAGCGATGGTGATCCTTGGCTCCGATTTCCAGAAAGGTGAAATCAGCATTGCCGCCACTTGTAAAGGTTTGGTAAAGGATACCAAATTAATTAAGGTTGAATAAGTAAATGATATGAGAATTACTATTTGCTTTGTATCTTATTGATAGTCAAAGTTCAGGACGCACCACTTAAGGGGTTGGGGGTGGAAACAAAATCCATCAATATTCAAAATTTTGGATTACATCCAAAGTTTTAAAAGTTGTTGCAAGATCACAAACAATATAACAGCACTTTCCCACTTATGACCTGTCATTGCGAGTTTTGCTACATAAAATATTATCAATCAATAGAATAATCTGCAAACCGTGGCATTCCCATTCTAAGTGGCATAGTGCAAAAAACAATGTTCTGAAAGTGCTTCAAACATGGGATTGCCACACCAAATACACTATATCTACTAAACACTTAATATACAGTAGTTTGGTTCGCAATGACAGCTTCGGGAGGAAAATCTTCCTGATAAAATTTGTACCTACCATTTTTTTACCATCAAGTTCCGTCCGAAGGAAAACCTGTTCTTTCCCGGACCTTTGATCGCGGACGGTTTTGGGGTTTTACTCTTTCCCCTGGGTTGCGCGGTCCAATCGTCTTTTGAGATTTGACTCGGCTTTTGTTTCTGGACCGCTTACCCAGGGCAAATCGTGTTTGACCCATTCTGGGTCGGAACAATTTTACGTTTCTGAATTGTTTCCATATAGATAATCATCTAACCAACTGATCCCGAAATGATCAAACGTGAATAGCCCCAGTTGGAATCTGGGGAAAAACATGGGAAGAAAACAAAAACCACGATCCTGAAAGGCTCAAATGTGAAAACGGTAAGATACAATCAACGGAAATGAAAATGGGCGGACATAGATATAAATAGGCAGACACACCGATCCGTCCCTACACCATTTTCAAATTTCCAAATCGACAAATTTCCAAATTTCCCCTTTTCCTTTCTCCCCGCTCCATGCCCCATGCCATTTGCCCCCTGCACTCAAACGTTAACAATTCGTAAAATCCATTCACCGTATTAAAAAAAATATACTTTTGCACACGGATTTAAAATTTGTGCAATCCGTACCAAAATTGAGAGAAACGACACGTCATACGATCCTTAAAGTTGCCCGCCTGGTTTTTGCCCGCAGGGGTGCCGAAAATACGACAATGGATGATGTCGCGAAAGCCTCCGGGCTTGGAAGGAGGACCATTTACACCTATTTTAAAACGCGTGAAGATCTTTACCATGAGGTCGTTAACAACGAGGTCGAGTACATTATCCGAAAGCTCGACCGTGTTGCCGAAATGAATCTTTCCCCCGACAAAAAGATCGTCCGATTCATGAAAACCCATATGAAAACTGTCCAGAACCTGGTACAGCGCTATAGGGTGCTAAGGACAGATTTTCTGAACCGGAACGAACGGATCGAGAGTTTCCGTTTGAAAATAGACGCCCACGAAAAAAATTGTCTTGCCACCATACTCCACGAAGGGACACAATCGGGCTTGTTTATTGTCGAAGACCATGAAAATACGGCGCTCCTTACCCTCACCACACTGAAAGGATTGGAACGACAGTTCATCATTGACGATTTTGGTCAGCCCTGCAACGACCAACTTGAGCTGTGGCACAAAATATTGTTACGGGGGATCAAAGCCTCCGCTTAATTTGAAAATATTGATTTTAATATGAGAATGTTCATCAACACAATTTCGCACTACGTCCCCGAACAACGGGTTCCCAACGAATACTTTAAAAACCTTAACGGCCTCGACGACGAATGGATCTTCGACCGGACAGGAATCAGGACACGTTCAAAGGCGGGAAAGGGCGAAAATGCCAATACCATGGCGGTAAAAGCTGTGGCACTGGCAATTAAGAAACTGCCCTTCGACATTAAGGAGGTCGATCTGATCATTGGCGCATCCTACACCCCATATGACACCGTGGCAACGATCGGCCATTATGTGCAGCGCGAGTTCGGGATCCCTGAGGCTCAGGTCATCTACATCTCATCGGCTTGTTCTTCTTTGGTGAACGCGCTCGAAATTGTGGAGGGCTATTTTGCTTTGGGAAAGGCCACACGTGCTTTAGTGATTGCCTCCGAGCACAATACGTTTTACAGCGACGAGACCTGTGAAAAGAGCGGTCACCTCTGGGGCGATGGCGCAACGGCTATGTTCGTTTCCGAAGAGCCGTTGGGGCCAAAACCCGGCGAGATCCTCAATATTTTTACGCGTGGTTTGGGACATATCGGCAAAGGGACCGAAGCGGTTTTTCTTCGTCCCGGCGAAGGTGGCCTCCAAATGCCCGATGGCAGGGACGTGTTTATGCATGCCTGCAACTTTATGCGGGTTGCCCTCGAACGGACGCTCGAAAGCTGCAACCTCAACCTCGAAGACCTCGATTTTATCATCCCGCACCAGGCCAACCACCGCATTATTGCCAACCTGATCAAGCAATTGAATCTTCATCCCAAGAAAGTCCTCACAAACATCGAACAACTTGGAAACACGGGTTGTGCCAGTACGGGGATCTGCCTTTCCCAAAATATCGACAAAATCCCGGTCGATTCGTTGGTGGGCATTACGGTTTTTGGAGGAGGATATTCGGCCGGGGCATTTTTGGTAAGGTTTTGATCTATTTGGAAATAGGTGGAAATAAATTGAAATATTTTGAAATAGGTGGAAATATTGGATTTGGGGGAACTTTGAAATAAAGTTGAAATAAGGGAATAAGGTCATGTTCTAAGTGTTCATTTTTAGTTACTAAGGTTAAAAAATTAGAAAACAAGGAGGTTTTATAAACCATTTTTGCAAAAAAACCTTAGTAACCCAAATGAACCGATAATATCCAAACCTTATTCCCTTATTCTATGACAATTAAATTCATCAACTCATTGATTATTAATATGCTGTTCGGGAGTTCTTATATTGAATAAAGATTATTGGTAATACTTTAGAAATACATTGAAATACAGAGTGTTACAAAATTAAATATTCTTTGGGACAAGAAAGGCCGGCAGATGTTGGTCTTTCTTGTTTTGGAGATGGTGGAGCCTCTGCGAAAATCCGCGCGATCTGCGGGAAACTTTTCTCCCGCTGATTACACAGATCGACGCAGACCGGATAAACCAACCCTCAAGGTAAGGCCAAACTTGAGGGTTTATTGCCCCGTAATCCCATAAAAATGCAATATATCTTCAAGCAATTTTGCATAGACGGCATCCTTTTCTGGTTCGGTGAGGGTATTGAGCGGCTTTTCCGGTGGATTGGCTGCCTGATAATTCTTTAAAACCGGGTGCAATTTGATTGGTGTTTGACGCAGAATAACCGACATGATTTTACCACCCTCGGTTTTTACGGTATCCAGCAAAGCAGGTATTTCCTTGGTTGTAATAAAATCCGATGCCAAAAAGTTTTGCGAAACCAGCAACACTCCCACACGTGTAGCCTGAAGTGCTTTGGTGATTTCGGCCAACCATTCATCACCGGCACGCATTTGGGTGTCGTCCCAAACTTTTCCATCCAGTCCATAAGTTTTCAATGATTTGAGCTGTATTTTTATTTCATCAAAATAACGCTTGTCATCTGGATGGTGGGAATAAGAGATAAATATGTCCGTCCGTTTCGGCACATTCTGCACCAGTGTCGAGTCATTTCCTCCCCTTTTGGCACTCATATTCGCCACCGGCAAATAATCCCCCAAATACGATTGCATGGCATAGATTATCCTTGCCTTTTCGCGCCTGTATTCATCAGCAGGAATAATGCCTTTTCTGTTTTCTCCCTCATTGTTGTTGTTTCGTGATGATTGGAGGACCAAATCGTTGTGCAAACGGGATTGCCCATTGGCTTTGGTGCCCCTCAATAGCTCTTCGATGGCTTTTGTCAGATCGCCTTTGATCAGCAGTTGTTCTATTTCTTCTTTGTGTGTCAGGGTCATAAAGTGTTCATTATTAAAAGGTCAGTAAACATATGATCTATTTTTATTTAAAAAGGTCGCGCAAGCTAAAACCGGTAAATTCCGCCAACGCTGCAAGGAAAGCTACTATAGCTACAATAGCACCCAAAATCTTAAGGATTGTTTTCCAAACCGATGACTTTGCAATTACCTGATTATCTATATGGTGGTTGACATGGTCCACCTTTGTGTTTGTATTTTCTTCCTGATAACCAGTCAATAAGGAAATCATCTTGGCTGCTTCGCTGTTATAGGCATCATTTGAAATAATGTTTTTGTTACGACCCTCTTCATTGCGGTTCCACCTTGCCGACAGATCCTGAACATCTTTATGCAAATGCGGTTTTCCTTTCGTTTCAAGCAATAGCCGCTCAATCGCTTCATCTATTTTCCCTTTGATGATCAAAGCACTTGTTTCGGTTTCTTTTCCTTGCGCAGAATTCATTTCAAATCCTTCAAGCAACGAATCCACTTCTACCAGAATCCCACTATTTTCACATTGAGCCTGAGCTTGCGCGGGAGACGGGAGCTTAAATTTTGATTTGAGATTTTTGAGCGTCGAAAGTTTGAAGAAATGTTTCTCCTTTTTATTGTTACATTCGCCACAGATACATGGAACAGTGATCTCGTAATTCAGTTTCTTATAGGGTTCCAATATTTTATTTAGTTCGCTGACTATAACTCCTTTACATTCTTTCTTATCAGTACCATGGATCCTGATTTGAAAGGTATCGGGTTTTTCGTACGATTCCTTGATTTCGGCACAGGTCTTTCCTTTGTCCATGGCAATATTGAACCCACTTTTCCACACTCTTTCATTGTTGTGGATGTAAGGGTGAAGAGCGACGATCAACCTCGGCATGATGCCACGGGGCATGTATTTGTCGAATTCGTAACAAAATTGCAGAATATCAGGGTTATTTTCGAATGCCCATTCCTTGTATGGTTGTTCGATCGAGAGGTGCGATGGGATGATAAAAATGTCCTTTCCTACAATTTCGTACATTAATCCCAAACGGTGCATCAAACGGCTCAGGTAATCGGTTTCCAAACAAGTATCGTCATCGCACCACAACGAATTGAGTTGGCTGTGGGTGATCCTTCCTTTACCAGATTTCACGGTCTCGGCGTTCAATACACTATAGACTGTTTTTAGCAACCAGTTGGAATTCAGGAACACGCGTTGTTTCAGAACCGGATCATCAAAATAATAGGTAAAAACGCCGATGCGGTTAAAATATTCGTTCAGCACGTCCAATTCGGCCATGTTGGTTTTGTTCCTCCTGCATATTTCGAGGTACCTGTCGCGGCTGATGAAATTTTCATTAATGGTAGAAAGTTCTTCGCGTATTTTTTTCCACGATGGTGGCAACGGGTCGCCGATACCCGTAAGCTTTGGCAAAAGATACATGAGTTCTTTTTGCAATTCACGTATTCTCGGTTGGTCTTTTTCGAGGTCCACCTCAAAAATATCGGTAATCATATCCCCAAAACGCCCTTTTAAGCCATTGCTGTCGATTTGGGGCTTGTGTCCATGCTTTATATTGGCTACGATCAACAGTTTGCTTTCGGTGCCGGCCAGCTGCTCCACGGTGTTGAGCCAATAGGCAAAGTCGGTACTGTCTTCGCGCGAGGCGGCAAGCAGAACATAAAATGACTTGACACTGAAAAATATCTGGTGCGTCCCCTGATAGAGTTTCTGTCCGCCAAAATCCCACAAATTTGTAAACATTGTCTGGTTGCCGCGGAGGGAGTGCTCTATCTCAAAATTCCATTTCGAAACTTCTATCCCGAGCGTGGTATCTTCGTCTTTAGGCAGTGTATTCGATGGGTCTTTCATTTTTATGGCGAAGCTGGTTTTGCCGGTTCCACCCTCCCCAATGATAAGTACCTTTGTTTCAAATAGATATTCAACCTTTCCCCCTTCATCGGCAATCTGCATAAAATAGCTGACCACCGCCCCTTTCCCCTGCTTCACAATTTCTACCGGTGGCGATTGTAGACCTTCGTTTTCCTCAATGTTAAAATCGAACCTGGGTTTTGCAAAGTGGCCGGTAAAATAGCTCAGGTCCTTCAGGTTGCATTTGTGGAGGTACAAAAAGTTGAGCTTTGGGAGTTCTCCGGTAATATTCAAACCGGTAAGCGGTTCGTTGAAGCTCAAATCCATCAGTTCCAGTTTTGGTAAATCTACCTGAATACCAAAATCGACAAGCTGGTTGTGGTTCAGGCAAACCACCTGCAAATTGGGGCAGGGTTTTGAAAATATGATTTTTTTAATCTTGCAGCGGCTGGCATCCATGTACTTGAGGCTGGGCTGTGCGGTTTCGAACCGGATTTCTTCGAGTTTTTCGCTATCAATCAGGCTGATAAATTCGATTTTTTCAGTATCCCTCCCAAAAGTAAAAACCGAAGTTTCGACTTTCTTCCGTTGGATATTTGCTATATTGCTGTATTTCAATCTCATCGTTTATCAATATTTAAGGTCTGTTTTCCCATTTTCTAAACCTAAATCCCCCTCGTTTATTACAAGGGGTTGATGGTTTGTCGTTTGCAAACTCAATCCCCCTCGTTTGTAACGAGGGGTAAATGGTTTGTCGTTTGCAACGATTTCAGCACTTCCCTGTCTGAAGCGTAATACCACTCAATCCCCCTCATTTGTAACAGCCAGCTCCGATTTATCGGAGAGGGGTTGATGGTTTATCGTTTAAAACGATTATCAGCTCTTCCCCGTCCGAAGCGTTATTCCCTCTTTCCCAGAGTTTCGATCGCGGACGGTTGTGGTAGTTGCCTTTCTTTCCCTTGGTTGCACGGTCCGAATATCTTATGAGCAACGACATGGCTATTGTTCGGGACCGTTTACCCAGGGTTATTCAGGTTGAATCCTTTCAGGATTATTACATAATATATTGATTATTAATATATTAAATCTATCACTAACCTTAAATGAACAGGCAGGGCCTTCGACCGTGCCATCCGGCTGCCGGCTACCAACACTGACTGTTGAAGACATTCCGCGAATGTCCATTTTTGAGTTTGTATAAAAAAGAACCTTTTAGTACACCCTCCGGATAAAAAACTGTTCACAAACGGGAAATCCATCCCTTTCTCTGAGCTCAAGAGCAAACAACAAGCGGAACCCGTTGTTGTTCCAGTTGTTGTCGGGCGTGTTGTTGTTGCGGATAGCCACCCGGCTGTTGTCGGCGTTGTTGTTCCACGAGCCGCCGCGCAAAACACGTTTAGGGCCTTCGGTCTTTACCCGGTTTCAAAATTAATCGTTTTATTTCGCAAACGGTCCGTATCGGCATATTGTATAAACGCCAATAACGGCATTACATGTTGCTGGTATTCGTATTGGTTCCATTTCCCAGAATCCAAATTTTCTTCGCATCGCACCATTTTGGCCTTGAACCTTATTTTACTCCGCTTGTTCAGTTTCACATGGAAAGGATAGGTTTTGTAACCCAAAAACACCACCCCTTTGTTTGTTGTTCCATAAACAATTGGCTTAAAATTGAGCAGCAGCGATTGCTCCACAAAGCAAACAAATAATTTTGTTTTTTGCTGCAACTCCTCGCGGCTGTCCCCAAAAAACAACATATCGTCCATGTACCTGATATAGCCGGGGATCAATACTTTTTCTTTTGCGAAATGGTCGGCAGCCGATAAATAATGGTTTGCAAAATATTGGCTCGTCAGGTTGCCTATTGGGACACCTTTCGATCCATCACCAACGTGATAACTATCAATGATTTGGTCAAATACAGTCAGAAGTGCGGTATCCTTGAACAGGCATACCAATTGTTTCTTTAAGATGGTATGGTCGATGTTGTCGAAATACTTCCGGATGTCCATTTTTACATAGTGACTATAAGTTCGGGCATAGTTCCTTGCCCGATCCAAAGCCGCATAGGTTCCCTTGTTTTTGCGGGTAGCATAAGTGTCCGAGATCAGGTGACGTTCGAACCAGGGGTGGCAAACGTTCATCAATGCGTGATGCAGAACCCGTTCACAAAAAGGTGCTGCGCAAATTTGTCGCACCTTGGGATCGGTAATCGTAAAATAGTGGTAGTTGCCCACCTCGACCCTATTTAAAAGCAATTGACTTTGGAGCATGATCATATTGGAATCCAGGTCTTTCTCATAGGCCAATACCGCACTTTGGCCCTGTTTCGATTTACGTGCCTTTATAAAAGCGAGATGCAGGTTTTCAATATCTGCAATCCTGTCCATTAAATTTCCAGCCCGTTTCATCCTTTTTTTTTGCGTTGTTAAATTAAGGCATCATACAACCTAAGTAGCTCGATCCCAAATTTTTCCATTCTTTTATCGCCGATCCCCTGTATTCTTTTTAGATTATCGGCGGTTATTTGTGGAAGCCTTGAAACCATTGCGAGTTCTTCGTTTGTGAATACTGTATAAACTGGAACCCCCATGTTATCGGCGATTTTCTTCCTGCACTCCCGAAGGTCGGAGAAAATTTTGAAAGTCGGCTCGTCCAAAATTTCTTTATAATCAACCTTCGCCTTCACCAATGTCTTTTCGACATGGTTCCCTTCGGTATAACGGATGCAAAAAGTCCAAAAAGTTGTTGAATTGTTTGTGACACAGTTCTTCTCCATATCGATGATCTGATGTGAACGTAGGAAATTGTTCACCTCATCAATCTGTTGTTGGCTGGCAAACATAGGGACCGTAAAAATCTGTACCTGCATTTTTCAAAATTTTTCGGGCGCTTCGCGCCATTGTTGGTTACGGACAAAAAAAATGCTCATATGCGGCTCCTTCCAGTCACCGCATTCACATTTTTTTTCTGGTTACCCGGCTTTTCATGACCCAGAGGTGAACTCAAGAGCAAACAACAAGCGGAACCCGTAGCCGCACCAGTTGAAGTCGGGCGCGTAGTAGTC